>Ga0157369_10004619_pt1 | contig 16188 bp, 17 predicted proteins | sample C25metaG_FD_113461 | JGI IMG/M metagenome (GOLD analysis project Ga0157369, IMG submission 113461) | Corn rhizosphere microbial communities from Kellogg Biological Station, Michigan, USA - C2-5 metaG | ecosystem: Host-associated > Plants > Roots > Rhizosphere > Soil | place: USA: Michigan... | reverse complement strand
TATCCTGCTCGAAAGTTCGGACGAGGACGCGGCGCACGAGACTGCGACTCGCCTCGTAAGCCAGATTTCCGACTGCGACTTCATGCACGACGGAGAGCCGCTGCCGCTCAGCGTCGCGATCGGAGTGGGAATGATCGACGCGCTGGACACGCCCGATGCGATCATGGAGCGGGCCGACGAGGCGATGTACCGGCGCAAGGCCGCGGCTTAGGTTTTCACACTAACCTTCGCCCTTCGACTTCACTCAGGACGAACTAGCTTTTGAGTGCCGCGCTCGGAATTCTCGAGGTCGTACCGCCGAACCACCGTCAGATCGCCCGCAAGCTCGTAGACGATCGGCTTGCCGGTGGGGATCTCGAGCCCGACGATCTCCTCGTCGCCGATGTTCGACAGATACTTGATGATTCCGCGCAGGCTGTTGCCGTGAGCGGCGACGAGGACGCGCTTGCCAGAGGCGAGCGCCGGCGCGATCTCGCGCTCGTAATAAGGCACTGTCCGGGCGATCGTGTCCTCGAGGCTCTCGGTGCGCGGCACCTCGACGCCGGCATAGCGGCGGTCGCCGCTGACGTCGTACGCGCTACCCGGCTCCAGCGGTGGCGGCGGGATGTCGTAGGAGCGGCGCCAGATCTTGACCTGGCTCTCGCCGACCCTGTCGATCATCTCCTGCTTGTTGAGCCCGGTCAGCCCGCCGTAATGGCGCTCATTCAAATGCCAGTCCTTGGTCACCGGAAGCCACAGCCGGTCCATCTCGTGGAGCGCGAGGTCGAGGGTTCGGATCGCCCGCGTGAGGACGCTGGTGAAGCAAATGTCGAAGTCGAGGCCCTTGTCGCGCATCAGCCGCCCGGCGGCGCGCGCTTCCTCCACTCCGGCGGGCGACAGGTCGACGTCCCACCAGCCGGTGAAGCGATTCTCCAGGTTCCATTGCGACTGGCCGTGCCGGAGCAGCACCAGCGTCGGCATCAGGCGGTGACTTTCTCGGCCATCGCCTTCTCAGCCTTGGCGGCCTTCAATTCGGGCAGCACCGCGTGGAGCGCATCGAGGCAGGCGTATGCGAGATATTTCGAGCGCTGCGGCGACCAGCCGTAGACCTCGTCGGGCAGGTCGAAATTGTCTTTGAACGGCATTTCCAGCGTCATCGACACGCAGCCGTAGCGTTCGGCCAGCTGAGTCGTCGACATCGACATATTCGCTTCGCCCGAGCGCGCGATCTCATACCCCTTCTGCCGCTGGAAGTCGGGCGATAGGCGTTCGAGCGTTTCGCCGAACAGGTTGAACAGCTTGAGCTGGCGGTCGCTGACCGAGGGAATGCCTTCGAAACCAGCGAGGAAATTGGCGGGGATCGCCTCGTCGCCGTGGACGTCCATCGCGAAATCGGGCGGGGTTTCGTCCATCGCGTTGCGGACGCATAGCACTTCCGGGCTCTTCTCGACCGACGGCACGTGCCATTCGCGGTTGAGGTTCGCGCCGACTGCGTTGGTGCGGAGGTGGCCGCGGCGCGAACCGTCCGGATTCATGTTCGGGACAATGCGGAAGGTGTATTCGCTGCGGAGCACCCGGGCGATGGGATCGTCCTCGTCGGTGAGCTTCTCGATCGCGCCTTCCATCCACCATTCGGCCATGCTCTCGCCGGGGTGCTGTCGGGCATAGAGCCAGACGTTGAGCGGCCCTTCTCCGATTGTCAGGCAGTCGATGTCCTGCCCGTCGAGGCTCTTGCCGAGCGAGCGGTAGGCGACTCCGGGAAGCGCCGCGGTCTGGGTGACGAGGTCGTGGTGCCGCTCCATCGAATAAGGAGCGAAATAAGCAATCCACACCAAGTCCTGCGGCGGGGTCAGCTTCATCGTCAGGACGCCGTTGGAGTAGCTGGTGTCGGCGATCCGCAGCCATTCGTCGCGGTCGAGGCTCATCACCCCTTTGTAGTCGGGCCAACCGTGCGGGTAGGCGGAAGCGGCGCAGTTGACGATCCGAAGCGTGACTTCGCGCCCCGCCGCTCCGGCGAGGCGGAAATAGAACCATTGGTAGAAATCGGACATGTGGTCGCGCACGATCTCGAGATCGATCGTATCGCCGTTCTGACTGACGACGCGAATATTGCCCGCGTCGAAGGAGCTGGAAATCGTCAATGCCATGCGCTGTTACTCTGAGTGTCTGGAGTTCGGCGGGCTGATAGAGCGCCGGTGCGGATCAGGCAAACGGCGTTATGGAGGTTAGTCGTTGCGGGCGAAGACCTCGATCTTCTGCTCGAAATCCTCCGCGCTGTTGAACTGAACGGCAGTCACGAGCCGAAACCCGTTCATTTCAGCTTGGGAGATTAATTCATCCTCGCTGAGACTACAAACCCAGCCCCGCTCTTGCCGCGCGGCATCGGCAGCCGGTGTCGTCGCAAAACAGTAGGACAGGACAAGCTTGTTCGTTGTGGCGAATGCTTTTCGCAGCGCGGCTTTGGGTTCGTATATATATTCCAAAACTCCGAGCATCACGACTGCGTCCCATGGCCCGGGAGCCAAGGGGTCGCTCTCCAAGTTCAGCGCCAGGTATCGATCGTGGACGGGTTGCAGGTCAGCGCCCGTATAGTCGCAACGGTGCGCCACAATCGCCTCGAACGCACCCATGCCGGCACCGATTTCGAGCACCCGCTCGCCTTCCGTGATGAACTCGGCCGCCAATCGCGCTCGGTCCGCCCATTCGGGGCGATAGCTTCCTGCCGCTCCCCACTTTTGCCGGTCCGGGGCTCGCGCCTCTCGAAGCCGCTGCAGCCGTTCCGAATCCTGGAAGTAAGAATAGGAGTCGCCTGGATGGGGCACAGGCAACGCCGCGGCAGGCGCAATTCCCTCCACGCGCGGCGTGTCAAGTCGACCCCACTTCGAAGCGCCCGCGAAGAAAGCGTCGATCAGCCGAAGTTTGATGTCGCCCACGTCGGGGCGATAGCCGCGCCAATCTACGGAACCGATTTCGGTTAGTTCGAACACTCTCACGATCTCGGACAGCGACGAAAAGCGCTGCCTGTCCGATATCCGTCCCGCATCGGAATTGATTGGGTAGAACACGACAACGGGAATGCCCATAGCGATCGCGGGCAACGCACAATGGAGCATGGTCGTTACGACGAGTCGGGCGCGCGAACGATAGGTCTCCAGCAACTTGCGCGCGGCATCCATGTTTGCCTCAAATTCGTGCGTTCCCGAATAATGGCTGATGAAAGTGTAAGGGCCGAGATCAGTGGGAAGATGGTCGAGCAACCTTCGGTCCCGCGAGACGACGAAGACTTCGGTCTGCTTCGCCGGGTCAGGAACGCGCTTCGGAAAGCCGAGCGAGAGGCAATGACTCAGGAACGCGTCCATATCATGCCTTCGCAGTAGGGCGAGCGTATAACGGTCCCGGCATCCGATCGGCCCGTGCTCCCGGTAATGTTCCAACGCAGCCGGACCAGTCAAAGTCGGTGATTGGAACAACCGGATATGAAAGCCAAGATAGAGCGGCAGATAGTCGGGGTGCGGCGGCCATTGCTCGGGGTTGGTCTTGAACCAGCCGTTGAGCAGGATGCCGGTTTGTTCGCCGCCAGGGGGCGGGTGAGCGATCTCGTCATCACGATCGACCCACTGCGCCGGGTAGGCTCCAGCACGCTCCAGCATCCGCAGGCCAGCGAGGATCTGGATGTGGTCGCCAAGATTTTCCGTGCTTACCCGAAGTGCCGCCATTCGGGGCGGCGGCCGATCGGCGGGGATCGGCCCAGCTGAATCACGGCCAGCGCGCTCTTCCGTCAATCCGGCAAATCTTGTGATCAGGCTCTCTGGCCGAAGCCGATCCTGCTCTAGGCGGTACGACAGTTTGAACAGCGGAGCGGACCAGTCCACGCGATCTTGGACCGCGTCGAAGTCGTCGTAGAGACCGGCGGTTTGCACGCTGTGCGGTCCGTCGGCGCTGATGCGCGGAACCGCCTGCCAATCCGCGAGCGCGCCAGGGTCCAGCGCAAGCAGCTCGCCAAACTGGTGATGCACCCAGAAATAATCGCGGGTCGCGGTTCGGCCCTTCCAATAGGCTAGAACGCGAGCTGTCCACTTCGCGAGTAGCCGATCGTTTGGCTTCGCAGCCAGAAACCAGGTGGCAAGATCGCGATCATCTGCCGGGCGGGAGAATGCGAAAAATCCCGTCTGCGCCGCTTGGTCGATCCACGTGTCGAGCGGCACGTTGCAGAAGGTCGTCGCATCCACCCACACCCCGCCATATTCGTGGAGGAGCAAGAGCCGCAGTATGTCGGAAAGCGACGCCGCCGTGATTTGCTGGCAAGACAGGTCGACGTGTTTGTCGAGATCGATGTATCTGCCGATCGTATCGGCATCGAGACAACGCATTTCCCAACCGGGATTTTGCTCCTCCCAACTTCTCAGACACTTCTGCACGATCTCGGGCGCGCATTCGCGGCTTTGGAACCAGCATGACCAGATAATTTTACGCAACTTCAGCCTCATGAATGCGCAGGATGCGAATCGAGCGCTAATGCCGTCAATCGCTCGTCGAAAACAGGCTGGATCTGCATCGCAGCTGGAATTGCTGCAGCCGCTTCGCTAGCGCGACAGAAGTATGACCAAGCCAGCAGTCCTCGTCACCGGCGGCGCCGGTTATATCGGCAGCCATGCGGTTCTCGCATTGAAAGACGCCGGCTGGCACGTCGCGGTGATCGACGACCTTTCCAACGGGTCGCGCGAGGCTGTGCCCGAAGGCGTTCCTTTCTATCATGGCCCGATCTCGGAGCGAGTGCTTGTCGACAGCATCATCGATGAGCTCGGGATCGGCGCAATCATGCATTTCGCGGGCTCGATCGTGGTACCGGAATCGGTCGAGAAGCCGCTCGACTATTACGCCAACAACACGCTCGCCAGCCACGCGCTGATCAGCGCCGCCGTTGCTGCGGGTGTAAGGCACATCGTCTTTTCGTCGACCGCCGCCGTTTATGGCGCACCTGAGCGAGTGCCGATGCTCGAAGACGATCCGAAGCTTCCGATCAACCCTTATGGTGCGTCCAAGCTGATGACCGAGCGGATGCTCGAGGACGCGGCTGCAGCCTATGACCTCAACTACGGGGCGCTGCGTTACTTCAACGTCGCGGGCGCGGACCCCCAAGGGCGAACCGGGCAGATCGGCAGGGGCTCGACGCACCTCATCAAGATCGCCGCCGAGGCTGCGGTCGGAAGGCGGCCCCATGTCGCGGTCTATGGCAGCGACTATCCGACGCCGGACGGCACCTGCATCCGCGACTATATCCACGTAAGCGACCTCGCCGCGGCGCACGTCGCCGCGCTCGACTGGCTAACCGGCCACCCGTCCGAGAACTTGGTGCTGAACTGCGGTTACGGGCAAGGCCTGTCAGTGCTCGAAGTTCTTGATGCCGTCGACCGAGTGAACGGCGAGCCGGTGACCCGGGTCATGGAGGGCCGCCGGGCCGGCGATCCGCCGATGCTGGTCGCGGACAATCGGAAGCTGCTTCAGACGCTCGACTGGCGCCCGGCCTATGCCGACATCGATCGGATCGTCGCCGATGCCCTTCGATGGGAGCGCAAGCTCGCCGGGGCTGCGTTCGCTACAGCCTAGCTCTGCCGAACGAGAACCGTGGTCGGCTTGCCGAGATGCTCGGCCAGTGCGTCGACGCAGCTCATATGGTCGGAGCGCTGCTCAGCCATCGCCGCGAGGTTGGGATCGGAGCGTAGCATGTAGCCGCTGCCCGCCAGTCTTTGCTGGACCTGATCAAGCTCGGTGGTCGAGGTCGTCGAGGCCTTCGGACTGACGCCGATGACCACCGCCAGTTCCCGTGCCATCCGGGCGCCTTCCTCGCGCAGGAGAATGGCGGGACCGTAAAGGGACTCATCGTCGAGCATATGTTCGGCGATCAGCCCGAGATCGAGCGCGGCGCCGAGCGCGGCCGGCCAGCCGGCACCGGTTCCGATCGATCGGAAATAGATCAGCGATGGATGCGAGGTGTGGCTCTGCCGAACCGTCGCGCACCAGTCGCGCGACTCTTCCAGGACCTTGTGCAGGGCGCGCTGGTTGCGCAACGCCGCAAAGCGCTCGAGCAGGGTGAGTGCCGAGGGCGGCTCACCGGCGGACGTGTTGAGCTTGATGATCCCGGTGTCGCGGCGCGTGATACTGCTTTGCACCTCCAGCAGATAGGTGACGGCCATGGTCATCACGGCGAGGCCGCAGAAGCCGGCGCCGAGGATGGCCCAGCGTGCCAGACCCGTCGGGTTGGCCTGGCTCAATCCCACCGTCACCAGCGAGCTTCCGGCAAGATAGACGGCGTCGCCGAAGTCCTTGAGCGGCGGCTGAAAATCGGCGCGGACCGAATAGGCCATCAGTCCGAAGGCGATCGCCAGCAACGCCATCCAAACAAAGAAGCACGAGACGAGGACGAAGGGCGCGAATCCGGTGGACAGGCCGTGGCGCCGGCCTCGGACGCGCTTCCACACCGGTAGGGAAACGGTCACGAGCCGGTGTGCGATGCGCAAGGACGCGCGACTGCCGCCTGGGACGATCACCGTCTCGAACACGTCTTTGAGGACCATCGCCACGAGCACGATTCCGACGATGAAAAGACCGATGTTCAGTGGCACTCGGGTCCAAACGGCGGGGAGAGGCGAAAAGTGCCGCCTGCTTGACTTCACGGCGGCCGCTCTCTAGGGAGCCGCCGGTCTTTCGGGACCAATCCGACAACGTGAAGCATTGAACAACGAGGCAGGCGCCCGGCCATGAAGATTCGCAATTCATTGAAGTCGCTGAAAGCGCGCCACCGGGACTGCCGAGTCATCCGCCGCCGCGGCCGGACCTACGTCATCAACAAGACGAACCGCCGGTTCAAGGCTCGGCAGGGCTAAGCGCCACGCCCGCGGCCCCCGGCATCGGCGGGCTCCTCCGCGACTATCGACTCTTCGCCGGAGCGCGGCTGTGGTTCGCGCTCGGCCTGATGCTGCTCGGCGCGCTCGCCGAAGGCTTCGGGCTGCTGATGATCGTGCCCATCGCGACGATCGCGATCGGCGGGAGCGCTGGGCCAGTCAGCCATTACCTGCGGTGGCTCACGGGCTGGTCGGCGGACCAGAGATTGATCGCCGTGCTCAGCCTATTCCTGGCGGCGATGGCGGCGCGTTCGCTGCTTCTCTTCGCGCGCGACCGCCTGCTGGCCAAGCTCAGCGCCGACTATGAGGCGAGCCTGAGGCTTCGTTCCGCCGCGACGCTCGGCGCCCGCGGCTGGCCGTTCGCAAGCCGGGTCGGCCAGGCGGGCATGCAGTCGTTGCTGCTCAACGATGTTCCGCGCGCGGCCGAAGCGGCATCCCTCGCCGGGCAGATGGGCGTCGGCGCGTCGATGCTGCTGGTGCAGCTGGCTCTGACCTTCCTGCTCTCGCCGGGGCTGACCCTGGTGGCGGTGCTGTTCCTTGCCGCCGGGTGGCTGTTATCGCTGCGCTTCACCCGGCGCGGCGTTGAGAGCGGTCTCGCGATCGCCGACGCGATGGAGGACAGCGCAGGCTCGGGCTTTCGCCTCCATGCCGGGCTCAAGGCCGCGCTTGCGCAGGGGACCTTGCCGGCCTTCCTCGGCGAATATCGCTCGAGCCTGGACTGCACCGCTGCGCAATTCACGCGGTTCGCGACCGATTATGGTTTCGCTCGCCAGGCCGCGGCGTTCGGGGCCGCGCTGGTCGCGGCGGTGCTGCTGCTGGTCGGCGTACGCGTGCTCGCGCTCCCCTTCCCGGTGCTTGCCGCGAGCCTCATCCTGTTCGCGAGAATGAGCGCGCCGGCGCAGATCCTGCAAAGCAGCGCGGTGCGCTTTTCGGCTTATGCGCCGTCCTTCGGCGCCATCGAACGAAGGCTCGGACCGCTCAAGGGCAGCATCCCGTCCGAGCTTCGCCATCCGCCGCTCGATTGGGAGCGTCTCAGCCTTTCCGGTGCAAGTTTCGAGCACCAGCGAGGGCTCGGCCTCTCCGCGGCATCGCTGGAGCTGCGAAACGGGCAATGGCTCGGCATTTCGGGCGTCTCGGGGGCCGGCAAGACGACCCTCATAGACCTCGTCGCCGGTCTTCTTCAGCTGCGGGACGGCAGGATCGCCGTCGACGATCGAGCGCTCGAAGGGGAGACGCTTGAGCGCTGGCGCGCCGGCCTCGCCTACGTCGGGCAGGAAGGGAATGTGTTCAACGACAGCGTCCGCGGCAATCTGCTCGCCGAGGGGTTCGCGGCGGGTGAGGCGGAGCTGTGGCGTGCGCTCGACCTGGTCGGGCTCGCCGAACGCGTGCGCGCCTTCAGGCGGGGGCTCGACGAGAGCGTCGGCGACCGCGGCAGCCAGCTCTCGGGCGGGGAGCGGCAGCGGCTGGTGCTCGCCCGCGCCCTGCTCAGGAGCCCGGGCCTGCTGATCCTCGACGAAGCGACGTCGGCCCTCGATCCTGAGAGCGAAGCTGCCGTATTAGAGCGGATCAAGGCGATCGAGCCGCGGCCGGCGGCACTGATTGTGGCGCACCGCGATTCGACGCTTCGCCATTGCGATTCAGTGTTGGCGATCCAACATCGGTTCCCTGCGGGGCGCGGAGGAGCTGCGTCGTGAAATTCAATCTTGCAAAAGCGCTATTGGGGACGGCGGCCCTCGCTAGCGCTGCGTCGAACGCCGCGCAGGCGCAGCAAACCCGGCAGACTCCGAAGAACTGGCGCTACGAGGTCGACCAGCGTGGCAACAGGGTTGACCGCCCCAACCGCGTGACCAAACCCGACGGCAGCTGGCGCGAGGAAACGCGGCAGGGCAATTGCGTCGCGATCAGGGAGCGCTCGGCCTCGGGCGAATATCGCGAAACGCGCGAGTGCAATCCCGCCACCCCCCGGCTGAGGATCATTTCACCTCGTTGAACTTGCCTTTCGGCCGCTGCTTGATGACGCAGGCGGGAAGGCCGGTTCCGACGACGTCCTTGCAGTCGCGGACCTGAGCGCTTCCGTCGGGGCCCGCGAAAATCGCCCAATCGGTGGCCGGTCCTTTATCGTACTCGCAATGCGCCACCCACATGTCGAGGTTCTTGTAGGCCCCGACATAGCCCGCATCGGTCACTCGCTTGCACATGTAGCCGGCATCGAAGATCGCGTGTTTGAGCCCGATCGCGAGATTGAAGGCGTCGAGCTGGTGAAGCTGTTTCTGCTCGGCCGACTGGACTTTGATCGCGGACTGATTCGATTGCGACGCGTGGTTGTTGCAACCGGACAGGATCACCATGGCGCAAACGACGGAATAAAGCAGCGAACGCATGGGCGCCTCCTTCAGCCTGAATAACGAATGCGGACGCGCGCCGCTGCGGCCTTGGCCCGCTCGACCGCGTCCTCCACGCTGGAGCCGCGGGCGAGGGCGACGCCCATGCGCCGGTTCTTCAGCGCCTTGGGCTTGGCGAAGATCCTGAGGTCGACGGGATAGCCAGGGGCGCCCAGCGCAAGCGCTTCGGCGATGCCCTCATAGGTGATGCTATCGCTTTCCTCGCTAGCCAGGATGACGGCGGAGGCGGACGGGCCGGCGAGCTCGATCGAGGGGATCGGAAGCCCGAGGATGCTGCGCAGGTGAAGCTCGAATTCGTTCGGGAATTGCGAGAGCAGGGTCACCATGCCGGTGTCATGTGGCCGCGGCGACAGTTCGGAGAAAATCGCCTGGTCGCCGCGCACGAAGAATTCGACTCCGAAAATGCCGTAGCCGCCCAGCGCCTCGACCACCTTGCGCGCCTGGAATCGGGCGGAGTGGAGCGCCTCGCGCGGGATCGCTGCGGGCTGCCAGCTTTCACGATAGTCACCGGCCTCCTGGCGGTGGCCGACCGGCGCGCAGAACAACACGCCGTCGCGGGTCGCGACAGTCAGCAGGGTGATCTCGCTATCGAAATCGACGAACTCCTCGACGATCACCCGCGGCCGGTCGCCGCGCATGTTGGCAACCGCATAGTCCCAAGCCGTGCCGACCTCCTCGGCGGACTTGGCGGTGCTCTGGCCCTTGCCCGAGCTCGACATCACCGGCTTGACGACGCAGCGCACGCCCACCTCGGCCGCTGCGGCGATCGCGTCGTCGCGGCTCTCGGCGAAGCGATATATCGAGGTCAAAAGTCCGAGCTCACGCGCCGCGAATTCGCGAATGCCGTCGCGGTTCATGGTCAGCCGGACCGCCTTGGCCGAGGGCGCGACGCGCCAGCCTTCGGCTTCGAGCTCAGCCAGCACGGCAGTGTCGATCGCCTCGATCTCGGGAATGATCACATCGGGTCGATATTTCTCGACCGCCGCGCGAAGCGACCGGCCATCGAGCATCGGGAACACTTCGGACGCGTCGGCCAGCTGCATTGCCGGGGCGTTGTCATAGCGGTCGCAGGCAATCACCCGGCAGCCGAGCCGCTTGGCGGCGATGGCGAACTCGCGGCCGAGCTCGCCCGAACCGAGGAGCATCAAGGTGGCAAGGTACATGCGCCGCGGATAGCGGCACCCCCTGGCTTCGTCATCCCCGCGCACGCGGATCCGCGGCGGTAAAGAAAAACTGGGTTCCCGCTTTCGCGGGAATGGCGAATCTGGTTCACTGCCGGAATGAGAACATTCCTACTGCTCATCGCCGCGCTTCTGGTCGGGGCCGCGCCGGCCAACAAGCTGCCGACCCCGAATGACATCGTGGCGGGCGCTCCGGCGAGCGCCTGGAAGACCATCCCGGCGGACGAGTTGATGGTCATCGACCTGAAGAATGGCGGCCGGGTGGTGATCCAGCTCGCCCCCACTTTCGCGCCGGTCCACGTTGCCAACATCCAAGCCCTGGCCCGGAGCGCATATTGGAACGGCGCGAGCGTCTATCGCGTGCAGGACGATTATGTTGCGCAATGGGGCCTGAACGACAGCGGCAAACCGTGGCCCGCGGGGGTCAATCCTAAGCCGCCGGCGGAATATGTGCGTCCCCTCAAGGGGCTGAAGATCACCCCTTTGGGCTCTCCCGATCCGTACGCGCCGGCGGCCGGATTCGTGGACGGCTGGCCGGCCGGCTATAGCCCCAAGGCGGGCTGGGCGACGCTCGCCCATTGCTACGGCAGCGTGGGGGTCGGCCGCGACCTCGCCCCGGACACGGGCACGGGCGGCGAGCTTTATGCGGTGATCGGCCATGGTCCCCGCCAACTCGACCGCAATATCGCGTTGGTCGGCCGGGTGATCGACGGGATCGACCGTTTCAGCACGCTACCGCGGGGCACCGAGGCGCTCGGCTTCTACAAGAACAAGAGCCAATATGCGCCGATCGCCAGTATCCGCCTGGCGAGCGACATGCCGGTGACGGACAGGCCGGCCTATCAGGTGATGGACACGGCCAGTCCAACCTTCGCTCGATACCTCAAGCTTCGCGCCAACCGGCACGATACATTCTATGAGGTGCCGGCGGGCGGAGTGGACCTGTGCAACGTCCAGGTCCCGGTCAGAAAGCAGAACCCGCTGCCCTGAGCGAGGCGGTGTCCCGGGGTCAGGCGGCCCAGGCGTGCGCGTCCCGATTCTTGTGCTGGATGGTCACCGGGGCGTTGTGCGAGCGCATGCTCGCTTCGGCCAGGGGCAAAGCGGTCGTGCAAAAGGCGCACTCGGCGGAAATACGGCCGATGATCCAGTGGGTCCGCCCGCAGCCGGGGCAGTGATTGACCTCATGCTCGCGATAGACCGCGTGATAACCCCGCTCATAGGGCCTCCAGGCGTCGTTAGACGGAATCGGCATGGCAGTCCTTCCTTTCGGTCGATTTGAACGACCGACCGCACTGGCGGTTGCAAAGCCTGACCCATGTTTAATGCCGGCGAGAGGTTCGATTATCGGTGAGTGGACGTCGCCCGCCGATCAGCCGACTCAGGCGTAGATGTCCTCGATCGACACGGGCTCGGCGAACTCGGCGCCAATCTTGTCGCCGACGGTCCATTTCACGACGGCGTTGGCACGGTCGCGGCCGGGAAGCATCAGCCACACCCGCGAGCCGACCTCGAATCGCCCATTGGCGACGGCCATGAACCCGCGCTCCGAAATGTTGAGTACCTTGGCCTCGACTCCATTGGCGCCGAGCTCGCGCATCCTGGCTTCGAGCTCGACCGACTGGCGGCTCACCTGCCGCCGCTCGTCGCGCTGATCCTCTGCGATGCGCGCCTTGATCGTCACTGCCCTCATCTTTCGCGGGCCGCCTAGAGCAGCGGCGAGGTGAAGGACAGTCCGATCCGTCCGTCCCGCACCCATCTCACCTGTGCCGAGACTGAGCCCCGGTCAAGGATTTGCAGAGTCAAACGTTCGCCGATGTTCGGAACGAGCGCGAAAACGGCCATTGCTCCGGACGCCGAGACGTTGACCAGGCGAATAACATGCTTGCGTCCGCGAAACTCGAGCACGGCCGTATTCGACGCCGCGGCTTGGCGGACCTCCTGTCGCTCATCGATCGCGCGGCCCGCGCTCCGAGCGATCATTGACCCATCGAGAAAGTGTGATGTTGCCACCAAAATTACTCCACACCGGCGGCTAATCCTAGCCAGCGCCGCTTAAGGATTGGTTTGCGAAAATCAGCCATGGCCGATTTTCGGGCGCTGTGTCGTCGTGGCGACTGGCGGGCTCAGGGCAACCATTGTAGGGATTTAGGAGTCGGGGGGTTCCCGTTTGAAATGAAGAGGTTCTGGTCAATGTCTGGGGCTTTGCGCGGGGTGCTGTTGACGAGTGCGCTGGCGGCCGTGTCGAGCGGCCCGGCGATCGCGCAAGCCCGGCCGCTCGGCGTGGCCCCGCCCGCGACCAGCCAGCCGAGGATAGCGCGGCCCGCGCTCCCCAAGCCCAAGACCGCCCCCGCAAAGCCCGCGCCCGACGCGCTTGCGCCGAGCAATCCCGATTTCAAGGCCGAGCAGCCGGAGGCGGCGCAGGCGATCGCGATTCCGGCGCCGCTGCCGCCGGTGGTCTGGGATGTCGCGAGCGCCCAGGAACTGCTGGCGTACATACAGAAGATCGGGATGGAGGGCCTTGAGCCGACCGACTATGATCCCGCGGGGCTGGAGGCGGCCATCGCCACCGACAATCCGGCAATCATCTCGCCGGCCGCCACCGAGCGGTTCAACCTGGTCTCGTCCGACCTCGCGCTCGGCCATGTGAAGAAGCCGGCGCGGATCGACTGGTGGGTGGTCGATCCCGACCTCAACGCCGCCAAGCAGGATGCGCTGCTGCGGAGCGCCCTTGTCCGGCACGAGTTGACCGCGGCGCTCGACGGCCTCCTTCCGACCCACCCGCAATATGCGGCGCTCAAGGCCGCGCTTGCCGAGACACCGGCGAGCGAAACCGCGAAACGAGACCGAATCCGGCTCAACATGGACCGCTGGCGCTGGCTGCCGCGCGACCTCGGACCCAAATATATCATCGTCAACGTGCCCGGCTTCCACGCGACTTTGGTCGAGAACGGGGTCAACCGCTGGAAGCAGCGGGCGATCGCCGGCAAGCTTTCCACGCCCACGCCCCAGCTTAACGCGACGGCCACCGGCGTGATCCTCAACCCCTGGTGGGAGGTGCCCAAGAGCATCGAGCACGAGGCGGCCTTCAAGAAGGGCTTCGTGCCGGTCAAGGGCCCGGACGGCGAAATCCAGCGTTGGCGCCAGCCGCCGGGGCCGACCAACGCGCTCGGTCAGATCAAGTTCGTGATGCCGAACTCAAAGGCTATCTATCTCCACGACACCAACGCCCGGAGCCGGTTCAACAGCGACACGCGCGCGCTTAGCCACGGCTGTGTCCGGACCGAGCATATCCTCGATCTCGCGACCCAGTTGCTGGGCGACGACAATGGCGAGTGGACTCCCGACAAGATCGAAGCGGCGCTCGACAGCAAGAAGACCATGCAAGCCAAATTCGTGAAGCCGCTGCCGGTTTATATCGTCTATTTCAGCTCGGCCGCGCTGAACGATGGCCGCATTGTCGACTATAAAGACCTCTACGGCCGCGACTCCAAGGCGATGGCCGCGCTGCACATGAAGGACGGCGGTGCCTCGATGCTGCCGCCCAAGCCGAAATCCGAGGACGAGGTGGGGATCGCTTCGACGGCCAAGCCCAAGCCGGCGCCGAAAGCCGCGGACAGGATCGCGGCGCGCTAATTCCGCGGAAGTTCGGACCGGTCGAGAATGACCGGGTCGATAAACGCCAGGCCGACGAGGCCGTCCTCGGCCCAGCGGACCACCGCCGGGACCAGGATTCCGCCCTCGAAGCGGACGTGGACCTTCGCCCCCGGAGCGAGATCCGGTATGCCGGCGGCCATCGCTCCTCCTTCGGAGATGTTGTGCAGGGCGAAGTTGCGCGGCGAGCCGTCGATTAGCAGCTTGAGCTTGCGCCCCTTGCCTGAAATGCGCGGATAACGCCGCTGGTCGGCAGTGGGCGAAACATTACGCGGCCGTGGCGTCGGCGTGCTCGCCTCCTGGCGGCCGGTCTCGGCGAGCGGAACCGCCGTTCCGCAAAATCCGCACTCGGCGCTAACCCGGCCGATATACCATTGCGAGCGGCCGCAGCCCGGACAATGATTGGCGCTGTTGGCGCGATAGACGATGTGGTGCCCACGCTTGGCGAGGCCTGCCGCGAAGGAGGCCGAGGCGCGTTCGAAAACCAGCACGTCCGACATGAGTCGAGCTCCGCTTGAATAAACTTCAGAGCCTATGACGGACTGATTGCCGAGTGGTTACCGGCGCCGAGTTTGTAATGCTGGAGTCATTCGGAGTGGCGAGACGGGGCGTAGCACTCCATCCACTCCCCGGCGTCCCCGCGCGACTGCTTGCGGATCAGCGGGATCTGCACCGCGGCCGCCGGGTCGATCGCGGTTCCGATATACGCCGCGACCTGCTGCGCCGCCGCGTCCGGGTCGGCGAGCACGTCCTCGTGCCAGATGGCGAGCGGATCGATCCGAAGGTCGTTGAACATCCGATCCCAGACGGCCTGCTGGAACGCTATGCCGCGCTCCGCCGCCTCGATCCGCTCCTGCGAATAATCGACCGCCGCCGGCCCGGCGGATTCCTGCTCCTTGCGCCAGATGCCCGTTATCGTCGCCCTTGCGTAGGATACGGCCTGGGCGACGCGGTCGCGGCGGCGGAGATAGACGATCCGCCGAGGTCGGCCACGCGGGAGGATTGTCTCGAGCACATCCTGGAGCAAGGGCGGGTTGGTCCGCTCCAGCGCCTGAAGCTGCGTCGGAAAGGCCTTGAGGCCGAACACGCCGTTGGGCGAGCAGCGGCGGCGAAGCACCGATCGCCACAGCTCATGCTGCGCCGGCGGCGAGGCCGACGCGAAGCCGTAGGGACCGGCGGGCTCGAAGTTCAGATATTCGAGCGGCGCGCCAAGGCAGCCTGTCCGCCACAGGGCGTGGCTGAAATAGGTGCTTCCGGCACGCGGGACGCTCGCCAGCAGATAGGTTAGCGTCGGCGGCTGGTTGTGCGCCGGAAAGTCGAACTTGCCCTCGTAGCCGGTGTCGATGTGATCGAGCATCGGCCGCGTTGCTATTGCGTCAGACGCCCCGCGTCGACTGTGGGGTAGCCGTCACGGGAATGAATCCCGTGACGTCAGTCGGGTTCGGCCGCCCGGCCGGCCCGCCTGCGCTGGCTCTGCGTGCTGCCGTCGATCGCCCGCGCAATCGCCGCGCCGCACTTGGGAGCTTAGGCGAGCTTGTCGGCGTAGATCATGCGGCCGCCGGCGAGGCGGCGCATCACCGCATACTGGCTCTCGCGCGACATGGCGAAGCAACCTTCGGAGCGGCCGAGCTGGCCGTGCAACGGGATCATGTCGTCCTCGGCATACCAGGCGTTGTGGATGACGATCGCCCGCGCCTCGGCGTTACTGTTGCTATAGTCGAGCCCGCGGACCCGCAGCGACGTGCCATATTTGCCGTCATAATAGTCGCCAGTCGTATAGGTCCCGTTCGAGGTCGCGTACGACCCGAAATCGTTGGAGAAGCGCTCGACGTAGCCCGAATGCGCCGGGTCCGAACCGCGGCCGTGGCACACCCGGTGGCTCTCGACCTGGCCGCTGGCGAGGTCGACGAGGTGGAAGCGCGGCTCGCTCGACGGCTTGGAGAAGTCGGCGATGCCGATCGTGTCGCGAGCATAGATCTGGTGCTGGTCGAGCGCCGCCTTGGCGCGGGCGAACAGCTGCGGGTCGATCCCGGCGGGCGCCGCGGGGACCAAGACCGGCGCCGCCGGCTGGGC
>Ga0157369_10004618_pt1 | contig 16188 bp, 14 predicted proteins | sample C25metaG_FD_113461 | JGI IMG/M metagenome (GOLD analysis project Ga0157369, IMG submission 113461) | Corn rhizosphere microbial communities from Kellogg Biological Station, Michigan, USA - C2-5 metaG | ecosystem: Host-associated > Plants > Roots > Rhizosphere > Soil | place: USA: Michigan... | reverse complement strand
CTCCCGATAGGTCTTCATGCGCGACTTGCCTTCGCGGTAGTACGGCTGAAGGCTGCGCACGTCCGGATGCATGCGCTGCAGCCACAGCTCCACCACGCCATCGGAAAGCCCGGCGAACACCACGTCCGCCTGCTGGATATGGCTGCGAGCCAGCGGCGTCAGGTGGGAACCCAGGGTCATCCCCAGGCCGACACAGGCGAGACGGCCGCGGCGCGGTTCGTTGGAGGCTGGTGAAGGAGGGGTCGGCATCGCGTGATAGTAGGGCAGTTTTGTGAGCGGACGCACATCTTCCGGATGAAAAAAAGATGCGGGGAAAGTGGCTCGATCTAATAGCCGTGGCGGGTTCTCGGACGGCTGTTGGCTTGAGATCTTCAGGGCGGTGGCTGCTTGCCGCGCGGGTCAGCAGAGTGCCGGCCAGATCGGCCGGCCTTCGATGCCTGCCTAAAGTAAACATTAGCTGAATATTTGCCGGTCTTGACCGGTGATTTCCGCCAAGCCTGGGTTTAACCGGCTGAGTAAAAAGGAATTTCCCAAACCCCATTTCCGCCAAATTGAGCGAGGTGCCTGCGGTAATCAGCGCTTACTTTTTCGAGGCATACCCATCGATGTCGTGAGCGAATTTCTGCAGCAGCCGTACGAGTTCGTCGATATCGCGCATGTCCCAGTCGGCGAACAGCGCCCGACCGAAGCGGTCTCGCGCAGCATCCAGCGCGTCGGTCATGGTCTTGCCCTCCGGCGTGACCAGGGCTTCGGTGACGCGGCGGTCGGTGGCGCCGGCCTGGCGGGTCACCAGGCTCAGGGTTTCCAGCTTCGCGACCTGCTTGCTCACGGTGGAGTAATCGCGGCCGACCCGTCCAGCCAGGTCGCCGACGGCAATGGGCCCCAGCCGCTGGATCAGGACCAACAGCGGGAACAGGGCGCGGTCCAGTGAAATTCCGGCCTCGCTGATCAGGGCGTCGTCGCGATCGGGGCGGTTGAACACGCTGATGACGGTGAGCAGGGCGCTGTGCAGGCTCAGGATCTGTTTCGATATATGTGCATCTTGCACATTATTTTTCGTTGGCATATGCTCGCTCCAGTTGTGTGCACTTTACACATATTGGAGCGCCGTGATGAGCCTTTCGACGATCGACGTGGTGATTTGCGGGGCCGGCGCGGCCGGCCTGACGCTGGCGGTGGAGTTGGCCCGGCGGGGCGTGTCCTTCCGCCTGATCGAAAAGATGGACGCGCCATTTCACGGTTCGCGCGGCAAGGGCATCCAGCCCCGCACGCTGGAAGTCTTCGAAGACTTAGGGGTCGTGGACCAGGCCATTGCGGCGGGCGGTCCTTATCCGCCGCAGCGCGAATATCGCGATGACGGGAGCTGGACCGATGAAGAGGTGGTCGAACTCGCCGACCCGACGCCGGCGGAACCCTTTGCGCTGCCGCTGATGCTTCCGCAGTTCTTGACCGAAGGCTTGTTGCGCAAGCGGCTGGCGGAGCTTTGGCAGGCGCCGGAATTCGGTTGCGAGCTGATCGAGCTTGGCCAGGATGAAGCAGGCGTGGTCGCGCGGCTGCGCCATCAAGGCGGCGAGGAAATCGTCCGCGCACGCTATCTGGTGGGTGCCGATGGCGGGCGCAGTTTCGTGCGCAAGACCTTGGGTATCGATTTCCCCGGCAAGACGCTCGGCGTGCGCGCGCTGGTGGCGGATGTGCGCATGACCGGCCTGTCACGCGACGCGTGGCACCGCTACAACAACGGCTCGATGGAACGGCAACTGGCGATCTGTCCGCTGGCGGGTACGGAGCTGTTCCAGATCCAGGCGCCGCTGCCGCTGGAGGGGGACGTCGATCTATCCGTCGATGGCCTCACCGCCATGGTGTGGGATCGTTCCGGCCGCGAGGACCTGGTGGTGCAGTCCGTATCCTGGGCTTCGCCTTATCAGATGAACGCGCGTCTCGCCGACCGTTACCGCGACGGCAACGTGTTTCTGATCGGCGATGCGGCGCATATCCATCCGCCGACTGGCGGGCAGGGGCTTAATACCGGCATCCAGGATGCTTACAACCTTGGCTGGAAACTCGCGGCGGTGCTGCATGGCGCGCCGGACGCGTTGCTCGATACGTATGAAGAAGAACGTCGTCCTGTTGCGGCGGAGGTGCTTGGCCTTTCCACTCAGTTGTTGGGCGCGGCCAGGCGAGGTGACATTCGCCGTGGCCGGGAAGTGCGGCAGTTGGATCTTGGTTATGCCGAATCCGCCTTGTCGTTGGAACTGCCTGAGCGCGCGAGCGGGCCTTTTGCCGGCGACCGCGCGCCTGATGCGCCGATCCGCGATGCGAGCGGCCGATCGATTCGTCTGTTCGATCTGATGAAAGGCACGCACTGGACGTTGTTCGGCTATGAAGCGAACACCGATCTGGTGGCGCCGCGGCCGGGACTGCATATCCACATCTTTGGCCAGGGCGGCGATGTGGTCGACGATCGCGGTCACTTCGAGGCGGGCTACGCCTTAGCTGCCGGACAGTGGGTGCTGGTGCGGCCGGATGGGTATATCGCGGCGATCGTGGCGTCCGGCGACGTCGAAACCTTGAAGGCTTATGTTCATAGCCGCACAGTTGGTACCTACTAGCGGGCCATAGTTTGTGCAAGAAGGGGCCTATCCATACGCACATTGCTCCCTAAGATGCGGGCAAAGCATATGCATCTATATACAAATCAAAGACGTATGGCCGATCGCGCTTGGCTGCCACCGGTGAATGCCGAGCCAAAGTGTGTTTATTCCAAGCGCCAAACGGTTCTGCGTCAGTAGAGCGAACTCGGCGCAGTCCCTAGTTATCATGCGACTGCATTCCGTGGCAATTATCGCCAAAGCAGTTTCATGGTTAGCAAGAGGGGCTTGGCTCTCCACGCGGATTCCCGCGACGAGCCGGCAAATCTGACTACACATTAGGACTCTTGAAAATCCCGGGCCTGCCACCAGAAGGATCGGACCACACCAAGCTGGAGCGGTGTGGGCGCTCATTACGATGTCAATCGTCGTCCGGGACTCCCGGCCGCCGATCCACATTGATCCGAGCAGCTGAGCAGCAACGAGTTGGGCAGTGATGTCCACGCGAGTGATCCTCAGTGAGCAGTTTAATACCAGTGTGATTACACCAGCGGTGACAGGGCTACGCCCTGTCGAGGGTCCCTCGGGATTCCGGAAGCTGAGGGGGCTAGTATGGGCAGCCGCGGCCCTCTCCCTCAGCTAACTATGAGCAACGACCCGCTTCGAGTCAGGTCCTATCTTCATCTGGATGAGCCGCCCCGACGAAGCGTCATTGCGGCGGCCGTCGCCGACCCTGCTCAAGTTGCCAGGTGGCAGTTCTTGCCCATGATCACGCGGGTCAAGGTGACTCGTAAGATCAAACGCCAGGGCAATGTGTTCATACCGAAAGAGAAGAAGCGCCCCATTAGTTACGCCTCCCATCGTGATGCAGCGCTGTATGCGTTCTATGCTGCCGCGCTTACTAGGCAATACGAGCATCGCTTAGAATTACTTGGCCTTAGCGATGTCGTCACGGCATTTCGAACGGGAGATGGACGCTGCAACATCCACTTCGCCCGCGAAGCTTTTGAATGGATTGACTTGATACGTCCTTGCGTAGCACTCGCTTACGATATCAGCGGTTTTTTTGACAATCTTGACCATCGGATCCTGCGGGACAGGTGGGCCGACATCCTCGACGAACGTTCGCTACCGGCGGATCACTACGCGTTGTTTCGGTCACTTAAGCCACTTGGACAGGTAGGCTTTGGCGATGGTCAGTTCAAGGACGTCTTCGCCGTAACTCTCTTCGATGTACTTGGTCCGCTTCTGTGCCGAGGACAGTTCGCGTTCAAGGCGAGCTATCTGCTCGCGCGAGATGTCCTGCGGCCTATCTTTTGCTCGCTTGAGTACCAGTTGATCATCCGGTGTAGCAGCCAGGATGGTCTTGACGAAGCCGGATGAATAGTTCTTCTGCCCGATCATGAGCTCCGTGGCCTCGATCTGGCGCATGGGCTTCATTTTCTTCAACACTTCGAATACGTTCTTCGGGCACGGTCCATCAGCGAGAAGCTCGACGACTTCGTCGCATATGCCGTCGAGCATCCGAAAGCGCCGCCGTACAGTTTCAACATCTAGTCGTAGTGCGCGTGCGAGCCGGTCCTCGCGAGCTCCCTGCTCAATGGCGCGGACGACCATCTTGTGCTCCTGGACTGCGGAAAGCCGGCTGATGCGCTTGTTATATGTATAGGCTTCGTCGTCGGTGGCGACGAGGCATTCCACTTCGGTCCAGCCCAGTTCCTTAGCTATTTCAATGCGCAGTAATCCATCGAGGAGGTAGTACATCCCCTCTTTTTGTCGGTCAGGCACGACAGCAGGGAACTCGATCATGCCTATTTCGTGCATGGATGCGGCAATCTGAGCGTACTTTTGGCTCTGTTTGACGGCGGCTCGTAGCGCCTTCAGGGGAACGATGGCATTGAGCGGGATCACGCGCGTTTCGATCTCAAAGCCGGGCGGTGGCATCCGGTTGTTCATGGGACAGCTCCTTTAGCTATCCTGCGTTCCAGCGGGCTTGGGATCGTATCGAGTCCCTCTTTGCTGAGTATGGCCACGAACGATGCCTCTTGCCGGAGGTGTTTGAGGGCCTGGACGACAAAGAAGAGGCGCTTCTGCGTGAAGTCCGCTGTCCTAGCGAGAAGCTGCTGTTTACCTACCTCTCGTTCAAAGATCCTTCGGAGATTCTCCGCGGTCAGTTTCCTGCTTCCTTTACGGTTTATCCCGGAGGAGTGCCGCTCGTTCTTCCCGCGTAGCGATCGTTGATCCAGAATCTTCCGGAGCAGCGCGAGTTTCTTTCCTTTGACGATGCCGTGCGTGTAGGCATTAGCCAACGCCTCCTGAATCCCCGCGTCGTCGCTTCTGGCGATCGTTACGGCGAGACTGATGGGGACGATGCCCTTCTCGACGGCAGCGAGAAGACGCTCTTCGCCCCGGTCGAGCAATCCGAGGATCATGTTTACCCAGGAAGCGGTCACGCCGAGTTTGTCGGCAACTTCGCTGTCGTTATAGCCGCGCTTATGCAGGCTCTCGATTTCCCGCATGAGTTCCACAGCCTGGTGCTGGCGTCGTGCGATGTTCTCGACGAGGCTCATGACCATGCAATCTTCTTCATCGGCAGCGATGACGATGCAAGGGATACGGTCCATTCCCAGAATCTGGTATGCCTCCAGGCGGCCCTGGCCACAGACCAGATCGAACTCTTCCTTTCCATCCCCGTTTGCACGCCTGGTGACCGTAATCGGACGTTTGAGGCCGATCTTCTCTATGTTCTCCACAATGGCCCGGTATTGACGCTGGTTCCGGGCTCGTGGGTTGAGCACATGGATTTGAGATACAGGTACGAGCTCAATGGTTCGCATACCAGTCCTCCGTTCAAGCGGCTCGGGCAAAGGCCGATCTTCCCGTCAGGGCGACTAATGGCTCGAGAGAATCGAAGTGATAGGCGTCCAAGGTGACAGCGTTGTTGTCCTCGGACAGACGAAGCGGGTGAATCGGCAGGTCAATGCGAGGAAAGAAGTAATAGTCGAGGATGGTGCGCTGATCAGCTGCCAGGCGGGCGACCAATGTAATGTCGGGCGCCAGGCTTGTATCGAAGCGGACACGCCAGCGGAAAGTCCCACTCACGAGTTGAAGGCAGCGGGTCAGGACCACCGACAGCGTGAACTCGTCATTGATCCACATAAGGTTCGGTTGGCCCGGATCGGCGCTGACACTGGTGCATACCTTCTTGAGGTCGGCCACGACGCTTTCGATGACGTCTGGAAGCATTTGTCGCAACGATCGATTGATCTCGATGTACCGGAAATCCCTTTGGGCACGAAACCCAATCAACGAGTAGGCCCGAACCAAGCCTCCAAAGCGACTGGCGTAGGAGTGGCTTGACGGCATGCCTTCCTGCTCATCGATGAGCAAGCCTGAGAGGGTGCCTTTTTGTTCGTAGAGGCCTCGAAGCATCGCGAGCATGGTGTCGCTGTCCAGATGCTCGGACCGAGCGGCGACAATGGCCTGGACCCGCTCAAATAGTTCCGGAGCGACGATCGAGTCGAACGCGCCGTTATGCCGAATCCACATGTCCTCTGCGTTCCGCACCCGCTTCTGCTTCAGCTTGAAGGATGTGCGGTTATAGACGTTGTTGCCGATGTACTTCTCGTTCGTCAGGATCTGGTGGATCGTGCCGCGAGTCCATGGATGACCCTGGTCACTCGTTAGTCCCAGGGAATTCAGTTCCTCGGCGATGGCTCGCTCGTTCTTCTTCGCACTAAGGAAGGAGCGGTATATCTCACGAATGACTGCGACCTCGTCATCGGGACCCGGCACAAGGACGACTCGGTCCGTCTGGAGGCTCTTTTGCTCGCCACGACCAAGTTGCCCCTTGGGCATACGGTGTTCATCGAGAAGCATCCTGCGAAGGCCGTAACCTGGTGCGCCGCCTTGACGGAAGCCGAGTTCGATAAGGCGGCATTGGCCCTGAAACACTTTGTTGGAGAGCTCTCGGCTGTATTCGCCGGCCATGGCGCGCTTGACGCTCTTCATGATGGTGGCCATGGGGCTGCCATCGTTTTCGAAGGGCTCCGTGCAGTAGAAGACCTTTATCCCCGATCGCCGACACAAGTACTCGTAGTACGCGCTTTCGTCGGCGTCCTGAAACCGGCCCCAGCGACTGATGTCGTAGACCAGAAGGGCCCCGAAATCCGGAGAACCGGACTCGACATCGTGGATAAGTCGTTTGAGATCGTCCCTGCCTTCAAGGCTCAGGCCGCTCTTGCCCTCGTCCGCATAGGTACGAACGATCTCCATCCCGTGCTGGGAGGCGTACTTCGCGATGGCGGCCTGTTGATTCTCAGTGGAGTACCGCTGGTGGTCGGTGGACATGCGCACGTACTGGGCAGCCCTGACAGGCAACCCAAGACGACCTTCCGACGGCGTTTCCGCCTTCCAGCCCATTGCCGCACCCATCCCAACGGCCCTGAGGCTTGGGATGATTAGACAAATTATTGGAGTTTGTCAAGAAATTCCAACATTTTCGATTTCAGCTACCCGGCCTGGTCTACGCGTCACCTACGCATCTGCAGTCGGCTCAACTATGACGTCCATCAGCCGCAACAGGGCACTTCGCTGTCCATGGGAAAGCGCCTGAAACCGAGTAATAAGGCGAACTTCGTCGGCTAAAGGCGGCCCTGGAAGATCGGACGCAACCAGTTCCCAAGGATGGCATTTCAGGGGTTTGGCAAGTCGCAGGAGCCAGTCCACCGTTAGGCGGCGCTTTCCAGTCTCCAGGAGGCTAACCTGCTGATTAGTGGTGCCGGCCTCAGTGGCGAGGACCTCGAGCGATATCCCTCGGGCTTCACGCATGACTCGGATCCGATTTTCCACGCAGTTAGTGGCCTTTGGATGGAGAGATTGCCCACTAGTTTGCACGTAAGGCCGGGGCGTATGAATGCCTATAGTTGCTACCTAGGATGGACCGAGCGAGCAACATGGATAGCGATGTGCTTCATATCAAGCCGTTCGAGCTATGAGATGGCCCGCAGATCGCGATTGCGGAGTCATCCATTCGCCCATCGGACGGCCGAGGTCTGCGCGGATCATCTGGTTCGTGAGTTGTCCCAATTTCGTAAGCCCTGGCGTGAGTCAGTGATCCGCGCGCCCCTGCCTAGGTGTCGACGGTTACTAGAAGGCCACTTACCGGCTGTCCCCATCATCGATGGCCGGGTCTCGCCATATGCAGTACATTTGCATGACACAGACATTGGAGCTTCCTCATGTCACGAGTGAAGGATGAAACGCTTTCCATTCGCACATCAGCTGAGATCAAAGGTCTCGTACGCATGGCTGCCGAACGTGAACGTAGATCAGTGGCATCCATGATCGAGGTTCTGGTTCTGGAGTACGCACAAGCACATGACTTAAAGCTAGCCCCGCGACGGAGTAGTTCCACTAGAGCCAGCGATCGATAGATCCGTCTGTGCAAAATGCCGCTTGGGGACTCATCTGAAAGATGACGGACCATTGATCTCGTCACGTTTCGTAACTTCTTTATTTTTTCCTTAGGGAAGACCAATGACAGCGACAGAAAGCCAGATTGAGCAGGATCTGGTCGCCAAGCTGGCCGATCTTAAATATATATACCGCCCGGACATCCGGGATCGCTTAGCGCTGGAAGAAAACTTTCGCGAAAAGTTTGAGGCGCTCAATCGGGTGCGCCTGACCGACAGCGAATTCCGACGGTTGCTTGATGGCATCACCACGCCGGATGTCTTCGTTTCTGCCCAGTTGTTGCGCGGCATCAATAGCTTCGAGCGTGATGACGGAACTCCACTGAATTACACGCTGGTGAACATTCGGGACTGGTGCAAGAACAGCTTCGAGGTTGTCAACCAGCTTCGTATCAATACCGACAATAGCCACCACCGTTACGACGTCATACTACTTATCAATGGCGTTCCGGTGGTGCAAATAGAGCTCAAGACTCTGGCAGTTAGCCCGCGCAGGGCGATGCAGCAGATCGTCGATTACAAGAGTGACGCCGGTAACGGATACGGCAAGACTCTGTTGTGCTTCATACAGATCTTTGTAGTCAGCAACCGCGTGGCAACTTGGTACTTTGCCAACAACAACGCGCGCCACTTTAGTTTCAACGCCGACGAGCGCTTTCTGCCCATATATCAGTTCGCCAGCGAGGACAACAAGAAGATCACGCATCTTGATGGCTTCGCTGAGAAATTTCTCGCTAAGTGCACGTTGGGACAGATGATCAGCCGTTACATGGTGCTTGTCGCTAGTGAGCAGCAGCTACTGATGATGCGGCCGTACCAGATCTATGCCGTCAAGGCCATCGTAGATTGCATTCATCAGAACTGCGGTAATGGCTACATCTGGCATACCACCGGAAGTGGCAAAACGCTCACGTCGTTCAAAGCTTCCACGTTGCTGAAAGACAACCCAGACATAGACAAGTGTTTGTTTGTGGTAGATCGCAAAGATCTGGATCGCCAAACGCGCGAGGAATTTAATCGCTTCCAGGAAGGTTGTGTCGAAGAGAACACCAACACTGAATCGCTGGTGCGGCGACTGCTGTCTGACGACTACGCGGACAAGGTCATCGTTACCACGATCCAGAAATTGGGGTTGGCGCTAGATAGCACAAACAAGCGCAACTACAAGGAACGTATGGAGCCACTGCGCAAGCAACGTATGGTGTTCATTTTTGATGAATGCCATCGTTCGCAATTTGGTGAGAACCATAAGGCCATCAAGGAGTTCTTTCCAAACGCCCAGCTGTTCGGTTTTACCGGGACACCCATCTTCGAGCAGAACGCCAGCTATCAGCAGATCGAGGATCAACAGGCCAGCTACCGCACCACAGACGACCTATTCCAGCGCTGCCTGCATCAGTACACCATCACCCATGCAATCGAAGATCGCAATGTGCTTCGCTTCCATGTGGACTACTTCAAGCCCGAGGGAAAGAATCCTCCCAAGCCGGGTGAAGGTGTAGCCAAGACCAAGGTCATCGAGACGATCCTTGCCAAGCACGACGCCGCTACAAATGGGCGGAAGTTCAACGCGGTGCTTGCTACCGCAAGCATAAACGACGCCATCGAATACTTCGAAACATTAAATAATCTCCTGATCAAAAAGCAGGAAGAAGACTCGACTTACCAGCCTCTGAACGTGGCTTGCGTGTTTTCCCCTCCCGCCGAGGGGAATCGGGATGTACAGCAGATTCAAGAAGATCTGCCCCAGGAAAAGGAAGACAACCAACAAGACCCAGAGGGAAAAAAGGCCGCGCTCACTCGCATCATCGCCGACTACAACGCGCGCTTTGGCACAAACCATCGCATCGGCGAATTCGACTTGTACTACCAGGACGTGCAAAAGCGCATTAAGGATCAGCAGTACCCAAGCGATGATTTTCCGCACGCCCAGAAGATCGATATCACCATCGTGGTAGACATGCTGCTCACCGGCTTCGATTCCAAGTACCTGAACACCCTGTATGTCGACAAGAACCTCAAGTACCACGGCCTGATTCAGGCATTTTCGCGTACGAACCGTGTTCTCAACGACAGCAAGCCCTACGGAAATATTCTCGACTTCCGTCAGCAGCATCTGCAGGTGGAAGACGCGATCGCGCTGTTCTCGGGAGAGAAGACTGATAACCCGCGTGAAATATGGCTGGTGGATCCGGCGCCCAAGGTAATCGACAACCTGCAATCAAGCATCCAGAAGCTCGCCGATTTCATGCGGTCGCAGGGACTGTCCAGCGCACCAGAAGAGGTGGCCAATCTCAAGGGGGATGCAGCGCGCAGCCAGTTCGTTAACTTATTCAAGGAAGTGCAGCGGCTTAAGACTCAGCTCGACCAATACACTGATCTGAGTAAAGAGCAAAAGGCTCAGGTCACGCAGATTGTTCCGCCTGATCAATTGCAAGGTTTCAGGGGTATGTACCTGGAAACCGCCAAGCAGCTCAAGGAGCAGCAGGGAAAGCAAGGAGACGAGGCCTCGGCAGAGATACAGCAGCTCGATTTCGAGTTCGTTCTTTTTGCCTCTGCAGTCATCGATTACGACTACATCATGGGGTTGATCGCTCGCCTGACACAGCAGAAACCAGGTAAGCTGACACTCAATCGCGAACAACTAATTGGCTTGATTCAATCCGATGCTAAGTTCATCGAAGAGCGCGAGGATATCGCCAGCTATATCCGTAGCCTGCCTGTAGGCAGGGCGCTGGATGAGGACGCCATCCGCGCTGGTTACACACGATTCAAGGCCGAAAAGAAGTCCGAAGAGCTAAACCAGATTGCCGCCGCGCACGCGTTGGACGCGGTTGCGCTGCAAGCCTTTGTCGATGAGGTGCTACGCCGTCGCGTCTTCGACGGCGAACGTTTGAGCGAGTTGATGGAGCCGATGGGCTTAGGTTGGAAGGCGCGCACCCAAAAAGAGCTAGCGCTGGTAGAGGACCTCACTCCGCTGCTGCTCAAGCTCGCCCAAGGGCGAGAGATTTCGGGACTAAGTGCATATGAGCAATAAGGAAGCGGGCGAGATGCGTAAGAAAGAAAAAGAAAGCGTGCCAAGGGCACGGTTTCCCGAATTCCGGCAAGCTGGGAGCTGGAAAGTTGTGCCTCTCGCCAAGCTGGCCAATCGACGTACAGCTAAAAATACCGGAGGTAAGCACGTTCGTGTTCTGACAAATTCCGCCGAGTACGGGATATTGGATCAGCGGGACTACTTCGAGAGGGACATCGCTAACCAAGGAAATCTAGAGGGTTACTACGTAGTTGAAGAGGGGGACTATGTCTATAACCCTCGCATTTCAACTATCGCGCCGGTTGGGCCAATATCGAAGAACACGATTGGAACCGGGGTGATGTCGCCCTTGTACACAGTCTTTAGATTTGCCAATGCCAACGATGAGTTCTATGCGCACTATTTCAAGTCGTCGCATTGGCACAGTTACCTGCGCCAAGCGTCAAGTACTGGTGCGCGACATGACCGCATGAGCATCACAAACGATGACTTTATGGGCATGCCCATCCCGGTCGCAACGGCGAAAGAGCAGCACAAAATCGCCAAATGTCTGTCTTCCCTCGATGAACTGATCGCGGCCTCAGTCCAGGAACTGGGGGCCCTTAAGACCAATAAAAAGGGACTATTGCAAAAACTTTTCGTCCGGGAAGGCGAGGCTCTCCCCCGACTGCGCTTTCCGGGGTTCCGGAATGCAAAGGGGTGGAGGGAGGCCACGCTTTCAACACAGATTGAATTGATCTCAGGGCTTCATCTCGCGCCAGGCGAGTACGGGGATGCAGGAGATGTTCCGTACTTTACTGGGCCGTCGGACTACGCAAATGATCCCGCTTTGGTCAGCAAGTGGACTTCTCGCGGTGCAAATTCGGGGTGTGCAGGGGACATTCTTATAACTGTCAAGGGGAGTGGCGTTGGGGAATTGCTTTACCTGGTACTTGACGAAGTTGCGATAGGGCGTCAGTTGATGGCGGTCAGGCCACGAGATGCGCATGCAGGATTTGTATTTTATTTTCTGGAGACCCAGCGTGCGCGGTTGATTGCATTGGCCTCGGGCAATCTCATTCCGGGACTTTCGCGTGGCGACATCTTGGGTCTCAAGATGTTTATTCCCGAACGGAAGGAGCAAAAGGCAATCGCTGAATGCCTCTCATCGGTCGACGATTTAATTATCGCCAAAGCCCGGAAAGTTGCCAGCCTTAAAGTCCACAGGCGAGCGCTGTTGCAGCAGCTTTTCCCGGTCGTGGATGAGGTGAGGGCATGAAACCGGGGCAATCTTTCGATGAACTATCCGCGCTCGCCGAGTTTCTTAGGAAGGAGCTCGACAATAAAAAGACGATTTTGCTCTATGCCTATAACGGCACCGGTAAGACAAGATTGTCAATGGAGTTCAAGAACCTCGGTAAGCAGGGTGATGCGCGTGACACGCTCTACTTTAACGCCTTCACCGAAGATCTGTTCCACTGGGACAACGATTTAGACGGCGACAGCGAACGTAGACTTACGCTCAATGCAGACTCTCGCTTCTTTGCGGGTCTAGCTGAGCTGGAGATGGACAATCGCATTCGACCATTGCTTCAGCGCTACGCGGACTTCGACTTCCGAATCGATACGGGGGAATGGGCTGTGCGCTTCTCCCGTACAGTCGCCGGGCGGCTGATTGACAACATCAAGGTGTCGCGTGGGGAAGAAAACATCTTCGTGTGGTGTTTTTTCCTTGCCACTATCCAATTGGCGATGGATCCTGAGATTGAGGTTTACAAGTGGGTGAAGTACATCTACATCGACGATCCCATTTCATCTCTAGACGAGCACAACGCGATTGCTGTGGCGAACCATCTCGCACATCTTCTTAAACGAAAAGAAAATAAGCTAAAGTCCGTTATTTCGACGCACCACACCCTGTTTTTCAATGTGATGTGCAATGAACTCGGCAACGCTCGCAGATACTTCATCAATAAGGGGGCAGCGGGCGTTAGCTATGTACTGCGAGAGGAAACGGGCGATACTCCATTTTTTCATCATGTCGCTGCCCTGGCTGAGCTGTATCAGGCTGCTCAAGAAGACCGACTGTTCACGCATCACTTCAATATGCTCCGCACCATTCTGGAAAAGACCGCGAGCTTTCATGGTCATAAGAGCTTCTCGGTGTGCATCAAGCGGGATGAAGACGACCCAGATGGAGTTCTGCACGCGCGTTTGATCAATATCTTGAGTCATGGAAACTATTCACTGTTCGAACCTCAGCAAATGCTGGATGAGAACAAGGAATACTTCAGAAGAATCCTACACGACTTTCTGGGACGCTATCCCTTCAATCCCGATCTATTCCCTCAGACCGATGGGGAAGAAAATACGCCATGACCGAATTCGAAAAACAAAAACTAGGCAGGACTCTCTGGGCTATCGCGGACCAGCTGCGCGGCGCGATGAACGCGGACGACTTCCGTGATTACATGTTGGCATTCCTATTTCTCCGCTATCTATCGGATAACTACGACGCTGCCGCACAAAAGGAACTCGGGTCGGACTATCCGCTGGCGGCTTCCGGTGATAAGCGCACGCCGCTTGCGATCTGGTATGCGAACAATCCAGGCGATGTGCCTGACTTCGAAAAGCAGATGCGTCGAAAAGTGCACTACGTGATTGAGCCAAACTACATGTGGGGTCATATCACAGAACTGGCGCGTCTGCAGCACAAGGAGCTGTTGGATACGCTGCAAAAGGGCTTTGCTTATATTGAGAATGAGTCCTTCGCCAGTACCTTCCGTGGGTTGTTCTCGGAGATCAGCCTGTCCTCGGACAAGCTGGGGAAGAACTATGGGGAGCGCAATGCGCGCCTGTGTAAGATCATTAGCGAGATTGCTAAGGGACTCACCCAGTTCAGTACCGATAGTGATGCGCTGGGTGATGCTTATGAGTATCTAATTGGTCAGTTCGCAGCAGGTTCCGGCAAGAAGGCCGGTGAGTTCTACACGCCGCAGCCTATCTCCAGCATTCTTTCAGGTATCGTAACCCTTGACGGCCAGGAACCGGCCACAGGTAGGCGCTCGCATCTGGACAGCGTGCTGGACTTCGCTTGCGGCTCCGGTTCGCTGCTGCTCAATGTGCGCCATCGTATGGGGCCGCATGGCATCGGAAAGATCTACGGACAAGAAAAGAACATCACGACGTATAACCTGGCGCGCATGAACATGCTGTTGCACGGGGTGAAAGATTCGGAGTTCGAAATCTTCCACGGCGATACGCTACTTAACGAATGGGGCAAGTTGCGCGAGACCAACCCGGCCAAGATGCCGAGGTTCGATGTTGTCGTGGCCAACCCACCTTTTAGCTATCGGTGGGAACCGGTTGATACGCTGAGCGAGGATGCGCGCTTCAAAAATTACGGACTGGCTCCAAAGTCCGCGGCCGATTTTGCCTTCCTTCTGCATGGATTCAATTTCTTAGCGCAGGATGGCGTGATGGCCATCATTTTGCCACACGGCGTGCTTTTCCGCGGTGGCGCTGAGGCGCGCATCCGTACCAAGTTGCTCAAGGATGGGCACATCGACACGGTGATTGGCCTGCCAGCTAACCTGTTCTTCTCGACCGGAATTCCCGTATGCATTTTGGTGCTGAAGAAGTGCAAGAAGCCGGACGACTTGCTATTCATCAACGCTGCCGAGCATTTCGAGAAAGGCAAGCGACAGAACCAACTTCGGCCGGGGGACATCGAGAAGATCATCAGTACCTACCAATTCCGGCGAGAGGAGCATGGGTACTCACGGCGTGTCAGTTTGGAAGACATCGAAAAGAACGATTTCAATCTGAACATCTCTCGCTACGTCAGTACGGCGGAAGCGGAAGAGGAAATCGATCTCAAAGTGGTGCATGCGGAACTGGACTTGCTTGACAGAAAGATTCGAGCGGCCACGAAGAAGCACAACGCATACCTAAGTCAGCTGGGCTTGCCGCTGCTTCCGTGATACCCCTTACCCCTTCGGCCGTGCGCAGGTAGGTGATGTCCGTGACCCACGCTCGATCGGGATGCTTGACGTTGAACTGGCGTTGCAGTCGATTGGGCGCGACCACCGCTGGCTTGCCACCCTTGGTCATAGACCCTCCGATCCTCAATAGACACTATCAGGTGTCTGCGGAATCGGGGGCGTACCACTTTCGCTTTGAATTCTATATCAGTGAGATCGGTAACTCGCTGATATACGGCTCTTTTTGGCTAGAAGCCGAAAGGCATAGTTTGTTCCGGGTTCGAACGCCATAGTTTGTGCAAGCCGCACAAACTATGCGCCCGTGAACACTTATTTCCAACGCGTCGACCTTTCCGCCTGATACCCGTTGCACCATCCCAAAGCATTGTCCATGATGGTGCAATGAACACGGCAACCTGGCGCGGCTGGGCGGAGCAGATGTCGACCGGGCTGGCCCTGGTCGATGCGGGGCTGCGGGTGGTGTGGATCAATCCCGCGCTGGCGGAATGGCTGGATACCGGCCCGCGCAGTGCGGTGGGTCAGCCGCTGGGATTGTTGCTGCATGAGCCGGACTGGCTGGGCCAGGCCGAGCGCGCCCTGGCGGAACAGCGCGCGGTGCAACTGCGCGGCGTGGCGCTGCGTACGGCGCGCGGCCGCGAATGGCCGGCCGATGTGGCGCTGCAGCCGGTGGACAGTGGCCTGCTGCTGGAAGTGCATGTGCTGGCGCCGGCTGCGCCGGCCGCCTCACCGCTGTCCGCCACGCTTCGCGGTTTCGCGCACGAGGTGAAGAACCCGCTGGCCGGCCTGCGCGGCGCGGCGCAGCTGCTGCAGCGCCGGGTCGCCGACGAGGACCTGAAGGCGCTGGCCGGCCTGGTGATCGCCGAGGCCGACCGGCTCGCCTCGCTGGCCAACCGGCTGCTGCATCACGATGGCGCGCCGCGGCTGGGTCCGGTGAACATCCACGAGCAGCTGGAATGGCTGACCGACCTGCTGCAGGCCGAACCCGAGCCGCCACAGCTGCGCCACGACTACGACCCCAGCCTGCCCGACGTGAAGGGCGACGCCGAGCGCCTGCAGCAGATCCTGCTCAACCTGGCGCGCAATGCGATCGAAGCCGGCGCGCGCACGCT
>Ga0157369_10004613_pt1 | contig 16198 bp, 28 predicted proteins | sample C25metaG_FD_113461 | JGI IMG/M metagenome (GOLD analysis project Ga0157369, IMG submission 113461) | Corn rhizosphere microbial communities from Kellogg Biological Station, Michigan, USA - C2-5 metaG | ecosystem: Host-associated > Plants > Roots > Rhizosphere > Soil | place: USA: Michigan... | reverse complement strand
GCCAGTACCAGATGCACGGCCTCGTCCCGCTGCGCCTGCGTAATGTCTTTACGTCCCATGGTTCACCTCGTTCTGGCTGTGAATCCTACCGGGGTGTCCAGAAAGATTAGACCACCACAGGGCACCGACGGCTCTGCGCCTCAACACCACAAGAGCGAGGCGGCGCAAGCCGCTAGAAACACGCATTCGCAAAGCGGATGAACCGCTTCACAGGCGCGAGGCCGAAGGCGAGCCCTTCCGATCATCCAAAAGAAAAACCCCGCCGAAGCGGGGTTTCCTTGTTACACCATGCCGCCCGATTTCCTCACGATCAGCATGGCCAGTTCCAGCGATTGCTCGTAGTTCAGCCGTGGATCCACCATCGACTTATACGCGCGATCCAGATCCTGCTCCACCAGGCCTCGCGCACCACCCAGGCACTCCGTCACGTTCTCACCCGTCAGTTCCAAATGCACGCCGCCAAGGCGCGTACCTACCGCTGCGTGGATATCGAACGCCTGATCGAGCTCGCCCGCGATATTCGCAAAGCGGCGGGTCTTGTAACCGTTGCTCGTGCTCTCGGTGTTGCCGTGCATCGGATCGGCCACCCACAACACGCGGCGGCCATCGCGCTTCACCGCCTCCAGCAGCGGCTGGAGCTGGGTTGCGATCTTGTCGTTACCCATGCGGTGGATCAGGGTCAGGCGACCCGGCTCATCGTTCGGGTTGAGCACATCGATCAGGCGCAGCAGATCATCCGGCTGCACCGTCGGGCCCACCTTCACTGCGATGGGATTGCGGATGCCACGGAAGTATTCCGTGTGCGCGCCATCCAGCGCAGCGGTGCGCATGCCGATCCACGGGAAATGGGTGGACAGGTTGAACCAGCCGTCCTGGCGCGGTACCTGGCGCGTCAGCGCTTCTTCGTAGTGCAGCAGCAGCGCTTCGTGCGAGGTGTAGAAATCCACGCGCGAGTAGCTTGAGATCGACTGGCCGGCCAGCGTCTCCATGAAGCGCAGGGAATCGCCGATGCTGGCGACCATGCGCTTGTACTCCGCCGCGAGCGGCGAGTGCTCCACCCACGCCAGGTCCCAGTATTCCGGGTGATGCAGGTCGGCGAACCCACCATCGATCAGCGCGCGGACGAAGTTCATCGTCATCGCGGAACGGGCGTGCGCCTTGATCAGGCGCTGCGGATCCGCACGGCGCGCTTCCGGGGTGAACTCGGGGCTGTTGACCAGATCGCCGCGGAACGCCGGCAGCGTGACGCCGTCGCGTGTCTCGGTATCCGCCGAACGCGGCTTGGCGTACTGGCCCGCAAAGCGGCCGACGCGCAACACCGGCTTCTTCAGGCCATGGACGAGCACCAGGCTCATCTGCAGCAGCACCTTGAGCCGGTTCGAAATGATGGGACTGTTGCAGTCGGCGAAGCTCTCGGCGCAGTCGCCACCCTGGAGCAGGAAGCGTTCGCCCTCCTGGGCTTCGGCAATACGCTGCTTGAGGGTGTTGATCTCCCAGGACGTCACGAGCGGCGGTAGCTGACCCAGCTGGGCGAGCGACGCGTTCAGTTCGTCCTGGTTCTCATACGTGGGCTGCTGCAACGCGGTCCGCGAACGCCAGGTGCCCGGCGCCCAGTTGGCGGTCGGGGGAGGAACGGCTTTGAGGGAGTGCGGCATGACAGCGGGACCTACGTAGTTGCGCTTTGGACGGCGCGGGAAGACGGGGAGCGGGTGGTGCTGCGCAGGGCCAGCCAGGCCCATACGGTGAGGACGATGAACCAGATGAGCGTCCATGCCGGCATGGGCAGGCCCAGGATCGGCTCGATCTTGGCGCATTCACCCGAACCGGTGAATGCGAGCTTCAGCATTTTCAGGAACGGGAATGCGTCGAACAGGTAGCCCAGGCCAGGCCCGCATGCGGGGACTTGATCGGCAGGCAGACTCTGGAGCCAGAGATGGCGGCCAGCCGTGGCGATACCCCAGGCGCCGCCGAGGGTGATGAGCACGGCGTAGACCGTGCGCGCGCCCTTCTTCAGCGGGCCGTGCAGGGCGCCGATCAGGAAGAACAGGCCCATCACGCACACGGCGATGCGCTGGAAGATGCACAGCGGGCACGGATCAAGATGCATCTGGTATTGGGCGTACAGCGCGAAGCCCATGAGGCCGGCACAGACGAGGAAACCAGCGAGATATCGCGAGCGGTACGACCAGGTAAGAGGGTTCATTGGGGGATGGTGCGGTGCGGGGATGCCCACGTTAACGCTTTGTGCACCGGTTTGTCAGCAGGTCGAAGAAGTTTCGTTTGTAACCACGTCAATGACTTAGCGTTGCGGCGCCGCCGATCGCGCGCAAGCGCGCTCCTACAGGGGCGTGGCGCCCACCCGTGCGGCCCTGCGCCTGGATCCGGCGCAAAAGAAAAGCCCCGGCTGATCGCTCAGCCGGGGCTTTGGGTGTTGCTTAAAACGAAGGACGCTTACTCGGCGTCGACCGCTTCAACCTGCGGGCGATCGACCAGCTCGACGTACGCCATCGGAGCGTTGTCGCCCGGGCGGAAGCCGCACTTGAGGATGCGCAGGTAGCCGCCGGGACGCTCGCGGTAACGCGGGCCGAGCTCGACGAACAGCTTGCCCACAGCCTGCTTGTCGCGCAGGCGCGAGAAAGCGAGGCGGCGGTTGGCGACGCCATCGGTCTTGGCGAGCGTGATGAGCGGCTCGGCGACGCGACGGAGTTCCTTCGCCTTGGGAAGGGTGGTGCGGATCAGCTCGTGCTTGATCAGCGACGCGGCCATGTTCTTGAACATGGCTTCGCGGTGGCTGCTCGTACGGTTGAGCTTGCGACCGGATTTCTGGTGGCGCATGGCGTTTACTCTCTATAGGTCTGTTGTTATGAAAAGGCGGCCAGGGTGGCCGGCTTCCCGCGGTTGCCCGCTATTCGAGGCTGTCAAAACGCCCCGTTATAAGAGCACGGCCTCTGTGGACCGCTATCGAAGCCCGGTGGAAGTGCGCATGGCATCCGCCGGTTGGTGCAAAAGACCGGGGCGATCAAGTGATCGCCCCGGGGTATATCAGCCCAGCTGCATGCCGTGGGAAAGACCCGGCGGCGGCCAGTTTTCGAGCTTCATGCCGAGCGCGAGGCCACGACCGCCAAGGACATCCTTGATTTCGGTCAGCGACTTCTTGCCCAGGTTCGGGGTCTTGAGCAGCTCCACTTCGGTCTTCTGAACCAGATCGCCGATGTAGTAGATGCTCTCTGCCTTCAGGCAGTTCGCCGAACGGACCGTCAGTTCGAGATCGTCGATCGGACGGAGCAGCAGCGGATCGAAACCGCCCTTCTCCGCCTTGGTCGAATCGGACTCGCGGCGCGAGAAATCGCCGAAAACCGACAGCTGGTCGTTGATGATTTCAGCCGCCTTACGGACAGCGTCTTCAGCGCCGATCGTGCCGTTCGTCTCGATGTCGAGCACGAGCTTGTCGAGGTTGGTGCGCTGCTCAACACGAGCCGCGTCCACTTCGTAAGCCACGCGCAACACCGGCGCGAACGACGCATCGAGCTGCAGACGGCCGATGGGCCGCGTTTCGTCATCCGGATGCTGGCGCGCGCTGGCGGGCTGGTAGCCGACGCCCTTGCGAACCTTAAGACGCATGTTCAGGGCCACATCCTTGGTGAGGTGGCAGATCACATGGTCCGGATTGACGATTTCAACAGTGTGGTCGACGGCGATATCGCCCGCCGTGACCACGCCCTTGCCCTTCTTCGACAGCGTGAGGGTGACTTCGTCACCGGTATGCTGGCGAATGGCAACGTCCTTGAGGTTCAGGAGAACCTCAATGACATCTTCCTGAAGGCCTTCCAGGGTGGTGTACTCGTGCAGCACGCCGTCGATTTCGACTTCGACGATGGCGCTGCCCGGAATCGAAGAGAGCAGCACGCGGCGCAGCGCGTTGCCCAGGGTGTGGCCAAAACCACGCTCGAGCGGCTCTACCACTACCTTAGCGCGGTTGGCGCCAAGCTGCTCGACGCTGAGGCCACGAGGCCGCAGCACACTAGTTGACGATACTGCCATGCAAGGCTCCGGTGAATTACTTCGAGTAAAGCTCGACGATCAGGGCTTCGTTGATATCGGCCGGCAGATCACCACGATCCGGAACGGCCTTGAACGTGCCTGCGAACTTCTTGCTGTCGACCTCGACCCACGACGGACGAAGATCCATCGTGTCGTAGATCGTCGCCGCTTCCTGCACACGCAGCTGGGTGCGGGCCTTTTCGGTCAGCGAAACCTCGTCGCCCGGACGGACGTGGTACGAGGGAACGTTGACCTTCTTGCCGTTGACCGTCACCGACTTATGGGCGACGAGCTGGCGGGCCTGGGCGCGGGTGACCGCGAAACCCATGCGATAGACGACGTTGTCGAGACGGCTTTCCAGGAGGCGGAGCAGGTTTTCACCCGTGTTGCCCTTCTGGGTCGAAGCCTTGGTGTAGTAGTTGCTGAACTGACGCTCAAGCACGCCGTAGATGCGCTTGACCTTCTGCTTCTCACGCAACTGAACAGCGTAGTCGGACAGACGGGCGCGCTTGTTAGCGCCATGCTGACCGGGCTTGTTTTCGAGCTTGCACTTGGAATCAAGCGCGCGGGCCGGGCTCTTCAGACCGAGGTCGGCACCTTCACGACGCGCAAGTTTGCAGGTAGCTCCACGATAACGGGCCATGGGTATGCTCCTTAGACGCGACGCTTCTTGGGGGGACGGCAGCCGTTATGCGGAATCGGCGTGACGTCAATAATGTTGAGCACCTTGTAGCCCAACGCGTTGAGAGAACGCACGGCCGACTCGCGGCCCGGGCCGGGGCCCTTGATGCGAACTTCCACGGTCTTCACACCGTAGTCGCCGGCAGCGCGGCCAGCCTTTTCGGCGGCAACCTGGGCAGCGAACGGGGTCGACTTGCGGGAGCCGCGGAAACCCGCGCCGCCTGCGGTCGCCCACGACAGGGCGTTGCCCTGGCGATCGGTGATCGTGACGATGGTGTTGTTGAAGGAAGCCTGCACGTGGGCCACGGCATCCGTGACAACGCGCTTGATCTTCTTCTTGGTCTTAACCGGCTTAGCCATAATCGGTATCCGTTACTTCTTGATCGGACGACGCGGACCCTTACGGGTACGGGCGTTGGTACGCGTGCGCTGGCCGCGCACCGGCAGGCCGCGACGGTGGCGCAGGCCACGGTAGCAACCCAGGTCCATCAGACGCTTGACTGCCATGCCGATTTCACGGCGGAGGTCGCCCTCGACCGTGTACTTAGCGATTTCGGCGCGGATCTTTTCGACCTCGCCTTCGCTCAACGACTTGATCTGGGTGGTCGGAACCACGCCAGCGTCAGAACAGACCTTCTTCGCCCGCGAACGGCCGATTCCGTAAATGCTCTGCAGGCCAACCCAGACATGCTTCTGGACCGGCAAATTGACACCCGCGATGCGCGCCATGATGTACTGTCTCCAATGTGCTTCGAGCGCGGTAAACGCGCAATTCTAACCTTGTTTAACCTAAACGGGAAGTCCTGCGGCACCTGGGCGCCGCGGCCTCCCCTACTCGGGGACTTCCAGTCTAATCTCAGCCGCGGCGGAGATTAGACTTTTTAAGCAGACTCTCGTACTGGTGGCTCACAAGATGGGCCTGGACCTGGGCCGTAAAGTCCATCACCACCACCACCACGATCAGCAGCGAAGTGCCGCCGAAATAGAACGGGACTTGCCAGGCGCTCTGCATGAACGACGGCACCAGACAGACCAGGACGATGTAGAGCGCGCCGACACCCGTAAGACGAGTCATGACGCCATCGATGTAGTCCGCCGTGGCCCGACCCGGACGGATGCCCGGAATCAGTGCGCCCGAACGCTTGAGGTTATCGGCCGTTTCCTGCGAGTTGAACACGATCGCCGTATAGAAGAAGGCGAAGCCGATGACCAGGACCGCGAACACGATGTCGTACACCGGCTCACCCGGGGTCAGCGCAGTGGTGAGCCACTGGAGCCAACGCATCTGGTGAGTCGAGCCAAACATGTTGGCCGCGGTCGCCGGGAACAACAGCAGGCTGCTCGCGAAGATCGGCGGAATGACGCCCGCCATGTTGATCTTGAGCGGCAGGTGCGAGGTCTGGCGCTGGAACTGACGCTGGTTGCCCTGCTTCGCGTAGTTCACGGTGATGCGACGCTGCGCACGCTCCATGAACACCACGAAAGCCGTGACACCCAGGATAACCACCACGACCATCAGCAGCTTCAGCACCGTCAGCTGGCCGTTGTCGGCCATCGAGAGCGTGTGCACCACCGCTGCGGGCAGGCCAGCCACGATACCGGCGAAGATCAGCATCGAAATGCCGTTGCCGATGCCGCGCTCGGTGATCTGCTCACCCAGCCACATCAGGAACATGGTGCCAGCCGTAAGGCCAACCACCGACGCCATGATGAAGCCCGCGCCCGGCATGTACACCACCGGACCGTGAGCACCCGTCTGTCCCTGGAGGTTGATCGCGATACCGAAGGCCTGGAAGGCTGCAAGGCCCACCGTGCCGAAACGGGTATACGTGGTCATCTTCCGGCGACCCGACTCGCCTTCCTTGCGCAGTGCCATCAGCGACGGAATGACCGAACCCATCATCTGGATCACGATCGACGCCGAAATGTAGGGCACCACGCCCAGCGCGAATACCGAGAAGCGGGACAGCGAACCACCCGAGAACATGTTGACCATGTTCAGCAGGCCGCCGCCGCCCTCAACCAGGCTCGTCATCGCCTCGGGATTCACGCCCGGAACGGGAATGAACGAACCGAGGCGGAAGACGATCAGCGCACCAATCAGGAAAAAGATGCGCTGACGCAGTTCCGTCAGTTTGCCCAGCGAGCCGAGCGTATTGCCCTGCGCTCCAGCCACTGGATTACTCCACGCTGCCGCCGGCGGCTTCGATGGCGGCCTTGGCACCGGCCGTCACGAGCACACCCTGCAGCTTGATGGCGCGGCTGATCTCGCCCTTCAGCACGATCTTGATCTTCTTGGCGCGGCTGGTCACGAGGCCAGCGGCGTGCAGAGCGATCGGATCGATGGTGTCGGCCTGGATCGAAGCCAGCTGGTACAGCATGACCTGCTCGGTGTCCGCCTTCTTGAGCGAGCGGAAACCGACCTTCGGCAGGCGGCGCTGCAGCGGCATCTGGCCGCCTTCGAAACCGACGCGATGGGTGTTACCAGCGCGGGCGTGCTGACCCTTGTGGCCACGGCCAGCGGTCTTGCCGAGGCCGGAACCGATACCGCGAGCAACGCGGGTGCGGGTCTTGCGGGCGCCCTTGCCGGGCTTGATGTCGTTAAGACGCATGATTGCTTACTCCTCGACCCGAACCAGGTAGTAGACCGTGTTGATAAGGCCACGGACCTGCGGGGAATCCTTCAGTTCGCGCACATCGTTGAGCTTGTTCAGGCCCAGGGCCTTCACGCTCAGACGATGGCGACCCTGCACGCCGCGCAGGCCCTTGACCAGGCGCACGCGGACGGTGCCGGCGGTTTCGTTGTTCTTAGCCATTACCCAGCACCTCTTCGATCGTCTTGCCACGCTTGGCGGCGATACGCTTCGGCGAGGCGACGGCCTGCAGACCCTTGATCGTCGCGCGGACGAGGTTGATCGGGTTGCGCGAGCCGACGGCCTTGGCCAGCACGTCCTTCACGCCGACCACTTCGAGGACAGCGCGCATGGCGCCGCCGGCGATGACGCCGGTACCCTGCGAAGCAGGCTGCATGTAGACGCGGGCGGCGCCGTGGTTAGCCTTGATGGCGTACCACAACGTACCGTTGTTCAGTTCAATGCTCACCATGTTGCGGCGGGCGCGTTCCATGGCCTTGGAAATGGCGACCGGCACTTCACGCGCCTTGCCATAACCAAAACCGACGCGGCCTTCGCCATCGCCGACAACCGTCAGCGCGGTGAAGCTCATCTGGCGGCCACCCTTGACGGTCTTGGCCACGCGGTTGACGGCGATAAGCTTTTCAAGCATGCCGTCCGAATTTTCGCGATCTGTCGAGGACATCTCTTTTCCTGATAGCCCGGAATGATAGTTAGCCGGGACTTCTGTTTACGGCTTGGTCGCCGCTTGGAGTTGTAGGTACATCGCGGATGCCGGCCCCCGGAGGGACCGGCACCCATGCCAGGCCTTAGAACTTCAGGCCGGCCTCACGAGCCGCATCGGCAAGCGCCTTGATGCGACCGTGGTAACGGAAGCCCGAGCGATCGAACGCGACGGCTTCGATACCGGCGGCCTGGGCGCGCTCGGCAACGATGCGGCCCACCGTGGTGGCGGCCTCGACGTTCTTCTTGCTCTTGAGGCCATCAGCAACCGACTTCTGCACGGTCGAGGCAGCTGCCACGACGGTGCCGTTCGGTGCGAAGACCTGGGCGTAAATGTGCTGACCGGTGCGGTGCACGCTCAGGCGGGCGACAGCGAGCTCACGGATGTGGGCGCGGGTCGACTTGGCGCGGCGCAGGCGGGATTCGTTCTTGTTCATCGTCTCGTCTCCAGGAAGCGGATAGGCCGATTAGGCCTTCTTGGCTTCCTTCAGGATGATCTTCTCGCCCGCGTAACGGACGCCCTTGCCCTTGTAGGGCTCCGGCGAACGGAATGCGCGGATCTTGGCGGCAACCTGGCCCACGAGCTGCTTGTCGGCGCCCTTGATCAGGACTTCCGTCTGCGTCGGGGTTTCGATGGTGATGCCTGCCGGCGCTTCGAAAACGACCGGGTGCGAGAAACCGAGCGACAGGTTGATCGAGTTGCCCTGCATCTGCGCGCGGTAACCCACGCCGACCAGCTCGAGCTTCTTTTCGAAGCCGTTGGCAACGCCGGCGACCATGTTCGCGACGATCGCGCGGGCGGTGCCGCCGAACTTGTCGTCAGCGCCGTCGGCCAGGACGACCGTGGCCACGCCATTTTCCTGCGAGAACGAAACGCCCGGCAGTTCGTGGGTGGTCAGGGTGCCCTTGGGGCCCTTGACGGAGACGGTGCCGTTGGCGATCGCGATTTCAACGCCCTTCGGGAGGGTGATGGGCTTCTTGGCTACACGTGACATATCGGGACTCCTTACGCCACCTGGCCAATGACTTCGCCACCCAGACCCTTGGCGCGGGCCTGCGCGTCGGTCAGGAGACCGGCGGAGGTGGAGATGATCGAAATACCCAGGCCACCGAGGACCTTCGGCAGCTCGTCCTTGCCGCGGTAAACGCGGAGACCCGAACGGCTGACACGGGAGATGGTTTCGATGGCCGGACGGCCTTCGAAGTACTTCAGCTTGATTTCGAGGACCGGCTTGCCGCCTTCATCGGCGACGCGGGCGTCGAGGACATAGCCTTCGTTCTGCAGCAGCTGGGCGAGGGCCAGCTTCATCTTCGACGACGGCATACGAACAACCGACTTACCAGTGGCCTGGCTATTGCGGATGCGCGTAAACAGATCGGCGATGGGATCAGTCATGCTCATAGAAAAAACCCTTGAGAGTGCACCGATATCCGAATTACCGGAGATCTTTAAATTGTAAAGCCGACAGGACGTCGGTCTGCATTGCGCAGACCAACGACTATATCAGGCTGTAGCGGGTTGGGCAACTTCTGCCCAACCCCTGCCCCGCCCCACCCTTGCGGGCGGGCCAGGTGATTACCAGCTAGCCTTGCGCAGGCCCGGCACGTCGCCACGCATGGTGGCTTCGCGCAGCTTGTTACGGCCAAGGCCGAACTTGCTGTAGACGCCACGCGGGCGACCGGTCAGGGCGCAGCGGTTGCGCTGACGCGACGGCGAAGCGTCACGCGGCAGCTTCTGCAGCTTGGTCTGGGCTTCCATCTTCTCGTCATACGAGGCGGTGGCGCTCAGGACGATCGCCTTGAGTTCGGCGCGCTTGGCGGCGTACTTCTTGGCGAGCTTGGAGCGCTTGAGGTCGCGCTCGATCATCGAGGTCTTGGCCATGTTCTACCTGGTAATCAGTTACGGAACGGGAAGCTGAAGGCTTCCAGCAGTGCCTTGGCTTCTTCGTCGGACTTCGCAGTGGTGGTGATGGAGATATCCATACCGCGCAGCGCGTCGACCTGGTCGAAGTCGATTTCCGGGAAGATGATCTGTTCCTTGATGCCGAAGTTGTAGTTACCACGGCCATCAAATGCACGGCCCGACACGCCACGGAAGTCGCGCGTACGCGGCAGCGAGACGTTGATCAGGCGATCCAGGAACTCCCACATCTGGGCACGGCGCAGGGTGACCTTGCAACCGATCGGCCAGCCGTCGCGGATCTTGAACGATGCGACGGAGACGCGAGCCTTCGTGGTGACCGGCTTCTGGCCGGAGATCTTGGCCATGTCGGCCACGGCATTCTCGAGGATCTTCTTGTTACCGGCGGCTTCGCCGACGCCCATGTTGAGCGTGATCTTCGTGATGCGCGGGACCTGCATGACATTCTGGTAACCGAAGCGCTCAGTGAGCTTCTGCATTACCGACTCTTTGTAAAACGTTTCAAGACGGGTCATGACTTCGGTTCCTTACGCGTCGACCACTTCGCCGGAGACGAACACGCGCACCTTGCGCCCGTCCTCGAGCGTCTTGGTGCCAACGCGCTCGCCCTTGTTTGCGGCGGAGTTGAAGAGCTGGACATTGGAAATGTGGATCGAGGCCTCACGCTCGACGATACCGCCAGGCTGGTTGGCCTGGGGGTTCGGCTTGGTGTGACGCTTGACGAGGTTCACGTTCGAGACGACCACACGGTCGCCGTCGACACGCAGCACATCGCCGCGCTGGCCCTTGTTCTTGCCGGTGAGCACGACGACGTGGTCACCTTTGCGGATACGGTTCATGTTCTGGCCTCCGCTCAGAGCACTTCGGGCGCGAGCGAGACGATCTTCATGAACTTCTCGCTGCGCAGCTCGCGGGTAACCGGCCCGAAGATACGGGTACCGATCGGCTCGAGCTTGTTGTTGAGGATGACGGCCGCGTTACCGTCGAAACGGATCACCGAGCCATCGGGGCGACGCACACCCTTGGCGGTACGAACCACCACGGCGTTGTAGACCTCACCCTTCTTGACCTTGCCGCGAGGAATGGCGTCCTTGATGGTCACCTTGATGACGTCACCGACGCTGGCGTAACGGCGCTTCGAGCCGCCCAGCACCTTGATGCACATCATTTCCTTCGCACCGCTGTTATCAGCCGCGGAAAGCATGCTCTGTACTTGGATCATGGCAGCTCTCCTTAGACTTCAGCGCGCGTGACGATTTCGACCACGCGGTGATGCTTGGTCTTCGACAGCGGACGGCACTCCGCGATGCGGACCACGTCGCCCTCGTTCGCACCGGTTTCATCGTGCGCGTGGAGCTTCGTGGAGCGACGGATGATCTTGCCGAGCAGCGGGTGCTGCACCTGGCGCTCGATCAGAACCGTGACCGTGTTGGCCATCTTGTTGCTGGTGACGCGACCGACAAGGGTACGCGCCGTTTTCGTGTTATCACTCATATCAGCCGTCCCTTACTTCTTCTCGCCGAGCACGAACTTCGTGCGGGCGATGTCGCGCCGAACGCGGCGCAGCTGGTGCGGCTGGTTGAGCTGGCCGGAGCCCTTTTGCATACGCAGATTGAACTGCTCTTTGCGCAGGTCCAGCAGATGCTGATTCAGCTCTTCCGCCGACTTATCTTTGATTTCTTTGATGGCCATTACATCACCGCCCTGGACACGAACTGGGTCTGGACCGAGAGCTTGGCAGCGGCAAGGCGCATGGCCTCACGTGCGGTTGCCTCGTCGACACCTTCGATTTCATAAAGCATGCGGCCCGGCTGGATCTCGGCGACCCAGAACTCGACGCCACCCTTACCGGCACCCATTCGAACTTCGATGGGCTTGCGGGTGATCGGCTTGTCCGGGAACACGCGGATCCAGAGCTTGCCACCGCGCTTGACGAAGCGGGTGATGCAACGACGGGCCGCCTCGATCTGGCGCGCGGTCAGCTGACCGTGCGTCGTCGCCTTGAGACCGTATTCGCCGAAGCTCACAACGTTCGAGGTAAACGCCAGGCCATCGTTGCGGCCCTTAAACATCTTGCGGAACTTGGTACGCTTTGGTTGCAACATGGCAACGCTCCTTACTTGGCAGAGCGCTCGCCACGCTCGCGGCGGTTTTCACCACCATCGCGACGCGACGACTGCTGCGGCTGCTGATCTTCCTTCGACGCCTCGGCCGTGGCGGCCGCGAGGTCGAAGATCTCGCCCTTGTAGACCCACACCTTCACACCGATGATGCCGTACTGGGTCTTCGCTTCGGCGGTGCCGTAGTCGATATCAGCGCGGAGGGTGTGGAGCGGCACGCGACCTTCACGAGCCCACTCGGAGCGCGCGATCTCGGCGCCGTTCAGACGGCCGGAGACGTTGATCTTGATGCCCAGGGCGCCGAGGCGCATGGCGTTGCCGACCGAGCGCTTCATGGCACGACGGAACATGATGCGGCGCTCGAGCTGCTGCGCGATCGACTCGGCAACCAGCTGTGCGTCGAGTTCCGGCTTGCGGACTTCACTGACGTTGATGTGCGTCGGGACGCCCATCATGTCGGTGACTTCCTTACGAAGCTTCTCGATGTCCTCACCCTTCTTGCCGATCACCACGCCCGGACGGGCGGTGTGGATCGTCACGCGGGCGGTCTTGGCCGGGCGCTCGATCTGGATCTTCGAGATACCCGCGGCGGCGAGCTTCTTGCGCAGCATCTCGCGGACCTTGAGGTCGGCAGCGAGGTACTGGGCGTACTCACCCTTGTTGGCGTACCACTTCGAGTTCCAGTCCTTGGCAATGCCGAGGCGGATACCGGTGGGATGAACTTTATGACCCATCGTCTCTTACCCCAGTCAGTTGCCAACAACCACAGTGATGTGGCTGGTGCGCTTCAGGATGCGCGAACCGCGGCCTTTGGCGCGGGCGTACATGCGCTTCATCGCCTGACCTTCGTCGACGAAAATGCGCGTGACCTTCAGCTCGTCCACGTCGGCGCCGAGATTATTCTCAGCGTTGGCGACGGCGGAGAGCAGCACCTTGCGGACAAGGTGAGCGGCCTTCTTGTTGGTGTAGGCAAGCGTGTCGCTGGCCCGGCCGACGGGCATGCCGCGGACCAGGTCTGCCACCAGGCGTGCCTTCTGCGCCGAGATGCGGGCGCCACGCAGGATCGCTTTGGCTTCAGTGCTCATCACTTGCCCTTCTTATCGCCGGCGTGGCCCTTGTAGGTGCGGGTCACCGCGAACTCGCCGAGCTTGTGCCCGACCATGTTCTCGTTGATAAGCACCGGCACGTGCTGGCGGCCGTTGTGGATGGCGATGGTCAGGCCGACCATCTCCGGCAGGATCATCGAGCGACGCGACCAGGTCTTGATCGGACGCTTGTTATTGGCGGAAACGGCGGCTTCCACCTTCTTTACGAGGTGCAGGTCAACGAACGGACCTTTCTTTAGAGAGCGCGGCATGATCGTTTCCTAATTACTTGCGACGACGCACGATGAACTGCTGGGTGCGCTTGTTATTGCGCGTCTTGTAACCCTTGGTCGGCGTGCCCCACGGGCTGACCGGATGACGGCCGCCGGAGGTACGGCCTTCACCACCGCCGTGCGGATGGTCGACCGGGTTCATGACAACGCCGCGGACGGTCGGACGGATGCCCTTCCAACGCTTCGCGCCGGCCTTGCCGAGCTTGCGGAGGCTGTGCTCCGAATTGCCGACTTCACCGATGGTGGCGCGGCATTCGACCGGGACGCGGCGCATTTCGCCGGAGCGAAGACGCAGCGTGGCGTAACCCTGTTCGCGAGCGACCAGTTGGACCGAAGCGCCGGCCGAACGTGCAATCTGCGCGCCCTTGCCCGGCTTCATCTCGATGCAGTGGATCGTGGAACCGACCGGGATCGAACGAAGCGGCAGGCAGTTGCCCGGCTTGATCGGCGAGTCGGAACCCGACACGAGACGGTCGCCCACCGCCACGCCCTTCGGCGCGATGATGTAGCGGCGCTCGCCATCGGCGTAGCACAGCAGCGCGATGTGCGCGGTACGGTTCGGATCGTATTCCAGGCGCTCGACAACGGCGGCAATGCCTTCCTTGTCACGCTTGAAATCGATGATGCGGTAAGCCTGCTTGTGACCGCCGCCGCGATGACGGGTGGTGATGCGACCAAAATGGTTGCGACCGCCGGTCTTCGACTGCGATTCGGTCAGGGCGGCGTACGGCGCGCCCTTGTGCAGACCTTCGGTCCGCACGCTGACTGCGTCGCGGCGGCCCGGGGAGGTCGGCTTGTGAGTGATCAGTGCCATCTCAATTCAACTCCTGGCTCAGGCCTTGGCCGACACGTCGATCGTGTGGCCATCGGCGAGGCGCACGTAAGCCTTACGCTTGCCCTGGCGGTTGCCAGTGCGGAAGCGGAACGACTTCACCTTGCCCTTGGTGTTCACGAGGTTCACGTCCACGACCTTGACGTCGAAGAGCTGCTCGACCGCGGCTGCCACGTCGGCCTTGGTGGCCTCCGGAGCAACGATGAACACATACTGGTTGTGCTCTGCGAGGCGGGCCGCTTTCTCAGAAATGTGCGGCGCGCGAAGCGTATTGAGCGTGCGTTCGGTGGTCATGCGAGCCACTCCTCGACCTTCTTGACCGCGTCCACCGTCATGACGACGTAGTCGCTACCGACCAGGCTGACCGGGTTCAGGGCCAGCACGTCGACGACGTGGATGTACGGAATGTTGCGGGCGGACAGGTACAGCGCCTCGGTGGCGTCTTCCGACACCAGCAGGACACGACCCTTGACTTCGAGCTCGGCGAGCTTGGCGATCATGGCCTTGGTGCTGGCCTTCTCGATCGACAGCTCAGTAACGACCTTCAGGCGATCCTGACGGTTCAGCTCGGCGACGATCGAACGAATCGCAACGCGGTAAGCCTTGCGGTTGACCTTCTGCTCAAAGCTGCGCGGCTTAGCCGCGAACGTACGGCCACCACCGACAAAGATCGGTGCACGGTAATCACCGTGACGGGCGCCGCCGCCCTTCTGCTTCTTGAACTTCTTCGTGGTACCCGACAGTTCACCGCGCGACAGCTGCGCCTTGGTGCCTGCACGACCGCCAGCCTGGTAGGCAGTGACGACCTGGTGCACGAGGGCCTTCTTGTACTCGCCGCCGAACACTTCGTCCGACACGGTGAGCGACTTGGCGCCAATAACGTTCAGTTCCATGGCGTCTCTCCTCAACCCTTGGTCGTCGGACGGATCACGACGTCGCCACCGGTCGCGCCGGGGACGGCGCCCTTGATCGCGATGAGGTGACGTGCGGCGTCGACCTTGACCACTTCGAGGCCCTGCACGGTGCGGTTAACCGCGCCCATGTGGCCCGCCATCTTCTTGCCAGGGAACACGCGGCCCGGCGTCTGACGCTGGCCGATCGAGCCCGGGGCACGATGCGACAGCGAGTTACCGTGCGTAGCGTCGCCCATCTTGAAGTGGTGACGCTTGATGGTGCCCTGGAAGCCCTTGCCCTTCGAGACGCCAGCGACATCGACGGTCTGGCCCACAGCGAACACCGCTTCCGCGGTCAGCTCTGCGCCAACTTCGTACTTGCCAGCTTCGTCCGCGTTCAGGCGGAATTCCCACAGACCACGGCCCGGCTCAACCTTGGCCTTGGCGTAGTGACCCTTTTCCGGGTTCGTCAGCAGCGAAGCGCGCTTGGCGCCAGCCGTGACCTGGACGGCGTTGTAGCCGTCAACTTCAACCGTCTTCACCTGGGTCACACGATTCGGGGTCGCTTCAATCAGCGTCACCGGAATCGAACGACCATCTTCAGTGAAGAGACGGCTCATGCCGCACTTGCGGCCAACCAGTCCGATACTCATCTTCGTATCCTTTTATCCGCTCAGCCCAGCTTGATCTGCACGTCGACACCGGCGGCAAGATCGAGCTTCATGAGCGCGTCCACGGTCTTGTCATTCGGGTCGACGATGTCCAGAACGCGCTTGTGAGTACGGGTCTCGTACTGGTCGCGGGCATCTTTGTCGACGTGCGGCGACACCAGAATGGTGTAGCGCTCAATCTTGGTCGGCAGCGGGATCGGGCCGAGGACCGTAGCGCCAGTGCGCTTGGCCGTCTCGACGATTTCGCTGGCCGAACGGTCGATCAGACGATGATCGAACGCCTTGAGCCGAATGCGAATCTTTTG
>Ga0157369_10004612_pt1 | contig 16199 bp, 18 predicted proteins | sample C25metaG_FD_113461 | JGI IMG/M metagenome (GOLD analysis project Ga0157369, IMG submission 113461) | Corn rhizosphere microbial communities from Kellogg Biological Station, Michigan, USA - C2-5 metaG | ecosystem: Host-associated > Plants > Roots > Rhizosphere > Soil | place: USA: Michigan... | reverse complement strand
GCGAAGTCGTCGCACTCCGCGTGCTGCTCGATCTCGACGCAGGCACCGCGGCGCGCGTGCTCGGCATTTCGCCCACCAACTGCACGACGCGGCTGAACCGCGCCCTGCGCAAGCTCGAGGAGGCTCTCCATGTCGCAGCGTGACGTGCTTGCCGAGCTGCAGACCGCGCACGTCGAGGCTCCGCCCGAGCTGCGCGCACGCGTGCGGCTGATCGCGGCGCAGGCGCCGCAGCCGCGCCGCTCGCGCCGCCGGTTCGCGCTGGTGCTCGTGCCCGTCGTCGCGGCTGCGATTGCCGCGGGCGTCTTCTTCTCCACTCGGTCCACCACCCCGCAGCCGACGGTCGAGCGCGGCCTCGCGTTCCACGCGCGCCGCGTCGGCGCCGGGGCGGCGTCGAGCGGCACCCCCGCTCCCGCCCCGAGCGGGAAGCGGCTGCAGCTCTACGGCGCGTCGATGGACGTGCAGGTGAAGGACGTCGCCGGCGCCGTTGCGCGCGCGCAGCGGATCGCCGCGAGCCTCGGCGGCTTCACGTCCTCCGTGCACCTGTCGACGCAGAAGAAGCGGGGTCACGCCGACCTCGTCCTGCGCGTGCCGCGGAAGCACGTCCAGGCGGCGGTCGCGCGGCTGCGCGGCCTCGGCGCCGTGGTCGGCGAACAGGTCGACATCCAAGATCTCCAGGCCGGGGTCAACGCGAACGACCGCACGATCGCGCGCCTGCAGGCTCGGCTCAAGGCCCTGCGGGCGCTGCCGCCGACCGACGCGACGACGCGCCAGATCGCAGCGCTCACCGCACGCGTGGTCGCGCTGCAGCGGCAGCGCGCGGCGACCGTGCGCGCCGCGCGCTTTGCAACGGTGCAGGTGTCGCTCTCGACGCCGCCGGCAAAGGCGAAAACGCACGCGCATCACCACTACCTGCGCGACGCGCTCCCGTGGCTCGGCGGCGCCGCCGCGGCACTGATCCTGCTGCTCGCGCTCCGCGGCCTCGGCCGCGTCCGCGAGGACCGGCTGCTCAGCCGCCTTTGATGTTCGCGAAGACGCGGAACGTCGGCACGCCGACCGGGAGCTCCGAGAACTCCGGGTTGATGCAGCCGAGCTCGCCGGTGCGCGACTCGTAGGTCTGCTCCACCTCGGCCTTGCACATCGGCAGTGGGCGGCGCTGGGCGCGGATTGCGCCGAAGCCGGCCGACCGCGCTTCGGCGGCCCGCAGCATGTCGACGTCGATCTCGACTTCGTACACCTTCTGCATGCAGCCGACGTACGTGTGGCCCCAGCCTTCGTACGAGTAGACGAACGGGCAAGCGCGCGCGAGACACGCGCCGGGGTACACGACCTTGTCGCAGTGCACCTCGCACCGGCGGCACTCCATCTCGTCCTGCGGACGAAGCGGCAGCGCGCGGATCGCGGTCTGCTCAGGCGTCATTGACCTTCATTGTCCGACTGCTTTCGCAGCGCCGCAAGACTTGACTTTTGCGCGTTACCGAGCTAGCCGCAGCACAGCGTTCAGGACGTCCATCGACGTGAACGCCATGAAGTCCGGCTCGGCGGCCGGTGATGTGTCGTCTGCAACGAACCACAATGCTTGGACCGTCGTCATGCCCAGATCCGCGGCTGCTTGCACATCGCGCTCGAGGCTGTCGCCGACGTACATCGCGGCCGAGGCGTCGACGCCGAGCTCGTCCAGCGCCTGCTGAAACGGCTTCTCGCCGCCGTCCGCGAACAGGAGCACGTCGAGGTACTCGGCCAGCCCCAGCCGCTCCGCGTCCGCCAGCAGGACGCGCGCCGGCTCCGGCCACGCCGTCGCCACCACGCCGGTCTTGACGCCCCGCGTGCGCAGCGACTCGAGCAGCGCCTGCGCCGACGCGAGCACGGTCGTCGCGGGCTGCCACACTTCATGCTCGGCGTCAATGAACGCGTCGGTGTCGTCCACACCGAGCTCACGCAGGATGTCGGCGTACGGCCGCCGCTCGCGGACCGCCTCGCGCCAGCGAGTCGTGAACTCCGCGTCATCCCTGCCGAGCGCGGCGCGGTGACCCGCGAGCACGAGCTCTTCGTCCCACTCGAAGCGGACGAGCGTGTTGCTCCAGTCAAAAAGGACTGCCTCGATCACGGTGGCTAAGGTAGCTACGTGGCGCGCCGCTTCCTCTGGGCATCGCTCGCGCTCACCCCGGTCGCGCTGGTCGCCCGCTACGCGTTCCACGCCGGCGCGACGACGCTGTTCGTGCTGGCGGCGCTGGCGCTGATCCCACTCGCGTGGCTGATCGGCGAAGCGACCGAGCACGCGGCGGAGCACACCGGCCACGGCGTCGGCGGCTTCCTCAACGCGAGCTTCGGCAATGCGCCGGAGCTGATCATCGGCGTGTTCGCGATCGCCGACGGATTGCCGAACGTCGTGCGCGGATCGATCGCCGGCTCGGTCGTCTCGAACATCCTGCTCGTCCTCGGGTTCGCGATGATCGCGGGCGGCGACGGCAAGGTCGACACCCGTTCGCTGCGCCTGCAGCTCGCCGCAGTGTTCGGCGCGGTGCTCCTCCTGCTCGTCCCGTCGGTGCCGCACTGGGCGGGCACGCCGTCACGCCACTCGCTCTTCCTGTTGACGCTGCCGGTCGCGGCGCTCCTGCTCTGCGCGTACCTCGCGATCACGATCCACAACCTGCGCATTCATCGCGACGCCGAGCGCAGCGAAGCGGACGCGAGCGCATGGTCGCTGAAGAAGGCGCTCGCCTGGCTCGCCGTCGCAACCGCCGCGACTGCACTCATCTCCGAGGTGCTTGTGCATTCGCTGGAGCAGTTCGGCCACGCGGTCGGCATCGGCGAGTTCTTCATCGCAGTGGTAATCGTCGCGATCGTCGGCAACGCAGCGGAACACGGCGGCGCCGTCGTCATCGCGCGCCGTGGGAACACGCAGCTCGCGACGGAGATCGCGATCACGTCGTCGATGCAGGTCGCCGTCTTCGTCGCGCCGGCGCTCGCGTTCCTGTCGCTGCTCGCCGGCCCCGGCCTGCCGCTGGCGTTCCGCGTGCCGGAGATCGTGACGATGGGCGCCGCCGCCGCGTTCGCGACGCTCGTCGTGTGGGACGGGCGCTCGCGCCGCTGGGAGGGCTTTCTCCTCGTCGGCGTCTACGGGCTGTGCGTCGTCTGGTACGCGCTGGCGTAACTCACCGAGCGCGCGTCAAGCGCCGTGCTGGACTTGCCGGTCAAACTCGGCTTCGTCGTAACTGCCGCGTGACTCGGCGATCAAGCCGTCCGGAGCCAGGGTCCAGTCCTCGTTGCCGGGAATGCGAACGCTCTTCCCGGTCTCCGAGCTAGTCCCGGTGAACGTCCAGCGGAACTCGACCGTGCCGTCGTCGCGGGCTTCGACGCCCTCGTTGAAGACTTCCATGTCGGGGAACTGCGCCAGGAAAGCCGCAGCGACCTCGGCGATCGGAGTCGCAGGGTCGCCGTTGACGGCGATGGTGCCACCCGGGGTGTAGAGCGCAGCCACGCGTGCGGGGTCGCCGCTCGACCACGCCTCGGTGTATGCGTTTGCAAGCTCTAGGAGATTCATGCGCGCGAGCCTACAGCCCGCCGCCGGCGATTACTACGCCTTGAACGGCTGCTGCGCGCGCGTGAACGGGTAGCCGGCCCAGACCATCTCGTCGCCGCGGATGAACAGCATCTCTCCGCGCTCGCGTCCCTCGACGGCGCGGAAGTCGCTGCCCTCCGGCTCGAACGTCGTCTCGCCGCGTCCCGGCGGCAGGCCTGCGACCTTGGCGTGGAGCTTGCCCTTCTCCCACCAGAACAGGAACTGCGTCCCTTCCGACCACCACGCGCCGAGGATCGCCGCGACCGCCGCGGGCGGCGCCTCTTCGGGCCGCCACACCTCGATGTCGTCCGGCCACAGCTCCTGCGCCTTCGCCGCGAGCTGGATCGCGAGCATGTCCATGTTCGCGCGCGTGCCGGAGTTCGTCAGCGCCGCGGCGCCGATCTGCGACTTGCGGTTGACGTAGACGCCCGCGAGGTGGCCGGCCATCGCGCCGCCGTGCCCGCCGTAGACCTTCCCCTCGTGGTTGTAGAGCATCAGGCCGAGCCCCCAGCCGAGCACCCACTCGTCGGGGAAGTACATGACCTGCGGGAACCACATCGACTCGATCGTCTTCTCGTCGAGCACACCGTCGGCGCCGCGCGCGAGGAACGTCGCCCACGTGGCGAGATCCTCGACGGTCGACCAGAGCTGCCCCATTGCGGCAACGCCACCGAGGTCGCTCTCCGGCTCCTTCCAGACCGTGCGCGCGTACTCGTTCACGAGGTACCCCTGCGCCTTCGGCTCTTGCGAGAACCACGTCGTGCGCTTCATGCCGAGCGGCGCGAGGATGCGCTCGTCGACGTACTGCGTGTACGGGATGCCGGAGCGCTCTGACACGACGCGACCGAGCAGCCCGAACGCGAGGTTCGAGTAGTGGTGCGCCTGGTGCGGGTCGAGCACGTAGCCGGCGATCAGGTCCGCCTCGGTCGGTGTCGTGCCTTCCACCCACATCTCGCCGACTTCGCGCTGCATGCCGCTCAGGTGCGAGAGCATCCGGCGGAGCGTCGGGCCGCTGTCGACGTCCGGGAGATGCTTGTCGAGGCGGTCGTCGAGGTCGAGCTCGCCCGCGTCGCGCAGCTGCATGATCGCGGTCGCGGTGAACGTCTTCGTGATCGAGCCGATGCGGTATTGCGTGGCGGCCGTTGCCTCGACATTGCCGTCGTAGCTCGCGTAGCCGACCGCGTTCGACCAGACGATCTCGCCCTTGCGCACCACGGACGCGGCGACCGACGGCAGGCGGTCGGCCTGCTTCTCCTGCAGCATCCGGTCGAGTGCGGCCGTATCAGGCATGCACGTGGGCGCCGAGCGCCTGCGGCACCGCTTCGATCGCGGCGTCGATGTCGTCGTCGGTGATGTCGAGGTGCGTGACCGCGCGCAGGCGCGTCGGCGTCGTCTGCGACAGCAGCACGCCGTGTTCGCGGATGCGCGCTTTCGCCTTTTCGATGTTCGTGACTTCGAGCTGCACGAAGTTCGACTGCACGAGCTCGAGCTCGACCGCCAGACCGGCCGCAGCCCAGCCCTCGGCGAGGCGTCGCGCGCGGGCATGGTCGTCGGCGAGCCGGTCGACGTTGTGGTCGAGGGCATAGACGCCGGCCGCGGCGACGATCCCGGCCTGGCGCATCGCGCCGCCGAAGCGGTGCTTCTCGACGCGCGCGCGGTACATCAGCTCGGCGGAGCCGGCGATCAGCGCGCCGAGCGGGCAGCCGAGGCCTTTCGAGAGGCACAGCGTCACGGTGTCGAAGGGTCCGGCGATCTCTGCCGCAGGCGTCCCTGATGCGACCGCGGCGTTCATCAGGCGCGCACCGTCGAGGTGCGCATGCATGCCGAGCTCGTGCGCGGTGTCGACAGCAGCGTGCAGCTCGTCGAGCGGCCACACGCAGCCGCCGGAGGTGTTGTGCGTGTTCTCGAGCGCGAGGATCGACGCGCGCGGCGTCCAGAAGTCGCCGTCCTTCCACCCCACGCTGCGGATCTGTTCCGGCGTCAGCCGGCCGCGGTAGCCGGGCAGTGGGCGCGTCTGCAGTCCCGAGTGGTACGCAGCGCCCGCGAGCTCGGAGGTCATGATGTGCGCGCGCTCCTCGACGACGAGCTCCGTCCCGCGCTCGCCGAGGATCGCCAGCGCGATCTGGTTGCCCATCGTGGCGGTCGGCAGGTAGACCGCTTCTTCCTGGCCGAGCAGCGCGGCAGCGCGCCGTTCCAGCTCGAGAACGGTCGGGTCTTCGCGCTCCTGCTCGTCGCCGACGACGCCGTTGGCCATCGCGTCGCGCATGCCCGGGGACGGGCGCGTCGCCGTATCGGAGCGGAGATCGACCATCGCCCGGCACACTAGCCACGATGCACGAGCGCGATCTGTACACGCTGCCGCCCGATCTGCCGGTGCCCGAGGACGACGGCGCGGCCGACCATCTGCCCGGTGTCGAACTGCCGTCGCTCGTGCTCGAGTCGTCGCAGGGGCCGGTCGACGTGTCGACGATCGGCGTGCTCTACGTCTACCCGCGCACCGGCGAGCCCGGCGAGCCGTCGCTCCCCGGGTGGGATGCGTTCCCGGGCGCGCGCGGCTGCACGCCGCAGTCGTGCGGCTTCCGTGACCACGCCGCGGAACTCGCGGCGTTCGGCTACACCGTCTCCGGCCTGTCATCACAGCCGCTCCAGCGGCAGATCGAGTTCGCCGAGCGCAACCACATGCCGTTTCCCGTGCTCGCCGACCCGGAGCTGAAGCTGCGCGACGCCCTCGGGCTGCCGACGTTCGAGATCGCCGGCCACATGCTCTACAAGCGTCTTGCGCTGGTCGCGCGCGAGCAGCGGATCATGAAGGTCTTCTATCCCGTGTTCCCGCCGGACAAGAACGCGGAAGAGGTGCTCGCGTGGATCTCGACCTCGTAGCGGAGACGCTTGCCGGCGAGCCCGCGTATCGCACGCGGCAGGTGTGGGAATGGGCGTCGCGCGGCGCCGCGTCGTACGCGGAGATGACGAACGTCTCCGCGCAGACGCGCGCGGTGCTCGAGGAGCACGTGCCGTTCTCGACGCTCGAGGTCGTCCACGAGGCAAAGTCCGTCGATGGGACGGTGAAGGCGCTGTTCCGCACACACGAGGGGCATCCGGTCGAAGCGGTGCTCATGCGCTACCGCGACGGCCGGCGCTCGGTGTGCCTGTCGTCGCAGTCGGGCTGCCCGCTCACGTGCACGTTCTGCGCGACCGGGCAGATGCAGTTTCGCCGCAACCTCACGCAGTGGGAGATCCTCGACCAGGCGCTGCACTTCCGGCGCAGCGAGCCGATCAACCACGTCGTGTTCATGGGGATGGGCGAGCCGATGCTGAACTTCGACGCGGTGATCGCCGCAGCGCGGCGGCTGCCGGACATCGGCGTCACGCACCGGCGGACGACGATCTCGACGGTCGGCTGGATGCCGGGGCTGACGCGCTTCGTCGACGAAGTCGAGGAACCGATCCGGCTCGCGCTCTCGCTGCACTCCGCCGCGGACGCGCTGCGCAGCGAGCTGATGCCGGTGAACGACCGCTATCCGCTGGAGGACGTCGTCGCCGAGTGCCGCCGCTACTTCGAGCTGCGCCGCCGCAAGGTGTTCGTCGAGTACGTGATGCTCGCCGGCGTCAACGACTCTTTGGAACACGCACGCGCGTTGGCGGATGCGCTCGACCCGAAGGTCTTCAAGGTGAACTTGATCCCCTACAACCCGACGGGGATGTTCGACGGATCGTCGCGCGACGATATCGCCGCGTTCAAGCATGTGCTCGACGCCGCGCGGCTGCCGTCGACAGTGCGCCTCACGCGCGGCCGCGACATCGCGGCTGCGTGCGGCCAGCTCGCCGCCGAAGCTGCGTAGCGCGGGGTCAGTCCCGTGTCTGACCCCACCGCTCCGCCAAAAGCCGCAAAAAGCCCTGCTCGGAGCGCGATCGTGTCTGACCCCACCGCTCGCCGCTCGGCGGTGGACCCCACCGCTCCGCCAAAAGCCGCAAAAAGCCCTGCTCGGAGCGCGATCGTGTCTGACCCCACCGCTCGCCGCTCGGCGGTGGCTCGGGGTCAGGCACGGGTCCGACCCCCTAGCTAGCGCTCGCGGCGGCCGTACGAAGCGGCGCGGCTTGCGGTTGCGCCGTCGACTCGCCCCGCTCGCCTGAAATGACGCGCTCGAGCGCGTCGACGCAGCGCTCGTCGAACGCCGTTCCCGTTTCGCGGCGTAGGAGCCCCATCGCGTCTTCGTGGCTCCACGCATCGCGGTACACGCGCTTCGAGATCAGCGCGTCGTACACGTCGCACACGGTGAGGATGCGCGTGTCGAGATCGATCTCTTCGCCGGAAAGCCCGCGCGGGTAGCCGGCACCGTCGAGCCGCTCGTGATGGTTGAGCACGAGCTGGCGAACGCCTTCCGAGAACCCGCCGAGCTCCGCGAGCAGCTTGTTGCCGCGCTCCGGGTGCCGCTGGACGACCGCGTACTCGTGCTCGTCGAGCGCGCCCGGCTTCTTGAGGATCGCGTCGGGGACGGAGAGCTTGCCGATGTCGTGGACGAGCCCGCCGATCGCGAGCTGGCGCAGGCGGTTGCCCGACAGGCCGAGCACCTCGCCGACCTCCACCGAGCGCAGCGCGACGCGACGCGTGTGGCGCTCCGTGTACTCGTCCTTCTCGCCGAGCAGCACCGTGAGCGCGCGCACGTGCGACCCGAGGAAGACCGCTTCGGCAGCGACGAGCTCGGCACCGCCGAGGTCGCCCGCGAGCGGCCGCGACTGCGCGGCGCGCGCGAGGTCAATCGCAACCGCGACGCCGACGAGCAGGATCCCGTCCAGCTCGATCTCGTGGCCCATCCACCAGCCGAGGTACGTGTAGTCCTGCGTCAGCGCCGGGATGAGCGCAGTCGCGAGCCAGACGAGCCCGACCGCGACGGCGAGGTCGAGCGCGCGCTGCGTCAACAGGAACGTGCGAATCGAGCGGTACGCGAGCAGCGCGAACGCGGCGAGACCGATCGTGAGCACCGTCATCGCCTCCGTGCTGTTCGGCGCTGGAACCGACGGGACGAGGCTGGGAAACACGAGCGCGGACGCGCCGAGCGCGAGAATCGCGGTGAGCAGAATCGCCTCGACGATGAGCAGCGGCCGAATATTGCGGAGGAAGGGCGGCAGCGTGAACGACGAGAACGCGAGGATCACCGCGCCGGCCGGCAGGGTCGCGCCACCGGTGAATGCAATGACTCCGTTGTTCCCGACGACGACGCCGGGCGTCGAGAAGCCGTGCAGCGCGAGCAGGCTCGCCATGACCGCGAACGCGGTGCCGACGACGACCGTGCGCGTGTCCCCGCGCCGCGCGCCGATGATGGTCAGACCCGCAGCGGCAGCCGTCGCGACGAGCGCGCTGATGCCGACCGAGTAGAAGTGGAGCGTCGACGTGAAGTTCACGCGGTAGCCGCCCCAGATCACCTCGACGATCGCCGGCAGGGCAGCCGCGAACACACCGAGCGCGAGCATCGGGACGAGGCGCCCCTTTTCACCGTGCCGCATGACTGACGTTTTCGGCAGTAGCGCCACCATCCCTTAGCCCCTACGGGGCTAGATCGTGGGCGGATCTGGATCCGGCGGCAGCGGCGACGGACTCGGACTGGGTGTCGGCGGCGTCGGGCTCGGGCCGGGCGCCGGCGACGGCGGGTCGAGGACGGGCATGCCTTCGTGTGCCCATGCGGTCTGGATCGCACACCCCGCTACCCTCCCGCGCCGTGACCGCCGTCCGCAACGACCTCCGCAACGTCGCCATCGTGGCCCACGTCGACCACGGGAAGACGACCCTCGTCGACGCGATGCTCTGGCAATCCGGCTCGTTCCGCGAGAACCAGGACGTGAACGAGCGCGTCATGGACTCGACCGATCTCGAGCGCGAGAAGGGCATCACGATCCTCGCCAAGAACACGGCGATCCAGCGCGGCGACGTGAAGATCAACATCGTCGATACCCCCGGCCACGCCGACTTCGGCGGCGAGGTCGAACGCGGGCTGACGATGGTCGACGGCGTGCTCCTACTCGTCGACGCGTCGGAAGGGCCGCTCCCGCAGACGCGGTTCGTCCTCCGCAAGGCGCTCGAGCGGCGCCTGCCCGTCGTGCTCGTCGTCAACAAGGTCGACCGCCCCGACGCGCGGGTGAAAGAAGTGGTCGACGAGGTCTATGCGCTGTTCCTCGACCTCGACGCGCGCGAGGACCAGATCGAGTTCCCGATCGTCTACACGATCGCGCGCGAAGGACGCGCCGGGCTCGACCCCGATGCGCTCGGCGCCGACCTCACCGTTCTCTTCGACATGCTGCTCGAGACGATCCCCGCGCCGACGTACGAACCGGACCATCCGCTGCAGGCGCTCGTCACGAACCTCGACTCGAGCCCGTACGTCGGACGCCTCGCGCTGCTGCGCATCCGCCACGGCAACATCAAGAAGGGCCAGCAGATCGCGTGGTGCCGCGCCGACGGGACGATCGAGAACGCGCGCGTCACCGAGCTGCTCGTCACCCAGGCGCTCGACCGCGTGCCCGCCGAGGAGGCCGGCCCCGGCGACATCGTCGCGCTCGCCGGCCTGCCCGAGGTGACGATTGGCGAGACGATCGCCGATCCCGACGACCCGCGGCCGCTGCCCGTGACGACGGTCGACGAGCCGAGCCTGTCGATCACCGTCGGCATCAATACGAGCCCGCTCGCGGGAACCGAGGGATCGCGGCTCACGGCGAGCCAGGTGAAGAACCGCCTCGACCAGGAGCTGGTAGGCAACGTGTCGCTGCGGGTGCTGCCGACCGAGCGGCCCGATGCGTGGGAGGTGCAGGGCCGCGGCGAGCTGCAGCTCGCGGTGCTCACCGAGATCATGCGCCGCGAGGGATTCGAGCTCACCGTCGGCAAGCCAGCGGTGCTCGTGCGCGAGGTCGACGGCAAGGCACACGAGCCCGTCGAGCGCGTCGCGGTCGACGTGCCGGAGGAGTACGTCGGCATCGTCACGCAGCTGCTCGCGCTGCGGAAGGGGCGCATGCAGCAGCTCGTCAATCACGGAACCGGCTGGGCACGCATGGAGTACCTCGTGCGGGCGCGCGGCCTGATCGGCTTCCGCACCGAATTCCTCACCGAGACGCGCGGGACGGGGATCATGCACCACGTCTTCGACCGCTGGGAGCCGTGGCAGGGCGACATTCGCACGCGGCCGACCGGCAGCCTCGTCGCCGACCGGCGCGGGCAGGCGACGGGCTTCGCGATCGAGAACCTGCAGGAGCGCGGCTCGCTGTTCATCGCGCCGGGCGACGATCTCTACGAAGGAATGGTCGTCGGCGAGAACTCGCGCAGCGAGGATCTCGACGTCAACGCGTCGAAGCCGAAGAAGCTCACCAACATGCGCGCGTCGTCCGCGGACGAGCTCGTGCGCTTGATCCCGCCGCGGCCGCTGTCGCTCGAGCAGGCGCTCGAGTTCATCCGCGACGACGAGTGCGTCGAGGTGACGCCCGAGTCGATCAGGTTGCGGAAGGTCGAGCTCTCGGCGTCGAAGCGGCAGAGCGCCGCTTCGCGCCGAAAGCGCGACGCGTCCTAGCTCGCAGTCGCGAGACGAACGGTGCAGCTGGAGAGGCCACGCTTCTCCAGGTACTGCTGGTGGTAGTCCTCGGCTTCCCAGAAGGGCGGCGCGTCCTCGATCTGCGTGGCGACCGGCCGCGACAGGCGGCTCTGCACCTGCTCGCGCGATGCCTCGGCGGCCGCGCGCTGCTCCGCGTCGTGGACGAAGATCGCCGACCGGTACTGCGACCCGACGTCCGGCCCCTGGCGGTTCACCTGCGTCGGGTCGTGCTCGGCCCAGAAGACGGCAAGCAGCTGCTCGTACGGGACCTTCTCGTCGTCGTAGGTCACCTCGACGACCTCGGCGTGGCCGGTGTCGTGCCGGCAGACCTGCTCGTACGTCGGGTTGTCGACGCCGCCGCCGGCGTAGCCGACGCGCGTCGCCGTGACGCCCTCGATGCGGCGGAACGCCGCCTCGACACCCCAGAAGCAGCCTGCGCCAAACGTTGCCTTCTTCTCCAAGTACCTACTCCTCCTCCAGCTTGATTGCGACCGAGTTGATGCAGTAGCGCTGACCGGTGGGCTGAGGCCCGTCCGGGAACACGTGGCCGAGGTGGCCGCCGCACGCGGCGCACATCACTTCGGTGCGCACCATCCCGTAGGTCGTGTCCGTCTCCTCCTCGATCGCTTCGGTGGAGGCGGGCGCGTAGAACGCGGGCCAGCCGCAGCCCGAGTCGTACTTCGACTCGGACGTGAACAGCTCGGCGCCGCAGCCCGCGCAGTGGTACGTGCCGGGCTCGAAGGTGTAGTCGTACTCGCCGCTGAACGGCCGCTCGGTGCCCTTCTCGCGCAGCACGTGGTACTGCTCGGGGCTGAGCTGGGCGCGCCACTCGGCGTCTGATTTCACTGTGTTCTTGGTCACGTTGTCTTAGACCGCGTTTGCCGTCGTTCGTTACGGTGCCAGACATGAGCGACTTCACGCAGGTCAACTTGAAGGACGACGTCGAGAACGCCTCGGAGAAGTTCGGCCTCGCGCCGAATATGGAGGCGCGGTTCGCCCGGAACGCGATGGGTCTCGAGGGCGGCGGGTTCAGCTACCAAAAGCTGGCGCCGAACTTCCGCGGCCCGTTCGGGCACAAGCACGAGCGCCACGAAGAGGTCTACATCGTCGTCAGCGGCGGCGGCCGGATCAAGGTCGGGGACGACGTCCACGACCTGCGCCAGTGGGACGCGGTGCGCCTCGCGCCGTCAGCCGCGCGCGCGTTCGAAGCGGGGCCGGACGGGCTCGAGCTGATCGCCATCGGCTTCGGCGAAGGCGGCGACGCGGAGATCCTGCAGGAGTTCTGGACCGACTAGGCGGCGGCCAGCTCGGCGAGCTTCGTCACCGTTCGCCAGTTCCGCAGCGTCGCCTCGGTGTTCAGCAGGCGCTCGAGCCGTGCGCCCGTGAGCTTGGCGCGATGGAAGCTCGACGGATAGAGCAGCACAAGGTCCGGCCCGACGCGCTCCCATGCCTCGTCGGGGAAGTCGGAGGTCGACAGCGCCTCGAAGTTCGCTTTTGCCGGCTCGCCCGCGAGGAACGCGACGAACGCATCCGCGGTCTGCTTCCCGAACGGCTTGGTCGCAACAAGCTTGGTCAACTGCTCGCGCGTGCGGAGGATCACGGTCGTGTCGACGCCGAACCGAGCGGCGATCGCGGCCGCGAGCTCGGCCGCGTCGGGCGCGGCTGTCGGAAAGACGACGTTGCCGCTCGCGATGAACGTCGTCGCGTCGGCGAAGCCGAGCTTGGCGCACAGCGCGCGCAGCTCCGCCATCGGAACCTTGTTGCGCCCGCCGACGTTGACGGCGCGGAGCAGCGCGACCGTCGCAGCGATGGTCAGGCGCCCTTCTGCGCCTCGAGCTGGCGGTCGCCTGCGCCGCGCACGGCCGGGTGGTCCTCGAACTGGTACCGCACGACCGGCTGCTTCGCGGCGCGCACCTCGTCCAGCCGCTGCACCGGGCGCACGTGCGGTGCTTCCTTCACGACGTCCGGGTCGTCGGCCGCCTCGCGCGCGATCGCGAGCATCGCCTCGATGAACTCGTCGAGCGTCTCGCGCGCCTCGGTCTCCGTCGGCTCGATCATCAGCGCCTCGGGAACGACCAGCGGGAAGTAGACGGTCGGCGGATGGAAGCCGTAATCCATCAGCCGCTTCGCGACGTCGAGCGCGGTGACGTTGTGCTCGCGCTTGAGGTTGCGCGCGCTGAGCACGAACTCGTGCATGCAGAGGCGGTCGAACGGCAGGTCGTACGCGTCCTTCAGCCGCGCAAGCAGGTAGTTCGCGTTCAGCACTGCGACCTCGCTCATCTCGCGCAGCGCCGGGCCCCACGCGCGCATGAACGCATAGGAGCGGACGAACACGCCGAACGGCCCGGTGAACGCGCGCACCTTGCCGATCGACTTCGGCACGTCGTAGTCGAGCCGGAACGTGTCGCCGTCCTTCACGACGAGCGGCACCGGCAGGAACGGTGCGAGCGTCTCGCGCACCGCGATCGGCCCGCCGCCGGGACCGCCGCCGCCGTGCGGCTGCGAAAACGTCTTGTGCAGGTTGATGTGCACGACGTCGAAGCCCATGTCGCCCGGGCGCGAGATGCCGCACACGGCGTTCAGGTTCGCGCCGTCGTAGTACATGAGCGCGCCGGCGCCGTGGAAGATGTCGCGGATCGCCTCGATGTTCTCGTCGAACAGCCCGAGCGTCGACGGGTTGGTGAGCATCAGTCCCGCGGTGTGCTCGTCGACCTTGCCGCGCAGGTCGTCGACGTCGATGTTCCCGCGCGCGTCCGTCTTCACGGGCGTCAGCTCGTAGCCGGCCATCGTCACGCTCGCCGGGTTCGTCCCGTGCGCCGTGTCGGGGATGACGATCTTCCGCCGCTGCTCATCCTCACCCTTGTCGGCGAAGTACGCGCGGAAGAGCATGAGCCCCGTCAGCTCGCCCTGGCTGCCCGCGGCCGGCTGCAGGCTCACGGCATCCAGGCCGGTGACCTCGAGCAGGATCTGCTGCAGCTCCCATTCGAGCTCGAGCGCGCCCTGCGCCGCGTCGTCGTCGACGAGCGGATGCAGACGCGCGAATCCTGGCAGCCCGACGACGCGCTCGTTGACGCGCGGGTTGTATTTCATCGTGCAGCTGCCGAGCGGGTAGAAGCCGGTGTCGATTCCGAAGTTGCGTGTCGACAGCTTCGTGAAGTGACGCAGCACCTCCGGCTCGGCCAGTTCGGGCAGGCGCGGCGGCTGCTTGCGCGCCAGGCCCGCGGGAACCTCGGGCACGGGCAGGTCGGGCTTCGGGATCGCGCTGCCGCGGCGGCCGGCCTGCGACTTCTCGTAGATCAGCCTCACAGCTGCAGCGCCTCCACGAGGCGGTCGATGTCCTCGACCGTCCGCTGCTCCGTCACCGCGACGAGCAGCGAGTCGTCGAGCCCCGGATAGTCGCGCCCGAGGGCGTAACCCGGGTGCACGCCGTGCCGCCGTGCGGACGCGATCGCGTGCTTCCCGTTCCGTCCGACGCGTACTGCAAACTCCTTGAACGTTGTCTTATCTGCAAACGTCAATTCTAGACCTGTCTCTTGCAGACGGTCCTTGGCGTACGCGGAGAGGGCCATGCAGGTCTCCCCCAGCTCGCGCAAGCCCTGCGGGCCGAGCAGGCTCAGGTGCACCAGCCCTGCCAGGGCGAGCAGGGTCTGGTTGGTGGTGATGTTCGACGTCGCCTTCTCGCGCCTGATGTGCTGCTCGCGCGTCTGGAGCGTCAACACATAGCCGCGCTTGCCCGCGGCGTCTACCGTCTCGCCGACGATCCGTCCCGGTAGCCGACGGATGTAGTCGTTGCGTGCGGCGAGGAAGCCGTAATGCGGGCCGCCGTAGCTCATGGCGTTGCCCGCGGACTGGCCTTCGCCGATTGCCATCGCGCAGCCGTAGTTGCCCGGCGCCTCGAGCACGCCGAGCGACACGAGGTCGACGTGCGCGATCGACAGCGCTTCGGCATCGTTCGCGGCAGCGGCGAGGTCCGGCGCCGGCTCCAGGCAGCCGAAGAAGTTCGGTTGCTGGAAGATCACCGCCGCCGCGTCGGTCGCGGCCTCGCGCAGGCGGTCGGGATCGGTCGTGCCGCCGTCGTGCGGAACCTCGACGACCTCGAGGCCGAAGCCGGGCGCGTAGGTCTTCACGACCTGCCGCACCTGCGGGTTCGTCGCCTCGGTGACGACGATCTTCGAGCGTCCCGTCGCGTGCTTGGCCACGAAGCACGCGTCGGCAGCAACCGTCGTGCCGTCGTAGCCGGAGGCGTTCGAGACGTCCATGCCGGTGAGCTCGCAGATCGCGGTCTGGTACTCGAAGATCGCCTGCAGCACGCCTTGGCTCATCTCGGGTTGGTACGGCGTGTACGCGGTGAGGAACTCGCCGCGCTGGAGGACGGCGTCCACCACTGCCGGCACGTAGTGGTCGTAGATCCCTGCGCCGAGGAAGGAGATCTCGTCGACGACGTTCTTCGCCGCGAGCTCCTCCATGTGCCGCTGCAGCTCGGACTCCGACAGCGCCGGCGGCACGGCGAGTTCGCGGTCGAAGTGCACTCCGACCGGGATGTCGCGGAACAGCTCGTCGATCGACTCGACGCCGATCGCCGCGAGCATCTCCTCGCGGTCCGCGTCCGTCAGCGAGAGGAACGGGTGCGTCAAGACTCCTCGATGACCTTCTTATAGGCCGCAACGTCGAGCAGCTCGTCGCGCTCGGCCGCGTTCGTTATCCGGATGCGGATCAGCCAGCCGTCGCCGTACGGGTCCTCGTTGACGGTCTCCGGCGCATCGACGACCTTCTGGTTCACCTCGATCACCTCGCCCGACAGCGGAGAGATGAGATCGGAGACGGCCTTGACGGACTCCACCTCACCGTACGACGCGTCCTTCGACACGTTCGCGCCCTCGCTCGGCGGCTCGTAGTGCACGAGCTCGCCCAGCGCGTCCTGCGCGAACCAGGTGACGCCGAGCACGGCCTCGTCGCCCTCGATCCGGGCCCAATCGTGCTCCGCGTGGTAGAGGAGATCCTCGGGGTACGACTCGTTCGCGGCCACCTCACGCACGCTCCTTCTTGTAGATGGGCTTCTTGACGATCTC
>Ga0157369_10004611_pt1 | contig 16199 bp, 16 predicted proteins | sample C25metaG_FD_113461 | JGI IMG/M metagenome (GOLD analysis project Ga0157369, IMG submission 113461) | Corn rhizosphere microbial communities from Kellogg Biological Station, Michigan, USA - C2-5 metaG | ecosystem: Host-associated > Plants > Roots > Rhizosphere > Soil | place: USA: Michigan... | reverse complement strand
GAGCGCGGGCGCGGCGCGGCACCACGCCGGGTCGCGCGCGACGACCGGCGCGCCGGTCATCTCGGCGAGCCGCGGCGCGGCCTCCGAGTGGTCGAGGTGCCCGTGCGTCAGCACGATCAGCGCCACCGGCCCGGCGGCGGCGATGCGGTCGAGGTGGCCGGCGTCCAGCGGTCCCGGATCGACGACGACGCACTCATCACTGCCGGGGTCGCGGAGGATCCAGGTGTTGGTCCCGTCGAGCGTCATCGGGCTCGGGTTCGGGGCGAGCAGCCGAGACGCCGAAGGCGTGACCTGCTCGAGCACGGTCATCCCGGAGAGCCCTCGTCGCGGGGGTAGCCGGCATCGTGCGGCAGCAGCAGCCGCGCGTCCTCACCGTCGATGACGACCTTCGGCAGTACCGGCCGGATGTCGCGCGCGTCACCGGCGGCGAGGACGCCGGCGACATCGTCGTACGCCGCGACCTCGGACAGCGTGAACGCGGTCGGCGGCAACATGCCCATCTCGCCGGATTCGGCGGCGGCGAGCGCGTCCTGCGGACGTACCCACGCGACCCGGTCGGCCTCGCCGCCGACGTCGCGGGTGCGCTGGCCCTGCGGCAGCGCAGCGACGAAGAAGCGAGTGTCGAAGCGCTTCGGCTCGAACTCCGGCGTGATCCAGTGCGCCCACGGCCGGAGCAAGTCGGCGCGCAGCACGAGGCCGCGGCGGGCGAGCATCGCGGCGAACGACAGGTCGCGCGCGATCAGCGCGAGCCGGTCGGCCTCCCAGTCGTCGCCGGTCGTGTCGGCGACGACGTCGTCCGGGCCGCTGCCCGCGAGCAGGACGCCGGACTCCTCGAAGGTCTCGCGCACCGCCGCGCACACCAGCGCCTTGGCCAACCGCTCGTCGGCGGTGAGCAGCCCGGCCCAATCGGCGGGCGCGGGCCCGACCCAGGCCGCGTCATCGAGCATCTCGTCGCGCGGGTCGACCGAGCCGCCGGGGAACACGTACATGCCGGCCGCGAAGGCCATCGTCAGGGTGCGGCGCAGCAGGTAGGCCTGCATGCCGCCGGGGGCGTCGCGGAGGAGGACGACGGTGCTCGCGTGCCGGGGCGCGACGGGGACCAGCTCGCCGCGGGCGAGCGCCCGCGCGTTGGCGAAGAAGTCCGGCGGGAGTCCGGAGCCGGCCACGTCAGCCGACCTCGACGACGACCTCGACCTCGACCGGGGCGTCGAGCGGGAGTACGGCGACACCGACCGCGCTGCGGGCGTGCCGCCCGGCGTCGCCGAACACCTCGCCGAGCAGCTCGGACGCGCCGTTGACCACCGCGGGCTGGCCGAAGAACGACGGCGCGCTCGCGACGAACCCGACGACCTTGACGACCCGCCGTACCTGGTCGAGGTCGCCGATCTCGGCGGCGATCGCGGCGAGGGCGTTCAGCGCGCAGGTCTTGGCGAGTTCCTTCGCGGTCGCGGCGTCGACCTCCGCGCCGACCTTGCCGGTCGCGAGCAGCTTGCCCTCTTTCGAGGGGAGCTGGCCGGACGTCCACACGAGGTTGCCGGTGCGGACCGCCGGGATGTACGCCGCGACCGGGGGCGCGACGGTTGGCAGGGTGAGGCCGAGCTCGGCGAGCCGGTCGGCGACGCGGCTCACTGCTTGGCTCGCTTCATGTAGGCGACGAGCTGGTCGCCGCCGCCCGGGGCCGGCACGACCTGCACGAGCTCCCAGCCGTCCTCGCCCCAGTTGTCGAGGATCTGCTTGGTCGCGTGCACGAGCAATGGAACGGTGGCGTACTCCCACTTCTGCACGTAGTGACCTTACTGACGCGGGAGAGCGCGCCGACACCGTGCGCAAACGCACCACGAAAATCGGGCAAATCCGGCCCCGTTGCGCACGGAGTGCGCGGGCTCAGGCGCTCTCGGGTACCGGGTCCGTCTAGGGCCGCGATGGCAAGGCCGCAGGAGCCGCCGCGGCCTCAGGGCCGCAAGGCGACGAGAACGCAGCCAGCGTGGGTCTAGGCGGACTCGGCGCGGCGGCGGCGGAGGAGGCGCTTACGCTCCAGCTCGTTCAGGCCGCCCCAGATGCCGTGCCCTTCCTCGACCTGGATCGAGTAGTCGAGGCACTGCTTCTGCACCTTGCACCGGCGGCACATCGCGCGGGCGAGACCTTCGCGCAGGTCCTTCTCCGGCTTGCGCTCGAAATGGCTGGGAGCGAAGAAGTAGACGGCGTTCTCCCCGCGGCACTCGGCATGGGCTCGCCACGTGGATTCGTCGTACATCCCCCTGCCTTTCACCGGGATCAACCGTTGAGTGTGTGATTCGCCACACCGCGTGACCTTCCTGCTGGACGCGCCGGAGTTTCGGCCGAATCTCCGTGGCTAGCCTGAGTCGGTGACCCTGTTCCCGGGCGTGAAGCTGCACGTCGTCACGGGGAAGGGCGGCACCGGCAAGACCACGGTCGCGGCGGCGCTCGCGCTGAGCCTGGCTCAGGCCGGCCGGCAGGTGCTGCTGACCGAGGCCGAGGGCCGTCAGGGCATCGCCCAGCTCTTCGACACGCCGCCGCTGCCGTACGAGGAACGGCGGGTCGCGGCGGCCGGCGGAGGCGAGGTCTACGCGCTGGCGATCGACCCCGAGGCCGCGCTGATCGAGTACCTCGAGAAGTTCTACAACCTGCGCCGGGCCGGGTCGGCGCTCAAGCGCATCGGCGCGATCGACTTCGCGACGACGATCGCGCCCGGACTGCGCGACGTATTGCTCACCGGCAAGGTCATGGAGGCCGCGACCAGAGAGCGCCGCGGCGGTGGGCGCCTGTACGACGCCGTTGTGCTCGACGCGCCGCCGACCGGCCGGATCGCGCGATTCCTCAATGTCAACGCCGAGGTTGCCGGGCTCGCCCGGATGGGGCCGATTCGCCAGCAGGCCGACAGCGTCATGAACCTGCTGCGGTCGCGGCAGACGGCCGTCCATCTCGTCACGTTGCTGGAGGAGATGCCGGTGCAGGAGACGGTCGACGGGGTCGCCGAGCTCGAGGCGGCCGGCCTTCCCGTCGGCGCGGTGCTCGTCAACATGGTCCGCGCGCCGATGCTGCCGGCCGACCAGCTCGACGCGGCCGCGGCCGGCCGGCTCGACGGCGCGGAGATCGCCGCCGGGCTCAAGCGCTCGGGCATCGACGCGACCGACCGCTTGGTAGCGGCGCTCGCTGCCGAGGCCGCCGAGCACGCCGGCCGCGTACTGCTCGAGGCGCGCGAACGCGAGGTGCTCTCCGCCCTCGGCCGGCCGCGGCTCGAGCTGCCGCTGCTGCCGGACGGCGCCGACCTCTCCGGGCTGTACGACCTCGCCGCCCGGCTGACCGAGCAGGGGCTGTCATGACGTCGTACGACGCCACCTCGGCGTACGACGTCGACGCGCTGCTCGACCAGGCGCGCATCCTCGTCTGCTGCGGCTCCGGCGGGGTCGGCAAGACGACGACCGCGGCGGCGCTCGCGCTGCGCGCGGCCGAACGCGGCCGGAAGGTGTGCGTCCTCACCATCGACCCGGCCCGGCGGCTCGCGCAGTCGATGGGTCTGTCCGAGCTTGACAACACCCCGCGCGCGGTGAACGACGTCGACACCGCCGCCGGCGGATCGCTCGACGCGATGATGCTCGACATGAAGCGGACGTTCGACGAGATCGTCCTCACCCACGCCGAACCCGGCCGCGCGCAACAGATCCTCGCGAACCCCTTCTACGTCTCGCTGTCGTCGAGCTTCGCGGGAACGCAGGAGTACATGGCGATGGAAAAGCTCGGCCAGCTCAAGCGCGAGGGGCGCTGGGACCTCATCGTGGTCGACACGCCGCCGAGCCGGTCGGCGCTCGATTTCCTGGACGCGCCGCAGCGGCTCGGACGCTTCCTCGACGGCCGCATGATCCGGCTGCTGCTCGCGCCGGCGAAGGCCGGCGGCCGTGCCTACATGAAGGTGCTCAGCGTGGGCATGTCGGTGTTCACCAACGTGCTGACGAAGGTGCTGGGTGCGCAGGCGCTGAAGGACCTCAGCCTTTTCGTCGCCTCGCTGGAGACGATGTTCGGCGGGTTCCGCGAGCGGGCGGAGAAGACCTACCAACTGCTCAAGGAACCGGGTACGTCGTTCGTCGTCGTCGCGACGCCGGAGCGCGACGCCCTGCGCGAAGCGACGTACTTCGTGGAGCGGTTGTCGGAGGAGCAGATGCCGCTCGCGGCCGTCGTACTCAACCGGGTGCATCGCAGCGCCGCTCCCGAGCTGTCGGTGCAGCGGTCGCTGGCCGGGGCGGAGACGCTGGACGAGGCAGGCGACGCCCCGCTGGCCGCGGCGGTGCTGCGGGTACACGCGGATCGGCTGGCCGCTGCGGCGCGGGACGAACGTACGGCGGCGCGGTTCGCCGGCGCGCATCGCGCCGTTCCGCTGGTGCAGGTCGCGGCACAGGCCGGCGACGTGCACGACCTCGAGGGTCTTCGGACGATCGGGGAAGAACTGGCGAACGGCCCGGAGGCGAGTGCTCCGGTCGCCTAGCGTGGCGTTCGGGCGGCGGTCGCGCCGTCAGGGCGGGATAGATGTCGCCGTGACGGCGATGATCTTGGCGGGGTGGTGCCGGTCGGCTAGCTGGCGGCGGCCGCGACGGCGGGCTCGACCACGATGACGCGCTGGTGCTCGAAGTCGGTCATCGCCGTCTCGAGCAGCCGGCGCCACGACGTGACGTTCGGCCGGCGGCGCAGCAGGGCGCGGCGCTCGCGCTCGGTCATGCCGCCCCAGACGCCGAACTCGACCCGGTTGTCGAGGGCGTCGGCGAGGCACTCGGTGCGGACCGGGCAGCCCAGGCAGACGCTCTTCGCGCGGTTCTGCGCGGCGCCCTGCACGAACAACGTGTCAGGCGCGTCGTCGCGGCAGGCGGCCCGAGCGGTCCAGTCCTGGGTCCAGGGCATGTCTCGCGTCCTCACATCCGGTGTGGCGTGGGCGGCCCCCGTGGATCCGCCTCACTGAACGTACGAACCGGACGCAAAGGACGACAGTCCCCGTTCGTCTCATTCTTGGATAGTCCTTTCGGGGGATACCCAATACCCGATCGTCGGGCTCCGGTGACGCCGCGCCCGTTTCGGACAAGACCGGACACGGCAGGCAACGGCCGCTGCGGGATTGCGCCGTACCCTTGGGTTGTGTCGCTGCCCCTGACCGCCGCACGCGGGACGGTCCAGCGGATCTGGCTGCTGCTGGCGATCAGCGCCATCGCCGGAATTCTGCTGGCCGGGATGCTGCTGCCGATCGTCGGCGGTCTCGGCCTCGTCGCGCGCGCCGGCGCGAACGACTTCGAGAGCCTTCCGTCGGTCCTCAAGCAGTCGCCGCTGCCGCAGGTCTCGCGCATCCTCGCCGCGGACGGCAGCGTCATCGCGACCTTCTACGCCGAGGACCGCGTGCCCGCGTCGCTGTCGCAGGTGCCGACGGTCATGCAGAAGGCGCTCATCGCCATCGAGGACGTGCGGTTCTACGAACACCACGGCGTCGACTGGAAGGGCGCGTTCCGCGCGCTGCTGCACAACAGCTCGACCGGTTCGGTGTCGCAGGGCGGATCGACGCTGACGCAGCAGTACGTGAAGAACGTGCTGATCGAAGCCGGTGTGCCGGGCGCCAACGCGGACACGCTGACCCGCAAGGTGCAGGAAGCGAAGTACGCGCTCGCGCTGGAACGCCGGCTGACGAAGGCGCAGATTCTCGAGGACTACTTCAACATCGCGTACTTCGGCGACGGCGCCTACGGCATCGGTACGGCGGCACAGCATTACTTCGGCGTTCCGACGCCCAAGCTCACCCTCGTGCAGAGCGCGATGCTCGCCGGGCTCGTGCAGTCGCCGGTCGCCTACGACCCGGCATTGCATCCGAAGGCCGCGCGGGCACGGCGTGACGTCGTCTTGGCGCAGATGCTGAAGTACCACTTCATCACACCGGGCCAGTACGCAGTCGCGGTACGCACGCCGGTCGTGTTGCACCTTCGCAAGCAGGGCAACGGGTGCGAGGCCTCGCGCTTCCCGTACTTCTGCGACTACGTGCTCAACGTCATCAAGCAGTCGAGTGTGTTCGGCAAGACGCGAGCGGCGCGGATCAACGTGCTCGAACGCGGCGGCCTCACGATCCGGACGACGCTCGACCCGACGATGCAGAAGGCCGCGGACACCGCGGTGCACAAGTACGTGTTCGCGCACGAAGCGTCGGGTGTCGCCGCGGCCGAGGCACTGGTCGAGCCGGGCAGCGGCAGGATCAAGGCGATCTCCGTCAGCACGCCGTACGGGTCCAATCCGAAGCTGCACCAGAACAACGTCGACTACGCCGTCGACGCACCTCTCGGTGGCGGGTCCTACCGGTTCCCGATGGGTTCGACGTTCAAGCTGTTCGTGCTCGCAGCCGCGTTGAAGGAAGGGCTGCCGCTTTCGACGACCATCTACGCGCCGCCGCACATCGTCGTCCACGGCTTCACCAACTGCGCGGGAGACCCGGTCGGCATCTACGACCTGCACAACGCCGGTGACAGCGAGAGCGGCCGGTTCAACCTGCTCACCGGTACGACGTTCTCGGTGAACACGTTCTATGCGCAGCTCGAACAACGCGTCGGGTTGTGCCAGTCGGTGCGGATGGCGCAGTCGCTCGGCGTGAAGCAGGGCAACGGCGGCGCCATCCACGACTACATCCCGAGCTTCGTGCTCGGCGAGACCGGCGCCGGGTTCAGCGCACTCGACACGGCCAACGCGTACGCGACGATGGCGGCGCACGGCCTCTACTGCGCACCGATGGCGATCAGCCGGGTGAGCGACCGCGGCGGGCACACCGTCTGGGCGCCGACGTCGGACTGCGACCAGGCCGTCGACCCGGGCCTCGCCGACACGGTCACGACGATCCTGCACGGCGTGCTGACGCAGCGCGGTGCGACCGCGTTCGGCGTCGGCGAGCCGGGGCGGCCCGCGGCGGCGAAGACCGGTACGGCGGACGAGAACGCGGCGAGCGACTTCGCCGGTTACGTGCCGCAGCTCGCCGGAGCGGTGTGGGTCGGCAACCCGAGCCGGCCGCACGACACGCTGAACCACCTGTCGATCGGAGGGCACCGCTATGCGCCGGTGTTCGGCGCGACGATCGCCGGGCCGATCTGGCGGGACACGTTCGAGGCGGCGCTGAAGGGCGTGCCGGTGGTGCCGCTGCCGAAGCCGGACCCGAAGTTCATCAAGGGCCTCACGGTGCCGATCCCCGACGTCGCCGGGCTGGCCGTCGACGCGGCGAAGACGCTGCTCGAGCAGGCCGGCTTCCAGGTCGTCGTGAACCCGAAGCCGGTCGACTCAGACCTGCCGGCCGGGACCGTCGCGCGGACGTCGCCGACGGGTCAGGCCCCGCAGGGCAGCGTCGTCACGATCTTCGTCAGCAACGGCCATCCGCCGCCCGCGCCGAAGCCGACCGCGTCACCGGGACCGACACCGACGAATCCGGGACCGACGTCGAGCCCGTCGCCGAAACCGACGAAGAGCCGCCGCCCGCACTGACGGCGGTAATCGATGCGTCATCGCGTCGAGTGCGACGTTGTGTGTCTCTGCGGGCCGTCAACTGACACACAACGTCGCAGTCGACGGGGCTGGCGCGCGGCTTTGTCAGGCGCCGAGCTGGCGGCGTACCTCCGCGGCGACGCGCCCGCCGTCGGCGCGGCCGGCGATCGTCGGCGTCAGCACCTTCATCACTTGGCCCATGGCCTTCGGACTGTCGGCGCCGGACTCGGCGATCGCGGCGGTCACCAGCTCGGCCAGTTCGGCGTCGTCGAGCTGAGCCGGAAGGTAGCGGTCGATGACCGAGGCCTCCGCGCGCTCGCGATCGGCGAGCTCGTCGCGACCGGCCGACGTATAGGCCTCGATCGACTCGCGCCGCTTCTTCCCTTCGCGCGCAATCACTTTGAGCACTTCGTCGTCGGACAGCTCACGCGCCTGCTTGCCGGCGACCTCCTCGTTGGTGATGGCGGTGAGCACCATCCGCAACGTCGACGCGGTGAGCTCGTCGCGCGCCTTCATCGCCGTCGTGAGGTCCGTTCGCAACTGTTCCTTCACGGCCATGACAGCCACCTTAGGGTTGAGCGGATGAATGCCGCCGTCACCGCCCCGCTCGCCGTCGTCGCGGCCGGCGTCGCCGCGACCGGCTATGCGTGGGGTTACGAGCGCAAGGCGTTCCGGTTGCGCCGCTACGACGTACCGGTCCTGCCGCCCGGCGCACGGCCGGTGAAGGTGCTGCACCTGTCCGACCTGCACCTCACGCCGGGGCAGGAGTGGAAGGTCCGTTGGGTGCGCGGGCTGGCCCGGCTCGAACCCGACCTCGTCGTGGACACCGGCGACAACCTCGCGTCGGCGTACGGCGTGCCGCACGTGCTCGACGCGCTCGGGCCGCTGCTCGACCGGCCCGGCGCGTTCGTGCCCGGCTCGAACGACTGGTTCGCGCCGAAGCCGAAGAACCCCGCGCGCTACCTGCTGCCCGACACCGGACAGCGCGTGCACGGCGACCGGCTGCCGTGGGGCGAGCTGCGTACGGCGATGACCGCGCGCGGTTGGCACGACCTGACCCATCGCCGCGTCATCGACACGGTCGGCGGCCTGCGGCTGGAGCTCGCGGGCGTCAGCGACGCGCACCTCGACGCGGATCACTACGAGCGCATCGAAGGGCCGGTCGACACCCGCACGGCCGACTTGGCGATCGGACTGTCGCACACGCCGGAGCCGCGGCTCGTGGACCGCTTCGCCGCCGACGGCTTCTCCCTCGTGCTGTCCGGCCATACCCACGGCGGCCAGCTCCGGGTGCCGTTCTACGGCGCGCTGGTGACGAACTGCGGGCTCGACCGCCGCCGGGCCCGCGGGCTGTGGCCGTGGACTGATCGTTGCTGGCTGCACGTGTCGGCGGGCCTCGGCACATCGCCGTACGCGCCGGTCCGGTTCGCCTGCCCGCCGGAGGCCACCCTGCTCACCCTCGTTGCCCGCTAGACTCTGCGCCGTACCACCGGGATGTGGCGCAGCTTGGTAGCGCGCCTCGTTCGGGACGAGGAGGTCGTGGGTTCAAATCCCGCCATCCCGACCAGCGGCCGGCCGGTGTCTCTCATGTCGAGGGGCACCGGCCGTTTCGTTGGCAGCGCGAGAATCACGAGCAGCGCCGCGGCCCCTTGCAGCACCGCGAGCACGTGCGCGGACCCGACCGGGAGCCGGTAGGTCAGGACCGCGAGTACGGCGAGCAGGCCGTAGCGCGCGGTCATCAGCGCGACCGCCTCCGCCGGCACCAGCCACACCAGGTGATGGCTCCATGAGATCGGCGACACGGCGACCGAGGCCATGCCCGCGATCGCAAGCGCGCTGACGTCGCCGCCGCTGCGCAACGCGCGGCTGGAGCGGACGTACGCGACGGCGAGTACGGCGGCGCACGCGGCACCGAGCAGCAGTACGCCGGCGACGTCGCCGTGCGGGATGAGGCCCCACAGCGAGCGGTTGCGCGGTCCGTTCACGTCGCCGACCCGGTTGGTGTGCCAGAGCACGCGGGTCCAGTACGCCGAGCTTGCCCTTGGCATCGCGACGGCCGCGACCGCTTCGAGAACGACCGCGGTTGCGGTCGCGACGACCGCGTCGCGGCGGCGGCCGGCGAACCACAGCAGCGGAACGAACACGAACGGCGTCAGCTTCACCGCGGCCGCGATCCCGACGAATACGCCGCGCGCTTTCGGTGGCGTGACGTCGAGGAGATCGGCGGCGACGAGGGCGAGCAGGAGCAGCCCGACCTGGCCGAAGAACAAGACGTTGCGCACCGGCACGCTGAGCAACGCCAACGCGAGCAACAGCGGCAACGCGATGCCCGCGGATCCGCGAACGCATCGGCGGCCGACGGCGACGAGTGCCACGACGGACAGCGCCGTCATCACCGCGCCGGCCGTGCGCACGCTCAGGGCGCCGAGCGGCGCGAGCAGCACCGCGGCGATCGGCGGGTACGTGAACGGGGCGCCGCCGACCGCGCGGGCGTCGTACAGGCCGCTACCGCCGCCGCCGAGATGGTGCACGGCGAGCCGGTAGACCTGAAGGTCGGCGAAGAGCGGGTGCGCACTCGCGACGTAGGCGAGTGCGTCGACGAGGGCGGCGGCCGCGAGCAACCACGCGACGGCGAGGCCGAGCCGCTCGAGCCGATGCGCGCGCATCAACAGATTGTGCGGAGACAGCGATGTGGGGCGGCAGACGGCCTGCCGCCCCACATCAGTGCGTGGTGCTACGGGGTGGTGCAGTCGTTCGTGACGATGAGCAGGCCCAGCGGGTCGGTGATCGTCAGGCTGCCGTTCGAGTCGATCACGACGACGCCACCGATGTTCTGCGGAGCGATGGACTTCAGCACCGGGCAGAGGACCGGGTTGAGGTCAACCAGGGCGAGCACACCGTTGAGCGTGTCGAACACGGTGTTGATCGCGTCGATGACCTGCTGCGGCGGGATCTGCTGCTGGGTCGCGTCGCCGCAGCTGTCCTCGGTGCTGCCGTCGGCGTAGACAACGTGCTGGCACAGCTGCACGGAGTCGGTCTGCGAAGCGGTGAACACGATCTGGTCCGAGCCGGCCTGAACCCCGTTGCCGGAGTAGGACTTGCTCACCTGCGGAATGGTGTTGACGGTGATCGTGCAGGTGACGGTGGCGCCGGTCGGCGCGCCCGAGCCGTCCCGGGTGACCGAGAAGTCGCCGATGACGCCCTGGTTCTGACCGTTCGTCGCGGTGGCCTGCTCGTCGGTGTTGAAGTAGCAACCGACGCCCGTGAGGGTGTCGCCCGCCGAGGACGCGGCCATCGCGGGCGCCATCGTGCCCAAGACGCCCAGCACCGTGGCGCCGAGGACGGCGCTCTTCATCATCTTCTTCACTGCAACTTCCTCCTTCTCCCCGCCGAGACTCCCGCGACGGAAGCGGGATGGAATCTCGCACGCACCTGCACTACCTGCTGAGCGGGCGATTGCTTACGGACGAATTTCTGGAGCCTGGTAACGCACCCCTTACGGAGACAGCGATGTGGGGCGGCAGACGACCTGCCGCCCCACATCAGTGCGTAGTGCTGGTTATCGACTTACCAGTTGGTGCTGCCGTACGGCGGGCAGTCGTAGAACGGGTTGAGGCCCAGGCTCAGCGGGTCGGCAACGTAGACGTCGCCGTCCTTGCTGATCTGGAGGACACCCGCGACGCCGCCACCCGGGATGGTGTTACCGAGGGTCGCGAGGACCGGGCAGACGACCGGGTCGACGTTCTGGATCTCGAAGGCGTCGAGCGTGTCGAAGATGCCGTTGAGGGCGTCGATGACCTGCTGCGGCGGGATCTGCTGGTTGGTCGAGTCGGCGCAGCTGCTCTCGGTGCTGTTGTCCGCGTAGGTGATGGTCTCGCACAGCTGCACGCTGTCGGTCTCCGAAGCCGTGAAGACGATCTGGTCCGAGCCGGCCTGCACGCCAACGCCGGTGTAGCTCTTGCTGACCTGCGGAAGGTTGTTGACCGTGATCGTGCAGGTGACGGTCGCACCGGTCGGCGCGCCCGAAGCGTCCTGGGTGGTCGAGAGGTCGCCGATGACGCCCTGGTTCTGACCGTTCGTCGCCACCGCGTTCTCGTCGGTGTTGAAGAAGCAGCCGCCGTGGTGGGTGTCGCCGAGGCTGCTCGCGGCCATGGCGGGCGCCATCGTGCCCACGACGCCCAGCACCGTGGCGCCGAGGACGACCCCCTTCATCATCTTCTTCACTACAACTTCCTCCTTCTCCCCGCTCGAGACTCCCGCGACGGAAGCGGGATGGAATCTCGAACGCACCTGCACTACTTGCCGAGCAGGCGATTGCTTACGGACAAATTTCGAAAAACTTGTCCGTGGGGGAAGAAGTAGCTGCGAAGCCAGCCCTAGCTTGCCTTGACCGTGGCGGACACGGACGCGAGCCAGTAGCCGGGCTTGCCGGCGAAGCGAGCCTGGACCTTCTGGCCCGGCTTGACGCCACGCAGCACGGTCTTGCCGGTCTTGTCCGTCGTCGTCGTAGTCGTCTTCTTGCCGTTGACGTACCAGTCGACCTTCACGCCGCCGATCGCCGCCTTGAGGTCGGTGAGCAACGTCGCCGTCACGACCCGGGTCGCGCCGGACTTGGCGATCTTCAGCGGCGAGAACGCCGTCTTCTGCGCCGCGACGACGAGCGTCGCCGTGGCCGACGAGGTCTTCAGCGTCGTACCTTCGCCCGCGAACTGCGCGACGAGCGGGTAGCTGCCGGCGGGCACGGTGACGGCCGGGAACGTGGCAGTCGCAAGTCCGTTGGCGTCGGTCGTTCCCGTCACCGTGGTGCCGTGGGGGCTCTGGATGGTGAAGGTCACCGGCTTGCCGGCGAGGGCCTTGTCGTTCTCGTCCTTCAGTACGGCGCTGACCGTCACCGGGTGGCCGTAGGTCGCGGCCGGGGCCGTGACGCCGCTGATCGTGGTGGGCGGCGGGCCGAAGCACCAGTCATCGCCTACGACGAACTGGTCCTGCGCGGCGGTGAGCGTGGGCAGCGAGTCACCGCCGGGAAGGGCGTGCTCCACCGTGTAGTCCTGCGACGACGCGGTCACGCCGGTCAGCGGCGTGCCGGGCGACAGCGGCTGGCTGATCGCCTTCTCGACCTTGTCTCGCGGCGCGGTGTAGACGATCCAGCTCAGGTGCGACCCGGTGCCGGGCACGAAGCTCACCGACGCCCCGGCGAGGTCGCCGTTGGTCGACACGAAGATGTAGCCGTGGTCGTAGAGCGAGCCGTCCGCCGGGTAGAGCAGCGAGGGCAGCGTCGGGTTGTTCATCTCGGCGCCGAACGTGATGGTCTTGCCGTTCGCCTTGAGCGTCACGGTGTAGCGCCAGGCCGCCTCGTAGTCGGCCATCTTCGGCGGCGAGTCGAAGTGGTTGATACCGAGGAACACCTGCAGCTGGGTGTCGGTCACCCGGGCGTCGACCGCTTCGATGTCGAGACCGGGGTTGTTGTCCGCGACACCGGTGCCGGACACGCTCACCGGCAGGCTGGCTGCTTTCGCGTCGCCTGAGGGGTCGTTGATCGCGTGCGTGCACACGTCGCGCGGGACGTCCGGCGTAGGCGCCGGCGTGTCACCGGCGGCCGGTACCAGTCGCGCCGCGGCCATCAGCGCCGCACCGACCAGAAGTGCAGTACCTCGTCGCATGTGTGCTCCTCATTCGATGAACGTTGTGGGGCAGCAGCCGAAGCTGCTGCCCCACAACGCGCGGTGGTTCGGTTAGGAAACGGGGACGTACGGCGGGCAGTCGTAGACCGGGTTGATGCCCAGGTTCAGCGGGTCGATGATCGAGGTGTCACCGGTGGAGTCGATGGTGACGACACCCGCAACGCCGCCACCCGTAGCCACGCCCAGGGCGATGAGCTGCGGGCAGACGATCGGGTCGACCGTCGAGTTGAGCAGGTCGATGACCTGCTGCGGCGGGATCTGCTGCTGCGTAGCGGCCGGGCAGTTCTCCGGCTCGGTGGTGGTGTCGGCGTAGGTGACGTCCTCGCACAGCGTGACGGTGTCGTTCACGCCCGCGGTGAAGACGATCTGGTTCGCGCCGGCCTGCACGCCAACGCCGGTGTAGGTGTGCGACGTGTCGCCCTGGGCGATGCCGTTGACGCGGATGAAGCAGGTCACGCTGGCACCGGTCGGCAGGTTCGCGGCGTCGGTCGTCACCGAGGAGTCGCCGATGACGCCCTGGTTCTGACCCTCGGTGAGGTTCTGCTGCTCGTTGGTGTCGAAGTGGCAGCCGCCGTGGATCGTGTCGCCGGCCGAGTTCGCCAGCGCGGCGGGCGACACGGCGCCCACGATCGCGAGCGACGCAGCGCTCACGATCACCGTCTTGATGCTCTTCTTCACGTACTCCTCCTTGTTGCTCGAGACTCCCGCGACGGATGCGGGATGCAATCTCGAGCGCACCTGCACTACTGGTTTTGCAGGCGTTTGCTTACGCTCTCGTATGAATCAAATTCGATCGTCCGGTTCTCAGCTCGCCTTGACGCAGCTGAGCCCGCGGTCGGGGTAGATGTCCGAGGCCGGCATGGAGGGTGCGGAGTCCGCGGTGCCGCTCTCGACCTCGGACTGGGCGCGGAACTCCTTGAAGACGTTCTTCGGCCGCGCGAGCGCCGGGACGTTCTTGCGTTCGACGACCCACTTGAAGCTGTTGGTCGACGGGTCGATGCTGAAAGTCGCCGGGACGCTCTGGCCGTCGACCGAGGCGGAGCCGTTGACCGTCCCGTTGAGCTCGAGAATCGCGGTGAAGGCGTAGGCCTGGCCGAGCGTCGAGGTCGCTGCGAACGACCAGCTGTAACCGAGGACCGCCCAGTGGTCGTCGGTCGGCTTGAAGTCGACGCTGCCGAGCCGGAGCACGGCGACCATCTGCTTGGCGCCGGTGGCGATGTCGCCGCTCTTGATGTCGAGACCCGGCGAGCTGACGGCCGGAACGGCGTTCCAGCTTTCGTCACCCGGCGTCGTGTCAACGAGCAGGTTGCAGTAGGTCTTCGGCTTGGGCTTCGGTGCCGGCTTCTTCTTGGTCGCCGCGCCGGCCGCCGGGGCCGCGACCAGCGCGACCGCCGCCAGCACTGCAAGGACGGATCGAGTGCGCATCGCAACTCCTGAAAAGCGTGTGGTGGTCATCTGGGGTTACCTGCCCTGTCGTACGTAGGCGTTTCGACGGCGTAACTGCAGCTGGCACCCGGCGGCCGCGGCCATCAGCACCGCGGCACCGGCGAGGAACATCCCGGTCGAGTTCGACGGGGGATTCCGCATGGCACTCATTTCGACAACCTCGGTGTCCTCTCCTGCTTCGGAGGAACCCTGTGCGGCCATCGCGAGTTGAGGTTGGTTCTGCTCCTCCCGAGCCATGCCGGCGTTGGGGTTGACGTTGCTGCTCGGCGGCTGCGGCGGAGGGTTCGGCGGAACGATCGGCGGGACGGCCACCGGCGGTCGCGCGAACGGCACGAAGACGAGCGGTGCCGCCTGCACGATCGGCGGAATCGACGGCAGCTTCGGCACGAGCTTGCACTGCACGTCGATCTCGCCCGGGAGTCCGCGCGGCTGGCTGCGGACGTACGGCGTGAGATAGACGGGCAGCGTCTGGCCGGCCTGTGTCGTCGTACAACCGACGGGCATGGTGAAGTGCAGGCCGTTCTCGTACTTCATGTCGAACACGCCGCCGGTCTTGCCATGGATCGGACCTTGGAGGGCGTGATTCGGGTCGTCGACCTTCACCTCGATGGTGCCCGGGTCCTTGACCGCGAGCAGCAGGCCGAGGATGGCCGGGCCGATGCGCACGATCGGACCGCTATCGGAATCCTGGGTGAGGTGCTCGTCGCAGACCAGCGGGTCGTTGGGGCCGAGGTCGCCGTAGTAACCGCCGCCGTCGCCGTTGCAGTCGACCCCGGACGGCGGGGCGAGCGAGCCGGTCCCGATCGCGAGCTGCTTCATCATCGCCCTGGCGGCGTTGAAGTCGCCCGCGCCGTCCTGCACCGCGATGCTGACGACCTTCACATCGCTGACGTTGAGGGTCTTGATGACCTCGGGGATCGTCGGGTAACCGTTGCCCTCGTGCGAACCGGCGTCGCTGATGTAGACGATCACCTTGAAGGCGTCAGGACGGAAGTCGGCCGGCTGCGCGGGCACGACCGGCGGGAACGCCGACGTCCCTCCGGTGACGGCGAGCTTCAACGCGAGCGTCTGCGCCTCCGGCGGGTCACCGCCGCCGCCCTCCTGAAGCTGCTGGACCGCGTGCGAGACCATCGGCAGCCCGGGTGCTTTGTCGCACGGTGAGACCGGCAGGAACGTCTTGAACACGTACGTCGACGTGGGCGCGATGGTCGACGTGGCATCCGGCTCGACGTCCTTCACTCCGCCGACGCCGAAGCAGGCGCTCTGGCCGAGATCGGCCCGCAGGCTCTGCGCGATGCCGAGCACCGACTTCTGCAGGCCACGGATCGCCGGCTGCATGCTTCCCGTGGTGTCGACGAGGAAGTAGACGTCGAGCGGCGTCGGGTCCGGATTGACGAGGTAGGAGACCGGAACGTTGCTGACTTGCCCCGGGCTGACGGTGACGACCCGCTTGATCGGGGTCAGCACCGGCTGCTTCAGCTTGGACTTCGGCAGCTTGACGTCGTCGGGGTTGCCGATCGTCGGCGGCCCGGGCGGCGGCGGGAGGAACGCCTCCTGCGTATAGGT
>Ga0157369_10004610_pt1 | contig 16200 bp, 15 predicted proteins | sample C25metaG_FD_113461 | JGI IMG/M metagenome (GOLD analysis project Ga0157369, IMG submission 113461) | Corn rhizosphere microbial communities from Kellogg Biological Station, Michigan, USA - C2-5 metaG | ecosystem: Host-associated > Plants > Roots > Rhizosphere > Soil | place: USA: Michigan... | reverse complement strand
GTCGGGGGCCATGCCCGCCCATTCGTGGGCCCACAGCTTGCCCGTCCGGCCCATGCCGCACTGGACCTCGTCGAAGATCAACAGCACGCCGTTGTCGTCGGCCATCTGGCGCATCCAGCGCAGATCTTCGACGGGCGTTTCGCGGCATCCGCCCTCGCCCTGAACCGGCTCAAGGATGACGGCGGCCGTCGTCGGATTCTCGAACGCGGCTTTCAGTGCGTCCTTGTCGCCCCACTTCAGCTGGTGGAAGCCCTGCATCGGCGGGCCGAAGCCCTCGGTATAGCTGGGGTTGGCGGCGGCGTTGATCGCGCCATAGGTCCGCCCGTGGAACGAGCCGTCGAAGCCGTAAATGTCGATCCGCTCGGGCGCGCCGTTGGTCGAATGATATTTGCGCGCCGTCTTCAGCGCGCATTCCACGGCTTCCGTACCCGAGTTGGTGAAGAAGACCACGTCGGCGAAACTGCTGTCGCACAGGGCGTCGGCCAGGGCTTCCTGCCCCGGAATGCGGAAGATGTTGGAGACGTGCCACAGCTTCTCGGCCTGATCCTTGACCGCCTGGACCAGTTCGGGGTGGGCGTGGCCCAGGCCGTTGGTCGAGATGCCGGCGACGCAGTCGAGATATTCGGTCCCGTCGGTCGCCCACAGACGCGCGCCTCGGCCGCGTTCCACTTCCAGCGGCGCGCGATTGTAGACACCCATCAGATGTTCAGTGGACACGGGACCAAGACCTCCAAAAGCGAGACGGCCCCGGCGCGAGCGCGACGGAGCCGGACTAATACGGACAGGCGTTGTCGGACGCGCGAGGGTCTTAGTCAACACCGGCGCCGAGGATGCCCTTGCGTTCGAGATCGTCGACAAGGGCTCGCAGCGCTGAAGCTTGCTCCTCGGTCAACAAGCGCTTCGGCAAGACAGGACTCTGGTTCGGGAAAACGAGAAAAAGAAAACGATCTCTCTCTTCCTGAACAGACTTGATCACTTTCCAATCCATCCATCCCGTCTGAAGCGGGCTTTCGAACCTCAACCCGTCCTCGGAAATCGTCCAGCGCCAGTCCGCGCCGCTCGCCGGGGCCATTTTGAGCGCCCTCGCATTCGCCCAACCCATTAACTGACAGGACGCCCACCAAGCGACGACCGTGCCAACAAAGAAGACGAATAGCAGCCAAGGCGAATAGGCATCGCCGTCCGGCCCCATTGCGACCAGGCCGAAGATCAGAAATCCCAGAACTCCCACATAAAGCGGCAGCATGTTGAGCCAGTGTATGGCGCCCCAACCCGATGTGATCGGACGTAACTCACGCGCCGTGGGCCTGACCGCCTCGACGACAATCATCAGTCTGCGGCGGGCGCCGCCGGCGCAGTTTCGGCGGCGACGGCCGCCTCCTTGGCCTGGATTTCGACCAGCGTCTTGTCCAGGGCCAAGCCTAGGTCGGCGATGAACAGGCCGAAACGGGCGACGTCGACGCCCTTCAGATAAGACAGCTTGTCCTCGGTCGAGTGGATGCGCTGGAAGACGGGCGGGACGAAGCCCTCCTTCAGGCCGTTGTCCTTGCCGCCGTTAAAGGCCAGCCACATCTGGTGGGCGCCGACGGCGTCCTGGGTGCCCATCGACACCACCGGCACGCCCGCGGCCGAGAAGGCGCGGTCGTCGCTGGGCGGATAGGTCGGGTAGGGCATGCAGTCAAAGCCGCGTTCGGCGCACAGGCCCCGCAGCGTCTCCAGCACGAAGGCCGACTGCGGCCCATTGTTCTCGCCATACATGACCGTCTGGCCATAGGCGGCGACATCGGCGTTGATGACGGCGGCGATCCGGTCCTTGCCGTGTTTCGCCAGGAAGGCCTTGGCGCCCAGAAGGCCCAGCTCTTCCTGATCGGTGAAGACGAAGACGAAGCGGTGGGCGACCGGCTGGCCTTCCAGCGCCATGTCCAGCGTCTTGGCCGCCTCCATCATCGCCATGACCGAGCCGACGTTGTCGACGATGCCCTGCGACAGCGTCCCGTCGCGCAGCTTCACCGCGTCATAGTGGGCGGTCAGCACGATGTCCTTGTCGCCCTCGCCCACCGTGACGACGACATTGGCGCCTTCCATCGGGCCGGTGGCCTGGTTGCCGCCTTCAAAGGTCTGGATTTCGGGCGTGAAGCCCAGCGTCGTCAGAAAGCCGACCAGGACCTGGGTCCGCTCGGCGTTGGTGGGCTTGATGAACTGGGCGGCGCCGGCGGCGATGTCGGGCCGATCGCCGGCCTGGGGTGTCGCTTCCTGAGCGAAGGCGGGAACAGCGGCGAACAGGGCCGTGGCGGCGACGAGCGAACGAAACAGCATGGAGCGGACCTCTCGGGGGAGCGATCCGCAACAGGTAGCGATCTAGCTCTTAAGACGCCAGCCCGAGCGGAACACCAGCCAGCAGACCACGCCCATGACGGCCATCAGCACGGCCGACCCTATGACGCCGACCGTCAGATTGCTCTCGGCATGGCCGATGAAGCCGTAGCGGAAGCCGTCGATCAGATAGAAGAAGGGGTTGTAGCGGCTCAGCGCCCTAAACGGTTCGGGCAGGTTCTCGACCAGATAGAAGGTCCCCGACAGGAAGGTCATCGGCATGACAATGAAGTTCTGGACCGCCGAGAGGTGGTCGAACTTCTCGCTCCACAACCCCGCCAACACGCCGGTCATGCCCATGATGAAACAGGCGGCCAGGGCGAACCAGACGATGGCGAAGATGTTGGCGATGCCCAGCGGCGCGAACGGCAGCACGCAGATCGCCGTCACCAGTCCGACCGCCAGGCCGCGCGTCGCGGCGCCCAGCGTAAAGCCCAGCGTCAGCTCCAACGGGCTGAGCGGCGGGGTCAGGAAGTCGGTCGCCGTGCCCATGATCTTGGCCTGGATCAGGCTGGACGAGGCGTTGGCGAAGGCGTTGTTCAGCATGGCCATCATGATCAGGCCGGGCGCGACGAACAGGGCGAACGGCGTGCCGTGCAGCGGCGGCCGCGCGTTCTGAAGCGCGACCACGAAGACCAGCATGTAGAGCAGCGTCGTGACCACCGGCGCCGCCACCGTCTGGGCGCCCACCTTCCAGAAGCGACGCACCTCGCGCAGATACAGGGTCTGCACCCCGATCCAGTTGATCCCCGGATAGCGACGCGGCTGCGGCAGGCCGGCAGGCCGGGTGGAGATCAGATCGGGCGTATCGGTCATGGCCCGCCAGATGCGCTTTGCGCCCTTGCTGCGCAAGGGAGTGGCGAGGGGTTAGTGGCGAGTGACGAGGAGAAAGCGGTTGGGACGCGGCGTCGGGCGTCGCCACTCGCCACTCGCCACTCGCCACTCGCCACTCGCCACTCTCTCGCTAACCTTAACGATGATTCAATATCTGGTTCCTGTGGACGATTGATTCGCACATCTTGCGTCTCTTAACGGCTGGTTTACGATTAGTTGTAGGTCAAGACCCCGGAGGGGGAGCCTGGACCTAGATATTGAATCCAAACTCGCTGGAGGGTGGCATGACCGCAGGCTGGACCGACGACCGCGTAGGCGCGCTGAAAAAGCTCTGGCTTGAGGGCCAGTCCGCGAGCCAGATCGCCAAACAATTGGGCGGCGGGGTCACCCGCAACGCCGTGATCGGCAAGGTGCACCGCCTGGGCCTGTCGGGCCGGGCCGCCCCGTCGCAGCCGGCGCGCACCGCCGCCGCGACCTTCCGCACCGCCCGTCCGCGCCCCGCCCCGGCCGCCCCGGCTCAGCCTTCGGCCCCGCGCCGCCTCGAGGCCGTCCAGCCCAAGCCGGTCCAACCCGCCGCGCCCGCCCCCGCCCCGATCCCGGACCTGCCGGGCACGGCGACCGTGATGACGCTGGGCGCCCACATGTGCAAATGGCCGATCGGCGATCCGTCGTCGCGCGAGTTCAGCTTCTGCGGCCGCCGCTCGTCGGAAGGCGTCTACTGCGTCGAACACGCCCGCGTCGCCTACCAGCCGCAAGTCCGTCGCGGCTCCAAGGAAAGCGGCTCCGACCTGGCCCGCAGCCTGCGGCGCTATATTTAAGCGCGCTACGCTCACGACGCGGTCGCTCGCGACTTGAGCGCGGCGCTTCGCGCGGGTCATGCCCGCGTCACAGATGCTCTCCATTGAGCTAACTTCCCCCTCGCCGGTTCGCGCAAGCGGCCGGCGAGACTTCAGGGGCGGGGCTGCGGTTCATCCGGGTTGACGCAGCCCCATCCGCCTTCTCGATCCTCCCCAGCGCAGCGGGGGAGGGGGACCGCGCGAAGCGGGGTGGAGGGGGCGAAACCGGACTCAGTTTTCAAAATTCTGAAAAAATCGAATGTCAGCTCGTCTCTGACTTTCGACGCCGAGCGTGCGCTCGCCCCCTCCACCGCTACGCGGTCCCCCTCCCCCGTTTCGCTACGCTTCTCGGGGGAGGATTTCGCTAGTTCAACACCCTGCGCGCATCCGGCGTATCCAGCGAGAACGCTGGAATCTCCGCCTCGAAGCTGCGGCCGTCCGCATCCGTCATGAAATAGGCGCCCACCATCGACCCGCTGTCGGTGCCCAGCGGACAGCCCGAGGCGTAGGCGTAGCTGCCGCCCGGTTCGATCACCGGCTGTTCGCCGACGACACCGGGGCCGCGCACCTCTTCGACATGGCCGTGGCCGTCGGTGATGGTCCAGCGCCGCGCCATCAGCTGCACCGTCGACCCGGTCAGGTTCACGATCTCGATCTGATAGGCCCAGACCCAGCGCCCCGCCTCTGGGTCTGACTGCCCCGCCAGATAGGAGGGCCGCACCCGGATCAGGATGCCGTTCGTCTCGGCGGTATAGGCAGGACCATCGTGCATGGGCTATATGCTCGCCCCGCCGCGCGCGGGCTGCAAGCGCGACTTGGAGACAAGTCGTGAAAACCGTGTGAGACAGACGCCATGAGCTCCTTCCAAGCGCCCCGTCCCGGCATCCTGCCCGCCCAGTCCATCGAGACGCTGATCGCCACGGGCGCCGTCACGTCCGACACGCCCTTCGACCACGACCAGGTCCAGCCCGCCAGCCTGGACCTGCGGCTGTCGGATCAGGCCTGGCGCGTGCGCGCCTCCTTCCTGCCCGGCCGGCGCAAGGTCGAGGACCGCATCGCCGACGTGGCCATGCATGCCATCGAGATCACCGAGGCCGGCGTCGTGCTGGAAAAGGGCTGCGTCTATATCGTGCGCCTCCAGGAGCGGCTGAAACTGCCGAAAGGGTTGATCGCCCGCGCCAATCCCAAAAGCTCGACCGGCCGCGTCGATGTCTTCGTGCGTCTGCTGACCGATCAGGGCGCCAGTTTCGACGACGTGGCCGAAGGCTATGACGGCCCGCTCTATATGGAGGTCGCGCCCCAGACCTTCTCCATCCTGGTCCGTCCCGGCACGCGCCTGAACCAGCTGCGGCTCAAGGCCGGAGATCCGCCCAAGCTGGAGACCCGCTCGGTCGGCGTCGATCTGCAGGGCGGCGACATCGTCGGCTTCCGCGGGCGTCGCCATGCGGGCGTGGTCGATCTGGACCACATCGACGGCCACGACCCCCGCGACTTCTGGGAGCCGCTGAGCCTGCGCCGTGGCGAACTGCTGCTGGATCCGGGCGAGTTCTACATCCTGGCCTCGTCCGACGACGTCGAAATCCCGGTCGACCAGGCCGCGGAAATGACTCCCATCGATCCGTCGGTCGGCGAGTTCCGCGTCCACTACGCCGGCTTCTTCGACCCCGGCTTCGGCACGGACGAGGCGCACGGCGCGGGCTCGAAAGGTGTGCTGGAAGTCCGCACCCACGACACGCCGTTCCTCTTGGAACACGGCCAGATCGTCGCCCGCCTGGTTTACGAACCCCTGACCGAACGCCCCAGCCGCCTGTATGGCGAAAGCGGCAGCCACTATCAGAACCAGGGCCTGAAGCTATCGAAGCATTTCAGGGCGTGGTGACGGCATAAGTGGCGAGTGATTAGTGGCGAGTGGCGAGCTGTTCATTGCTCCCTCGGCACTCGTCACTCGATACTTGCCACTCACGTCAGCTTGTCCGCCTTCCTCAGCCCCGGGAACATCGTCGCCCAGGCCCCGGTCGCGGCCAGGGCGCCGAACCCGCCGAACACCGCCGCGCCGACCGCACCCAGCAGCCGGACCATGACGCCGGAATAGGCCTCGCCCAGTTCGTTCGAGGCGCCGATGAACAGCATGGACACCGACGACACCCGGCCGCGCATGTGATCAGGCGTGGCCAGCTGGATCAGGGTCTGGCGCACATTGACGCTGATCATGTCCGCCGCCCCGCCAATGAACAGGGCCAGGCCCGACAGCCAGACGATGCGCGACAGGCCGAAGGTGATGGTGCACAGGCCGAACACAGCCACCGCCGCGAACATCCAGCGCCCGCCGTTCTGTCGGATCGGATAGCGGCTCAGATAGATGGCCATGACCATGGCCCCCACGCCGAACGACGCCCGCAGCAGGCCGAACCCTTGCGGTCCGACATGCAGGATGTCGCGCGCGAAGATGGGCGTCAGCAGGGCCACGCCCGCCAGCAGCACCACCACCAGATCCAGCGAAATGGCGCCCAGCACGATCTTGGTCTTCCACACATAGGCCAGCCCCTCTTTCACCGAGTCGACCGGCGACAGCGGATTAGCCTGTGGCGCGGGCTTGCCGCTGGTGCGGATCAGGATGAAGGCGGCGACGGCCAGCAGGAACATGCCCAGCGACACCGCATAGGCCAGGGGCACGTTCACCCCCACGATCACCCCGCCCAGGGCCGGACCGGCGATGGCCCCGGTCTGAAAGGCGATGGACTGGGCCGCGATGGCCGGCGGCAGGGCCTTTCGACCCACCACCATCGGCAGGAAGGCCTGGCTGGCCGGCGCCAAAAACGCCCGCGCCGCGCCGAACAGGGCCGCGACCGCCAACAGACCCCACAGCGGCGGATTTCCATGCAGGGCCATGGCCAGGAACGATCCCGCACAGGCCGCCTCGACCAGGATCGAGATCCACACCGTCCGCTTCCTGTCGCGCCGATCCGCCATCGCCCCGGCCGGCAGGGTGAAGGCCAAGAGCGGCAGGAACTGACACAGCCCCACCAGCCCCAGATACAGGCTGGCCTCCTCGATCGGGTGATCCCGCCGGGCGATCTCATAGACCTGCCACAACAGGGCCGAGGACTGGATCTGGATCGCCAGCACCGCCACTACGCGGCCGAACCAAAGCAGGCGGAAGTCGCGAATGCCCCACGGGCTGGACGGGCCTTCTGGCCCCCCGGATGATGGCGATGGCGGAACGGGCGGGGCGGCGGGGCCGGTATCGATGGATTCTGTGGTCACGTTCTTCTTGGGTATTTCGGATAGGGCGTGCCGTCGCGGTGGAAATAGCCGTCGACGCCGGCGTGCAGCACCATGTCGATGTCGGGATAGTCGGCGGGGGTGATGGTCGGGCTGCGCGTGCCGACTTCCAGCAGAACCGCCTCGCGGCCGGATCGGTTCTCCAGCCTATGGCCGTTGGGCACGCCAGCCTTGAACCCGGCGCAGTCGCCGGCGCGCAGAACCGTTTCGCCGTCGTCCTCGATCAGCACCACCTCGCCCTCGACCACCATGACGAACTCGTCCTCTTCGGCATGCCAGTGGCGCTGGCTGGACCAGGCGCCGTCGGGCAGCCGCAGCAGGTTGACGCCGAACTGGCTCAGCCCCGCCGCATCGCCCAGCCGCCAGCGGCGACGCGGCTTGCACGGCCCGGCGTATTCCTCGGGATAGGTGGTGCCGTTCGTCGTCGGCGCGCTGTCGATGTCGATCTTGGGCATGGCTCTTCTCGCCTCCGCACGATTTCCGTAAAGCATAGCCGCATGAGCCGCGCATCAACTCCCGTTATCGATCCTGTCGAACTGACCCGCGACCTGATCCGCATTCCGTCCGTCACACCCGCCGACGAGGGGGCGATGGATGTGCTGGAACGGCATCTGACGGCGCTCGGCTTCACCTGCCGCCGCCTGGCCTTCGAGGGGCCGGGCGGACAAGGCGTCCATGCGCGGATCGAGAACCTGTACGCCCGGCGCGGGACCGCCTCGCCCAACCTCTGTTTCGCCGGCCATACGGATGTGGTCCCGACCGGCCCGTCGGATCAGTGGTCGTCGCAACCCTTCAACGCCGAGGTCAAGGACGGCGTCCTGTACGGTCGCGGCGCGGTGGACATGAAGGGCGGAATCGCCGCCTGGGTCGCCGCCGTGTCGCAGGTGCTGGCGGAAGGCGAGCCCGAAGGCTCCCTCTCCTTCCTGATCACCGGCGACGAGGAAGGTCCGGCGCTTCACGGCACCAAGCGGGTGGTCGAGGCCCTGGCGGCCGAGGGCGAGGTCATTGACGCCTGCGTCGTCGGCGAACCTTCCTCGTCGCAGCAGTTGGGCGACATGATCAAGGTCGGGCGGCGCGGCTCGCTGAACAGCTGGATCACCGTCCACGGCAAACAGGGCCACGTCGCCTATCCCGAGCGCGCCGCCAACCCGGCCCCGGTGATCGCGAAACTGATGGCCCGCCTGCACGACCACGTCCTCGATCAAGGCTACGAGAACTTCCCTCCGTCCAACCTCGAAATCACCACCATCGACATCGGCAATCCGGCGACCAACATCATCCCGGCCCAGGCGACGGCGCGGCTGAACATCCGCTTCAACCCCAGCCATACGGGCGACGCCCTGATCGACTGGCTGAACCGCGAGGCTGGCGCCATGCAGGCCGAGACCGGGCTTCAGATCACCCTGGAACACCTGTGCTCGGGCGAGGCCTTCCTGACCGAGCCGGGCGCCTTCGTGCAGGCGGTCCAGGACGCCGTCGAGGCCGTGGCGGGCCGCCGCCCCGAAGCCTCCACCACCGGCGGCACCTCCGACGCCCGCTTCATCCGCGCCCTGTGCCCGGTGCTGGAACTGGGCCTGGTCGGCCAGACCATGCACCAGATCGACGAACGCGTGCCGACGGCGGAGTTGGAAACCCTGACGGCGGTCTATCGCCGGGTGATCGAGACTGTGTTCGAGCGGTTGTAGGTGCGGCCGTCGATATCAAATCTAGCGCACTTAGCCGACCTCAAACCGGACCTTCCGATCGGTCTGATACGGGTGGAAAGCGGACTCACGCCCTTCTCTTCTCAGCTAGCAGGAAGTCCACCTTTTTGAAGAGTGTCCTTTCCTGAGCCCGCGGCCAGTCAGCGGAATAATAGGTGATCCGAACGGTCGTTTCGCCCAGCGATCTGTAGGCTTGGCACTGTTGTCCCAAATCGGCCCCAGTGATGGTGATGAAGGCTGCGCCGTAACACCGACCGCTGAACCGCTCTGAAAAACGTGTCCCCCCGCGATACGGCTGGATGGAGATGGCAGTTCTGCCTAACCCAACATTTTCAATCATCAGGAAGTCGGCGCGAATAACTCCGCTTGGTGGCTCGCAGACATGTCCATGTCCGTTCCGCCGTTTGACGCTCAGGCCGCGCGTTTCCTCTTCAGGAAGAACCCAAACGGTATCGGCTACTTGAACTTCTAGAATGCCGTCAGTCATGCATGACGGGGGCTTCGGAACGAACAATGTCCCGATGAGCCCAACGCTGATCGGCACCAGAGCGATGATCAGCCAGTAGCCAGCAGGAATGGCGGAGAGCTTCATTGGCTCAGGTTTAGATAGGCTTCCCGAAAAACTTGGGAAGAAGCGCGGTTAATGTCCGCAATGGGTCGGTTGGCGACGTCGAATGACGCTGCAATCGCCGTTGCCTAACTCCGCTCCAAGAACCGCAGCGCCGTCAGGACGTGCGTCTTCACCCCTAGCGGCAGAACCTTCTCGTTCGGCGAAAACTCTGGCGAATGGTTGGGCGCGGAGGTGGCGGGATCGACGCCGTCGGGACTGGCGCCGAGATGGTAGAAGACGCCGGGGATGACCTGCTGGAAATAGCTGAAGTCCTCGGCCACCGTGGTCGGGGGCGTAGCCGGGTTGACGGCGCCTTCGCCCGCCGCCTCGGTCAGGACCGGGGCCAGCCAGGCGGACAGGCCGGGGTCGTTGAAGACCAGGGCCGCGTTCTGTTTCACGCCGAACTCGGCGGTGGCGCCGTAGGCTTCGGCGACGTGGTCGATGGCGGTCTCGGCGCGGGCGACAAGGGCGTCGCGCTGGGCCGTATCGAAGGTGCGCAAGGTGCCCGACAGCGTCGCGCTGTCGGGAATGATGTTGTAGCGGACGCCGGCGTTGATCGTGGCGATGGTGAAGACGGTCGGGGTCGTGGTCGGATCGACCGTGCGCGCGGTCAGGGTGTTGACCGTCTCGACCACCTGGCCCGCCACCGCGATCACATCGACCCCGCGCCAGGGCCAGGCGCCGTGCGTCTGCTTGCCCGTCAGGCGGATATCCACGCGGTCGGAGGCGGCCATGAACCCCTCGGGCCGATAGAAGACGCTGCCCGGACGGCCCGGCACGACGTGCAGGCCGAAGATGGCCTCGGGCTTGGGATCGTTCAGCGCTCCTTCGGCGATCATCAGGGCCGCGCCGCCCTTGGGTTCGCCCGGAGGCGCGCCCTCCTCGGCCGGCTGGAAGACGAAGACCACCGTGCCGGCGATCCGGTCCTTCATACCGGCCAGGACTTCAGCCGCGCCCATCAACATGGCCATATGCATATCGTGGCCGCAGGCGTGGGCCACCGGAACCGTATTTCCCATATAGGTCCCGGTGGCGGTGGAGGCGAAGGCCAGGCCCGTCGCCTCCTGGACCGGCAAGGCGTCCATGTCGGCGCGGAGGGCGACCGTCCGGCCGGGCCGTGCGCCGCGCAGCACGCCGATCACCCCGGTCTTGCCGACGCCGGTGCGCACCTCCAGCCCCAGCGATCGCAGATGGTCGGCGATCACCCCGGCCGAACGGGTCTCGGCGAAGCCCAGTTCCGGGTGCTGGTGGAAGTCGCGGCGCCAGGCGACGACCTCTGGCATGACGCGCTGCACGGCGGCGTCCACGCTGGCCGTATCGACCTGAGCCTGAGCGGCGCCGGCGGCAAGCAACAGCGCGAGTGTGGAGACGGCGAGCAGTCTGCGCATGTGAAGGTCCCGTGAAATTTTCAGCCCGACGACAGGTGACGGCGCCGCACCCGCTTGTGCAAGCGGTCGCGAACGGCGATTTCTGTCCGCATGGGTGAGAAGGCCTTCAAGAGCGCAAAGACCGAATGGCGCAACGTCGTTCTGGTCTGCCGCAAATGTTCGAAAAAGCTGGACGGCGGCTTCGGCCCCGGCGGCGATCTGACGTTGAAAAAGGCGCTGCGCAAATATCTGCACCTCAAGAAGGGCAAACAGGGGCGAAAGAGCGGGCTGACCGTCACCGGCGCCGACTGTTTCGACATCTGCCCCAAGGGCGCGGTGGTCGCCGTCAACTCAGCCCAGCCCAAGAAGCTGCTGATCATTCCCGCCGGCGCGGACCTGTTCGAGGTCAAGTCCCGGCTGGGGCTGGACGACGGGCGGCGGTTGAAGCGGGCCGACGCGGCGGACTGAAGCTCGGCGCCTTCCTTCCGGCGACAAGCCGTGCCAGAGCGAAACGATGGATGACACTCGTATCGAAAAACGCGTCGGCGTTCAGGCGACCTCGGATCGGATCTGGGACCTGGTCGCGGACCTGTCAGGTTGGAGCGCCTGGAATCCGGTCGACACCGATGTCGAAGGCGCCATCTCCTATGGCGGGCGGCTGACGATGACCGAGGCCTGGCCGGACATGCCCGAGCGCCAGGCCCTGGCCCAGGTCGTCGAATGGCAGCCGCGCGGGCGTCTGGTCTGGGCGGAAAGACGCGGCTTTCTGTTCCAGAGCCTGCGCTACATCCAGATCGAGGAGCTCGCCCCCGGCAACTGCATCCTGACAGTCGGCATCCGCTTCTCGGGCCTGCGCGGCGAACTGTTCCACGACAAACACCGCCCGGCGATCAAGGCCGCGCTGGAGCGCGCGGCCGAGGGTCTGAAGGCTGCGGCGGAGACGCAGGCCGCCTAGCCGCCCTCTTTCATCATGTCGATGACGTTCAAAATCGCCGGCCCCAGGATGACGATGAACAGCACCGGCAGGAAGAACAGGATCATCGGCACCGTCAGCTGCGCCGGCAGGGCCGAGGCCTTCTTCTCGGCGGCGGACAGGCGCAGGTCGCGGTTCTCCTTGGCCATGACGCGCAAGGCGGTCGCCAGCGGCGTGCCATAGGTCTCGGCCTGGGTCATGGCGGTCGCGACCGATTTCACGCCCGGATGGTTGGTGCGCTTGCCCAGGTTTTCATAGGCCATGCGACGGTCGGGCAGATAGCTGAGCTCGGCGGACAGCAGCGACAGTTCTTCGGCCAGGTCGATCGACGACGGTCCCATTTCCTGGCTGACCTTGGTGATCGCCGCCTCGATGGACATGCCGGACTCGACGCAGATCAGCAGCAGGTCCAGCGCATCGGGAAACGCCTGCATGATCGAGGTGCGGCGCTTGGTGATGCGGTTCTTCAGATAGAGGTTGGGCGCATAGAAGCCCGCCACCGCCGCCGCCATGATCAGCGTCAGCTTGTTCATCGTGGGCCAGTCCACGATCTTGATCACGAACATGTAGAAGGCCGCCACGATCATGAAGACGAAGGGCGAGGCGAAGCGGAAGAAGTAGAAGGTTGTCAGCGGACGCGGCCCGCGATAGCCCGCCTGGGCCATCTGGCCGGCGACCTTGGGATCCTCCAGCAGCTTGGTCAGGTTCAGCCGATCCACGATCCGCTTCTTGAACCCGTCGTCGGTGTGACGCAGCGCGCCCTGGCCGGCGGCCATACTGGCCCGCGAGCGGCGTTTCAGGTCGTCGCGCCGTTCGGCGACCGCCTTCATTCGCTTGTCCAGCGCGACGCCCCCGGTCATCGACGACATTAGGGTCAGGACGGTTGCGAAGACCAGCACGCCCACGCCGATGCTGAGCAGGTTCTGCGGGTCGGTGATGAAACGGATGAAGCCTTCCATGATCCCCGCCTCAGAACTTGAACGAGATCATGCGCTTCATCACGAAGATGCCGGTCGCCATCAGGCAGACCGCCATCAACAGCATGAAGTTGCCGCGAAAATCGGTGAACAGCGGCATCATGTAGGACGGCGTCGTCATCATCACCATCGTCATGACGGCCGGCGGCAAGGAGGCGATGATGCCGGCCGAGGCCAGGGCTTCGGACGACAGGGCCTTGATCTTCTCGCCCATCATGCGCCGCGCGCGCAGGACCGCCGACAGGTTGCCCAGGGCCTCGGCCAGATTGCCGCCGGTCTTCTGCTGAATGGCGATGACGATGGTGAAGAAGCGCAGTTCCGGCGTCGGCATCCGTTCGAACATCTTCTCCAACGCCTGCTCCAACGTCAGGCCGACGCCCAGACCCTCGACCAGCTTCTGGAACTCCGGCCCCAGCGGCGCAGGGCTTTCGCGGCCGATGATCTTGAAACATTCGTGGACTGGCAGACCCGACTTGATGCCGCGCACGATCACATCGACGGCGTTGGGGAACTCCAGCGAGAACTTCTTCATCCGCCCCTTGGCCAGGAAGCCGACGACCCAGCGCGGCAGGCCCAGGCCGAAGACCAGGGCGAGGCCCAGCACCGCGAGAACAGGCAGGCCGAGCACGAAGGCGACGAAGGCGGCGACCAGGCCGACCGCGGCGGAGATGATGTAGAAGGTTCGCACATTCAGGCTCAGACCCGCCTGTTTCAGGCGCGACGCCAGGGTGGTGCGCGCCTTGCGTTCACGGCGATCCGCTTCCTGAAGCTGGACCAAAATCTGTTTGCGCCGCGCCTCGGGCGTATTGGCGGCGGCCGCCTTGCGGGCGATCGAAGGGTTCTTCTTGGCCTCGCCCAGGCTCTGGGCGCGCTTGACGGCCTGGGCTGACGAATCGTCGCCCCCGACGAAGACCCAGCCCAGGCCGCCGATGGTGATGAAGGCCAGAACGGCGGCGAGGATCGGCAGCATGGTCTACTCCGCCGCGTCCAGGGCGTCGGCCAGTTCGCGCTCCAGCCCGTAATAGCGAGCGCGGTCCCAGAAGCGGGGACGGGCGATGCCGGTCGAACGGTGACGGCCGATGATCTTGCCGTTCTCGTCCTCGCCGGTGATGTCGTAGACGAACAGGTCCTGGGTCACGATGACGTCGCCTTCCAGCCCCACGACCTCGGTGATGTGGGTGATGCGGCGCGAGCCGTCGCGCAGGCGCGCGGCCTGGATGATCACATCGACCGAGCCGACGATCATCTCGCGGATCGTGCGCGACGGCAGGCCGTAACCGCCCATGGTGATCATGGACTCCATCCGGCTGATGGCCTCGCGCGGGCTGTTGGCGTGCAGCGTGCCCATGGATCCGTCGTGGCCCGTGTTCATCGCTTGCAGCAGGTCGAACGCCTCGGGTCCGCGCACCTCGCCGACGATGATCCGCTCGGGACGCATCCGCAGGCAGTTCTTCACCAGGTCGCGCATGGTGATGGTGCCCTGGCCTTCGAGGTTCGGCGGGCGGGTCTCCAGACGCACCACATGCGGCTGCTGTAGTTGCAGTTCGGCGGCGTCCTCGCAGGTGATGACGCGCTCGGTCGGGTCGATGAAGGCCGTCAGGGTGTTCAGCAGGGTCGTCTTGCCAGACCCGGTGCCGCCCGAGATGACCAGATTGCATCGCGACGCGCCGATGACGCCCAGGACGCGCGCGCCCTCGGGACTGATGGAGGCGTACTCCACCAGGTTCTTCATCGTCAGCTTGTCCTTCTTGAACTTCCGGATCGTCAGCGTCGGGCCGTCGATCGCCAGCGGCGGGGCGATGACGTTGACGCGCGACCCGTCGGGCAGACGGGCGTCGCAGATGGGGCTCGACTCATCCACGCGGCGGCCGACCTGGCTCACGATCCGCTGGCAGATGTTCATCAGCTGGGTGTTGTCGCGGAAACGGACATTGGTCAGCTGGACCTTGCCCGCGACCTCGATGAAGACGCGGCCCGCGCCATTGACCATGATGTCGGCGATGTCGTCGCGGCTCAGCAGCGGCTCCAGCGGACCATAGCCCAGGACGTCGTTGACGATGTCCTGAACGAGATGCTCCTGCTCGGCGACCGACATGGAGACGTTCTTGATCGCCACCAGCTCGGCGACGATGTCGCGGATCTCTTCCGACGCCGCCTTCTGGTCCAGATGCGCCAGCTGGGCCAGGTCGATGGTGTTCATCAATGCATTGAAGATCGTCGTCTTCGTGGCGTGATAGTAGTCGCTCTGTTCCCGGACGATCTCGGCGACCGCCTGGGCCTTCTTCAGCTGTTCAAGACCCGCCGTGGCCTTCGGGCCCGTGCCGGCGACATTGCCGGTGGGACGCGGAGCCTCAGGCGCCGGCTTGGGCTTGGGGCGCGAAGCCAGGGCGTCCAGACGATCAGCCGGCGCGGGCTGCGTGGGCGCAGACGCGCGGTCGAAGGCGTCGGCCGCCGGCTCCAGATCCTCGTCAGCATAGGCGTAGGCCGGCCTCTTGGCCGTCGCCGCCATCGGCGCAGCGGCCGCCTGCATGCTGAACACAGACACAGGCTCGCCGCCGGGCGCAGAGGCCGGAGCGGGGGCCGGGGCCGGCCGCAGGGGCGCAGGGGCGGCGCCGGGCTGACCTGTGCGTTTGCCGAACATCCGTCAGCGCTTCTTGAACATATTGGCGAACAGGGATTTCGACGACCCATCCACCGGCTTGGTCTTCGCAGGCTTCGCCTTGGGTCCCGCCACCATCGGCAGTTCGCGGCGCGACACGATCTGGGCCAGGGTCTGGAAGGCTTCGGCCGACTTGGTCTTGGCGCCGGCGTCCAGGATCATCTGGCCGTTGTTGGCGGCCGCGCCAAAGGTCTTGGCGTCGAACGGAATGACCAGGCTGGGATGCACGCCGAGCGCCGCGCCGAAGTCCTTGGCCGGAATTTCCGGGCGACCTGGCACGCCGACCTGGTTCAGCACCAGGCGCGGCGGTGCATCGTTGGGGCGTCCCTGGCGGATCAGGTCGATCATGTTCTTGGCGTTGCGCAGCGAGGCCAGGTCGGGCGTCGCCACCACCACCACCTCGTCTGCGCTGATCAAGGTGCGGCGCATCCACGGCGACCACAGATGCGGAAGGTCCAGCACCACGAACGGCGCGGTCGAGCGAATGTGGGTCGTGACCTCCTCGAAGGCGTCTGGCGAGATGTCCCAGTCGACGTCGAGAGTCGCGGGGGCCGCGAACAGGCTGAGCTTGTCCGTGCAGCGGACC
>Ga0157369_10004609_pt1 | contig 16201 bp, 15 predicted proteins | sample C25metaG_FD_113461 | JGI IMG/M metagenome (GOLD analysis project Ga0157369, IMG submission 113461) | Corn rhizosphere microbial communities from Kellogg Biological Station, Michigan, USA - C2-5 metaG | ecosystem: Host-associated > Plants > Roots > Rhizosphere > Soil | place: USA: Michigan... | reverse complement strand
GCTGTCTGTCAGGCGCCGGCTGATCTTTGCGTAAGCCGCGGAATAACTATTTGTCATTCATCGCCGAACCTCGACGCCTTTTGCCGCGACTAATTCGGATTCCGCACCTTGACCCACTCCGGCCGCCAGCCGGCCTTGTAGCTGGAATCCGCCCGCGTGGGACGATGCCCTCCAGATCGGTTCGCAAACTTGGCGAACAACGCTTCGCCCTGCGCATCTAGACGCTCGACGTAATGCACCAAGGACAGACCATCGACCAACTGTCGCAATCGTTCCTTGCGATCCAATTGCGGCAAGGCGCGTAGGTCCTCGTCTTCGATCGAAAGAACATCGAACGCGCATAGCGTCCCCGGTGCTTTACACGAATTTGCGCGCGCTGCGCAAAGGACCAGTGTTACCTATGTGTCCGGGATAAAACGTTACCTATGTCTCCGGAACAGACCATTGAATCTTGGTTGCGGGGGCAGGATTTGAACCTGCGACATCGGGTTATGAGGCTCAAACCGGCACCTGGCACCTATTAATTTCAACGACTTGCACCGCTTGCCAATCCTAAAACCGATGTAATCCGGTCACTGTATGGTCACAGCCAGTTGCGGTGGGACACAGATCGCCTCGGTAGGGTAACCGGCTCACATTCGCACGTTCATGTCGTAAGCTGCCGTCGCGCGCGGAAGCACCGTCTTGAGCTTTGACGCGACAGAGGAATCCGGCCCGCTAGCGCTTGGCTTGGACGCGCGCCCCCGCTCGCTTGGTGGCGTTCACGCGCTGCATCACGTCTTGATAGGCGTCCCTGATGTGCCCGGTTATCAGATCGACTGCCAGCGCAGTCTTTTTCCGGCGATATGCGTCGAAAATTGCGCGGTGATCGTGTAGCGCCTTAGTCTTGGCATCGGGCCGATCAATTTGCAGCCGGAGGTAGCGATCAGTGGTCGTGTAGAGGGACAGCAGGATTGCGAGCGTCCGGGGCCGCTTTGCCGGCTCACACATCGCTGTGTGGAACGCCCAGTTAAGCGCGCTCAAAGTCTCCGGGCTAGCACCGTCGGACACCGCCTTCTCGTACTCGGCCAGCGACGTGCCCACCCGCTCGATGTCACCGGCTGTCGACTGCTCGATGGCCTGACGAACCACCGTGGGCTCGAGCGCCAATCTTGCTTCAAACAGGTCAAAAGCGTCGTCAGCGCTCAAGTGTGCAACCACCGCGCCTCGGTGCGTGTGGATGACGACTAATCCCTCAGCCTCAAGTTGCAGCAGCGCCTCGCGAATGGGAATGCGGCTTACGCCTAGCTCAGCCGCCAGCGCCTCCTGGCGGATCTGATCGCCCCCTACATAGTGGCCATTGACGATACGGCGTCGCAACTCGTCGGCGACCTCGGCGGTGACCGTTTGCCGTTTGATTAGCGACGATGCAGGTCTCATGTTTCCGCTGGCTGGGATATTGACGGGCTCGAACGATTCCCATATTGTATCCAATATGCAGGAGCCGAGATCGCCCCCAGTACAGCAACCCAGTAGACCGCGGACCTCGCCTTCCATCGCGGCGCGCAGCGCCGCATGAAATTCGATCGCCTAATCACCGTCGTCGGAGCGCACGCTGAGGGCGAGGTGGGCCGCGTCATAACAGGCGGCGTTCTGCCGCCGCCGGGGCGCACCATGTTTGAACGGATGTCCGCGTTCCAGCGCGAACACAGCGGCATCCGCGATCTGCTGCTGGGCGATCCACGGGGCAGCGTCAACGCCGCCGTGAACCTCATCACGCCGGCGGCGCGCCCCGATGCGGACTTCGGCATGATCGTCATGGAGTCCGACTACTTCCCGCCCATGTCCGGCTCCAACCTCATTTGCACAGTGACGGTCGCATTGGAAACGGGCATCGTGCCGATGAGAGAGCCAACGACGCGCGTACGTGTCGATACACCGGCGGGACTCGTAGAAGTGGAAGCGCACTGCGACTCCGGTCGCTGCAAGCGCATCACATTTCGCAACGTACCGGCATTCGTTCTGCATCGCGACCGGCCGATCGAAGTCTCAGGCATCGGCACACTGCAGGTCGATGTGGCTTACGGCGGGATGATGTATTGCCTCGTCGATGCTGGCGCGTTGGGCTTGTCGCTCGATCGCGACGAAGCCCGGGATCTCGTGGACCTCGGCGAGAAAATCAAGGCAGCATCCGCCGAGCAGCTGCCTTCGGTGCATCCTGAGAATTCCAACATCCATACGATCAATCAGACCGAATTCACCGGCCCTATCGTGAATCTCGGTGGCGTCAAGACGTCCAAGAACGCTGTCGTCGTCTCGCCAGGGCGGCTCGATCGCTGTCCTTGCGGCACCGGTACATCGGCGCGTCTCGCACTGCTGCACGCGCGTGGCACGCTGCAGGTAGGCGAGTGCTTTCGTCACCTTTCCATCCTCGACACCTCCTTCGAATGCCGCATCGTCGAAGAGACAAATGTCGGTCCGCTCGCGGCGATCGTGCCTGAAATCAGCGGGCGCGCGTGGCTCACAGGTATATCGCAGTACGGTGTCGATCCTGATGATCCGTTTCCAACCGGCTATCGGCTATCCGATACTTGGTTCAGATAGCATCCAATATGACCAACGCAAACCCCGACGGTCTGGGATTCGTCGGCACCGGCACCATCACTGCGGCGATAGTGACGGGACTTTGCCTGGACACTGACTTCGACGTCCCCATCACCGTGTCGCCGCGCAATGCTGTCGTCGCCAGCGAACTCGCGCAGCGATTTGGGCACGTCCACGTCGCCCGCTCCAACCAGGACGTGCTCGACCGCAGTCGTATCGTATTCTTGGCGGTGCGGCCCCAGATCGCCGACGACGTGATCCACGACTTGAAATTCCGCACCGATCACCATGTCATCAGCCTTATCGCCACGTACTCGCTGGAGCGCATTTCGGCACTCGTGGCACCGGCCGGCGATTGCGTATGTGCTGTGCCACAGCCGACCGTTGCGGCGCGTGCTGGACCTACCGTGCAGTTCCCCCCCGACGCGCTGACGGCATCGCTGTTCAAGCGACTTGGACCGGTGGTTGAAGTCGACTCCGAGGTTGAGTTTCGGGCGCTGTTCGCCGCAACGTCCGCCATGGCAGCGCATTTCGCGTGGCTGGATGCGATGACCGCCTGGCTCGTCCGTCACGCAATCGACCCCAGCAGAGCGCGCGCATACGTTGCCAGTATGTTCCAGGGCCTCGGCGGCGTTCCTATCTCTTCGGCGAAAACGTTCGATGAGCTCTCGCAGGAGTTCAAGACCCGTGGAGGGCTGAACGAGCAGTTCGCCGGGCACCTCGCGGAACGTCACGTGTTTGAATCGTGCGCGACGGGGCTCGACGCGATCTTCGAGCGACTGAGCAACGCTTCCGGCACGCCACGCGTCGCCTGACCGCCCGCGCCTCACGCAAGCTCGTTCTTGAAGAACCGACCATCCTTCATGATGGCGCGGAGGTGCCGGCCCTGCTCCTGGAGCAGAGCGAGGTTTTCGATCGGGTCGTCCTCGACGACAAGCAGGTCGGCACGTGCACCTTCGGCGACCACGCCGATCTGCCCTTCCATGCGGAAGAGCTGGGCTGCGAGCGAGGTGGCACCCCGGATGACATCGGCAGGCTTTTGAATCTCGGCCCGGATCAGGAACTCCTCTGATTGCCGATCGTGCATCGTTCCGAGCAGGTCCGTGCCGAAAACGATCTTCACGCCCTTGCGGCGACACGTTTCCAGCGCTCGCGTACCAGCCTCGAACACCTCGGGGACTTTCGCGACCACGTGCCGCAACAGGCCGTGCCGATCGCCCTCTTTCGCCATCGTGAAAAGAATCACCAGGGTAGGCACAAGATACGCATCCTTCTGCAGAAAGACGTCGGCCGTGTGCTCGTCCAGCAAGTTGCCGTGCTCGATAGATCGCACGCCACATTCCAGCGCGCGCTCGATCGCCCGCGCCGTGTACGCGTGACCCATGCAATAGATATTCGCGGCCTCGGCCTCCTCGACCGCGGCGTGGATCTCCTCAATCGAGAATTGCGTGCTGGTGATCCGATCGGTCGGCGACGCGATGCCGCCCGACACCATCAGTTTGATGTGCGTGGCGCCCTTGCGTATCTCGTCGCGCACAGCACGGCGAACCTCAGTCACCCCGTCGCAGATTCGTCCTAGCCCGGGGCAGCACACGCACTGGTCCAGGTTATCACCCGGACCGCGCATGTCACCGTGGCCGCCGGTCTGCGAGAGCGCCTTCCCACAAAAGAGGATGCGCGGGCCGACGACGTGACCCTCCTCCACGGCTGCGGCGATCCCCCAGTCCGCGCCCCCAGCGTCGCGCACGGTCGTAAAACCACGAAAAAGCATGCCCCTCAGAACGCCCATCATGCGACTGGCGGCGTAGAACGGCGACCAGCCCTGCAGCTCCAGGAAGCTGTTCGTTGCGCTCGCGACATGCACGTGTGCATCGCAAAGGCCCGGCATCAGGACACGTCCGCGAACGTCGACAACCGTCGCGTTACTCGCGGTCACCCTCGAGGGCGATACCTCCCGAATGCGTCCGTCGAGGACCAGGACGTCGTGCTCGGCCAGTATCTCGCCCGCGACGGCGTCGAGAACTCGGGCATTTCGGAAAATGATGGGCGTTGCGTCCGTCATGGCGGTCACATCGGCGGCAGCGGGTCCATCGGTCGGCCGAGCCACTTCACGTGCAGTTTGTTGAGGTCACCGTTCACAGTCTCAAAGAAGATGAACGAATTGAGCCATTGCAGCATGGCGCTCTCGCCGATCTTCACCGCCATGTGACCGGGGCTTGGACGGATGACGAACTTGAGGTCGAACTCCTTGTTGGGATTTTTCTTTGCGAGCTCCACAGCCACGAAGCTGCTGCACGCGAAGAGCTGCGCCTGTCCGGACAGATAGGCCGCGGCCGCGGCCGCGTCATTTTCCATTCGCATGATATCCGCCTGGGGCGCCATCTCCGTCAGCGCCGTCTCCTCAGTATTACCCTTGGCGGCCGCGACCTTGTTGCCTTTTAGGTCCGCAGGCGAATGCACAGCAAGGTTCTTGGGGCCGAATACGGCGAGCGATGTGCTCGCATACGGCGAGCTGAACCAGACTTGCTTCGCGCGCTGCGGCGTCAGTCCCATGAGAGAGACGGTGATGTCCACCTTATCAGTGAGCAGATAGGGAATCCGGTTCGCACCCGTCAGCGGGATCAGCTCCGCCTTCACTCCAAGCGCGGTCGCCAGGAGGTGAGCGAGGTCGATGTCGAAGCCTTCGGGCTCGCGATTGGCGCCCTGAAATCCGAATGGCGGCAAGTCTGCAGGAATCCCGATGCGGATGGTGCCCTTCGAGATAACATCGGCGAACTTGTCGGCATGCGCTGGACCGCATATCGCAATGGCCGTCCCGAATGCCAGGAACCACACATATGCGCGCTTTAGCATCATTTCCTCCTGATAGGTTGAATCGACTTGGCTAGTTCAGCACTGCACCGAGAAAGTTTTGCAGCTCATCAGTGCGCGGAGCCTCGAAGATGTCTGTCGCCGGTCCCTGCTCCCAGATCCTTCCGTCGTGCATGAACAACACGCGGCTCGCCACTCTGCGCGCGAAGTTCATCTCGTGGGTCACCAACAGCATGGTCATACCGTCTCGCGCCATCGCCTCGAGCACTCGCAGCACCTCTCCGACCAGCTCCGGGTCCAGGGCGGATGTGATTTCGTCGAAGAGCATCAACATCGGTGACATGGCGAGCGAGCGCGCGATTGCGACGCGCTGCTGCTGGCCCCCGGAGAGCTGATCCGCGTAGGCATGCGCCTTGTCTGCGAGGCCCACGCGTCGCAGCGCGTCACGTGCGAGGCGGCTTGCTTCCTCGCGCCCGACATGCTTTACGATCAATGGGCCCAACGTGATGTTCCGCTCGACGGTAAGATGCGGAAATAAGTTATAACCTTGGAAGACAAAGCCGATCCGTGCCCGTAACGCCCGCAAGTCGGCTTTCGCGTCGTTGACGCGCACACCATCAACCACGACGTCGCCCGCATCAACCCCCTCGAGACCGTTGACGCAGCGAAGGAGCGTGCTCTTTCCCGAACCAGAGCGCCCGATGATCGCGATCACCTCGCCTTTCTCGACGGCGAGATCGATATCGCGCAGGACGACATGGTCGCCGAACTTCTTGGTGATCGAGCGTAGCTCAACGAACGCCACGCAGCCTCCGTTCAAGCGTACGGCTGTACACCGTGATGGGATAGCAAAGGATGAAGTACAGCGTGCCCACCATGAGATATACCGGTAGTTGCGCGAGCGTCGCTGCGGCGGTCATCTGACCCTCGCGGGTAAGCTCCACGAAGCCGATCACCGAGGCAAGCGAGGTGTTCTTGATGAGCTGAACGACGAAGCCGACCGTCGGCGGCGTCGCGATGCGAACTGCCTGGGGGATGATGACGTGCCGCAACTGTTCCGCGTACGACATGCCGATGGAGCCGGATGCCTCCCATTGCGTTCGAGGTATGGACTTGATTGCGCCGCGCCAGATTTCCCCCAGGAAACCCGATGCATACACCGACAGCGCAATCGACGCCGCGAGCCAGGCAGGCACCTCGACTCCCATGATGGGAAAGCCAAAGAAAAAGAGGAAGAGCCAGGCCAGCAGAGGGACGCCTTGCACAATACCAACATAACCCTGCGCCAGCCAGCGCATGGCGGGGCGTTTCGTGTTCCCAATTGCTGCGACCAGCAAGCCTAACGGCGCTCCACCGAGGAGCGCCAGTACCGTAAGGCCGATCGTCCAGCGCAAGGCGAAGACGAGATAGACCGGATCGATCCAGGAAAGGTCGCGGATCATCGGCGGAATGCCAACCGATGGACAGCGCCGAACAGCAGGCGCAAACACACAGTCAGCACGAGGTATGCGATCGCAATGACCGTGTAGACCTCGAAGTCACGATACGTACGCGATTGTATGATCGACCCGGCATAGAACAGCTCCGGTGCCGCGATCTGCGACGCGACGCTCGTCGCTAGCATGAGCAGGATGAATTGGCTCATGAGGGACGGATATACGTTTCGCAGTGCGGGAATCAGCACAACGTGGCGAAAAATCTGTGCGCGCGTGAACCCGAGCGAGACGCCGGCTTCGACTTGCGAGCGCGGGATGCTTTCGATGCCGGCGCGGATGATCTCCGCCGCGTATGCCGCCAGATTGATCGCAAGCCCTATCGTTGCGACGGTGATCACATCGAGCTTGATGCCTATGCTCGGCAGCCCGAAGAAGACGATGAAGAGTTGAACGATGAGGGGCGTGTTGCGGATTACCTCAACGTACGCGTGTGCGGCACGGCGCGCCCAACGTGGCCCGTACACTGCGGTTGCTGCCACCCCAAGTCCAATGATGAAACCGAACACAATCGTGGTCGCCGTGAGTTGAAGCGTGAGCCCTAGCCCATCTAGGAGCGCATCCTTTGCAGCGAAGACATCTCTGAAGTTGAACGTGTAAGCCATGCGGCCTCACGCATTGATGGGCAGGCGAAGCAACGTGCGGCGGCCCGCTAGCAAGACTGTGTCGGCCGGTTAGCGAGCGCTGTGATGGTCCTTCGAATAACAACCTCTACCCGCTTCCGCTCCTCCGAGTCTAGCGGCAGGCGGGGCTCGCGCACCCATTCGGGAGCACCGCATACGAGATGTTCGGCGAGCTTGATGTACTGTACGAGCTTGACGTGCGTATCGAGGTGGAAGGCAGGCGTGAGCAGGCGATATAACTGCCGGGCCTCGACGAAACGGCCGTTCGCAAGCATGTCGTAGAGCGCGACGCATTCCTTCGGCCACGCGTTAGTCATCCCTGACACCCAGCCTGTCGCACCGAGCGCCACGCTCTCTAGGATGAGGTCGTCGACGCCACAGAACACGCTGAACCGGTCACCGAGAGCGTTGAAGATGTCTGTCACGCGACGGATGTCACCGGTTTCCTCCTTAATGCACTGAATGGTCGGTGTATCGGAGAGCTCTTCAAGAATGGCCGGCGTGACGTCCACCTTGTATGCCAGCGGGTTGTTGTAGATCATGATAGGCAAATCGCTCGCCGCCGCGATCTCCTTGTACCAGCGCACCGTCTCGGCGCGGTCCGTGAGATACACAAGACTGGGGAAGACCATGAGGCCTTCCGCGCCGTATGTCGCAAAGGCCTTTGCGGAGTGCCGTGCGTTTTCCGTGGATACCTCGGCGAGCCCGGAGAGCAGCGGAACGCGACCTGCCACCGCTTCCTTCGCCGCCCGGATCACTGACTCCTTCTCGTTTGGAGGTAGCGACGCGTTTTCGCCGAGCATCGGCAGGACGATGAGGCCTGACACGCCATTTCCGATCAACCGATCGATGCTCGACTGCGTCGCGGCGATGTCGACCGCCCCGTCCCGACGCATTTTGGTGGTGACTGCCGGAAAGACGCCCGTCCAACGATTCATAACCGCTCCGAGGTGACCCAGTGACGTATTGTCTAATTGCATCCAATCTTATGGTATACGAACGGCGGCATGTGTCAACACGGGGCACCCCATCGCCGTGGCGACGTCGGCCCGTGATGTTTCGGGCGCTAGCGCCGTCACCCTAGTGATGCGGAAAGCGGGGACAGTCTTCAACCCAAGAGTTGAAGTTGGCTGATCGAGCCATGCGATCGACCAGTCATGATCAGATATCATTCCAAGGACACGACGCGCGCAAGGAGCGCACATTCAAGTCCTTACCAGCGCCGACATAGCCGGGCTTCTTCCGATGGCCGACGCCATCGATGTCGCCGCTGAAGCTGTGCGGGCAATCTCATCCGGGAAGGGCCAATACCCGGCGCGCATGCATCTCGCGTTCGCCAACGGCGACGCGCTGGTGATGCCGGGCTACGATGAAGTTGGCCACTTTGGCGTCAAGGTCGCCACGATCCACCCGAATAACGCGGCGCTCGGAAAGCCCGGCACCCGCGCAAGCTATCTCTTGATCGACTCGACGGATGGAGAGCCGAAGCTAATTTGTGATGGCACAGCGCTCACCGCACTCCGGACTGGTGCAGTCACCGGACTCGCGACACGCCGCCTTGCTTTACCCGACGCAAGCGTGCTGACTATTTTCGGCGTCGGTAGTCAGGCGCGCACGCAGGTTGACGGGGTCTGTGCGGTACGTTCGATTTCCAAGATCCGAGTCGTGAGTCGTGACGCCGCTCGCGCAGACGCCTTTATCGCGTTACTACGCGTACGGTTCCCACGCGTCGCTATCGTTCGCGCGCACTCGGATGAGGCTGTCGCGGACGCACACGTCATCGTTACCGCAACTAATTCGAACAAGCCGGTGTTCGCCGCAGACTCCGTCGCTGCCGGCACGCATGTCAACGCAATCGGCTCCTTCCGGCCGGATATGTGCGAGCTAGATCCCGTTCTTCTCGGTCGAGCGACGGTATTTGTTGAGCAACGCGGAGCGGCTCTTAGTGAAGCGGGGGAAATTCGTACTGCTGTTGAGATGGGTTTGCTTAATGCGGATGCGCTGATCGAGCTTGGTGCCGTACGTGAGAATGCCCGAAGGACGAATGAAGAAATTACGGTCTTCAAGACCGTTGGGCACGCTGCGCTCGATCTATTTGCGGCCGTGGAGTTGTTGCGACGCGCTGAGATCGCCAACCAATGCGCACATCCTGCGGACGCCGCGTGAACGGGCGTTAGAGCGACCTTTCCAACCGACTCAGTGCTTGCTCCCGGAACTCTGACCATTCCGGGAATGCGGTCAATGCTCGATCTAGCAGCTCTTCGAGTTCCTTCCTCGAACGCATTTGCCGGCCTAGCATCAGGTTGTGGCAAAGATCGACGAGATCGTCGAGTTGAGCCTTTTTGACCACTTGGGCCTCGAGCGACGGGCTCGATTGATCCCTGTTGATCGGACCGGCCATCGATAGCTCCAAGTACAAGTATGGGCGTCGCTGCGGTCAGCTAGGTTACAACAGATAGCCTATCTAAGCTATTTGGAGCGTGCCCAGGCCTGCGTCACGAAGGCGCGATGCTTCTCTTGGTGGATGACCGCGGTGGTTCATCCCTTTACGCACAGCGGCGCATGCGATGGACGCCTATAGGAAACACCTTTCGTACCTCTCTCGTCCAACCGCGCGCCTCAGTGGCGGGCATTTACGTCGGTCTGCGTTTTAGACGCGCTCGGCCTGCGTCGACTGCCACGCTCGGCTCTTAAGCCGCGCCTCGAAGTAACCAGGCCCGCCTTACGCGGTACGGCATTACGCGGCAACTCACCTATCGCGACAGCGCGAACTAGGCGGGCTCACACTACAGTTCGCAAGATGACGACGTTCTCACCAGCGCCTCAAACGACGTAGTTCAGCCCGAGCCGGCCTCCGTCGACGTATAGCGTCTGCCCCGTGATGTACGAGGCATCGTCGCTGGCGAGAAAGGCTGCGGCCGCCGCGACTTCCTCCGGCATGCCGAGACGACCGAGCGGCGTTCTGCTGAGGATGCGCGCGTGCGCACTGGCGTCATGGAGCACTGCGCCTCGCGCGAGATCGGTCAGTATCGTCCCCGGTCCAAGCGCATTGACGCGGATCCCATGCGAGCTCAGCGAAATGGCCATCGCCTTGGTCAACTGGTTCACTCCGCCCTTCGACACCGCGTAAGGAACAGCATCCGGATTGACGATCACGGCATTAATCGACGACATGTTGACGATCGAGCCGATGCACCCGTGGCGAACCATCATCTTGGCGGCCGCCTGGCCGCAGAGGAAGACGGACTTGAGGTTGGTGCGCAGGACGCGGTCGAAATCTGCCTCGGTAACGGCGAGGAAATCGGCACTGGTGTAGACGCCAGCGTTGGCGATGACAACGTCCAGTCGCCCAAACACGCGCTCTATCTGATCGAATACACGCGAGACATCCTCTCCCGACCCGACGTCGGCGACCGCTGTCGCAACGCGTCCGCCGGCGCCTCGAAGGGACGCGGCGGCCTCCTCGACCGCCGCTGCGTCCAGATCAACCATCAGGACGTCCCCGCCTTCTTCGGCGAAGCGGCGTGCGCAAGCGAGACCGATGCCCCGCGCGCCGCCCGTGACGAGAATTGTCTTACCGCCGAATCGCATTAGCCCAGCACCAGCATCCGAAGCTCGGACATGTCCTCGATCGCGTGCTTCGGCCCCTCGCGACCGATGCCGCTCTTCTTCACGCCTCCGTAGGGCATGTGATCGAGACGCCAGCGCGACGGGCCGTTGATAATCACGCCACCGAACCGCAGCTCGGTCCCTGCGCGCAGCGCAACGTCCAGCGAACGCGTGTACACGCCCGCTTGCAGGCCGTAGGGCGTTGAGTTCGCCTGGGCGATGACCTCGTCGAGATCGTCATAGCGGAAGATGCTGACGACCGGACCGAAGACCTCCTTGCAAACGACCGTCATCTCGTGGCTCGCCCCGGTGATCACCGTCGGAACCAAGGTGGCACCTCGACGCTCACCGCCGCACTCAACGCGCGCGCCCTGCGCGGACGCTTCGCGGATCCACGACTCGACGCGTTTTGCGGCGTCCTCCGTCACCATTGGCCCGACGTCGGTATCCGGCGCGTTCGGGTCGCCAACCTTAAGCGCCCTTGCGGCCTTCACGACCTCGGCGACGAACGACTCGTAGACGCGTGCATGTGCATAGATGCGCTGGGTCGAAATACAGCTCTGGCCGCTCAAGCCGAACGAAGCCGGCACGAGGTCGCGCACTGCCGCGGCGAGGTCGGCATCGTGGTGAATGATCGCAGGCGCGTTGCCTCCCAGCTCAAGGAGAACGCGCTTCAGGCCGGCGATGGACGTGATGCGCGCGCCGGTCGCTTCACTTCCTGTGAAACCTACCACTTCCACAGCGGGGTTCGTGACCAGCCGCTCTCCGACCGTCGCATCGCCATGGACGACGTTCAGCGCGTCTGCAGGCATACCGCAACGGTGAAAGATTTGAACCAGCATCGATGCGACGCGCGCGCCGCGCAGATCGGGCTTCAGGACGACCGTATTCCCGGCGGCGATCGCGGGCGCAATCTTATGGCAGACGGTATTGAGGGGTGCGTTAAAGGGAGTGATGGCGGCGACCACGCCGATCGGGTATCGCCGGGCGATCGCAATCCGACCCTTGCCCCGCGGCGAGGCATCCATGGGCACCTCGAATCCCTCGATCCGAAGCGCCTCCTCGGAGGAGATCGACAGCGTCTCGAGCGATCGGTCGACCTCGCCTGACGCATCCTTGCGTGTCTTGCCCGTCGCCGCGATCAACGCCTCGACGAATGCCGGCTTACTGGCGGCCACTTCCTTCGCGACACGGGACAGGATCGCCGAGCGGACATGTGCGGGCTCCCGGCCGAACGTAAGAAACGCTCGCGCCGCAGCCGCCACCGCGCGGTCGGCCTGATCGGCCGAGGCAACATGGACGCGCAGGTTTGGCTCACCATGATATGGCTCGCACAGCTCCACGGTCGAGTCACCCGTGAGTTCCTCTCCACCGATCAACATCTTCGCTTCGTGCATCGTCATCCCCAGTCTTGTGCCCGCTCGCCGTTACGCAACCCGATACCGCTCAACGATGTCCTCGTTGAGCTCGACGCCGATTCCGGGCCGATCCGAGACGACCATATGGCCGTCCTCGAGCACCTCGATCTTCTCCTTCAGCAATTCGTGGCGCAGCGGATTGGGTTGGTCCTTGGACCAGTCGCTCTGCATATACTCGTAGATCATGAAGTTCGGCAGGGCGACAGCGAACTGCAGCGTCGCGGCAAGACAAACAGCCGAGCAGCTTCCGGTGTGCGGCGCGTAAGGAATGTGAAACGCGTGACTGAGCGCCGCGATCCGCCGTCCTTCGGTGACGCCCCCGGCCCGCGAGATGTTGGGCTGGATGACGTCGATCGCGCGGCGCGTCAGGAGGTCGCGCATGCCGTACGTCGTGAAATCCGCCTCCCCGGCCGCAATCCGGATATCCAGCCGGTCGGCGAGATGCTGGTACCCGTCGAGGTTGTCCGGACTGATCGGCTCCTCGAACCAGAAGATGCCGAGCTTCTCGAGTTCCCGCCCGACCTTGAGCGCGGTCGCGATGTCCTCGTCGTAGGCGCAGTTGGCGTCGACCATCAACGTGATGTCATCGCCCACGGCGTCGCGGATCGCCTTGACGAACTCGATGTCCGCCTCCGGCCGCGCGACGTTGCGCCCGATCTTGATCTTCATCGCCCGGAAGCCGCGCTCCTTGAATCCCTTCGCCTGAGCGATCACGAGGTCGAAGGCACGGAAACGCAGCGAGGACGCGTACGCCTTCAGTCGCTCGTGATGGCGGCCACCAAGGAGCATGTAGAGCGGCAGTTCGAGCGCCTTGCCGGCCAGGTCCCAGAGCGCGATATCGATCCCGCTGATGGCCTCGATGAAGAAGCCCTTGTGGTGCCCGCGGTTCATCATGGCGCTGAACAACAGATGCCAGATCGCCTCTCGGTCCATCGGGTCGCGCCCGATGAGCATGGGCGCGAGATCCTCGATGATCGCCCGGGTCGCCGTCGGCGCGAGCCGGACCATGCACTCGCCGACGCCGGTCAGTCCTTCATCAGTGGTGATCCGCACGAGAGTCGTGCGGTATCCCGCGAAGATGATGTCGGTCAGTTGGTCCGCGTGGGGGATGCTGATTGGCGCCTCGATCTTCTCCTCGAGCGGGACGTAGAGGCTGATCGCCTCGACCTTGGTGATCTTCATGCTGGAGCGTCGTCGTGTCGGTGTCACTGAATGCCTTTCCCCTTCGGTCGGGAGCCGTCCTTCGGCTCTCATGGATAGATGGACTGTTTGAGAACCTTCATGTCGTGCCCGGGCAGAAGCTTCGCGCCAAGCGCGGCGATGCGCTCCGTGGACCGGTACCAGGCTTCGAGGTCGTGGATCAGGCCCGTTGGAATGCGCGCGTCGAAATTAGCGAAGAGCGGACAGTGATCACTCGCGATTAGATAGGGGCCGGCCGCGGTGTCGACCAGCACGCCCTGCAATCCCGGCGTATGCCCGGGGAGCGGAATGCAACGCACGCCGGGGGCGATATCGCGCTCGCCATCGATCACCACGAAGCGATCGAAGGTCTTCAGGAAGTGGACGGGGTGCAGGTGCGTCTCGTAGATCGGGGCGTCGCAGGGCAGCGGCGCAAAGGCATACGCCACTTCCGCGCGCTGCACGACGAAGCGTGCGTTGGGCAGATGCACGTTTCCATAGCAGTGATCCCAGTGAAGGTGACTGATGATCACGGTTTCGATCGATTCCGGAGCGACCGCAGTGCGGGACAGCGCGGCGACCAGCGACTGGTCGCTCGTGCGCTGGAATGGATTGTGATGGCGCGTGCCCCACTCGGCGTCCTGGCAGGGTCCGCTGTCCACGAGGATCGGCTTGTCGCCTCCCTCGAGAAGAAAGCCGAGGCACGGGACCGCCACCTTCGTTCCAGCGCCCTGCCTCAGCGTCAAGCCGCTCTTGTCGACGGTGAGCGTGCCCAGGTGCAGCGGCGTTATCGTGTAGGCCATGACTCAGATCATCCCCAGCCACTTCGGGATGACGAGCACGATGGAAGGAAACAGCGTAATCAGGGCCAGCACGGCGAGCTCGACGGCGAGGTAGGGTCCGACCCGGGCGACCAACCGGCCGAGGGGCAGCTCGGCGACGGCCGCCGTGCTGAAGAGGCAGAGCCCGACAGGTGGCGTGATCAGGCCGATCACGAGGTTGACGATGAAGACGATGGAGAAATGCACCGGGTCGATTCCGAGCGCTACGGCCGCGGGAAAGAAGATCGGACCGAGGATCAGGATGTTGGCGGTGGTTTCCATGAACATTCCCGCGATCAGCAGCGCGACATTCACGAGCAGGAGGAAGAGCAGCGGAGACGTGGTCGTCGACGTGAAGAACGCCGCGATGGCCTGCGGGACTTGGTTGACCGACAACACCCACCCGAAGGGGCTGGACGCGATAACGATCAGCATCACCACGCAGGTGCCGAGCGCGGCGGAGACGAGCGACTCCCAGATGTCCTTCCAAGTCAGCGTCCGGAACAGCAGGAGCCCGACGAGCGCCGCGTACAGCGCCGCCACTGCGCCGGCCTCGGTGGGCGTGAAGACTCCTCCCAGGATGCCACCCACGAGCAGCACGGGCATCGACAAGGGTATGAGCGCATGCAGCGTCGCCCGTCCGAGAGCAGCGATCGAGAACGGGTAATGCCGGATGCGCGGATTGCGGCGGCTGATCACATAGACCGCCGCCATGAGGCCGAGTCCGACGAGGACGCCGGGAAGGAAGCCGGCCGCGAAGAGCGTTCCAATCGGCTGGTTCATCGCGGCACCGAAGATGACCATCGGGATGCTCGGCGGGATGATGGGACCCATCACCGAGGCAGCCGCCGTCAGCGCCGCGGCATCCTCGCGCTCGAACCCCTCGCGCTCCATGGAACCGATCATGACCTTCCCGATCGCGACGCTGTCCGCCACGGCCGATCCGCTGATACCGGCCAGCAGCATGCTGGCGAGCACGTTGGCCTGCCCCAGCCCCCCCCGGATCCAGCCGACCGCGCGATTGCTGAAAGCAGCGATGCGATCGGTGATCTGCGACCGGCTCATGAGCTCGCCGGCGAAAAGGAAGAAAGGAATGGCGAGCAGCGGGAACGAGTCGGCCGCGGAGTACATCTGCTGGGCAATCACAGCCAGCGGTGCCTTCTGGGCGAGAAGGAGGTACGCTAGGCTCGGTATCGCGAGCGCAAAAACGAGCGGAACACCGAGGACGATGCAGCCGAAGAACGTACCGATAAACCCGGCGATCACGACAGCGACTCCTCATCGTCGCGACGCGAGAGACGTGCAAGCAGTTTCGCCAGCACGTTCACCGCCATCAGGCAGCCGCCGACTGGCAGCGCCAGTCGCGGCACGCTCTGGGGAATGCCGAGTGCCAGTGATCGATATCCGTTGTACGTTTTCACGACGTCGAACGTGACTACGATGAACACGGCGAGGAAGGCGAGCACCAGGACGCCCACGAAGATCTCGACGTACTGGCGAACGCGCGGGGAACGGACGCCATCGATCATCTCGATTCTGGGATTGAGGCCTTCCGCCACCGCGATCCCGCCGCCCATCAGCGATAGCCACACGAGGAGATGCCGTGCCGCTTCATCGGACCACACGAGCGGCAGCTCCAGCACGTAGCGGTACAGGACCTGCAG
>Ga0157369_10004608_pt1 | contig 16204 bp, 15 predicted proteins | sample C25metaG_FD_113461 | JGI IMG/M metagenome (GOLD analysis project Ga0157369, IMG submission 113461) | Corn rhizosphere microbial communities from Kellogg Biological Station, Michigan, USA - C2-5 metaG | ecosystem: Host-associated > Plants > Roots > Rhizosphere > Soil | place: USA: Michigan... | reverse complement strand
GTCCAGGACGCCCTGCTCAAGGGCTACCGCGCGTACGCGAGCCTCGACGACGAGGTCGCGGCACCGGCCTGGCTGACGGCGATCCTCGTCAACTGCTGCCGCGACCGGGGACGCGCGAAGGGGCGACGCGTCGAGGAGACCGAGCTCGAAGACGCGGACGAGTTCTCGCTCTACCGCAAGATCGCCGCAGAGGATCCGTTCCCCTACTCCGACTCGCTCCACCTCGACTTCCTCCACCAGTTCGGCCGCGAGGACGTGCGCGCCGTGCTCGCCGAGCTGCCCGAGCTGTACCGGCTGCCGCTCGTGCTCTGCTACTGCGAGGGCTACCAGGTGAAGGAGATCGCCTACCTGCTCGAGGTGCCGTTGGGAACGATGCTCGCCCGCTTGCACCGGGGACGGAAGCTGTTCGAGCGCACACTCTGGGACTACGCCGAGAGGCACGGATTACTGAAGGAGAACGCAACACGATGATCACCTGCGCCGAAGCGGTACGGCAGCTCTGGGAATACCTGGACGGCGTCGTCGGAGAGACCGACCGGGAGGCGATCGAAGAGCACCTCAGCTTCTGCCGCCGCTGCTGCGGCGAGCTCGACTTCGCCGAGGAGCTGCGCAGCTTCCTCGCCCAACCTGACGAGCCTGCCCTGCCGCCCGACGTGAAGGCGCGGTTGCTGGCGACGCTGACCGAGCTGGAAGGGCCGCCGTGACCGAGACCGGCGTCACGCGCGACCTGATGCGCTCGGCCGAGATCAAGCAGATCGTCCGCTCCGCCTACGCCGCCGTCGATTCCTCCTCGGAGCGGCTGGCGCGCAAGCTGTACTCGCCGGAGGAGCTTGCACGGATGCCGCAGATCGCGATCGACGGCGCACTCGGCGTCGGGAACCACCTCCGCCACGCCGAGATCGACGCCGGCGAGACGCTCCTCGATCTCGGCTGCGGCGCCGGCATCGACACCATCCTCGCCGCCCAGCGCACCGGCCCGACCGGGCGCGTGATCGCGCTCGACTTCCTGCCCGAGATGCTCGAACGAACCAAGACCGCCGCCGCCGAAGCCGGTCTCGACACCATCCGGGCGGTCGAAGGCGACATCGAAGCCATCCCGCTCGCCGACGGCAGCGTCGACCACGTCATCTCCAACGGCGTGATCAACCTCGCCCCACGAAAGGCACGAGTGCTGGCCGAATGCGCCCGCGTGCTGCGACCCGGCGGCAAGCTCACCGTCGCCGACCTCACCGTCGCCGAAGAAGAGCTCCCCACGGAGATCCTCGCCCACCCCGCCACCTGGGCCGGGTGAGTGGCCGGCGCCCTGACGGAGCGTGACTTCGTCACCAAACTCGAACGGGCCCGCTTCACCGACATCCAGATCGTCGAGCGCACGCCGATGGGCGTCGACGACTGCGCCCTCTACCCCCTCTTCACCCCCGACGTGCTCGACCTCATGCGCACCCTCATACCGCCCCAGCGACAGCACACGATCGGAACCGCAATCGTCGTCCGCGCACACCTCGACCCTCGCGACGCTTCCTGAGGGCACGCAAGCGTCCACTGACGCCAGATGGACATGACGTGAGACGTGGTTCTCGTACGCTTCGATTTGCTCTACGCCCATCGTGCGACCATTGGACGTCGCTGTCGGCGTCGACGCGGCTAGACGTTGGTCGTCGGTTGTCGCGCCGCCAGCTCGCGCCGGGAAGCGTGCGAGAGCCGCCACTGCACGACACCGACCGTTGCGAGTCCGGCGACCGCGACGACTCCAAAAGCCAAGCGCGCGCTTTCGACGGAACAGAGCCAAGCGATAAAGAGAGCGCCGAGAGGCGCCATTGCGTTCCACGAATAGAGGTACAAACTAAGGACGCGGCCTCGCAGCCAGTCGGGAGTCTCGAGCTGCAGCCTGGTGTTCACGTTCGCGGTCAGGATGGTGAACATCACGCCGCCGGCCGCAAGTAGGACTGCAATCACCGCGACGCTGGTCAACGGGACGATTGCCAGATATATGACCGCGAGGCCGGTTGCCGACAAGACCGTTACGCGCCATCGTGACGCTCCACGCGCAGCGACGCTAAGGGCTCCAGAGAAGGCGCCGAGGCCGAACGCGGCGGTGAAGAGCGCGAAGGTGCCGGCGCCGCGGTGCAGTGTCTGGTTTGCAAGGAGCGGCAAGAGCACGTCGACGTTGAAGAGCAGACTCGCGTACACGGTGATCAGAATTAGCGAGGCCGCAATCAGCGGTTGCGAGCGGGCGAAGGCCAGGCCCTCCCGTGTGCCCGCGAGGAGACGCGGAGGCTGTCGCCTGTCGAGCGGGAACAGCTCGTCCGCCCGCATCAGCAGGAGCGCCGCGAGAACGGCGAGGAAGCTGCCGGCATTGGCCGCGAAGCACCACCCGCTGCCGAAGGCGGCGATCAACGTCCCGCCGACCGCGGGTCCGGCGACACGGCCGGCATTGAACAGCGTCGAGTTCAACGCGATCGCGTTCGGCAGTTCGTCGCGGCCTACCATCTCGAACGTCAGTCCCTGTCTTGCCGGCGAATCGAGACAGAGCACTGTGCCGGCGAGCGCCGCCGCGAGATCGATCTCCCACGCCCCGATGTTTCCGGTCAGCGCCAGCACGGCGAGTCCGGCTGCCACGACCATCTGCGCCGCTTGTGTCCACACGAGCGTAAGTCGGTTGTCGAGCCGGTCCGCGAGCGTCCCGGCGAACGGCGCGAAGATCATCGAAGGCGCGAACCGCGACAGCGACAGGATTCCGACGGCGAACGCGGAGTGCGTCAGCTGGAGCACGAGCCAGTACATGGCGACGCTCTGCATCCAGGTGCCGCTGAGTGAAAACACCTGCCCGGCGAAGAAGAGCCGGTAGTTGTAATGCCGCTTCAGGCTCGCGAACGTGCGGTCGCGGATCGCGCGTTGCCGCGTCACGTCGAGGCGATGCCCTGGGAGATCATCCGTTCCGCCTCGTCGAGATACGCCTCGAGCTCCTCCCCAGCGGTCGCGCGGTCGCCCGCGAGGAGAAGCTCCGCCAGCCGTCGATTGCGCGCGATGAACGGATGGAAGAACGCCTCCGCGCCGTCCACAACCGCGAACGCGAGTCGGAGCTCCGCGTCGACGACGCGAAAGAAGGCGCTGATCCGCACGCTGCCGATCAGGTCGACGAGCTGCTGGTGGAAGACGATGTTCAACGTCGCGACCTGCTTCCAGTCGTCGATGCGCGCCGCCTCCTCCGCTTCCTCGACCAGCCTGAGGAGGTCGACGAGCAGCTCGCGCGGCGCGTTCGCGCTGTGCGCGACCGCCGCTAGCTCGAGCGAGCGGCGTGTGCGGTAGATGTCGCGGATGTCGTCGAGACCGAGTCCGCGCACCTCGACGCCGCGGTGCATCTGGTAGACGACAAGGCGCTCTCGACTGAGCAGGCGGAACGCTTCGCGGATCGTGTTGCGCGAGACGTCGAATGACCCAACGAGCTGCTGCTCGCGAAGCGGCGTGCCGGGCGGGAGGTCACCCTGGATGATCGACTCCCGCAGGACGTCGGCGACGCGCTCGGCCGTACTGCTCCGGTCGATGCGCAGCGACGCGATCGGATCGCTCTGCGGCTCGTCGCTCACGATCCCTCCGCGCCCCAGCCGCCGCCGCCCGGGGTCAAGACAGAGACGGTCTGGCCTGCACGTAACTCGACGGTGTATTTCGGCGGCAGCGGCTGGTCGTCGAGGAGGTTCTCGCCGCAGGCGCCGGGGCCGCCTCCCTCTTTGCCCGCCGGCCCGTGACGGCGCCTGTCGGCCAGCAGGGAAAGCGTCGCTGGCTCGAGCACACGGATGCGCCGTTCGATCCCATCGCCGCCGCGATGCACGCCGTCGCCGCCCGACCCGTAGCGCAGCTGGTACCGCTCGATCCGCAACGGGAACTCGAGCTCGAGCGCCTCGATCGGCGTGTTCAGCGTGTTGCTCATGCCGACGTGGACGCCCGACGGTCCGACGCCGGTGCTGCTCGCTCCCTGGCCGCCGCCGATCGTCTCGTAATAGGTCCAACCCTCGCCGCCGATGATCACGTTGTTCATCGTTCCCTGGCCCGCAGCGGGTAGGTCGACAACCGTGGAGAGCGCGGCGAGCACCACGTCCGCAAGCCGTTGGCTCGTCTCGACGTTGCCGGCGACGACCGCGGCCGGAGCCTTCGCGTCGACGAGCGACGCGGTGGGAAAACGCACCTCGAGGGGCGCGGCGGTGCCCGCATTCGTCGGAACGTCGGACGGGAGCAAGACGCGGAGCGCGAACAGACACGCGGATCGCGTCACCGAACTCGGACAGTTGATGTTGCCGGCGACGGGGCCCGAGGTGCCGGCGAAATCGACCTGCAGCGAGTCGCCGTCGATTGTCACGGATGCCCGGACGGGAATGTCCTCATCGACGACGCCGTCGCCTTCGATCTCCCCGCAGGCGCTGTACGTCCCGTCACGCAGCGTGCGGAGGGCGTCGCGGGCGCGCCGCTCTCCGTATGCGATCACCTCGTCGAAGGCCACGCGCACGAACTCGAGCCCGTAGCGCTCGATCAACGCGTGCAGCCGGTTTGCTCCGACGCCGCACGAAGCGATCTGCGCAAGCAGGTCGGCCCGGCGGATCTCCGGTGTCCGCACGTTCGCGAGCAGCAACTCGAGCAGGTCGTCGGCATAGGCGCCGGCGCGGACGAGCGGGAGCGGCGGGATGATGATCCCTTCCTGGTAGATCGTGCGCGAGTCGGGAGGCATCGAACCGGGCGTCATGCCGCCGACGTCGGAGTGGTGGGCGCGTGTCACGGTGTACCCGACGATCTCGCCCGCGACGTCGACTGACGCGACGAGCGTGATGTCCGGCAGATGTGTGCCGCCCGAGTACGGGTCGTTGAGGATGAAGACGTCACCGGGCTGCGGCGCACGAGCGCGGACGGCGGCGACGGAGTCGTGCATGGCGCCGAGATGGACGGGGATGTGCTCGGCCTGCGCGACCATCCGTCCGTCTGCGTCGAAGAGCGCGCACGAGCAGTCACGACGTTCCTTGATGTTCGACGAGTAGCTGCTGCGGATCAGCACCGCGCCCATCTCCTCCGCGATGCCTGCGAGCGCGCTCGTGAACACTGACAGCGAGACCGGGTCGATCGCGGTCACGCGCGCTCCAGGACGAGTGCGCCGGCAGCCTCGACCGTGGCATGCCAGCCGGAACGGATGAGGCACGTCGCCTCGGGGAACTCGACGATCGCGGGGCCTGGGATCCGCGCTGCGGGCGCCAGGGCGCTGTGCCGTATGACGTCGACGTCTTCCCACGCATCGCCGACGTACGCACGACGATGCTCCGACGGCCCGCCGTCGTCCGGCGGGATCGATGCGAGCCGCGGCTTCGCGACGGCAACCGTCGCACTCAGCCGCAGGTTGACGACTTGAATCGGCTCGCCGGGCAGCTCGAAGCCGTACCGCCGGCGGTGAGCCTCCACGAACCGCGCCGGCAACTCGTCGAGATCGTCCACGGCGACGGTCAGCTCGAACGCCTGCCCGCGGTACCGAAGGTCGGCGCGCCGGCGGAATCTTGGCTCGTGGAGGGCGGCCGCAGCCGCCAGCTCGAGCTCACCGAAGACGGCCTCGATCGCGGCGCGGTCGACAACGGCGAGATCACCGAGGAACCCCCGGACGTAGTCGCGGCGCAGATCCGAGATCGCAAGCCCGAGCGCGCTCAGCACGCCGCTCGCTCGCGGGACGAAGATGGTCGAGATCTCGAGCTCCTCCGCGAGGCGGCAGGCGTGCAGGCCTCCCGCGCCACCGAAGGCGACGAGCGTGAACTCGCGCGGGTCGAAGCCGCGCTCGACAGACATGACGCGTAACGCCTTCACCATCTCCGCCTCCGCGACCCGCACGGCGCCGAGCGCGGTCTCGAGCACACCCATTCCGAGACGCGACGCGACCGATGCGAGCGCCGTCTCGGCCAGCGGCCGGCGCAGCACGATCTCTCCTCCGAGCTCCGCACCGTCGGCGAGAAGGCCGAGGTAGACGTTTGCATCCGTGACCGTCGGTTCCGTCCCGCCATGCCCGTAGCTCGCGGGCCCCGGGACGGCTCCGGCGGAACGCGGGCCGACCCGGAGGGCGCCGCCGCCGTCGGCCCAGCAGATGGAGCCACCCCCTGCGCTCACAGTGTGGACATCGACCATGGGGTGCTTGATCGGGATGCCGTCCACGACCGACGACGTCGTCGTCTGCACGTCACCGTCGACGACGAGCGCGACGTCCGTGCTCGTGCCGCCCATGTCGAACGTGAGCAGATTCGTGTGCCCGCTTGCTGCGGCGGCGAAGGACGCGCCCACGACACCGGCGGCAGGCCCGGAGAGAATGTACGACGAGGCGCGCCCCGAACTCGCGCCGAGGTCGACGAGGCCGCCCGACGACTGCATGACGAGCGGCCGCGGTAGCGCTGCCTGCTCGAGCCGCATACGCAGCCGCTCGAGGTACCCGTTCAGCGGCGGCGACAGGTACGCATCTGCGGTCGTCGTGGAGAACCGCTCGTACTCACGGAACTCCGGTAGCACCTCGCTCGAGAGCGACACCTGCACTTGAGGAAGCATCGACCGAACGACCTCTCCCGCACGCCGCTCGTGCGTCCCGTCGAGAAAGGAGAAGAGAAAGCAAACGGCGACCGCGTCGACGTCGGCGCAACCGATCGCTTCGACGGCCTCGACGAGCGACTGTTCGTCTAGCGGCTCGATCACTCCTTCCGGTCCGATGCGCTCGCGGACGGTGAACCGCAAATCGCGCGGAACGAGCGGCGCCGGCCGCGCCATGCGCAGGTCGTAGAGCGACGGGCGGGACTGCCGCGCGATCTCGAGGACGTCCCGGAAGCCCTCGGTCGTCAGCAACGCGGTTCGCCCACCGCGCCGTTCAAGCAGCGCATTCGTCGCGACCGTCGTTCCGTGCGCGAACGCGGCGACCTGGCGGGGGTCGACTCCGGCCGCCGCGAGCGCCGACATCACGCCAGTCGACTGATCATCCGGCGTCGACGGGACCTTGGCGAAGTGCAGCTCGCCGTCGGCGAGAACGACGAGATCCGTGAATGTCCCCCCGACGTCGACGCCGATCCGCACAACGGAAATCTATCGTAGAACGAGTCACTTGTTCAACAATTACTGCTCGTCTACGACCGGGTTTTCGAGCCGCCCCAAGCGCTCGATCTCGATCGCGACCGAGTCGCCGGCCGCCAGGAACCGCGGCGGGTCGGAATAGAGCCCCACTCCCGAAGGTGTGCCGGTCGCGATCACGTCCCCGGGCTCGAGCGGGAGCCACTCGCTGACGTGGGCGATCAGCGCGCCGATGTCGAAGATCAGCTGCGACGTGTTGGCCGCCTGCACCTGCGCGCCGTTTACGAACGTCCGCAGCTCGAGCGCGTGCGGGTCTGGCACCTCGTCCGTCGTCACGAGCCACGGTCCGAACGGCCCGGTGCGCCAGAAGTTCTTGCCGGCCGTCCACTGAACGCCTCGCGCCTGGTAGTCGCGAACGCTGCCGTCGTTGAAGATCGTGTAGCCGGCCACCAGCTCGAGCGCGCGATCGGCGGGGACGTGCCGGCCCGGCTTCCCGAGCACAACCGCCAACTCGCCCTCCCAGTCGAGCTGCGTCGACACACGCGGCCTGACAATCGGCTCTCGGTTGCCGACGAGACTCGATCCGAAGCGGGCGAAGAAGACCGGCACGTCCGGTACGTCCTGTCGCCCCTCCTGCACGTGCTCGTAGTAGTTCCGCCCGACGCACAGGAACGTTCGCGGCTTCGGAACCACGGGCAGGAACGTCACGTCGGCGACATCGACCAGCGCGTCTGCGTCTGCGAGCGCTGCGCTCGCCAGCTCTGTGCCCCGTTCGCCGAGCGCGAGGAACTCGACGATGTCCGCCGGGAGCTTGGGCCGGCTGCGTGTCAAATCGACGAGGACGTCGTCGCCGCCGTCGAGCGCGGCCACGAGCCGTACCTCACCGTCGAGTGCGACAGAGGCGAGACGCACCGCTCACGCTCCGACCGGGTTGCGCGCCGTCCCGCCTGCGAGGACGCGCGCAGCCTCCTCCGCCGCCTTGCGCCGAAGCTCCTGGATCGCGGTCGACGAATACCAGGCGGCGTGCGGCGTCACGAGCACGTTGGGCGCCGTCAGCAGCGGCGCGTCTGGCGGCGGGGGCTCCGGGTCGAGAATGTCGAGCGCCGCGCCGGCGAGCCGGCCCGAGCGCAGCGCCTCGTCGAGCGCGACCTCGTCGATGAGGCCGCCTCGGGCGACGTTGACGACATATGCCGTGGGCTTCATCTGCGCGAGCGCGGCGGGGTCGAGGATCGGCGGCGCGTCGGCGCTCTTCGCGGCGTGCACCGACACGAAGTCGCTGCTTGCCAGCAGCTCGGCCAGCGCGACGGCGCGCGTGCCGCTCGCTTCGATCTCCTCGGCCGGCCTGGCGGGATCTGTCGCGACGACCTGCATGCCAAGCGCGAGCGCGCGGCGTCCGAGCGCCTCGCCGATCCGGCCGAACCCGACGATGCCGAGCGTCGACTCCGACAGTCGCCGAATGCCGCTCCGCTCGCCGATCTGCCAGCCACCTTCGCGGACCGAGTGGTCGAGTGCCACGAGCTGCCGGTTCAACGCGAGGATCATTGCGAGCGCGTGCGTTGCGACCTCCTCGATGCAGTAGTCGGGAACGATCGCGACGGCGATGCCGCGAGCGCTCGCCGCCGCAACGTCGACGTTGTCGTAGCCGACGCCGTAGCGGACGATGACGCGGCAACGCTGCAGCGCACCGATTCGCGCCTCGTCGAACCGGAGGCGCGGGCCGATCAAGATCGCATCGGCGTCGACGCAGGCCGCAGCCGCGGCGTCCGCCGGCAGCGCCTCGGCGTCGACGACGCGTGCGCCGACCTCGCGCAGGACGGCCGCCTCCACGGCGACGTCGCCGAAACGATGGTCGATCGCAACGACCGTGCGCGTGAGCGTCGCGGCGTCAGCCAAGTGAAAAGCCCCCGTCGACGACGAGCGTTTGACCGGTGATGAACCCGCCCGCGGGGCCCGCGAGCAGCAAGACGGCGCCGACGAGGTCGTCCGCCGTCGCGAGCCGACCCATCGGGATCTCGGCCGTGCGCGCCTCGCGCACCGCCGGATCGCGGAAGAGCTCGGCCCGCGTCTCGGTGACGACCGTGGTCGGGGCGATCGCGTTCACGGTGATGGACGGCGCCCACTCTTGCGCGAGGACGCGCGTCAGCTGCTCGACCCCGGCCTTGCTCGCCGCGTACGCGGCCCGAGTGGGAGCCGGCACGCGCGCGAAGGTCGACGAGAGGTTGATGATGCGCCCACCCGTCTCGTGCATGACGCGCGCCGCAGCCCGACACACGAGAAAGGTGCCCGTGAGGTTCGTCGCGATCACGGAGTTCCATTCGTCATCGGTGAGCTCGACGGCAGGAGCTCGCACCGTCACGCCGGCGTTGTTGACGACGATGTCGAGCCGGCCCAGCTCGTCTACGGAACGCGCGATCGCCGCGTGGACGTCGCCGGCGCGCGTGACGTCGAGCTCGAGCGGAGCTGCGCGCCGTCCGTGTGCGCGCACGTCCTCCACCGTGGCGCCGAGGTCGCCGGCCGTACGGCTCGTGATCGCCACGTCGGCCCCGGCCCGGGCGAGCGCGGCTGCGATCGTACGTCCGATTCCCTGGCGTGCGCCGGTCACGAGCGCGCACTTGCCGTCGAGGCGAAAGAGCTCCGCCGGGTGTGCGTCCGTCAATCGACCACCTGCTCGAGCGGCGCGGATGCGGCGACATCGGAGGCCGCGGCGGCGATCGCCGTCTCGACGTCGGGCGCGTCGGCGGCGGAGCCGCGCTCGGAGAGGAGCTCGATCCACGCCGACGCCGCGTCGACCATCGTCGCGGGGACGCCGGCACGCGCAAGCGTCTCCCGCGCTGCCGCCATCTCGTCGAGGCGGCGGGGCCCGCTCCGCGCCGTCGACTCCAGCATGCGGAGCACCATCTCCCGCGAGCCCGTGCGCCCGAACTGCTCGGCGAGCAGCTCGAGCACCGACGCCGTCAACCCGAGCCGTTCGGCGGCCGTGAGCGTCTCGGCGACGAGGCCGATCGCTCCCTTGCTCATGACGCTCCAGAGCATCTTCAGATCGGAGGCGTCACCTGGGCGCTCCGACACGACCCGCGGAACGAGCCCGGCGTCGGACGCATGGGAGGCGAACGCCCATGCGCCGGGGCCCGAGAGATACATCGGCACGGCTCGACGGAGCAGAGGGACGGCCCCCATGAACACCGCGTCCACGAATGACGCGGACGAGTCCGCGACGATCTCGGCGATCTCCCTCGCGGTGTCGCCCGAGATCGAGTTCGCGTCGACGTACAGCGCCCCGCGCTGCAGGTGCGGCCCGGCATCGCGCGCCACGTCTGCTGCGGATGCCGGCGTGACGACGGAGAGGACGACGTCGAACGAGCCGAGCGCCGCGATGTCCCTGAGCGGCTCGATGCCGGCCTGCTCCAGCCGCGCGAGCGTCGCCGCCGAGACGGCGCGCGTACCGGGCAACACGACCGCAGGCTCGAGCGGCCCGAGCACGTCCGGAGCGGCCAGGACGTGGCCGACCTCGCCAAACCCGAGCAGCGCCCAGCGCGCGCTCATGCCCGCTCGCCCGTCTCGGCGTGGATCGTGCCGGCGAGGATGTAGAGCATCAGGTACATGCAGATCCAGTGCGTCGTCACCGTGTCCGGCGGGACGGCCATGAACGAGATGCCTGCGAGCTTCTCCCTGCCCGCGGCGCGCCCGACGAGATAGCCGAGCCAGCACACCTCGGCGACCGACGGACCGAGCGGCTCGTCGCCGAACTCCGGCGACGCCGCCATGTCGAAGACGTCCGCGTCGACGGCGATCCACACGTGAGCGGCACGGCTGACGATGTCGTCGGCGATGCCCTCCGCCCACTCCTCGAAGCCGCTCCGGCGCGCGCGCATGATGTCGCGGAACGTGTAGATGTGCGCGCGGTCGACGCCCCGCTCGGTGAAGCGGTCGAACACCTCGCGGTCGTTCCGCGGGCCGCGCAGGCCGAAGAGATGGAACTGGCTCGGATCGACGCCGGGCAGCGTCAGGATCCGCCTGGCCCAGGTCCCGCCCCAGCGCGGCTGGTCGATCGGGTCGTCCTCGGGCTCGCCGCGAAGGTTGTCGTGATGCGCGTCGAGGTCGAGGACTGCAACCGGGCCTTGCGCGCGTGCGCCGATCGCACGCAGAACCGCGTAGGACGCGGGGCCCGAGTTGCCGCCCATCGTCACCGGGCACGCGCCTGCCTCGAGGATCTCGCTCACGGAACTGCTGACGTTGTCGAACGTCTGCGCGAGATCGCCGACGACGTCGGTGTCTCCGTAGTCGACCATCCGGTAGCGCTCGAACACGTCGACGTCCAGCTCGGGCAGGTAGCCGCCGTACTTCATCGACGCCGTCCGGAAGAGGGACGGCGTGCGCTCCGTGCCGATGAAGTTCAGGCTGGCGGCGGGACTGCGCGAATCCGGCGGCGGCGCCGACCACGGGATCCCGAGGAACGCGAGGTCCGCACCGCCCAGGTCGTCGGGCGTGCGCGCACGCGGCGCACCGAAGAGCGTCGGCGTGCTGCCGTAGAACCGCGGCGCGAGCATCTCGCGAACGGGGTCACCGGGGCGGCGCGGCCACTTCGGGGTGTCCATCAGGCCTCGACTGCCCGCAGGTCGCCCACGGCCTCGGCGATGCGCTCGAGGCCGAGCGAGATGTTCTCTTCCGACGTGGCGAACGTCAGTCGCACGAAGCCTTCGCCGGCACCTCCGAACGCGGTGCCGGGATACGTCGCCACGTCGCCGTTGGCGAGCAGGTGGACGCTGAGCTCCGCGCTCGTCATCCCGAGGGCGCGCGCGTCGACCCACGCGTAGAAGGCGCCGTCGGGCTCGTGCGCGTGCAGACCCTCGATCGCGTTGACCCCGTCGACGATGCGTTCGCGACGCGCGGCGTACCGACCGAGCATCGCCTCGACGGCATCCTGTGGACCGCGCAGCGCGGCGGCCGCCGCACGCTGCGCGACTCCGCTCACGCAGAGAAACATGTCGAGCGCGACCTGCGCCGCCGGCTCGACGAGCTGAGGCGGCAGCACGGCGTACCCGACGCGCCAGCCCGTCATCGCGTACGTCTTCGACACGCCGTCGACGACGATCGTACGGTCGGCGAGCGACGGGTGCGTCGCGGGGCTCCGGAACGTCGTCCCGCCGTAGACGAGCCGGCCGTAGATCTCGTCCGAGAGGACGAGCAGGCGCGGGTGACGCTCGCACAACTGCGCGATCCCCTCGATCTCGTCGTCGTCGAGGACGTGCCCGGTCGGGTTGGACGGGAAGTTCAGCACCAAGAGGCGTGAGCGTGGCCCGAGCGCGCGCTCCAGCTCCTCGAGGTCGATCGAGAACCCGTCGTCGATCTTCGTCGGCACGTGCTGCACCGTTGCGCGGGCGAGATGCCCGAGCGCCGCGTAGGCGCCGTATGACGGGTCGAGACACACGACCTCGTCATCCGGCCCGCACAACGCCTGCATGGCGACGTGGATCGCCAGCTTTGCCCCCGGTGTGACGATCACCTGGCGGGGGTCGACGTCGAGGCCCTTGTGCTGCGCCATGTCGTCGACGACGGCCGAGCGGAGCTCGCCGAGGCCGCCGGGCGGCGTGTAGTGCGTGTCGCCCTCGCGGAGGGCGCCGATGCCGGCCTCGACGATGTGCTCGGGCGTCGGGAAGTCGGGCTCGCCGCTATGCAGGGGAATGACGGCGATGCCGGCAGCTCGGCGGCGGGCGACCTCGGCGAGGATCTGGCCGACGTCCACCTCGCTGGGCGGCGCCGTGGGTGTCATCTCTGCACCGCCCGTCGCATCGCTACGAGCCCGTGTCGAGCACCTGCAGGTCGTCCGAGTGCCAGCCGGCGACGACCTCTTCGCCGATGTCGAAATGCCGGGTCCCCGGGCTGTTCGACTGCACGGCGAGGAGCGTGATGCCGCTGCGCGCGCGCAACCGATACTTCGTCGTCTCGCCCAGATAGACCACCTCTTCGACCGTCGCAGGCTCGGTGAGCAGTCCCTCCGCCATTCCGTTGAGCACGATGCGCTCGGGCCGGAGACCGAACCGCACGCTCCGGCCGGCCGTGAGCTCCTCCCCGACCGTGACGCGTTGCCCACCGACCAGAGCAGTGTTCGAGCTCTCGGCGGATCCTTCGATCACGTTGGTGTCGCCGATGAAGCTGGCGGCGTACTCGCCGTTCGGTGCTTCGTAGAGCTCGCGAGGGCTCCCGAGCGCGAGGAGCCGGCCGTCACGCATGAGCGCGATCCGGTCGGACATCGCGAGCGCCTCGTCCTGGTCGTGCGTGACGTAGACCATCGTGACGCCGAGGATCCTGTGCAGGCGGCGCAGCTCCTGAAGCATGAGCTCGCGCAGCCTGCGGTCGAGCGCCCCGAGCGGCTCGTCGAGGAGAAGCACCTCGGGCTCGAAGGCGAGGGCGCGCGCGATTGCGACGCGCTGCTGCTGTCCACCCGACAGCTGTGCCGGCGAGCGACCGGCCAGGTCTTCCAGTGCGACCATCTCGAGAAGCTCCTTCACGCGCTCCTTGACGCGCTGCCGCGGCCAGCGCAGGTTCCGCAGTGCGAACGCGACGTTCTCGAAGACGGTGAGGTGCGGGAAGAGCGCGTAGTTCTGGAAGACGACCCCGATCCGCCGCTTGTGCGGCGGAACACCGACGACCGAGCGGCCGGAGAGCACGATGTCGCCGGCGTCGGGCCGTTCGAACCCGGCGATGAGCATGAGGGTCGTCGTCTTGCCACAGCCGCTCGAGCCGAGCAGCGTCAAGAACTCGCCCTCACGGATCTCGAGGTCCAACCCGTCGACGGCGGCGACGGCGCCGTAGCGCTTCGTCAGGCCTCGGAGTGAAATTGCCACGGGTATTGCCTGATCGTCCGCACTTGAGCGGGTCCCCTCGCTGACCGCGACGGAGGACACGGGCGGGCCGGCAATCCGGCCCGCCGTTTTGTCACTCAACTGCACCGGGCCCCATCAGTGGCCGAGCGCCGCGGTGCAAGCGTCAACCCACTCCTGACCGTGAGCCGCCCACCAGAGGTTGTCCTTCTGGAAGGTTTCCCTCTTGATCTTCGGATCGGATGCGAGATCCTTTGTCGTGTTCGCGTCGAGGTAGTTGAATGCAGCCGGGTTCGTCGGGCCGTAGGTCGTCAGCTTGGCAAAGTCGGCTTGCGGCTTGGGCTGACTCATGAATGCCACCAGCTTTTGGGCGTTGACCATGTGCGGAGCGTTCCTGAGGATGACCCACATGTCGAACGTCACGCGGGATCCCTGCCACACGTATTGCAGTGGAGCACCCTTGTCGACGGCCACTTTCACCCGGCCATTCGGCGCGATCGCCATGCTCTCGTTGCCATTCGCCGTCAGCGTGATGGCGCTGTCGGAGCTGTTGTAGAAGATCGCGTTCGGCGCGAGTTCCTTGATCTTGTTGATCGCTCGGTTGATGTTCAGCGGATAGAGGTTGTCGGGCGGGACACCGTCGGCCAGCAGGGCATCCTCAGCCAGCGAGGTCTTCACGCTGTACGCGCAGCCCGGAATCCCACGCTTTCCCGGGAACTTGTTGGTGTTCCAGAAGTCGACCCACGTATCCGGTTGCGGGCCGCCCGCCGGAAACTGATCAGTGTTGAAGACGATGCCGTTGCCGTACGAAATGTTTCCGACGCCGTTGGAAAAGCGGACGGATCGCGGCAGTTGCCTGAGCTCCTGCTTGCTGTAGTACTTCTTGTAGTTGATCTTGGCCCACAGGTGCTGCTGCAGGCCGGCGTAATAGTCAGCCTGAGGGACGGTCGCGACGTCGAAGTACGGATGGCCGCTCTGGACCTGAGCCTGAGCCAGCGCCAGGGTCATGATCGAGCCCTGGTCGACGTTCACGTGGTACTTCTTCGAAAATGGCTGGAAAAATGTCTGAACCATCGCGTCTTGGGTCGTTCCGCCGGTCCCGACGAAGACGACCTTCCCACGGCTCTTTGCGCTGGCGGCCTGGGCCGACGGGCGGGCACCGCTGCTGCTGGCAAACGCTGCCAGCGCGATTGCGATGACCACCCCGAGGGCGCATGAGTGCCGAACCCGGTGACTCAATTGTTCCTCCTCCCTTCAGGCCATGCGAAGGGTCGCATGATGTATGACAACCTAACTGCGGCGTCGTGTGTCGTCAAGCGTCCTTGAGGCTGCCCGTTCGATCCCGTCGCTGCAACATCCGCAGGCCCAGGAACACGATCAGCGCGAGGCCGATCATCATCATCGACACTGCCGTGATCGTCGGCTCGTAGTCGTCGAGGCTCTGCCACATCTGCTTCGAGAGCGTCGTCGCGTTTATTCCGCCGACGAACATCGCCATCAGCAGCGAGTTGAACGAATGCATGAACGCGAAGAGGGCTGCCGTCGCCGTCGCGGCGGCGAGAATGGGCAGCGTCACTTTGAAGATGGTGCGGAGCGGGCCCGCTCCGAGGCTCGCGGCAGCGCGTTCGATGGCGGGGTCGAAGTTTCGGAGCGCGGCGAGCATCACGAGCGTCGCGAGCGGCAGCGCTTCAACACTGTCACCCAACGCCACGGCGTAGATGTTCCCGGTGAAATTGAACTTCGAAAAGAAGAAGAGAATGCCGATCGCCGCAATGATGTTCGGAATGATGAGCGGCGAGAGCATGAACGCGAGCACCGGGCCGCGGAGCCGCGAGCGCGACCGGGCGAGACCGAGCGCGGCAGGCAGGCCGAGGATGAGCGCCACGAGCGTCGTGATCCCGGCAATCTCGAAGCTGTTCGCCGTCGCGTGCAGCCACTCCGGGCTCGACGCATACGTCCGGTACCACTTGGACGTGATGCCGGAGGGCGGCCACGAGATGAAGTTCGATCGGCCGAGAGAGATCGGCAAGATGATCAAGAGCGGCAGCGAGAGATACACCATCACGAGGACCGCGATGACCGGGTTCAGCCACCGCCAACAGGGATTCAGCACCGCGTCGACGGCCGCCGTCACTCGTCCCTCGTGCACCCGGACGACGCGAACGGGCGCGTTACGCGCGGTCACCCCGCCGCGATCGACCAACGCGCCGGCGCCGAAGAAGCGCTGCACCACGAGGATCGCCACGAGGATGACCGCGAGCAGGATGCCGGCGAGCGCGCCCGCGAACGCCCAGTTCAGCTCCTGGACCTGATCG
>Ga0157369_10004607_pt1 | contig 16205 bp, 17 predicted proteins | sample C25metaG_FD_113461 | JGI IMG/M metagenome (GOLD analysis project Ga0157369, IMG submission 113461) | Corn rhizosphere microbial communities from Kellogg Biological Station, Michigan, USA - C2-5 metaG | ecosystem: Host-associated > Plants > Roots > Rhizosphere > Soil | place: USA: Michigan... | reverse complement strand
GGGTTTTACGCGCTGTCGATGTCATCCTGAGCCGCCGTAGGACGGTCGAAGGATCTCCAGCGCGCAAATTCTGCTGAAATCCACTGGGATTCAACGCCAGCTTGGGAAGCTTGAGATCCTTCGGCGTCCTACGGCGTCGTCGCCTGCGGCTCCGCGCCTCCGGCAGCCTCAGGATGACAGCTACACCGCGCGCGGCTCCGCCTTCCCCTTCTCCTCCACCTGCGCAAGGCACAGCGCGGCGGTCATGAGGGCGATGTGCGTGAGCGCTTGCGGGAAGTTGCCGAGCATCGCGCCGGAATCGACGTCAATCTCCTCGGCGAAGAGGCCGACGTCGTTGCCGCGGCGGACGACGTCGTCGAAGAGCGTGCGTGCTTCGTCGACGCGGCCGGCCAGGGCCAGCGCTTCGACGAGCCAGAAGCTGCAGGCCAGGAAGGCGCCCTCGCCGGACGGGAGGCCGTCGTCCGTTTCGCGCGTGTCGTAGCGGTAGATCAGATCGGCGTGGCCGAGCTCGGAGCGGATGGCGTCGATCGTGCCGAGCATGCGCGGGTCGTCGGGATCGATGAAACCGACTCGGGCGACGAAAAGCAGACTGGCGTCGACTTCCTCGTCGTCGAAGATGCCGGTGAAACTGTTGCGGCGCGTGCTGAAGCCGCGCGCCAGCACCTCTTCCTTGATCGCAGCTTTCACTTTTTCGATGCGAGCGTCGTCGATCTTCACGCGGCAACGTTTGGCGATGCGCTGCGCGCTGTCGAGTGCGGACCAGGCCATGACTTTGCCGTGCACGTGCTGCCGGTTGCCGCCGCGCTTTTCCCAGATTCCGGCGTCGGGCTCCTGCCAGCGTTTGCAGACGATGTCGGTCAGGCGGCGGATGAGATGCTGCACATCGCGGTCGAGCGTTTCGCCGCGGCGAGTCGCTTCTTCGATCGCGCCGAGGACTTCGCCGTAGACGTCGAGCTGGAATTGAGCGTGGGCGCCGTTGCCGATGCGGACGGGACGCGAGCCGCGGTAGCCGGCCAGATGATCGAGCGTTTTCTCCGGCATGTGCGACTCGCCGAAAACGTCGTAGAGCATCTGCAGATGCGGGTGCGTGAGGCGCGTGGAGTAGAGCAGCCAGTCGAGAAATGCGGCGCCTTCGTTCGAAAAGCCGCAGTCGAAAAGCGCGGTCACGGTCCACGAAGCATCGCGCAGCCAGCAGTAGCGATAGTCCCAATTGCGCACGCTGCCGATCGCCTCGGGGAGCGACGTGGTCGGCGCGGCGACGATGGCGCCGGTCGGCGCGTACGTCAGCAGTTTCAGGACGAGCGCGGAGCGGAGCACGAGCTCGCGATGCGGACCGCCGTATTTCAGTTGCGATGACCAGTCGCGCCAGAACTTCATGGTGCGTTCGATGGCGTCGTCGGAGATCGATGGCACGACCGCGGGAGTGTGGTCGTCGTAGCCGAGGGCGAAAACGCGCGACTGGCCGGCTTTCAGTGTGAATCGCGCGATCGCGGTGCCGTCATCGATTTCGAACTTCGCATCGCCGCGAAGGTTGAGCACGCGCGCCTCCCATCCGCAGTGGACGGAGGTGCCGCGCTGTTTCAGCCGCGGAGTGATGCGGGCGTAATCGGGGCGCGGCGCGTAGACGACTTCGATCGGGACCTCGCCGTCGATCACTTCGATACGTCGCAGCAGTTGGCGAAACGGCGACAGCGTTTTTCGCTTCTCCTCCTCGGTCATCACCGGCATGAGGTCGAGAAGTTTTGCGGTGCCGGTCGCGGTGGTGAACGTCGTCTCGATGACGTTGGTGCCTTCGAGATAGCGCCGCGTTGCCTGATGTTCAGCCGAGGGATGGATGGCGAAGAAGCCGCCTTTATCGATGTCGAGCAGGCGTCCGAAGATCGACGGCGAATCGAAGCGCGGCCAGCAGAGCCAGTCGATGGAGCCGCCGCGCGAGACGAGCGCCACCGAACGCGTGCAGCCGATGGCGGCGTAATCGGCGATGGGAATGGAGTCGGCCACTCAATGCAATTGTGGCGCAAGCGAAGTGACACGACGAGTGTGATCGCGCATGATTCGCGGCGATGCTTCGCGTCACCGAGATTTTTCACAGCATTCAGGGGGAGTCGACCCACGCCGGACGCCCTTGCGTGTTCGTGCGGCTGGCCGGCTGCAATCTGCGCTGCCGCTGGTGCGATTCCGAGTACACCTTCACCGGCGGCGAGAAGGTTTCCATCGATGAAGTGATCGCGCGCGTGAAGAGCTACGGATGCGATCTCGTCGAAGTCACCGGCGGCGAGCCGCTGGCGCAGAAGGAAGCGGTCGATCTGATCGCGCGTCTTTGCGACGGCGGTTTCGAAGTGCTCATCGAGACCTCGGGATCGATCGACATCGAGCCGGTCGACCGCCGCGCGAAGATCATCCTCGACGTGAAGTGCCCCGGCTCCGGCGAAGCGGAGAAGAACTACTGGCCGAATCTCGACAAGCTCCGGCCGCACGACGAGATCAAGTTCGTCATCGCCGATCGCGGCGATTACGAGTGGGCGCGCGGCGTGATCGCGCAGCGAAACCTCGCCGGACGCACGATCCTCTTTTCTCCCGTCTGGGGCGAGCTCGATCTGAAGTCGCTGGCAGAAATGATGCTCGCCGATCGCGTACCGGCCCGGCTGCAGACGCAATTGCACAAACACATCTGGGGCGCGGACGTGAAGGGAGTCTGATGAATAAACCGACGCTCGACCACATCGGCATCGCGGTGAAATCGCTCGATGCTTCTAAAATTTACGAGGTCCTCGGCCTGACCATCGATCACGTGGAAACCGTGACCACGCAAGACGTGCGGACGGCGTTCCTCTCCGCCGGCGACGCGAACCTCGAGCTGCTCGAACCGACCGGACCGGATTCGACCGTCGCGAAATTCATCGAGAAGCGCGGCGAAGGAATCCACCACATCTGCTTTCGCGTGGACGACATCGAGGCGCACCTGGCCCGCCTGAAGTCGCAAGGCTACCGGCTGATCAACGAGACGCCGGTGCCGGGCGCGCACGGCTGCCGCGTGGCGTTTCTCCATCCCGCCGCGGGCAACGGCGTGCTGATCGAACTGAGCGAAAAATCATGATCGAAGGCTTCGCGCCGTCCGCGCTGATCATCCTCAACCTCGTCAATCCGAAGGAGAAGTTTTTCGGCGTACTGACCGCGCTCTCCCCCGCCGGCGTGACGATGCGCGGCATCAATCTCGACTCGTTCGAAGACTGGATCCACCAGATCGCGCGCAACGAGGAGCCCGACCTCGACCTGATCACGATGTTCGTCCCGCTCTTCCGCGTGGAACGGATTTTCCTCGACGAGCCGTCAGGCGCGATCAAGTCGTACGGACAGCGATTCGAGCAGGTCGCCGGCGTCCCGCTCCGAACGTTCCTCGGGATGGACGACGACGCGGCGCATTAGCGTAGAGCAGGCGTCCCGCCTGCATCCGGCGGGCGTCTCGCCCGTCGGTGGTTTTTGCACAAGTCGCGCGATCGTCAAAGAAATCCCCGTCGGGCGAGACGCCACGACGGTTGCAGGCGTGACGCCCGCACTACGGCTGAGGTCACATCTTTTGCTTCCGGCGCAAGCCGGAGGTTTCTTGCCATGAAGTGGATGCGACTTGCTCTCGTTCTCGCCTGCGTCACCGCCGTTCCGCTGTTTGCCGCTGACCGCACCTTCGATCTCACCGGATGGGCGGCCTGGGTCGATCCCAACAGCAGCGGCACGTTCAATTCGCCCGCGCCCAATCAGCCATTCGACGTCGATTTCGACGGCAAGCTCGGCTACGGAATCGGAGCGAACATCTTCTTTGAAAATCACGTATCGGCGGCGTTCGACGTCGTGCAGGTGCGGCCGGAAACGAATATCCGTTCGCATGCCGTCGGCGGCGCCGGAGCGTTCAGCAACGGGCTGCGCATGACGCCGCTGACCGGCGTGCTGCAGTGGCATTTCGCGCCGAGCGGATTCATCGATCCGTACATCGGCGCCGGCGCGGCGTACGTCCTGTTCGACAAGGCCAACGTCTTCGGCACGCCGAATCTCAACCGCATCGACTTCAAGGACGACGTCGGCCTGGCGCTGAACGGCGGCGTTTCGTTCCGCCTCACACGCATGCTGGCGCTGACGGCGGACGGAAAGTACGTGCCGCTGAAGTCGTCGGCCAAGGCCGTGTTCACGAACGGCACGACCACGACGAAAGTGAAAATCAATCCGGTGATTTTCTCCGGCGGACTGCAGCTGCGTTTCTAGGCTCCGGCGCGCGTTGGGCGCGGATGGGTCGCGGCGCGGATGGCCATGCGCGCCGCACCTTCCACCGGTGTGTGCGCCGGCGGGACAACGCGGGCGCGCGGCGCGGCCGCCAGGATGGCGGCGCGCATCGGTGCGAGGAGTGTTTCGCCGGCGTTGAACGCGCCGCCGACGTACGCGACCGGAAAATCGGTCGGCGTCAGACCAAGCCGCTTCGCCACCGCCAGGACTGACGAGGCTAACTCGCCGCCGGCGCGCTGAACGATTTCGTGAGCGGCCGGGTCGCCATGCTCGGCGGCGTCGATCACCAGCTTGCCGACGCGGGCGATGTCGTCGGCATGCGTCGTCTGCGCGTAGACGAAGCGCGGCAGATCGGCGGGCGCCATGTCGTAATCGCGCTTCAGCAGCTCGGTCATCAGCGTGGCCGGACCTCGCCCGTCATGCGCGCGCAGGATCGACGCGAGGCCGGCCCGGGCGATCGCGAAACCGCTCCCTTCGTCGCCGACGATCGGTCCCCATCCTCCGGCGCGCGCTTCGTCGCCCGCTTCGTTTCGTCCGACGCAAACCGAGCCGGTGCCGGCGATCACGACGATACCTGCGCCGAAACCGATCGCGCCACTCAGGGCGATGCGGGCATCGTTGTCCACCGTGAAATTGCCGCGCGGAAAAAAAACGCTAAGTGAGTCGACGACTTCCTGGCGATGCGCAGGATGGTCGGCGCCGGCGATGCCGCAGTAGGTCCAGGCGATCTCGCGGCTGGCCACCTTCGAGGCGACGATGGCCTTCGTGACGGCGCGCTCGATGTTGCGCGCGGCCGTCTCGATGCCGACGCGCAGGTGATTGGAGGGACCGGCCAGACCGTCGCCGAGCGCGAGGCCGCTGTCATCGATGACCAGCGCCGCGGTTTTCGACGCGCCGCCGTCGACGCCGAGGTAGTACGCCATGCAGGGGATGTTTTACCGCAAGTGCGATGCCGTCAGGACCGTTCCTTGCAGAATTCGCGGTGAAAAGGAGTCGTGCATGAAATCGAATCGAGTGTTGACCACCGTGGCCCTGGCCCTGGTCTCTGTTTTTCTGATCGCCGCCGCCGGCTGCAAGATGAGCGGCATGGCCGTGACCTCGCGCGGTCAGCTTTTGAAAGTGAACATCGTCCATCCGAAGGACCTCCCCGAGCGCGGCGAGGACAACATCGACATCATCCTCGGCAGCCGCGGCGTGAACAGCGTCCGCGACGTTCTGCTCGACGTCGAGCTTCCGCCGCAACTGATCGTGCTCGACGAGACACACGAGCGCGGAGTCACCATGACCCACGATCCCGGCTCGAACGTCTACCACTACACGATCGGCAACCTGCAACCCGCCGAGGATTCGACCATCCGCTACAAAGTGCGGACGTCGTTCGGCACGATGAACCAGAGCGACAGCGTGAAAGCGACGGCGTGGCAGCGCGATCTTCCGGGCGATCAGCTCGTGGAGACGGCAGTCATCAAGTTGCGGCCGTAGGCGATAAGCTCACAACACTATGTCGTCCATTGAGCTTGACCAGCAGCCGAAACACGAAATCCACATCCCTCCCAAACCGCGCGAGGCGCTCGAAGACCGCAAGCTGCTCGACCGGCCTACGCGGCAGGAAGTTCTGCAGAGTGAGTCGTGGCGCGTGCTGCGGATCACGAGCGAGTTCGTGGCCGGCTTCGATCATCTGGCCGAGGTCTATCCGGCGGTGACGATCTTCGGATCGGCGCGGACGCAGCTGGCGAACGAGTACTACGGCGCGGCGGTCAAGACCGCGGAACTGATCGGCAAGGCTGGCTTCGCGGTCATCACCGGCGGCGGCCCTGGGATCATGGAAGCGGCCAACAAAGGGGCGCGGCAGGCCGGCGCGCTGTCGATCGGCTGCAACATCGAGCTGCCGTTCGAGCAGAAGATCAACGAGTACGTCGACAAGGCCATGACCTTCCGCTACTTCTTCGTGCGGAAGACGATGTTCGTGAAGTACTCCGAGGCCTTCATCACCTTTCCCGGCGGCTTTGGAACGCTGGACGAGTTGATGGGCGCGTTGACGCTGATCCAGACCAAGAAGATCACGAACTTCCCCGTGATCCTCTACGGCAGCGATTACTGGGGCGGTCTGATCGACTGGTTGCGCAAGACCGTCCTCGGCGCGAACAACATTACGGCCGAGGATGTCGACAGTCTGCACGTGGTCGACGATCCGAAGCGCGTCTGCGAAATCGTCTGCGAGTTTCACGATCAGGCGCTGGTGACGAACAAAGACGAGGACGAGATCACCCCGCCGCCTCGGCCGCGTCACTCGGACTGATAAATGGTCCTTTCCTTGCAGTTATTTACACTGAAAGGAGAGACCAGAATGCGTATTCAGCAGACGGATCGAATCCTCAAAGAGGCCCGGATCGCGCGGCATGGCCAGCACGTGCAGGAGCAGAACCGCGGCGGGATGTGGCAGCGCGCGTGGCACTCGCTGACGCACATCTTCAAACGTTCGTAACTCGCTGGTGGGGCGCCGCTTACGGCGCCTCGCTCTCTTCCACTTCTTCGATGGCCGGCATCTGCGTCTGCACGATCACCCAGCGCACGCGGAAGCGCTCTGCGTCCAAAACTTCGATCGCCAGATCGCCCAGCTCCGTCCGGTCGCCCGGCACGACTTCCCTTCCCAACCTCGCCGCCACGTAACCGCCGATGGTCTCCTCGGCAGGCTCGCCGACGTCGACTTTCAGCCGGTCCGCGAGATCCTCGATCAGGTAGTCGCCACGCACGCGATACCGTCCGTTTCCGAGCGGCTCGATTTCCGGCCGCTCGCGGTCGAACTCGTCCTGAATCTGCCCGAACAACTCCTCGGTGATGTTCTCCAGCGACACGATGCCCGACGCGCCGCCGTACTCGTCGAGCACGATGGCCATGTGCGTCTTGTGCTCGATGAACTGCGACAGCAGCGCTTCGACGGTCGAGTTTTCGGGGATGAAAAGGACATCGCGCTTCAGCTCCATCATCGTCCGGCCCGGTCCGCGGAGCTGCGCCAGGAAGAGGTCTTTGACGTGAATGAGTCCGATGGTCTGATCGAGGGAACCGTCGCACAAAGGATAGCGCGTGTGGCGCGTGGTGCGGATGATCTCGAGGTTTTCCTCGATCGATTTCAGCGTCGAGAGGACCGAAACGTCCGTGCGCGGAACCATGATCTGGCGCGCGGTGCGCTTCGAAAACTGGAAGACGCCTTCGATGATCTCGCGGTTCTCCTCGGACAGGATCCCGGCCTTCTCCGAGTGCGCGAGGATGAGGCGCAGCTCCTCCTGCGAGTGGATCATCTCCGTGTCGCTGGCCGGCTTGATCCCGACGAGGCGCAGAACGCGATTCGTGGTCCGATTCAGCATCCAGATGATCGGAAACATCAGGACGTAAAACGCGCGGAGCAGATGCGCCGACCAGAGCGCCGTGCCGAGGGTCTTGTCGATAGCGAGGTACTTGGGGCCGAGCTCGCCCATGATGATGTGCAGCGAGGAGATGACCACGAACGCGATCGACGCCGCGATCGTGTGGGCCACGGCAACGCTGTAGACGCCGAAGAACGACAATCGCGGCTGGATCAGCGCAGCGAATGCCGGCTCGCCGACCCATCCAAGCGCCAGCGACGCCAGCGTGACGCCGAGCTGCGTGGCGGAGAGGTAGCTGTCGAGTTTCTTGATGATGCGCCGCGCCATGCGCGCGCGCGAGCTCCCCTCGGCGGCCATCTCCGCGAGCTGCGTCGGCCGCACTTTGATGATCGCGAATTCAGCAGCGACGAAGAATCCGTTCGCGATGATGAACAGCAACGCGAGAAGCAAGTACCAGCCAGGCATACTCACCGAGCGCGAAGGGCCGCCGCGCTACGAGATGGAGGGACGTCCATGGAAGCGTGGGATTGTATCGCAGGGCGTAGCGCCGGCGGCTCGCCGGCTGGACCGCCGCCGGCTCGGCGGCAAGTGTGACGGACCGCGCCAGCGAGCCGCTGGCGGTCCAGCCGCCGGGCCGGCGGCGCTACGACGCTACGCGATCACCTCATCCAACGTCCGCCAGAAGCGCGGGTACGACTTCGACACCACCTGCTCGTTCGCGATGGTGACGTTGCCGCGGGCCAGTCCCGCGATGGCGAAGGACATGGCGATGCGATGATCGTTGTGCGTTTCGATCGTGACGGGGTCGGACGACCATCCTGGTTGGATGAGCAGCGAATCGGGTCGCTCGTCGACCGTGGCGCCGAGGCGGCGCAGCTCGGAGGTGATCGTGGCCAGGCGGTCGGATTCTTTGACGCGCAGATTGGCCACGTTCACGATCTCGACCGGCGACGACGCCAGCGGCGCGATCGCGGCGAGCGTCGGGACGATGTCGGGCGATGAGTTGCAGTCGAAGCGTCCGCCGCGCAATTCGGATGCGCCGATGACCGTGATCGCGTCGTCATCAAAAAGTACTTCGCATCCCATCGATCGCAGGATGTCGAGAAACGCCGCATCGCCCTGCGCGCTCGGGTGCGCGAGGCCGCGCACCGTCACCTTGCCCCGCGTGGCCGCTGCGGCGGCGAACCAGTAGGAGGCCGAGGAGTAGTCGCCTTCGACGCGGTAGTCGTCGCGGCGGAGTTTTGCCGCGCGCACGTGCACGACGTTGCCGTCGCGTTTCACGTTGGCGCCGAACGCGGTGAGGATCGACGCGGTGATGTCGAGGTAGGACGCCGAGGCCAGCGAGGTCAGGCGCAGCGTGATGCCGTCCGGCAGCGTAGCGCCGGCCATCATCAGCGACGACGCGAACTGGCTCGACGTATCGGCGGCGATGGCGACGTCGAATCCGCCGCGCATTTTCTTTCCGCGAATGCGCAGCGGCGGATAGCCCTCACGATCCACATACTCGACCTCGGCGCCGATCGAGAGCAGCACCTCGACCAGATCGCCGATCGGCCGCTCGTGCATGCGCGCTTCGCCTTCGAGAACGAATCGTCCCGGCGTGAACGCGAGCCAGCCGGTCAGAAAACGCATCGCGGTTCCTGCGTTGCCGACGAAGACGTGAACGTCATTCGCCGACATGCTGATGCGCGGTCCGATCGCGACGCCGGTTTTGAAGGTGCCGTCGACCTGAAAACCGATCGTGCGCAACGCCTCCAGCGCGTAGCGCGTGTCGTCCGCATCGAGGCAGTTCGTAATCGTGGTCAACCCCTCGGCCATCGCGCCGAGGAGCAGCGCGCGGACGGAGTAGGACTTGGAAGGAGGGGCGATGACGGTGGCGTTCAGCGGGCCGATTTTGGGGATGCTCTTCAATCGACCTCCAGAACCAAACCGTCATACGCGAGTTTGATCCCATCCGGCAATATTGCTTCGACGGTTGAGTGATCCACCTCGTGCGTAAGGTGAATCAGCCACGTTTCCCGCGCGCCGATGCGCTGCGCGGTTTCGACCGCTTCGTCGATCACGAAATGCGTTGGATGGCGTGGCGCGATGCGCAGACCGTCGAGGGCGAGTATTTCGACGCCTTGCAGCAGATCCATCGTCGAATCGGGGATGCCGTTCGTGTCGGTGATGTACGCGAAGTTTCCGATGCGGAATCCGAGGATGGTCCAGTCGCCGTGGGCGACGGGGAGCGGCGTGATGGCGATGCCTTCGTGGACGAAGGGCCCGTCGATCTCGATGAGGTCGAGCTGCGGTTTGCCGCCGCCGATCTGCGAGTCGGACCAGATGTAGCTGAACGCGCGACGGATGCCGGCCGCGGTCATCGGATTGGCGAAGGCCTGGATGGCCTCGCGCTGCCGGAAGTTGAAGGGGCGGATGTCGTCGAGGCCCATCAGGTGATCGGAATGCGAGTGCGTGAAGAGGACGAAGTCGAGGCGCGGGATTGGGAACTTGAGAAGCTGGAGACGAAGGTCGGGGCTCGTGTCGATGAGAAAGTGCTTGCCGGCGTGCTCGATTTTCACCGACTGGCGCAGGCGTTTGTTGCGGGGATCAGTGGACGTGCAGATGGAACAGGAGCATCCGACTACGGGGACGCCGGTTGATGTTCCGCTGCCTAGGAAAGTGATACGCATAAAAAACTTTTCACGCGGAGCCGCGGGGACGCGGAGAAAAGCTCTGCTCCGCGTCTCCGCGGCTCCGCGTGATCAAACCGTTACCCATTCGAACGAACCGGTATTCGGATCGATCGCCATCGCTTCCCCGGTTTCATACCACGGCGGAAGGATGGTGATCGTCGGAGAACCATCCAGCACCAGCTTCTCGTGAAAGTGTCCGAAGACGACGTGCGTGAAGTTGTTGCGCGAGGCGCCGAAGGTTTTCATCTGCTCGATCGGGAGCTGCGATTTGTGTTTGAAGTTCGAATCGGACAGCCGGCCTTCGATCTTGTCGACGAATCCGCGCGCCATCTTCTTCGGGATGAACTTCAGCGCGAATTTCGACAGCGCGTTCTTCGAGGCCCAGCGCCAGAAACGGTACGGGATGTCGCGGTCGTTGATCATGTCGCCGTGGATGATCAGGTACTTTTTGTGGCCGGCGGCGACCGTGTACTCCATCGCGATATCGGTCACGCCGTCCTCGACGAATGAGCCGTGCAGAAAGAAGTCGCGGTTGCCTTCGACGTAGTGAATGGGGACGCCGCTGTCGCGCAACTCGCGAAAACGGGCGAAGACTTTTTCGACCGAGGTTGTATAGAACTTCGGATCGGCGATCAGGTAGTGAAAGAGATCGCCGTTGAGGTAGAGCGCGCGCGGATGCAGCGCGGCGAGGCGGTCCAGCCAGGCGATGATCGGCGCTTCGCTGCCGTCGGAGAGGCCGATGTGCGAGTCGCCGATGACGAAAATCTGTCCTGCCGGGATCACGGGGTCAGCTCCTCCAGGACGCTCTGCAACTCGACGTAGTTCGGTTCGCTGAAGGCGCAGAAGACGACCCGCTGCAATGATCGCGCGTGCGGGCGGAAATCGAGCGCGGTGGAAACCAGCACGCGCCAGCAGCGCGCGGGGTCGAATCCGAAGACCGACGGCACCGGCGGCATGGCCACCGAGGCGATGGCCAGCTCCTCGGCGCGTTTCAGCGCGGCCCACACGGCGTTGCGGAGTTTCGTGTCCTCATCGCCGTCGCCGAAGCGCGGCACGATGGCGTGGATGACGAACTTGCAGAGCACATTTCCGCCGCTGGTGACGACCGCATGCCCGACCGGCACCGATCCGAATTCAGCAACCGGTTTGCTGGCCGAGGCCGGATTGATGATGGCGTCGACCTTGAGGGAGTTGACGTCGGCGCGAAGGAGCTCGATATGCATTCGGGAGCGGGAGTTTAACCGCACATGTCAGCGGACAGCGTGCCGCCGCAAAAGCGTTGGAGGAAGCCGCGCGAGCGAGCGCGCGAACGCCCGCGGCGCATCGCCGTTCGCGGCGTCGATGCGGCTGTAAACGATATCGACGCCGTCGGGCGTCAGGACGGGGAATGGAGTCGTCTTAAGAATGCCCGTCGCGACATCGAGCGGCGCGTCATCGAGCGGATCGCCATACCGATTGAGCCGAATCGCGTGCAGCGTCGCCGGGACGCAGTTACTCCCACCTTCGATCCAGGCCACGACAAACTCCGACCCGTTCCAGATGATCGCCGGGGCGTCTGACACCGGCGCGCTTGACCTGCAAGGGTCGAACGGCAACGTCGAGTACACGCTGATTCGCGGTCTCGAGACGGCCGCGTTCTCGATTGCCACCTGCGCGAGGGCAAGGTTCCTCCCACCACCGTCGTTGTCGACAGCCCAGACGAACGTCGCCGCGCCGGCTCCTACCGCCATCGCCAGCGGGAGATCGCCTTCGCTGACGAAATCGAAGAGAGTGGCGGTCGGGGCAGGAGGATCACGTTTCGCGTCGAGACGCAGACCGGTCATCGCTACCGGCCCCCTACCGCCGCGGTAGTCCACGTGGTCGAGGGTGTAACCGACGAAGAATCCGTTCCCCGTCCATGCCGCCTGCGGTGCACGGGCCTTGATCCAGGTTCCATCGTCCACCAGGCCCACCGGAAACGTCGACACGGTGGCGGTGCGAATGGAACGGTCCTCCGGGAGCCTGGCCACGAAAACATCGAGATCCGACCACGTGATGAGGAACGTGGTTCCATCGAAGGCGATACCGGGACTCGACCGCCACGAGGATTTCAGCGTCCCCTGCCAGAGGACAATCGGCACGGAATCGATCGCGCGGCCATCGAGGGTCATGCGCATGGCGAGCACGTTCTGGATCGCGCTGCTGAACGCGGCCTCCATCCAGACGACCAGAAAGCTTCCGTTGCCCGCCGCAACCGCTGGAAGGTTCACGTAGTGGTTCGGTGCTCGTGGTGCGATCGGGAAAGTGACTCCGTCGACCGACGCGAAGATGCGGGCATACGGCTCGAGCCAGGCCATGAGCTCGTGACCACCGGCGCGTGCCACACGCACGTGGTCCTGCGGTCTTCCGGATTGTGAAATCAGGTTCGTCTCCGAGCTCGCCATCGCGGCAAAGCTCGTGAATGTGCGCGCAACGATGTCGCCTGCTGCGCTGAATTCGAGACCAGCCCAAAGAATAATGTGAACGTTGTCCGCGGCGGCGAAGATGGGGTGTTCGCCCGGCGAAAGCCTCTGTGAGGTCAAAAGGAACTCGCTACTTTCGGGCAGTGAGCCGTTCGCGGCGATTCGCAGCAGGCTGACGCTCGCAGACTCGCGCGTGAAAATCACCGCAAATTCCCGGCCGTCCCACCACGCTGTGGGAGTGGGAGTGAAGTACGGTCCGGGCGGATCGTCGAGCTCTGCGGCGGTATGAAGCCGGCCCTGATAATCGGTGAGCAGATAGCCGGCAGCCTTTCCGTGCACCGGCGTCCCCTGCTGTTGCCAGCCCAGAAGGACCGCATCTGGCGAAAATGCCGCGGTCAGTTCCGCATAATGATCGAGCGATGGAAGCAGCGTGTCCGCCGGAAGGCCGGCGTCGCCGATCGTATGAAGTACCGGCTGCGTCGTGACGTTCCGGTTCCAGTCGAGGGTCGCGTAGCTGTCGACGATCACGTAGCCGCCGTTATGGACACCAGCGGCAACGGAGTCGTTGCGAGACGACCAGACCGTCCGGAGCGGAGCGCCTTCGCGGTCGAGCAGAATCGCCGTTTCGCGGTACTCCGTGTATCGATTTTTCGTGACCAGCAGATAGCTCGATCCGTTTGAGAGGAGGAACTTTGGTTCGTCGCCGGGAAAGAATCGAGGCGGCGCGATCGGCGTCCCGTTTTCGTCGAGCCGCTGCGTCCTGATGCCCGCGTCGTGGCGATACGCGATGAGGTAGTCGTTACCCGCGGACGCGATCAACGTCTCCCATCCGCCGGCTTTCACCCGGATTCCTTGCGGGTCCCGAGGCCGGCCGTCGCGACCGATGCGCGTGCCGTATGTCTCATAGCCACCTCCACGGTGATCGACCCATACGGCAAAGAAATCACGCCCGTTCGAAGCAACCGTGGGGAGGAACTGATCATACGCGGCGGGACCGAATTCGACCGGCGTGAGCGGCCGCTCTGCGCCAAGTCGCACCTCGGCCGCGTATATCGCGCTGCTGAACGCGAACAACAGCAGAGAACCAACCAGGGACTTGAGCATGACCTAAATGGCGCTATTGATTTTGCTACGCGGATTTTCATCGTACGCGTCGTCAATCGCCTGCACCGCATCTTCGGGTGCGCTCTTCGGCACGGTGATCTCGACGCGGTAGTAGTGATCGCCGGCGGTCGTCTTTTTCTTCACGCCCTTGCCGCGCAGCCGAAATGTCTGGCCGCCCTGCGTGCCGGCCGGAATGCGCGCGCGCACCGGGCCTTGAATGGTCGGCACTTCGACCTCGGCGCCGCGGATCGCTTCGCCGACTTTGATGGGGAGGTCGATGTAGATGTCGTCGCCGCGGCGTTCGAACAGTGGATGTGCGCGAACGTGAATGAGCACGTTGAGATCGCCGGCCGGTCCGCCGTTGTGTCCGGGCGCGCCTTTGCCGCGCAGCCGGATTTTCTGCCCGTCGGCCACGCCCTCGGGGATCTTGACCTTGACGCCTTTGCCGTTGATGACGAGATCCATCGTCGTGCCGAGAATGGCATCGCGAAAATCGATGGTGAGCTCGGCTTCGAGATCGCCGCCGCGTTCGGGGCTGGGCTCGAATCCACCAGGGCCGCCGCCGCCGAAGAGATCGGAAAAGATGTCGGTGAATCCGCCGCCGCCAGTCGAGCGCCGTCCGGCACGCGCGCGTCCGCCGCCGGTGAACTGCGAGAAGTCGAAGCCGCCGAACGGATTTGCACCACCTGCAAACGGATTTCCGCCCGGACCGCCGCCGCCGCGGAACGCTTCCTTGCCGAGGCGGTCATACTGCTCGCGCTTCTCGGTGTCGGAGAGAACTGCATAGGCTTCAGAGACTTCCTTGAACTTGTTCTCGGCGTCCTTGTTGCCCTTGTTCTTGTCGGGATGGAACTTCTTCGCCAGGCCGCGGTAGGCCTTCTTGATCTCGTCGGCGCTGGCGCTCTTTTTCACGCCGAGGATGTCGTAGTAGTCCTTCTCAGCCATAGTTTTCAGTGGTCCGGCCCGATGTTTTAGCACATGAATTGCTTCGGCGGCCCGTTGGAGAAACAATCACCCGCACATGTACGGATCACTGGCTCGCCGCAACATTCTGACGATGATCCTCGCCGGCGGTATGGGCGAGCGGCTTTACCCGCTGACGCGCGACCGCGCCAAGCCGGCCGTGCCGTTCGGCGGCCGCTACCGGATCATCGACTTCGTCATCAACAACTTCATCAACTCCGGATTTTTCAAAATCAAGGTGATGACGCAGTTCAAATCGAACTCGCTCATCGAGCACATCACGCGCACGTGGCGGCTGGTTCCGGAGATTGGTCAATATGTTGACATTGTCCCGGCGCAGATGCGCAAGGGTCCATTCTGGTTCCGCGGCACGGCCGACGCGGTCTTTCAGAATCTGGAGCTGATCTTCGACGAGCAGCCGGAGTTCGTCTGCGTCTTCGGCGGCGATCACATCTACAAGATGGATGTGAATCAGATGCTGCAGGAACACCTGACCAACGATGCCGACCTGACCATCGCCACGATTCCGGTGCCGGTCGAGGAGGCGCATCACTTCGGAATCGTGGAAGTGGATAGCGACTGGCGCGTGACCGGCTTCGTGGAGAAACCAAAAGAGGGAGCCAAGACGATTCCGGGCCGGCCGGACATGGTGTTGGCGTCGATGGGCAACTACATCTTCAAGGCCAACGTGATGATCGACGTGCTGCAGCGCAATGCGCTGCGCGACGCGGCGCACGATTTCGGCAAGGAGATCATCCCGGCCATGTATCCGCGGATGAAGGTCTTCGCGTACGACTTCGGGCAGAACTACGTGCCGGGGGAGGCGGAGATCAACCGCGGATACTGGCGCGACGTGGGGACGATCGATTCGTACTTTGCCGCGTCGCTCGATCTGGTCGCGGTCACGCCGCTGTTCAATCTCTACAACGCGCAGTGGCCGATGGTGTCGGCGCCGCTGAACTTGCCGCCGGCGAAGTTCGTCTTCGCCGATTCGAAGTCGCAGCGCATCGGAATCGCAACGGACTCGCTCGTGTCCGACGGCGTGATCATCTCGGGCGGCACGATCAACCGCTGCGTCCTCCATCCGCGCGTGCGCATCCACTCGTACACGGACGTCGATGAGTCGATCCTGATGGACGGCGTCGAAGTCGGACGGCATTCGAAGATCCGCCGCACGATCATCGACAAGGGTGTGAAGATCCCGCCGGGAACGACGATCGGCTACGACCTCGAAGCCGACCGGCAGCGCTTCACCGTGACGGACAGCGGGATCGTGGTGGTGCCGAAGGGGGCGGAGATTACGGAAGGGGTTTTGGCGTAGGAAGGCGAAATGTTGAATGTTGAATGGTGAATGTTCAATGTTGAATGAAATCGGCAGCCGCCGG
>Ga0157369_10004604_pt1 | contig 16206 bp, 17 predicted proteins | sample C25metaG_FD_113461 | JGI IMG/M metagenome (GOLD analysis project Ga0157369, IMG submission 113461) | Corn rhizosphere microbial communities from Kellogg Biological Station, Michigan, USA - C2-5 metaG | ecosystem: Host-associated > Plants > Roots > Rhizosphere > Soil | place: USA: Michigan... | reverse complement strand
TCGGAAGGCTGAGTGGAGGGATTGATCCGGGCGTGGGAGCGCAGCGACCGTCTGGCGCAGCCAGACACAGCGGAAGGAGGTGCAGCGAAGCAAACCGTAGCCGCTGCGCCCGGATCAGTCCCGTAGCGAAGGTACCCGAGCCTGCGAGGGCCGAACGTAGGAGCAAGCCTTTTGGGTTACCTTTTCGGCGTTTGGAAAAGGTGACTCGCCGTAAGGGCGAAACCGCCAGCCGCAACACCCGAAAAAACGGATATACACCCAAAACCCAAGAGCATGGTCGGCCCAAAGGCCGCCACGCCCCAACAAAAAACCGCAAATGTCAGAACCGCTCCGCCACCCGCTTATAGGGATAATCCGGCTCCCGATACTTGCCCGGCTTCTGCCGTTTCGGCAACTCGACCTTGTCGCGCTTAACCTCCTCATAAGGAATGCGACTGAGCAGATCAGTGATGATGTTCAGCCGTGCACGACGTTTGTCATTGGAATCGGCAACCCTCCACGGCGCCCAATCGGTATCGGTATGTTTGAACATCTCGTCCCGCGCCCGTGAGTAGTCATACCAGCGGCTGTAGGATTTCAGATCCATGGGTGTCAGTTTCCAGATCTTGCGCCCGTCATTGATTCGCGCTTCGAGCCGGCGGGTCTGTTCATCCGGACTGACCTCAAGCCAGTACTTGAGCAGGATCACCCCCGAATCGACGATAGCGTTTTCTACCCACGGGATCGACTTGAGAAACTTGTCGGCCTGTTCTTCCGTGCAAAAGCCCATGACCCGTTCGACACCGGCGCGGTTGTACCAACTGCGGTCGCAAATCACCACCTCGCCGCCCGCCGGCAGATGCGGCAGATAGCGCTGTACATGCATCTGACTTTTTTCTCGATCGGTTGGCGCCGGTAATGCCATCACCCGGAACACCCGTGGGCTGACGCGTTCCGTGATCGCCTTGATCACCCCGCCCTTGCCCGCACCGTCGCGGCCTTCGAAAACAATACACACCTTGACACCTTTGGCGATGACCCACTCCTGCAGCTTGACCAGTTCAATGTGCAGCTTGCGCAGCTGTTCGAGATAGTCCTTGTTTTTCAAGCGTGGACGTTCGATTGCCTTTGCAGGTTTCTTCTTGTCTTTCGCCATGAACCTGTCCTCGCGCTTCAACAGCCCGCTGAAATTGTTTATTGACCCGATGGCCCTGATCCGTGAGGTTAGTTGACGCCGGATTGTTTGCCATCACCGGGCAAAAAAGCCCTGTCGCCATGTGTTTCCTGGGTTTGTTCCGACGTCGCACTGTTCATTGCCCGATCCCCTGTTTGCTGGAGTTTTTTCGATGCCGTCGTCCAAATCATTGCCCACTGCCCTGCTCGGGCTGGCCCTGGCCTGCCCGGCGATGGCCGAGACCCAAGGTCTGGAGCTGGGGCAAGTATTGATTTCGGCGGATCAGCGCGGTGGCACCGATGCCTCGGTCGAAGAAGCCAGGGAACGCCTCGAACAGGTACCCGGCGGCACCAACGTGGTCGACATGCGCCAGCCGTTGCAGGGCCGCGTTGCCAGCAATCAGGATGTGCTGGCCCATCAGCCAGGGGTCTATGCCCAGTCGGCGGGCAACGAAGGTGTGAAGATTTCCATCCGTGGTTCAGGCATCAACCGCGCACCCGGCGCCCACGCCTCGGGGCTCTACACGATGCTGGATGGCTTGCCCCTCACCGGCCCCGGCGGCACGCCGTATGAATTGCTCGAGCCGCTGTGGGTCGACCATGTCGAAGTGCTGCGCGGCGCCAACGGCTTCGATCGCGGCTCGCTGGCACTGGGCGGCGCTATCGATTACGTCAGCCACACCGGTTACACCGCGCCAAAGCTGCAAGTGCGCTACGCCACCGGCAGCCATGGCTATCAGCAGCGCCAGGTCAGCTCCGGGCAAGTGCTGGGAGATTTCGATTACTACGTGTCCCTGACCGATGCCAACGCCGACGGCTATCAGGACCACACCGCCAGCGAGAGCAAAGGCCTGATCGCCAACTTCGGCTATCGCTTCAACCCGAATCTGGAAACCCGCTTCTACTTCCGCTATCGCGAAACCGACAACGACCTCGACGGTCGCGTGACCAAGCATTCCATCGAACACAGCCCACGGGCAGCCAACCCGGCGTATGTGGCCCGCGATGACAGCCGCAAGCAGCCCGGCAGTACCTTCATCGGCAACAAGACCACGTTCTACCTCGATGACGATGCGAGCATCCAGACCGGCCTCGCCTACCATGACTACCCGATGGATCTGCGCGAGGGTCCGAACCGGCTGAAGGTGGCATACACCGACGTCAGCGGCACCTTCGACTACAAGCGCCGCGACACTTTGTTCGGCATGGAAAGCCGCAGCAATGTCGGCCTGCGCGTGACCAAGCACCTGCCCAACGACGGCGCCAGCGAGTTCGTGCGAATCCCGAGTGGCAACACCGCCAGCTATGCCCCCGGCACGCGGATGCGTAATTTTACTTATCAGGGTTCGGATACCGTGCTGCATTTCGGCAATGACCTGGAAATTGCCGACGACCTCTGGCTGACAACCGGCCTCGCCGCCATCTACACCCGCCGCGAAAGCGCCGTGACCTATCCGCAGGGCGGCGGCAAAACAAGTCTCAGCGACTGGGACTATGCACCGCGCATCGGCCTGCGCTATCAGATCACCCCGGACGTGCAAGTGTTCGGCAACCTCAGCCGCTCCGTCGAAGCACCGCACCCGTGGTCGTTGATCTACAGCTCCAACGTGCGCTTCCCTGCCGGCAGCGGCGCCGCCACCGGCACTCAGCGCGACCCGATCAAACTGCAAAACCAGACCGCGACCACCCTGGAACTCGGCGGCCGTGGCGACAGCGCCTTCGGCGAATGGAGCCTGGCCTGGTACTACGCGCAAGTTCGTCACGAATTGCTCTCGGTACTGCCGGACGCCAACGCCGTCACGCCCTACGAACTCAACGCCAGCCCGACAGTGCACCAAGGCATCGAGGCCAGCCTCAACAGCAAACTCTGGACCGCCGCTGACGGCCGCCACTTGAGCTTGCGCCAGGCCTACACCTTCAGCGACTTCCACTACCGCAACGACGAACGCTTCGGCGACAACCGCCTGCCGGGCCTGCCAATGCATTATTACCAGGGCGAACTGCGTTACGACTGGCCGCAGGGTTTCTTCGCCGCCGTGAATACGCAACTGGTGTCCAAAGTTGCCGTGGACTACGCCAACAGCTACTACGCCGACCCCTACGCCCTGTTCGGCGCCACGCTGGGCTACAACGCCCCGAAGGGCGACTGGCAAGGCTGGGTCGACATGCGCAACCGGACCGGCAAGCGTTATGCGGCAACGGTCACGCCGGGGTATGACGACAAAGGTCTGGATGCCGCGCGGTCGACACCGGGTGAAGGGATGGGGGTTTATGTTGGGGTTTCGTGGAGTTTGTTGTGAGGCCTGTTGGCTGTAGACGGACAACTCCAGCCAATCTGCACTACGCTGGCTAGCGATATGAGACAGCTTGCGGAAGGTTCGCTCAATGACAGTCTGCTGCCCTGATTGTGGGTTCACCACCGATAACCTTCCGCCCACGCATAAATGCCCTGAGTGCGGAGAGTTTTCCCACGATTGGTTGATTTACGACTGGGAAGAATTTGTTGCGATCAAACGTCGGCACATCAAGTACAACGTCGCGATTCTTGGGGCATTGCTGATCAATGTGCTTCTGGCCCTCGCGCTTCAGTCCAGCAATGCTTTCCAGTGGTTTTTGACGCTATTGGCGATACCGGCGATCATCAGCTGGCTTCGTTGTCGCAGACAATTGCGGGCGAGGTCAGCATATAAAGGCCATGAATCTGGCGTTGTTTTTCCATGGTTCAGCGGGTTGGGCGGTCTTTAATGGCTGTGCAATAAGGAGCTTTTGCCAGCCCGACGTCCTCTTGCAATACGAATCCGAAACGCAACAAGCAGTGGCAAGCCCTTCAAGGAAGATGTAGATGCGCGAACGCAAAGCAGCACGATTACTGGTCATAAGTCCCTCGCAAGAAGTTCTGCTTTTCAGATTCATCCATGAGAACGGCGCCTTGGCCGGCAGAAATTACTGGGCAACCCCAGGCGGCGGCCTTGAGGCCGGTGAGACATTCCATGACGCTGCAATACGTGAGTTGCGTGAGGAAACCGGTATTGAGGTCCTCACGGTTGACGGACCTGTAGCTCACCGTGATTTTTCCATGCTATTACCCAACGGCGAAACTGTACTCGCGGTCGAACAACATTTCGTCGTGCATACGCCAAGCGAGCGGCTATCCAGAGCTGGCTGGACTCAGGAAGAAACCGAGGTCATGGCCGATCATCGTTGGTGGTCCGCTGAATCGCTACGAGGCATCGACGATCAGATATGGCCCGAGAAGCTGGATGAAATGCTGGTGAATGCAGGCATCTTCGAGTCGGTCAGGTAATCATCGCTCTCCACTGAAAATAACGGACTAATCTCATGGATACTTCCCAAGAAAACTCTCTGGAAACATCACTCCGACTGGCCGCTGACGAACCCGCGCATCGCCCTGAGTTCTATCGCACCCTGCTGGATTCGACCGTCTACATCCTCGGCACCGCCGGTGCGGCGCAAGGTCATGTCAATCTCGAAGCCGGTAGCAACATCAGCATCGCTCATTGGCAGAAGCCCGATGGCACGCCGGTAATTCCGTTCTTCTCCTCGCTGCCCACGCTGCAACAATCCATCGACAGCGAGCAGAGCTATGTGGAGATACCTGCACGATCATTGTTCGAAATCACGCTGGGCGCGCTGCTCTTTCTCAATCCGAAGTCGCCGTACGGCAAGGAATTCCTTCCGGATGAAGTGCAACGCCTGCTCTCAGGCGAAATCGGCCGGCCCGCTACGCAGCGTACCGTCGAAAAAGAAACCAACGTGTTGCTCGGACAGCCTTCCGACTACCCATCGACGATGGTCCACTCGCTCTCGCAACTGCTGGCCAAACACTCCAATGTGAAACGCGCGTTCCTGGCGCTCATGCACGACGCCTCGGTTGATGAAAAGCCGCACCTGATCGTCGGCATCGAAGCGGATGGCGATATCGAACAGGTCATGCGCGAAGCCGGCAATGTCGCTGCGGACACGGCCCCTGATGGCGGGCCGGTTGATTTTTGCCGCGTGCTGACGGGACAAACCGGGCTGAGTGATTACTTTCTCAAGGAGACCAAGCCATTCTACGAACGCAAGGCACCGAGCAAGCTGCGTTCGCTCTTTGGCTTTGGTTGACAGTCGCCTGCAGGCCGCTTGATCAGCGGGCCAGTCGTCGATTCTGATGAGCGTGACCTTGGATTCTCTCAACCCGCCCTCATAACAGTGGGTATCCCCCATCGTCTCCGAGAGGAAGCACACGCCATGACCACTCAAACCGAAACTGCCATTCTCGCCGGCGGCTGCTTCTGGGGTATGCAGGATCTGTTGCGCCGCTACCCCGGCGTGCTCAAGACCCGCGTCGGCTATACCGGCGGCGATGTGCCGAATGCGACCTATCGCAACCACGGCAACCATGCCGAAGCCATCGAGATTGAATTCGATCCGGCGGTAATCAGCTACCGGCAGATCCTCGAGTTCTTCTTCCAGATCCACGACCCGAGTACGCCTAACCGTCAGGGCAACGATCTTGGACCGAGCTACCGCTCGGCGATCTACTACCGCAACGACGAGCAGCGCGCCGTCGCTGAGGACACCGCCGCCGATGTCGACGCATCGAAGTTGTGGCCGGGCCGAGTGGTTACGGAAATAGAACCGGCCGGGCCGTTCTGGGAAGCGGAACCCGAGCATCAGGATTACCTGGAGCGGATTCCGAACGGCTACACCTGCCACTTCATCCGACCAAACTGGAAACTGCCGAAGCGCGGTTGAAAAAGCTGCTGGCGGGGTTCAATGCCCCGCCACCACCGAAGTTCCTACAGATCGCGGGCCCGACTTGAAACCGTGGGCCCGGGCACCCCAGGCAATGGCGAAGGCGATAGCGACCAGTGCCAGCATGGCCCACGGAAATGAGGCAACGCCCCACTGATCGAGCAGCACGCCGCCGACGACACCGCTGCCAGCGATCGCGCTGTTCCACGCCACTACATTCAACGACAAGGCGACATCCGCTCCGTCGCCCGCCGCGTCAGCCAGCGCCGTTTGCAACAGCGTCGCCGCGCCGCCGAAGGTCAAACCCCATACCGCCACGGCGAGATACACCACCTCTGGGTTGCCTCCGCCACAACCCAGCGCCACGCAGACGGCGGCAAAGGTCGCCAAACTCAGCAGAACAGTCGAGCGCAGCAGCGGCTCGACCAGCTTCGCCGTCAGCCATATCCCGACCAGCGCGGCGATGCCGAAGATCAACAACACCACATCCACCCGCTCGGCCATGCCCGCCGGCGCAACGAACGGAGCGATATAGGTGTAGAGAATGTTGTGCGCCAGCATCCAGCTGATCACCACTGCAAGCACAGGACGCACGCCCGGGGTAGTCAGGACTTTGCTCAGCGATCGGCGTTGATGGGCCGGCTGCGGCGGGTAGTCGGGCACTTTCACCAGCACCCAGACGATCAGTACCAAGGTCAGCGCCGACATCAGGCCGAATGTAGTGCGCCAACCGACCAGCCCACCGAGCCACGTACCCAGAGGCACGCCCAGCGACAGCGCAATCGGTGTGCCGACCATCGCCAGTGCCAACGCCTTGCCCTGCTGTTCGGGCTCAACCATGCGTCGCGCATAGCCGGCCAACAGACTCCATGCCAAACCCGCCGCAACCCCGGCGAAGAACCGCGCGACCAGCGTCACGCCGTAGTGCGACGACAGCGCGGTAATCGAATTGAACAGCAGGAAACCGACAATCGTCAGCAGCAGGACGTTGCGGCGCCGCCAGCCCCGGGTGGCGATGGTCATCGGGATCACCGCCAGTACGGAACCCAATGCGTACGCGGTAACCATTTGCCCAGCCATGGACGGCGAAATCGCCAGGCCTTCACTGATCAACGGCAGCAAGCCCGCCGGCAGGGTTTCGGTGACGATGCAGATGAAGCCAGTCATGGCCAGCGCCAGCAAAGCGCCGATGGGCAGGCCTTTTGGCGTAGCCGTTAAGGTGATTGAAGGTGTCACTGGAAGCTCCTCGAAAAAACCGAATCAGATTTAAATACCGATCGTTCTAGATCCTGAGGGTGCATGCGCAGCGTTGTCAACAATTTCTGTATCGACTAGTCTTTATATGAAATCAATGAGGAGTCAGGTCATGGCGAGAACCGGTCGCCCCCGTCAGTTTGATCGCGACGACGCCGTCGATCAGGCTCTGCAACTGTTCTGGCAACACGGCTACGACGCGACATCGCTGGCCCAGTTGAAGGCAGGCCTGGGTGGCGGTATCTCTGCGCCTAGTTTCTACGCCGCGTTCGGATCCAAGGAAGCGTTGTTCGATGAATGCGTGCAACTTTATTTAGCCACCTATGCGCAAGTCACCGAGTGCCTGTGGGACGACAGCCTGCCACCACGCCAGGCGATCGAGACCGCTTTGCGCCGGTCGGCACGCATGCAATGCGACGACACGCACCCCAAGGGTTGCATGGTTACCCTCGGTGTCATGAGCGCACCGAGCCCGGAAAACGCCCATGTGGCGCAAGCCCTGACCCGCTCACGGCAGCGCACCCGTGCCGGCATTCAAGCCTGCGTCGAACGCGCTGTGAATGCCGGCGAGCTGGCCAGCGGCACAAGTACGGCGGCGATGGCGACGGTATTCGACAGTTTCCTGCAGGGCATATCCATCCTCGCCAGAGACAATACCGCGCTGGAGAACATTGATGCTGCCATCACTCAGGTCATGCAGACCTGGGACATTGCCGCCTCGCGTAAGGCGGATTGATCAGATCACAAATGCACCGGTGCCACCGGCGCCGAACCCGGCTCCGGCACATCGACATTGACCTTCAGTGCAATCAGCAGCGCGGCCAGCAACATCAGCATTCCAGCCGCTACAAACACGCCATTGATACCGCTAAAACTGAACACCGAACCACCGGCGGCGGCGCCTGCGGCAATCGCCGACTGCACGGACGCCACAACCATGCCGCCCGCGCTTTCGGCCTGATCGGGTATCGAGCGCGCCACCCAGTTCGACCATGCGACCGGCACGCCACCGAAGGCCATCCCCCACAGCGCCAGAAGCAACGCCTGCCCGGTGAGCGACGCCGGTAACCCGACCAGCGCCAGAGCAGCAACGCCCACCAACACCGGCATCAGCACCAGTGTTGCGCGTGGATTGCGCTGCAACAGCCAGCCGGCGAACAGCGTGCCGGCAAAGTTCGCCACGCCGAAACCAAGGAGCATCAGTGCCAAGGTCTGCGCGCCGACGCCGGTGGTGCTTTCCAGAAATGGCCTGATGTAGGTGAACAACGCAAAGTGACCGGTGTGTACCAATACGCAGCCGAACATGCCGACGGCAATGCCCGGTCGCAGCAACACCTCGAGCACCGTGCGCAGGCGTGACGGACGATGCGGCGCCAGACTGGGTAGCGTGAACATCTGAAAAATCAGCGTCACCACGCCCACCGCTGCAGCTGCGAAAAACGCACTGCGCCAGCCAAACTGGCCGCCGAGATAACTGCCCAACGGCACCGCCACCACGGTACCCACGGCGATCCCGCTGAAGATGATCGACAACGCGCGGGGCAGAAGCGCCGCCGGCACCAGGCGCATCGCCACGGCCGCCGCCATGCTCCAGAATCCGCCGAGGGCTATGCCCAAAAGGATGCGCATGATCAGCAACACCGCGAGGCTGGACGACAACGCCACCAGCAGATTCGACGCGATCATCAGCGCCGAGAAACCGAGCAAGACCAAGCGCCGATCAAGGCTGCGCGTCAACCCAGGTACGAGCAATCCGGCAAACAGCGCGACCACCGCTGTCACGGTCACAGCTTGCCCGGCCAGCGCTTCGCTGACGCCGAGATCCAGCGCCATTGGTGTCAGCAGGCTGGCCGGCAGATATTCCGCAGTGAGTAAACCGAACACCCCCATCGCCAGTGAGAAAACCGCCATCCACGCAGGCACCAGCGGCTCCTGTTCAGTTCGCCCATCACATACACATTCATTCATTTCAAGACTCCCTCGGACATTTCAAGAGGGCAGTCTATTGACGGCAAACCGGATGATCTATGATGCGCAGTCTTGAACTTTTGATCGAAACCCCGAACATGAGCAGCACTGATCCCTTTTCACTGTCATCAGACCTGATCACTGAATTGCTACGCAGCATGCGCCTGCGTGGCGTGCAGTATCGGCGGATCCACGCCGGTCCACCATATGGCCTGGGTTTCAGCGACAAAACCGGCCATGCGTATTTCCACTTCGTCGCTGCTGGATCGACGGTGTTGCGACTAGAGGACGGCAGCCTGTACGCATTGTCGGCGGGCAATGCGGTATTCATTGCCCATGGTGCCGCGCACCAGTTGCTGTCAGACCCGGGCGCCGAAGTGCAGGACATTGACAGCGCCGTCGCCGCGCCACTCGGCGATACGGTCTGCGCGGTGCAGGTCGGGCACAGCGCCGATTCGCCCGATAGCGCCCTGCTCTTCAGTGGCTGTATGGAGTTCGAACTCGGCAGCCTGCAAGGCCTCGGTCGGTTGATGCCGGGACTGATGCTGATCGACGCAGGCGGCCAGCGTTATCCGGGACTCATGCCGATTCTCGCGACCATGGAACGCGAAGTCAGCGCAGCGCGCATCGGCTTCGCCGGCATTCTCGCTCGCCTTGCCGACGTAGTGGCGGCAATGATCGTTCGTGGCTGGGTCGAATGCGCTTGCGGCAATGCCTCCGGTCTCGTCGCCGCCCTGCGCGACCCACGCCTGGCGCAGGCCTTGCTGGCCTTGCACCAACAACCGGGCCGCGACTGGAGCGTCGCCGAACTGGCAACGCTGTGCAACACCTCACGCTCGGTCTTCGCCGAACGCTTCCAGACCACCCTCGGCACCCCGCCGCTGCGCTACGCCACCGAACTGCGGATGCGCCTGGCCAGTCAGTGGCTGACACTGGAAAGACTGCCGATCGAAGAAGTGGCGCAGCGCTTGGGCTACACCTCCCAAGCGGCGTTCAGTCGTGCCTTCAAGCGCATAACAGGCGCCTCGCCGGGAGCGAGTCGGCGCCAGCGCGCACTATAGGAATTGCATTAACAGGGCGGCAATGAATCCGAGCCGCCCTCACCGCTGGATTTTGTCCAGCCCCGCGCCCACCCGCTCAGCAGCCTGCAAATCCCCACGCGCCTCCAACTCCTGCGCTACTTGCCGCAACTGCTCAACCGTCAACCCGACATTCAGACTGATCTTCAAATGTGACTCCAGCTGCGATTCCACCCCAGCCATTGCCGCCAGTGCGCCAACCGTCGCCAGTTCCCGATCCGTCCATGCCAGGTTGTCGCGGGCGAAGATGTCACCGAACAAGTGCACTTTCAGAAACTGAACGATCGCCGGGGCGAATTCGAACAGTGGACCGGCCACTGGCGCGCCGACCAGACGGGTCTGATTGTCGGTGCCGAGTTCGGTGAGCGCATATCCCGACGGAACCGGACCCGGCTCGCGTCCCGGCACGTCTTCGATGCCCCGAGCAGCGCGTTCCTGCAAAACCTTCATCAGCAATGACAAGGCGTTGAGGCTGCGCGGGAACCCGGCGTAGGCGTACAGCTGGACCAGAATTTCCTTGGTTTCACTGATGCTCAGCCCGGCATCGAGACCTTGATCGAGTGCGTCATGCAAACGCGGCATGTCGCCGATTGCGGCGTTGGCGGCAATCGGGGCGATCGCCAGTTGTTTAAGCGTCAGAGGCTGTTCTTGCATGATCGGTTTCTCCGGTGATTGGGAAGGATTGGCGCAAAGAGGATTCACACAGGCTGCGCTGGCGAGGACCGCACAGCCGAGGGCCACGATGCGCAGAAGACGCCCTTGATTTAACGATTTCCGGTTCATCAATGACTCTCCTCACTCATGCAGAGTGAACGTCACCCGCACACCGCCGCGCCCCAAGGCTTCGGCCAAGTCCTGCGGTCGGTCGATGCGACCAAGGCGCGAATAGCGGTAAGACGAATCGAAGGTTTGGTAGAAGACCACCAGCGTATCGTCGCCATACAAAAGGAAATCGCCGTTGTGGATCGTGCCCGGCAGGTAGGGCTGGGTAGGTAATGGCGGCTGCATGGTGGCGTATTTTTCATTGCTGTGCAGGTCGGCCATGTCCAGGCTCAACGGCAATCGCGTGAGCAATTGCCGAGTGCTCGGGTTTTCATCCAGGGCAATGGCAAAGCGGTGTTCTCCGACAGTCATCCACATCGTGCGGTCCTCCATAGCGGTCGGTGCAGACAGAGCAAAGGGCAGCCATGCCATCAGAACGAATCCCTTCCAGCCGTTGGCAAAAATCCGCATCGCTTTGCTCCGTCGCGGTGAAAGTTACTTCAGGTTGCTCTTGAAGAACTGCGTCAGCTTGGCAAAAGGAATCAGCTCGACCCGGTCGTACAGATCGACATGGCCGGCATTCGGCACGATCACCAGTTCTTTTGGCTGTCCCGCCAACCGGAACGCCTCTTCGCTGAACTCGCGCGAGTGCGCGTCGGCACCGGCAATAAACAACATGGGGCGCGGCGAGATGCTCTCGATATCGACGAACGGATAGAAGTTCATGAACTTGGTATTGCTGGTCAGCGTCGGCCGTGTGGTCTGTTGCGGCGTCGAGCTGGCCGGGGTGAATTCGCCGCGCGGGGTGCGGTAGAAATCGAAGAATTCACGCTGGATCGGATGGGTGTCGGCTTTCAGTTCCAGCACGGTGCCGCCGGTGTATTCAACCTTGCCGCCAGTGAACTCTGCGTAACGCTGCTCGGCCGCTTGCGCAATGATCTGCTTGCGCTGCGCAAGGCTTTGCGAATGCTTGAGGCCATCACGGTTGGCCGCCCCCATGTCGTACATGCTGACCGTGGCGATGGCTTTCATGCGCGGGTCGATTTTCGCCGCGCTGATCACGAAGCTGCCGCTACCGCAGATGCCCAACACGCCGATGCGCTCGCGGTCGATAAATGGCCGTGTGCCGAGGTAATCGACGGCCGCGCTGAAGTCTTCGGCATACATGTCCGGCAACACCGCGTTGCGCGGCGCGCCCTCGCTTTCGCCCCAGAACGACAGGTCCAGCGACAGGGTGACAAAGCCCTGCTCCGCCAGTTTCTGCGCATACAGATTGGAGCTCTGCTCCTTTACGGCGCCCATCGGATGGCCAACGATAATCGCCGCGCTGCGCGCTGCCGGGTCGAGTCCTTTGGGGACAAACAGGTTGCCGACCACGGTGAGTTGATATTGATTTTTGAAGCTGACCTTCTGCACGGTCACCTTATCGCTCTTGAAAAAATTGTCAGCACCGTGGGACATGTCAGCTCCGAATGCAGTAAATGAACTCAGGAGAAACCCGAGCAGTATGAACAGTCGTTTCATGGGGGCGTCCTTGATCGAGAAACCAGGCGAGGCCGGGATGGAGGTAATGTTGCGCAGGCTCGAGGCTTTGATTAGCTAATGAGTGCTTAATGCGGTTATAAACACTGCTAATCAATAAACCCGAGCGCGCGCCCATGGCCAAACCCAATTTCAACGACCTGCTCGCCTTCGTCACCGTTGCCCGCAGCGGCAGTTTCACCCGCGCGGCGGTGCAACTGGGCGTGACGCAATCGGCGGTGAGCCAGGTAGTCTCGGCGCTGGAAGCACGTCTGAAAATTCGCCTGCTGACCCGCACCACGCGCAGCGTGTCACTGACGGCGGCCGGCGAACGCTTGCTGCAAACCGTGGGTCATCGTTTCGATGAAATCGAAGCCGAGCTGGACGCTCTCACCGAGTTGCGCGACAAGCCTGCCGGCACCGTGCGGATCACGTGTGGCGACAACATCATCAAGACCACTCTGCTGCCCAAGCTGACGCCGCTACTGCTGCAATACCCGGACATCAAGCTCGAATTCGATATCAACTATGGTTTCCGCGACATCGTTGCCGACCGCTTCGATGCCGGCGTGCGCTTCAGCGACACCGTCGCCCAGGACATGATCGCTGTGCCGATCGGCCCGCCATTGCGTATGGCCGTGGTCGCTTCGCCCAGCTACTTTGCCCAGCACCCTGCCCCGCAACATCCGCGCGATCTGGCGGCGCACCGCTGCATCGACATCCGCTTTCCGACCTACGACGGTGTCGATGCCTGGGAATTCGAGCGTCAGGGCAAAAAGTTGAAAGTGCGGGTCGACGGCCAACTGGTGTTCAATTCGACTGTGCACATCGCCGACGCCGCTGTGAACGGCTTAGGGATTGCCTACCTGCCCGAAGACGAGTTCGGCGCGCACCTGGCTGAAGGGCGTTTGGTCAGAGTGCTGGAAGACTGGTGCGAACCGTTCGGTGGCTTCCACCTCTACTACCCCAGCCGCCGCCAGCCGTCGCCGGCGTTTTCCCTGGTGGTGGAAGCGCTGCGCGTGGTCAGAGACCCAGCCCCGCTGTAGGAGTGAGCCTGCTCGCGATAGGGTCGGCACATCCAACTGAGTGAGTGCCTGACCCAGCGCTTTCGCGAGCAGGCTCGCTCCCACCTGATTTGTAAGTCGATTGACTTCTGGGACCTGACGCAAAACCCTGTGGGAGCGAGCCTGCTCGCGAAGACGCCAGACCAGGCAAATCATCTCTGCATGCCACCCCGCGCGCCCCTCACAACTTCGACACATCCCCGGTAGCCTCGGCTATCGTCGCCAGGGTTTCCTCCATACTGGCGATGTCTTCATGGAGCTTCTGAAACACCAGATCCAACGACTCGGGGGCGTCCACGGTCTGATGCCCACGCAGCGACTCGACACTAGCGCTCTCCACGTGCTGGAGAATGTCGACACTTTCTCGCAGTGCCAACAGCTGATCGAAGATCGCGGCAATCTGCGCCTGGCTGCGGGCGCTCATCGCTTCCCCGGCTTGCAGAGCAGTGATCCCCATCCCCGACATGCGATAACCATAAATCAGACCCTCCTGAAGAAACGATGAACACAGAGCAGAACAGGCGGCTCAGCCTTTGGCTTTTTCGTGGGTCGGCGGCGCGCGGAAACGTGCGTTCTTGCGTGAATGATCAAGACCGTTAATGGATTGACCTTGAGCGTTTCAGAGAGTTTGAAAGAATTGATCCCCACTCAATACGCGAACTCGTGCCCCAACTCGCTCTCCATCCACGCCAGAAAACGCCTCACCCGTGGAAAGCTCGAATGCGCCTTGGGATACACCAAATGGTGCGCCGCCACCGCAGCACTCAGTGATTCAGGCGCTACTTCAACCAACGTGCCCGCTGCCAGATACTTCTGCGCAAGCAATGTGCTTTCCAGCGCGAAACCCAAGCCGTGACTGGCTGCTTCCAGCGACATATACGAGCGATCGAAGCTCAATGCGTAAGGCCGTTCCGGACGCGCCAGGCCATGCTGGGCAAACCATTGCGGCCATTTGAGTAGCGTCGCTTCCGACAGAATCAGATCGCACTCCAGCAGGTCCGCCGCGCCGCGCGCCGGGCGTTGCGCGAGCAGTTTCGGTGAAGTCAGCACCGCGAATGTCTCGTTCCTGACCGTACGCACCTCATAACTGGGCCAGTTCGGCAGACCATGGCGGATATCGACGTCGATCTTGTCGCGACTGAAGTGCAGCGATTCATAGGAGCACGACAGGTTGATCTGAATGTCCGGATGACTCGCGCGAAACGCTTCCAGGCGTGGCATCAGCCAGAGCAGGCCGAAGCTCGGCGATGAATGCAAGCGCAGGCAATCCAGGCTGACATCGCTGGCCGCCCGCTCGGTGGCAACGGCGAGACTGTGCAGAATCCCGGAGACTTCCTTGAGGTACTGCTCGCCGACCGGCGTCAGCGAGACGCCCCGAGCGGCGCGAACGAATAGTTGCCGGCCGATCATCCCTTCAAGTTTCGCCAGTTGATGGCTGACTGCCGAGGGGGTCAGGTCCAGCACTTCCGCTGCCCTGGCGACATTGCCGAAGCGCGCGGTTTGCTCAAAGGCCTGAATTGCTTTCAGCGGTGGCAGGATGATCGGTGCCTCAGTGTCTGAGCGCATGGGGACTCCGTGGTGATTTCTTGTGATGTACGGACCGGTTTCATTCAAGCATTTGCGAAACGGCCTGACGAGTGCTGAATTTTTTTCAGCATTGAGTTACTTCCGCGTTATTGCTCACGCTCGCCCCGGAGGACAAGCTGAGTCATCGGTTACTTACACACCGACCCAATAAAAACAATTCGAGGGAATCCTCCATGCTTCTTCAAGGCAAAGTCGCAATCATTACCGGTGCCGCATCTGCCCGTGGCATTGGCCGCGCTACCGCCAGCACATTCGCGCAACACGGCGCTCGCGTGGTCATCCTCGATCTGGATGCATCCGCAGCACGTGACGCCGCCGCAGCACTGGGCGAAGGTCATCTGGGCCTGGCGGCCAACGTGGCCGACGAAGCGCAGGCTCAGCAAGCCGTCGCCACCATCATCGAGCACTTCGGGCGCATCGATATTCTTGTCAACAACGCCGGCATCACCCAGCCACTGAAGACCCTCGATATTCGCCCTTCGGACTATGACAAGGTGCTGTACGTCAGCCTGCGCGGCACTTTGCTCATGTCCCAGGCGGTGATTCCGCTGATGCGCCAACAGTCTTCCGGCAGCATCGTCTGCATGTCGTCGGTGTCGGCGCAGCGCGGCGGCGGCATCTTCGGTGGCCCGCATTACAGCGCAGCCAAGGCTGGGGTGCTGGGGTTGGGCAAGGCCATGGCGCGGGAATTGGGGCCGGACAATATTCGCGTCAATTCCATCGCACCGGGGCTGATTCACACCGACATCACCGGTGGCCTGATGGAGGACGAGCGCCGTCACGCCATCATCGACGGCATTCCGCTGGGTCGCCTGGGTCAAGCGCAGGACGTCGCCAACGCTGCGCTGTTTTTGGCCAGCGACCTGTCCGCTTATCTGACCGGCATCACCCTCGATGTGAACGGCGGCATGCTGATTCACTGAGTCACTCTGGGCGGGCCTGCGTGGCCCGTGCGGTTCTGGATCGATGACGCAGCCGGGCCTGATGGCCTGGCGGTCAATAAAAACAAGAGATCAGACCATCATGACTACCCTGTCGCTCGAAGCGGTTTCGACCGTGCG
>Ga0157369_10004603_pt1 | contig 16206 bp, 11 predicted proteins | sample C25metaG_FD_113461 | JGI IMG/M metagenome (GOLD analysis project Ga0157369, IMG submission 113461) | Corn rhizosphere microbial communities from Kellogg Biological Station, Michigan, USA - C2-5 metaG | ecosystem: Host-associated > Plants > Roots > Rhizosphere > Soil | place: USA: Michigan... | reverse complement strand
GTGATGTCCAGGTAAGCGGCGTCTGTGCCATAGGCGGGCCAGTCCGGTTGTTTGGCGGCCTGTGGTTTGCCGCTGCGCGCAAAGCTCGTCCAGTAGTCGAGCATCGCATCGGAAAGGGCGGCCTCTGTCGCCGTTGCCGGAATCTTCGGCCAGTTCGGTGGCGTGCGGTCCATCGTGCCGAACGCGTAGGGCAGTTCGCTGCCGTGGAACGCATGCAGGTTCGCGCTGTCCTCCCCCGGATAGCCGTGATCGAAGAAGTAGAGATAGGACGGCTGGCCGATGGCCGCCTGTTTCTTGGCCAGCCGCTCTGCCGTCCAGCCATACAGCGCGTCGCGCGTGTTCGCCCAGATGCTCTCCTGCATGTCGCTGGCCGGATAGTGCTTCAGATACTCGTCCGCGAGATCGAAATAACGGTCGTGGATTTCCTTCTCATACACCGCCCCGCTCGCGGGTGGTGGGGGCGCCAAAATTCGGAGAGACCGGATTTCGCCGGCATTGAATCCCGCCAGCAGCGGCACATGCGCCTGTTCGCCGGCGTCGAACACCTCGACAAGCTGTTTCGGCAGGATGTGCCCGTCGATGGCGCCGAAGGGCTGGAAGCCCGCGGCGGGCGCTGCCGTGGTGAGGGCCTGCGCATCCATCGCGCGCAACGCGGCGATGTTCGCCGCATGCAGAGCAGCCGCCATTCTCGCGCCGATATCCTCCGCGGACGGCGAGCCATAGCGCGCGTGCTTCAGTTCCGGCGTAGAGATCATGTAGGCGCTCTGGGCGATGGCTTTGTGGAACAGGCCCCGCGCGTCGGGCGAGGTCAGCAGATACATGACGCTGAGGCCGCCTGCGGATTCGCCCGCGATGGTGACGTTCGATGCGTCGCCGCCGAAGGCGCCGATGTTCGCCTTCACCCAGCGGAGCGCTGCGATCTGGTCGAGCAGACCGTAATTGCCCGAAAGGCCCTCTGGCGACTCTGCACTCAGACCGGGATGCGCGAGCCAGCCGATCACGCCGAGCCGGTAATTGATCGTGACGACGACGATGCCGCGCTCGGCCATCTTCCTGCCGTCATAGAGCGCGTCGCTGCTCGCCCCGCCCCACAGCGCACCGCCATAGATCCACACGAACACCGGCGCGTTGTGCGCGTCGGCCGGCGCCCAGACATTGAGCGTGAGGCAGTCCTCACTGATCGGGCCGGTATCGGCTGTATAGACGCTCGCGATCTTCGCGGTGGGCTGGATGCAGGCAGGGCCGAAGGCGGTTGCGCTCTTCACGCCCGACCATGGCGGCAGCGGGCTTGGCGGACGCCAGCGCAGCGATCCCACCGGCGGCATGGCATAGGGAATGCCTTTGAAGACGCTCAGCGCGCCTTCGGTCTCGCCCTGCAGAGAGCCGGCAGGCGCTTTCACGATCGGATCGGTTTTTGGCATCGCGGGATCTGCTGAGAGGGATGACGAAAGAGCGACGGACAGGGCGAGCGCGCCAAGCGCCACGAGACGGCGGATCATCGAATCGTTTCTCCATTTGCCTCGCGGCGCAGGACGCGCGCCAGAACGAGGAAAAGCGCGATGGCAAGGACATAGAACGGCAAAAGCGCATAGAGCGCGAGTTGCAGCGAATTGTGCGGGTGGTTCGCGTGGAAGACATCGCTCATCACGCCGACGAATGCTGGGCCCAAGCCCATCCCGATCAGGTTCATCACCAGCAGCAGGAGCGCGCCCGAGGTGACGCGCTGATCGGGACGCACCTCCTCCTGCACCAGGGTCACCGACGACGACAGATAGAAATAGTTGAGGAAGTAGGGGCCGATCAGAAACACAAGAGCCAGTGGCCATGCGGGCGCCCAGACGAAGCCGATATAGAACGGAACGGCAAGCGCGAGCGACAGCGCGGGGGCCAGCGCATAGGCCTGCTTCCAGCGCCGCGCAAAGCGGTCGATCACACGGCCCGAAACGAAAATCCCGCCCCCCATGCCGATGCCGACGAGCAGGGCGTACCAGAGCGCGATCTCGTTCAGGGTCATGCCCTTCTCGCGCATGAGAAAGAGGACTGCGAAATTGCCCGCGCCGTAAGTGACCACCTGCGTCGCGCCGCTGGCGAGGGCTGCGAGCACCAGGGCCGGCCGCGAGAAGAACATCATGATCGTCTGCCCGAAGCCAGACGGCGTCGAACCGGGCGCAAGCGGCTGATCGAGTCCGCCGCGCGGTGGTTCGCGGACGATCAGAAGAACGGCCAGCGCCGCGAACAGTCCGACCGCGCCGAGTGCGATGAACGCGTCACGCCAGCCATAGGCGGCCGCAATGGAAGCGCCGAACGCCACGCCAACTGCTGCGCCTATGGGGGGACCGAGATTGTAGATGCCGAGCGCGGTGCCGCGGCGGCCGGGCGGAAAATAATCAGAGATGATCGCGTAGGACGGCGGCACGCCGCCCGCTTCGCCGACGCCGACCGTCATGCGGGCGAGCACCAGCTGGAGATAGTTGGCCGCGAAGCCGCAGGCCATTGTCGCCGCGCTCCAGAGCGCGCAGGCGAGCGACAGAACCCAGACGCGATTGGTCTTGTCGGCGACCCACCCGACCGGAATGGAAATGAAGCAGTAGAACAGCGCGAAGTAGAGACCGCCGATCAGCCCCAACTGTCCGTCGGTGACATGCAGGCTGTCCTGGATCGGCTTGGCGAGGATCGAGAGAAGCTGGCGGTCCAGGAAGTTCAGGACATAGATGAAGCACAGCATGCCGAGCACGATCCATGCGCGCGTGCCTGAGGCTTGGGTGACTGGCGAGATAGCGCCGGCATCCGCTGTCAATGCTGTGGCCTTGGGTGCCGTCATCCCCAAAGGCGTGCTGTGGGCGTGTTAGGCTTCCTGCGCACTATGTTCCCCCTTCCGGCCGTTTTCGGGATGGCCGATTTTCCGAAATGATGCAGCGTGGCTCGGGATGGGTCAACACTCATTCTCGTGTGAATGAATGAATTATCCGCCGGTCTAACGCCGGGACGGCCCGCAATTCTTATGGTTTTCTTATTCCGCGGTGCCCAGTCCCGCATGGCATTCTAACGGCCTCCTTCCCTATCTGTTCTTTGCAGTTACCGGAAATCGGACGACTGCAAAGGCAAAGACGATGGTGGAAATTCTCAGATTCGACGAAGCCCTTCTGCAGCGCGCGCGTCCGCGCGCTGTGAAGACGCCTCAAGCCAATGACTCGTTCAGCTTCTGGCCGGAGGTTTCGAGCGGCCTCTGGGTGACAGGCACGCAAACGCAGGCCGATCCCGCCAATTCGCAAGGGCGGGTTCTCTTCGAAATCCTTCTGATCCTTGGCGCGACCGCGGCCATCGCCGCGGCGATTTCGCTGTTCACGGGCGCGCCCTACGGGACGTGACGCCGCGCGTTTGATCCGGAGATTTCGATGCTCGACCTCGTTCTGATTGCCGCCGGCTTCGCCGGTTTCGCCGTGGCCATCGCCTACCAGTACGCCTGCGACAAGTTCTGAAGGAAATCCCATGGTCCTCGATTACGCGCTTGGAGCGGTCGTGACGCTCGGCATCTTCGCCTATCTCGTCTTCGCCCTGACCCGGCCTGAGAGGTTCTGATACCCATGACTCTCAACGGCTGGTTCCAGATCGCACTCTTCTTCGGCTTGTTGCTGCTCACGGTGAAGCCGCTCGGCCGCTACATGACCGATGTGTTCGAGGGCAAGCGCACGTTCCTCTCCTTCCTGCTGCGTCCCATCGAGCGCGCCACCTACTGGATCTGCGGTGTCCGCGAGGGCGAGGAGCAGAGCTGGATCGGCTATGGCGTCGCCATGCTGGTGTTCAGCCTCGCCGGCTTCGTCTCGCTCTATGCGCTGATGCGCCTGCAAGCGGTGCTGCCGTTCAATCCTCAGAAATTCCCGGCCGTTGGCGAGCACCTCGCCTTCAACACGGCGATGAGCTTCGTCACCAACACCAACTGGCAGTCCTACGTGCCGGAAACGACGATGTCGTATCTGGTGCAGATGGCGGGACTGACGGTGCACAATTTCGTCTCCGCTGCGACCGGCATCGCGCTCGCCGTCGCGCTGATCCGCGGCTTCGCGCGCCGTTCGGCCCAGACGGTCGGCAATTTCTGGGTCGACCTCACCCGCTGCACGCTTTACGTGCTGCTGCCGATCTCGATCGTCGTCGGCCTGTTCTTCGTGTGGCAGGGCATGCCGCAGAATCTGAGCGCTTATGTCGACGCCCACACGCTCGAAGGTGCCAAACAGACCATCGGCATGGGCCCGGTCGCTTCGCAGGAAGTGATCAAGATGCTGGGCACGAACGGCGGAGGATTCTTCAACGCCAATTCCGCGCATCCGTTCGAGAATCCGAACGCGATCACCAATCTCGTGCAGATCCTGCTGATCTTCTCGCTGGGCGCGGCGCTGACCAACGTCTTCGGCCGCATGGTCGGCAGCCAGCGCCAGGGCTGGGCGATCTTCTGGGTAATGGCGTTCCTCTGGTTCGCCGGCACCGCCGTCGTTTACTGGGCCGAGGCGCCGGGCAATCCCGCGTTCGCCTCCCTGCATGTCGATCAGTCTGTCTCGGCGTTGCAGGCCGGCGGCAACATGGAAGGCAAGGAAGTCCGCTTCGGTATCGCCAACTCCGCGCTCTTCACCACGATCACGACCGATGCGTCCTGCGGTGCGGTCAATACCATGCATGACAGCCTGATGCCGCTCGGCGGGCTGATCCCGATGCTCAACATCCAGTTGGGCGAGATCATCTTCGGCGGTGTGGGCTCCGGCCTCTACGGGATGCTGCTGTTCGCGATCGTCGCGGTGTTCGTGGCCGGGCTCATGGTCGGTCGCACGCCGGAATATCTCGGCAAGAAGATCGAGTCGCGCGAAGTGAAGATGGCGATGCTGGCCATCCTGATCCTGCCGCTCTCGATCCTGGGCTTCGCGGCTGTGGCGACGGTGCTGCCGGCAGGGCTTGCCGGACCTGCCAACAGCGGGCCGCACGGTTATAGCGAAATTCTCTACGCTTATACGTCCGCCACCGGCAACAACGGCAGCGCGTTCGCCGGCATCAGCGCCAACACGCTCTTCTATAACGTGACCATCGGCTTTGCGATGCTGATCGGACGCTTCCTGATGATCGTGCCGATGCTGGCGGTGGCGGGCTCGCTCGCTGCCAAGAAGATCGTGCCGCCGTCCGCAGGCACGTTCCCGACCGATGGCGGATTGTTCGTCGGACTCGTCGTCGGCGTCATCCTGATCGTCGGCGGTCTCACCTATTTCCCCGCGCTCGCGCTTGGCCCGATCGTCGAGCACTTCGCGATGCTCGGTCACACGCTCTACTGAGGTCTCCATGGACACGGTTGTGCAGAACCCCCTCGGTCTTGAAGGCGTCCGTAAGCGGACCTCCACGACGATGACGGACCCGGCGATCCTGATCCCCGCGATCGGCGCGTCGTTCAAGAAGCTCAATCCGCGCCACATGATCGGCAATCCGGTGATGTTCGTGGTCGAGATCGTGGCGACGCTCACGACCATCCTGTTCTTCCGCGACCTGTTCACCGGGGGAAAGAATCTCGGGTTCTCCTTCCAAATCAATCTGTGGCTCTGGTTCACGGTGGTGTTCGCGAATTTCGCGGAAGCCGTCGCCGAGGGCCGCGGCAAGGCGCAGGCGGATTCGCTCCGCCGCACCAAGACCGACACGATGGCGAAGCTGTTCGATGGCGCGCGGAACAACTGGGCTTCGGTCGCGGCGACGTCCCTCAAACAGGGCGATGTCGTGCTGGTCGAGGCCGGCGACATCATCCCGAGCGACGGCGACGTGATCGAAGGCGTGGCCTCGGTCAACGAGGCGGCAATCACGGGCGAATCCGCGCCGGTGATCCGCGAATCCGGCGGTGACCGTTCGGCGGTGACCGGCGGCACGACCGTGATCTCCGACTGGATCAAGGTGAAGATCACCGCCGCGCCCGGACATACATTCCTCGACCGCATGATCGCGCTGGTGGAAGGGGCCTCGCGCCAGAAGACGCCGAACGAGATCGCGCTCAACATCCTGCTCGCCGGCATGACGCTGATCTTCGTGTTCGCGGTGGCGTCGATCCCGAGTTTCGCGGCCTATGCCGGTGGCCGGATCACGGTGCTGGTGCTGGTGGCGCTGTTCGTGACGCTGATCCCGACCACCATCGGGGCGCTGCTCTCCGCTATCGGCATTGCAGGGATGGACCGGCTGGTGCGCTTCAACGTGCTCGCCATGTCGGGCCGCGCCGTGGAAGCGGCAGGCGATGTCGATACGCTCCTGCTCGACAAGACCGGCACGATCACGCTCGGCAATCGTCAGGCGACGGAATTCATCGCGCTGCCCGGCGTGGTCGAGCGCGACCTCGCCGATGCGGCACAGCTCGCGTCGCTGTCGGACGAAACACCGGAAGGCCGCTCCATCGTCGTGCTGGCGAAGGAGAAATACGGCATCCGTGGCCGCGATCTCGCGCCGGGTGGCGCGACCTTCATCCCGTTCTCCGCGCAGACGCGCATCAGCGGTGTCGATTTCGAGGGCTCCTCGATCCGCAAGGGCGCGGTCGATGCGGTCGTGGGCTATGTGCTGGCGGCGCGAGGTATGCGCGCACCCGGACCGGGTCAGGATCAGGGCGCGGCGGTGATCCAGGCGCTGGGCGAGCCCGTGGCGCGCGCGCTGTTCGGCGCAACGGAGCGCATTGCCAAGGCCGGCGGCACGCCGCTTGCCGTGGCGAAGGACGGCCAGTTCCTGGGGGTGATCTATCTGAAAGATATCGTGAAGGGCGGCATCCGGGAGCGCTTTGCCGCGCTGCGCAAGATGGGCATCCGCACGGTGATGATCACGGGCGACAACCCGCTGACCGCCGCCGCGATTGCCGCCGAGTCGGGCGTCGACGATTTCCTGGCGCAGGCCACACCCGAAGCCAAGCTTCAGCTCATCCGCGACGAACAGGCCAAGGGCAAGCTGGTCGCGATGTGCGGCGACGGCACCAACGATGCGCCCGCGCTGGCACAGGCCGATGTCGGGGTGGCGATGAACACCGGCACGATGGCCGCGCGCGAGGCCGGCAACATGGTCGACCTCGACAGCGATCCGACCAAGCTCATCGAGATCGTGGAGATCGGCAAGCAATTGCTGATGACCCGCGGCGCGCTGACGACCTTCTCCATCGCCAACGACGTCGCCAAATATTTCGCGATCATTCCGGCGATGTTCGTCGCGCTCTATCCGCAGCTCCAGGCCATGAACGTCATGGGCCTGCGCTCGCCGCAGAGCGCCATCTTGTCTGCGATCATCTTCAATGCGCTGATCATCGTCGCCCTGATCCCGCTGGCGCTGAAGGGCGTGACCTACAAGCCGGTTGGCGCGGCCGCGATCCTGCGCCGCAATCTTCTCATCTACGGCCTCGGCGGCATCCTTGTGCCGTTCATCGGCATCAAGCTGGTGGACGTTATCGTCAACGCCGTCGGACTCGCGTGAAGGACAGACACATGTTCAGACAGATCAGACCTGCCATCCTGATGATCGTGGTAATGACCCTCATCACCGGTCTTGCCTATCCGCTCGGCATGACCGGCCTCGCCCAGATACTGTTTCCCCATCAGGCCAATGGCAGCCTGATCGAGAAAGACGGCAAGGCGCTGGGGTCCGAGATCATCGGCCAGAATTTCACCAGCCCGAAATACTTCCATGGCCGTCCCTCCGCCGCGGGCAATGGCTATGACGCCGCCAATTCCTCGGGCTCCAATCTCGGGCCGACGTCCAAAGCGCTTGTGAAACGGGTTACCGCCGATGCCGCCAAGCTGCATGCCGAGAATCCCAATCAGCCCGTACCCGTCGATCTCGTGACGACCTCGGCCAGTGGCCTCGATCCCGATATCACCCCGGCAGCGGCCTATTTCCAGGTCCCTCGCATCGCCAAAGCGCGCGGAGTGTCTGAAATAGCCCTCAAGCAGCTCGTCGATTCGCATGTTGAAGGGCGCGTCCTGGGTGTGATCGGCGAAGCGCATGTCAATGTTCTGAAGCTGAATATGGCGCTGGACGGCATGCAGGCCAGCCATGGCTGAGCTATGCTTGGTCCATGTCCATCGATGACCGCCCGTCGCCTGAGGCCCTGCTTGCGCAGGTCCGGAGAGAAGGGCGGGGCAAGCTAAAGATATTCCTCGGCGCCGCGCCTGGCGTCGGCAAGACCTATGAGATGCTCTCGCAGGCACGTCAGCGCCGTCTTGAGGGTGTCGATGTCGTCATCGGCGTGGTCGAAACCCATGGCCGCATCGAAACCGAAACGCTGACGAAGGGTTTCGAGACCGTCGCCAAGAAGCGCTCGCTCTACAAGGGACGCGTGATGGCGGAGATGGATCTGGATGCGCTGCTGCAGCGCCATCCGCAGCTCGCCCTCGTCGACGAACTCGCGCACACCAATGCGGAAGGCAGCCGTCATCCCAAGCGCTATCAGGATGTCGAAGAGCTGCTGGCGGCGGGCATCGACGTCTACAGCACGGTCAACATCCAGCACATCGAAAGCCTGAACGATGTTGTCGCGCAGATCACGCGCATCCGCGTGCGCGAGACCGTGCCCGACAGCGTGCTCGATGCGGCGAGCGAAATCGAGCTCGTGGACACCACGGCCGACGACCTCCTGCAGCGTCTGCGCGAAGGCAAGGTGTATGTGAAGGCGCAGGCGGAGCGCGCGCTCTCCCACTTCTTCTCACCCGGCAATCTGCTGGCCCTGCGCGAGCTGGCGCTGCGCAAGACCGCCCAGCGCGTCGACCGCGACGTCACCGAATATGTGAGGTCGCATGCGATCGGCGGTCCCGCGGGCGAGAATGTGCTCGTCTGCATCAACGAACATCCCTCCGTCATCGAACTCGTCCGCCGCGCCAAACGCACGGCCGACGGTGTCCGCGCGCCGTGGAGCGCGCTCTATGTCGAAAGCGCGCGTCATCTTTCCCTGAGCGAGACCGAAAAGGACCGCGTCGCCGAGGCGCTCCGGCTTGCGGCACGTCTTGGTGCCGACACGGCGACCGTTCCGGGACGCGACATCGCGCAGACGATCCTGGATTTCGCGCGCAAGAACAACATCACGCAGATCCTGATCGGAAAGTCCGAACGTTCGCGCTGGTTTGAGTTGCTCAACGGTTCGGTCGTGCGCGATCTGATGCGCGACAGCGGCGCCATCAGCGTCACGGCTGTGATGGCAAAGGCGGGGCCCGCATCACCGAAAGCCGCCGCAACGGAGTCGAAGCGCACCGGCAACGAATGGCACAGCTATGCCTGGAGCCTGCTCGCGCTGACGATCACGGCCGGCATCGCCTGGGGTTTCAATTCGATCATGGAGCATGCGGTCGGCAGCATCGCCATGTTCTTCCTCATTCCGGTACTCTTGAGCGCGATTTCGTTCGGCCTGCGTCCGGCGCTCGCCACCGCGCTCCTGAGCGTGATGGCGTACAATTTCTTCTTCCTGCCGCCGCTCTATAGCTTCACCATTACCGATCCCAACAACTGGCTCTCCTTTGCCGTCCTTCTGCTCGTCGCCGTGACCACCGCCAATCTGGCGGCGCGCGTGCGTGCGCAGGCCGATATCGCGGCGGCGCGTGCGGCGCTGGCGGGCGAGCTTTATCAGTTCACCGGAAAGCTCGCCGCGATCGCGAGCATCGACGACATCCTGTGGGCCGCGGCCTTCCAGATCGCGTCGATGCTGAAGATGAACGTGGTGATCCTGCTCCCCGATCCGAAAACGAAGCGGCTGGAGATCCGGGTCGGCTATCCGCCGGAGGACGAACTGGATGCGCAGGACCTCGCCGCCGCGATGTGGAGTTGGGAAAAGGGTATCGCCGCCGGACGGAACGCGGAGACATTGCCTGGCGCCAAACGCCTGTTCCTGCCGATGCGCACCGGCCATGGCCTTGTCGGCGTCGTCGGGCTGATGGGGCAGGAGGGCAGGGGGGCGTTGTCTCCCGACGACCGGCGTCTTCTCGACTCGCTGCTGGATCAGACCGCACTCGCCGTCGAGCGCTCGGTGCTCGCGGCCCAGATCGACGAGGCGCAGGTGCGTGCCGAAGCCGACAAGCTGCGCGTCGCGATGCTGAGTTCGCTGTCCCACGATCTGCGCACGCCGCTGGCCTCTATTCTGGGTGCTTCGACCTCACTGCTCTCCGGCAAGGACCTTTACGACGAGCGGCAGACGCACGATCTGCTGTCTACCATCCGGGAGGAGGCGGAACGGCTCGACCGGTTCGTGGGCAATCTGCTGGACATGTCGCGCCTCGAGGCTGGCGTGCTTGGCGTCAAGCTCGAAACCTCGCAGGTGCGAGAACTCGTGGAGATGGCCGTCAAGCGGCTCACGCGGCGGCTGTCGGGCCATCGCGTTGTGCTCGATCTGCCCGACGATCTTCCGCTGGTTCTGATCGATCCGCTGCTGTTCGAGCAGGCGATTGCCAACATCCTCGACAACGCGGCGAAATATGCTCCGCCGGGATCAACCATCCGGATGTCGGGCGGGAGCGATCCGGCGCGCGTCACGCTGTCGATCGAAGACGAAGGCCCGGGGCTTCCGCCCGACGATCTCCCGCACATCTTCGACAAATTCTATCGCGCCAAGGCCGCCGATCGCCGTGTGGCGGGAACCGGGCTTGGCCTTGCGGTCGCGCGCGGCTTTGTCGAAGCGTTCGGCGGAACGCTCGACGCCGCGAACCGCAAAGACCGCTCCGGCGCGGTCCTGACCATGACACTGCCCATCGCACCGGGTCGCCCACATGGCCTCTAAGCCCCGAATCCTGGTTGTCGACGACGAGCCGCAGATCCGCCGCTTCCTGCGCACAGGCCTGCCGCCGCATGGCTACGAGCTGGTCGAAGCTGAAAACGGCGCCGCAGCGCTGAAGGCCGTCGAAAAGGACAAGCCCGATGCGGTCATCCTCGATCTCGGTCTTCCCGATCTCGACGGCTTTGCGATCATCGAGCAGATTCGCGCGAAGGCGCTGACGCCGATCCTCGTTCTGTCGGCGCGCAACGACGTCGAAGGCAAGGTGAAGGCGCTCGAGATGGGCGCCGACGATTACGTGACCAAGCCGTTCGACATGGCGGAGCTGCTCGCGCGCCTCAAGGCCGCGCTGCGCCATGGCCTGCAGTCGGCGGGCGAGGCGCCGGTGTTCCACAGCGGGCGGCTGAGCGTCGATCTGGTGCACCGGCGCGTGCATCTGGGCGAGGAGGAAATCCACCTCTCGCCCAAGGAGTACAATCTGCTGCGCTTTCTGGTGAACCACGCCGGCCGCGTGGCGACGCACCAGCAGCTGTTGCGCGAAGTCTGGGGGCCGGCGCATCTCGAGGACGTGCAATATCTGCGCGTCCTGATGCGCCAGCTGCGCCAGAAGCTCGAGCCGGAGGGGGCACCGAATGTGCTGCTCACCGAGCCCGGCATCGGCTACCGGCTTCAGATCGTCAGCTAAGGCAGTTTCGGGTTTATCAGGATCAATTCCAATCCGTCATGGCCGCCCCTCGTGGCGGCCATCCAGATTCACTTGCTCGCTATCGCTCGCTGATGAATGGCCGGGTCAAGCCCGGCCATGACGAGTGAATGGGCGGATCTAACCCGAAAATGCTCTACGCCACCGCGCCCCAGTAGCGCACGCGGCCGGTGTCGACGTGCACGAAGTCCAGCGAGGGGTAGTAGCCCACGCCGCCGGCGCGCATCGACTGGGCGGTGTCGTGCAATCTCTTGAGATCGCAATCGGCCAGCCGGATGTCGATCGCCATGCCCTGCATGTGCAGGCTGTGCGCGGCGACGCCGGAACTGCGCTCGTGCATCGCGGCATTGGTCGCGGGCGAGCGGTAGCCGGAGATCACCGAGAACGGCGCGTTGCTGTCGAGCTGACGGTGCAGCAAGTTCAGGAGATCGAGCAGCTTCGGGTCGATCGTATGGACCTCGCCGTTGCGGTAGTCGCGCAGCACGTGATTGACCTCGGTCAGCGCGTCCGGGACATATTGCCCCTCCGCCCAGTAATCGACCTTGAGGCCTTCGCCCGTATGAAGGTTCTGGAAGCCGATCGAGCGGACATCGGCCGCGGCGATCCTGGAAATTGCGGGGCTGGCGACGCCGCTCACGAGAACGGCCGCGCCGGCGCGCAAAAGGTTGCGTCGTGTGCGCAAATGGAACTCCGATCGTTAAGGCTCGGCCGCGCCCCTCTGGCGCGCCACTTGGCGATCGAAGCCCGCTAGTTCTGGCTGGTTACACCGACATTCATGGTAACGCGGTTCGACAAACGCTGCACCGCCAGGGCGGAAAGCAGCCTTTGATCGCGTCCATACACGTCCGGTAGAAAGTTAACAGCCCCGTCAGCGTCTGCGATCGCTGTCCGGTACAACACAAAAACCGGTAGGGGCTCGTCAAGTGAAATTGTCCGGGTTGCGTGTGTAATGATTAACGAATGGATTCTGTCGAGGCCCGCATCGGGATCATCCGTTAATGCGAAGGAACCGAGCTGCAGGATCTTGCCGACACGAATGCAGCCGTGACTGAGATGGCGGTCTGCCTTCGCAAACAGCGAATGCTGCGGCGTGTCGTGCAGATAGGCGTCGAACTCGTTCGGCATCTCGAATTTGAGGACGCCGAGCGCGTTGCCGGCTCCCGGTAGCTGGCGAACGCCGCCGCCTTCGCTCCAGACCATGTGCTTGCGCGCGAGATAGCCGGGATTGGCGCGCAAATGCGGCATGATTTCCCGGCGCACGATCGGCGTGGGAACATGCCAGCTCGGATTGATCGTCAGGCTGACGGCCGTGGTGGAAAACAACGGTGTGCGGTTGTCCGGTCTTCCTACGATGACCGGCGACGTAAGGATGATGTTGCCATTGTCGACGGCCTCCAAGGTCGCGCCGGCGGCGTTCACGCTCACATAGCGGGGACCGAAGGTCCGTGGAACCCAGCGCCAGCGCTCCATATTGGCGATGATCGTCTGCACGTGCACATCGGCGCCGGCGGCGCGATATTGGGCAAGCGCCGCCTTCAGATACTGATATTCCGGATGCGGGGGCGGAAGGCTCGCCAGAAAATCGTTGAGCCGGTTCGCACGGAGCGCCTGGTCGAGTGAGCCGGCCGCGTCGAAATATTCGGTGGGAAATCCGACATCGTCGTCGATTTCGCGCAGTCCGGGCCGGCCCTGACGCAGATCGCGCGCATAGCGCAGCATCGCATCGGTCAGGAAAAGCTCGTATTCCGCGGCGGCCTGCATGGTATCGGCCCTGCGGCGGAGATCGAGTTCGCTCAGGTGGTAGCGGTCGGACTGCAGCCCGTCTTCGCCGGAATGTTCGAGCGCAGACAAGGCCAGGCTCGCATTTGCTTGTGCCGCCTGGTTCCCCGTCCAGACCGGCTGGTAGAGCTGCGCGCCATAGAAAATGTTCAGCGCATTGAGATCGAGTTCCTGTAACGGCATGTTGCTAGTGCCACCGCCACCAAGCAGCTCTCTGATCCGGCCGGCGAGATCCTGCGACTGTGTGCCAGCCAAATCCTGCGATTGTACGGTGATGGGCGTGGCGAGAAGCGCCATGACGAGCAAAGCAAGCCGCACGGCCCAATGGGCCGGAACTGTACGCATATACGCAAACTCCGGAATCCGAGAACGCCAAAGGGGCTCTTATCTATCCAGTCGCCCCTGGCGGATTTTCAAAACGCGACGCGACGAAGAAGGCGTCGCCGGCGAAGCACATCGTAAACGTTCTGCCACCGCATCCTCCTTGCGTGAAAAACACGTCACGCTAGGCGCGGCACCTATCCCAATCGATTGGACTTAGGGCCAATGCGAAAAAAAGACCGACCCCCTTTCGGGAGCCGGTCTGTCGTCTGTCGAAAAAAAAGAAGTTCAGTTCACGGTGATCGCGACCTTCGTGGACGGAATGCCGTTGGCAACGACCTCGATCTTGCTCGCGCCGGTTTCCATGCCGGCCGGGACGTCGAAGTTCGTGATGATGGTGGCGGAACCCGTCGCCACGCCCATCGAGCTGTGATCATGCGTGCGCGCATAGAACACATGTCCGGTCGCGTTGTTGGTGATGCGAACCAGCGGATAGTTGGTGTGCGTGTCGAACTCGTCGCCGAACGCCGCACCCTGGTTCAATCCGTTGAACTGCGTGCCGGAGATTTGATAGCTCTGGCCGCGGGTCACGGACCCCGGGGATGCACTGATCGTGGGCGCCCAGGACGGATCATATGTCCCGGTCGATTTGTAGACCGCAAACCCGCCAACCAGAACTTCGCCCGACGGAAGCGGCATCAGGCTGCCGCCGCCGCTGTTGAACGGCTCGCGCGTCAAGTTCGTGCCGTCGAATTCATACAGCGAACCGCTCGAAGCTTCGGCGAGCACATTTCCGTTCGGAAGAATGGACACCGGGCTGTCGAACGCTTCCTCGCCGTTTGGGAAATCCGGTCCCGCCTTCCACGTGCCCTTCTTGCCTTTCGTGGGCGGCGTCCAGATCGCAGTATGCGCCTTGTTCTGACCTTCGGGGATCGAGCCCGTCGCGAACACGGTGCCGTCGGGACGCCGGACTGCTGCGCCGGTCTCGCCGGGAGGATCATAACACTTGTTCTTCGGTCCGTATTCGATGCAGTGGCCGCAGCAATTCTGCGGACCGCGCAGATCGACACCGGTGCTGCCTTCGCTGACCCATTGTCCGGTCTCGGGATAGTAGCGTTCCGAAAGCGGATGGGACTTCACATCGATGCTGAGGAACGACCCGTCAGGCAGAAGCACGAAACCTTCTTCCGACATCATCCCGTTCTTGCCTTTCGACGTCATCGGCGACCAGGTCAGCGTCTTCGGATCGAGCACCGCCATCTTCTTCGCGAATTTGTAGCCCAGAACGAAGCGGCCATCGGCCAGCACGATCCCCGGCGTATCGCCGATATTCGTCCAGCCCTTCGGCGGATCGATCATCTTCCATGTGTTGGCGACGGGATCGTAGATTGCGGACATGTTGGTGAAGGCGAACTGGTCGAAATTGTATTCGCCGCCGGAGATGATCACCCGGCCATCTGCGAGGACTGCCTCGGCCTGGGCATAGGGCGAATAGCCCGCGGGAAGATCCGCGATCCGGCTCCACGTGCCGTTGACATAGCTGCCGGTGTTGTCGGGCGTGAGTTTCCACCAGTCGGTTTCACCACCGCCCTGCGCGAGGACCGTACCGTCGGTCAACTGCATGGTGAAGATCGCGCCGTCCGGCGGCTGGTGGGTGAGGTGTGTGAACGTTTGCGCAAGCGCCGGCGTGGCGGCGAACGCAAAGGCAAGCATCAACGCGAAACGGCGAAGCATCGATATCCCTCTCGTTTTTGGCTGCAAAAAACTGCGCGGAGGCTAGCACAGAAAAACTGTGACAAAAGCGCAAGTTCCGTGCGTTATGAGGCGCATACGGCTAATAGAAGAACTGTTGCAGCTGGCTGAAACCGTTGGGGCCGCCGAACGTCCATCCCATGCGCTTTGAAGGATTGATCGCCGGTGCGGGCTCGCCGATCGCGAATTTGAAACCGGGGATGGTCTCGATGAATTTCCCGCGCTCGTTGTAGACGACGATCGCACTTCCCTGGCCGCCCTCGCAATAGAGAGGCTCCGTCACCAGGAAGAGCTTGTGTACGGGATCGACGGCGATGTTGGAGCCGCTGCACAACTGATCGGCGGGGCCTGTGCCGGGAAGCTGTACGGCCGTGATGCGCGATCGTGTGTTGAGATCGTAGAACTCAACTTCTGCATTCAGCTCTGTTGTGGTTGCGGCGATGCCGGTGTTGGGATCGACGGCCATGCCATTCACGAAGCCCGCATGGAAGGGCCCGTTGTTGAAGCCCTGCATCTGGGTCATCTCGCCGGTGCTGAGATCGAACATGACGTTGATGGGCGCGACGCCGCCGACCGCGCCGCCATCCGGCGAAAGCGCGAACACCGCCTGATTGCCCGCAGTGTACTGCCCGAGTATCGCGCCATTGGCGGGTCCGAACAGATTGGGATCGAGGTGGATGGTCTTGGTGAACGTGTTCGACGCAATGTTGGAGACAAGAAGAAGCGGCTGCTCCTCCTGCTCCAGCTTGGTGAGCGCGAACAATGTCGAGAATGGCGCAGACTGTTCTTCCGCCATCTGCTCCAGGATGATCTGGTTCTTCGGCGGCGTCCACTTGCCGGTGAATTTCTTTCCGCTCACGGGATTGAGGACCATGTAGTTGCGCTTCGGCAAAAGCTCACCGTCCGGGAC
>Ga0157369_10004602_pt1 | contig 16208 bp, 12 predicted proteins | sample C25metaG_FD_113461 | JGI IMG/M metagenome (GOLD analysis project Ga0157369, IMG submission 113461) | Corn rhizosphere microbial communities from Kellogg Biological Station, Michigan, USA - C2-5 metaG | ecosystem: Host-associated > Plants > Roots > Rhizosphere > Soil | place: USA: Michigan... | reverse complement strand
GCGGCAGCAGGCTGCATCTTTCGCTCGAAAGACTTCGCGGCAACGAGCAGCGGGACGAAGACCTCGTCTTGCGAGGGCTGCACTTCGGCATCGTTGATGAAGCGGACAGCATTTTCATCGATGAGGCGCGCACCCCCCTTATCCTGTCTTCGTCGGTTGGGACTGCCGAGGAAAAGCTGCAATGCGAACAGGCGCTTGCTTTCGCCGCGCAACTGGTCGCCGGAGAACACTACGAGCTCGATCAGGCTGACCGTTCTGTTTCGTTGACCGCCGAGGGACGACGTGAGCTCGGCCATGTGGTTGAAGGCGAGCACGGTGTCTGGACCTCGTTGCGCGCCCGCGAAGAGCTTGTGACACAAGCCCTGACAGCCATGCTCCTGTTCAAGCGCGACCAGCATTATGTCGTCGTCGACGACAAGGTTCAGATCGTCGACGAATCGACCGGACGTGTGATGCCGGACCGTTCCTGGGAGCGTGGTCTGCATCAGTTGATCGAAGTCAAGGAGAGCTGCGAGCTGACAGATCGTCGCGAGACCATGGCCCGCATCACTTACCAGCGGCTCTTCCGGCGCTACATCAGGCTCGCCGGAATGTCGGGCACCGCGCAGGAGGTCGCCCGCGAGATCAAATCCGTCTACGGACTCGATGTGGTCCGCATTCCGCTGCACCGTCCATCGCAGCGCACGATTGTGCCGCCGCGGATTTGCGCCAGTCAGGCCGAAAAGTTGAAAGTGATCGCCGATACGGTCGGGCGCCTCTCGGTGACGGGTGGCCGACCGGTGCTGATCGGTACGCGCTCCGTTGGCGCATCCGAGGAGATCAGCGCCGCATTGAGAGAGCACGGTATCGAACATGCGCTTCTGAACGCAAAGCAGGACCAGATTGAAGCCGAAGTGGTTGCGCAGGCCGGAGAGCCCGCTCGGGTCACCGTTGCCACCAACATGGCCGGACGCGGCACGGACATCCGCCTCGGGGAGGGCGTCGCCGATCGGGGCGGGCTTCATGTCATTCTGACCGAATACCACGACTCGCGGCGTGTCGATCGCCAGCTGTTCGGCCGTTGTGCTCGCCAGGGTGACCCCGGTAGCTGCGGGGCCATCGTTTCGCTCGAGGACGATATCTTCATGATCCATGCGGCGACGGCAGCCCATGTCATTCGTAAGCTTGTCAACGCGAGTTTTGATGTACCGATGAGCGTATATCAGGCTTTGCGCAGCTTCGCCCAATTTCAAGCCGAACGTCGCCACGGCTATGTGCGGGTCCAAAACCTGCAGCTTGATCGGCGGCTCGATCGTGTGCTGGCTTTCTCGGGGAGAGGCGAATGAAGATGGCTGCTGTATCCAGGCTCGGTCGCACGCGGCGAACGACGTGCGGACACGTTAACTCAACAGTGAGCGAATACGGATTTGCCGGCCACGAGAATCCTCGAGTGATGGCATGTCTCGGCTACGGGGTTCTGCTACTTGCTATTTTAAGTTGTTCTGGCGCGAGTGCGCAGGACCGGAAGGCCGAGGGGCAATTCGATTGCCTGATTCAACCGAAAATGGTGCTCAAGCTCGGGACGCCGGTACCGGGGTTGTTGAGCGAAGTACTCGTCGATCGTGGTGACGCGGTCAAGAAGGGCGATGTCGTCGCCCGTCTCGAGTCGGGAGTGGAGCAGGCCGCGGAGTCGCTCGCCAAGGTCCGTTCCGAGAATGATGCGGCGGTTCGTTCCAGCGAGGCCAAGCTGGAGTTTCAGCGGCGCAAGGACGACCGGGCCAGGCAATTGCGCAAGAGTGATTCGGTCACGGTTGCGGTCGCGGATGAAGCCGAAACCGGTGCGCGCGTGGCCGAGCAGGAGCTCGATGAAGCGAAGGCGAACCTCGCAATCTCAAAGCTGGAATTGAGCCGAGCCACGGAAGTCCTCAAGCAGCGCACGATCCGCAGCCCGATCAATGGGGTTGTGGTGGAACGGAGCCTGGGTCCCGGCGAATACGTGTTCGACCAGTCTCACATCATGACGGTCTCACAGATCGATCCTCTGAACGTCGAGGTGTATGTGCCGCTCAGCCAGTTCGGGAAAATCCGCGTTGGCGCGTCGGCCGAGGTCTACCCGGAAGAGCCGATCGGCGGCAGGTACGCTGCAACTGTCATCGTGGTTGACCAGGTCTTCGATGCCGCAAGTGGAACCATCGGAGTGAGGCTGGAGCTACCCAATCCGAACTACGCAATTCCGGCGGGGCTCAAATGTCGCGTGCGATTGCCAGGAGTTGGATAAGGCCGCAGCAGCAGAGCGTAGCGCCGTACCAAGGTCGGCTCTTCGCGCGAGCTCGCAGTCCGTTGGGATGATGGGAAGATGCTGGAGGGTACGATCAAGTCCTATCACAACGGTCTCGACGGCGGTGGCTTCATCGCCCAACAACGCAACGTCGTGCTGGTTGGCGGCACCAGCACAGGCAAAACCCACCTGGCCGTCGCCATCGCCAGAAGGTGTATCCGATCCGGTGGCCGCTTCTGCAACGTGGTCGATCTCATCAACCGGGGCGTGCTCCATGCGCTTGGCGCGCAGGGCGGCGCCAACCAGGTTCTCGTCCTTTTCCGCCTCGCCAGGCGCCTTGTCACCGTCCTCGGACGCCTTATCGCGATGGACACCGCCCTTGCCCGCATCGGAGCCGACATGAAGGTCAGCATGCAGCATGCCCAAGGCCTCGTCCAAATGTTCGGAGGGAATGGTCTGGATGATGGCCGCAGAGCAGACGCGCTTGTTGGAGGGTGGTGTTTATGAGGGCAAATTCTGACTGTAAATCAGCCGCCTCATGGCTTCGCAGGTTCGAGTCCTGCCTCCCCCACCAGTGTTCGCTCTTCGGGCTAGGCGTGGCTCAAAAGCCGCAACCGTGCATGGTTCACGGGGTGGGATGACCGTTTGCCGACTCCTCGCGTCAAGTGCCGTACAGGTAATTTGGCAACCACAACGTCATGCCGGGCCAGATGTACATCAGCACCATACAAATGATGACGATCAACATGTACGGCATCATCCCGGAGAAAATCTGGTTTAGAGTGACGTGTTTCGGCGCCACGCCTTTCAGGTAAAAAGCCGACATCGCGACCGGCGGCGAAAGGAACGCTGCCTGCAGGTTCACGAAGACGAGGACACCCCACAGGATCGGGTCGATGCCGAAGTGCTTCAGCATCGGAAGGAAGATGGGGACGAAGATCACGATGATCTCGGTCCATTCCAGCGGCCATCCCAAAAGAAAAATGATCGCCTGCGACAGGATCATGAACTGGACCGGCGACATGTTCAGCGACAGCACCCAGCTTTCCAGGAGCGCCTGACCACCGAGGATCGCGAACACGGCCGAGAACAGCGCTGACCCCACGAACAGCCAGCACACCATCGAGGTGGTCTTGGCCGTCAGGAACACCGCTTCCTTGGTGCGCTTCCAGTCCAGCGTCCGCGCCTGGAACGCGAGCAGGAAGGCGCCGGCCGCGCCGACCGCCGCCGATTCCGTCGCGGTCGTGATGCCGAACAGGATCACAGCCAGCACGACCACCGTCAGGATCCCGAGCGGCATCACCGAGATGACCAGCATTCGCAGGACCTCGTACTGCTCGGCCTCCATGGTCCAGTAATAATAGATTAGCAGCAGGCCGCAGATGCCGGCGACGAATGCAAAGTAAGTATAGAACGCCGGCGGCGGCCCGGACTCCGCCGGCGCCGCGCTGGTCTTGCCGCGAAGCTCGGCGCTGCCCATCTGCTGCAGCACTTCCGGCTCGCTTTTCGTGGCGGCCGGGGATTGGCCGGCTCCGCCGCCGAGCTCTTCGAGCTTTTCTTCCGCGGCTTCTTCCGCGGGCTGCGCGCCGGCGCCAAGTGGCTGAGGCACGTCCTGTAGCTGCTGCTGCACCGTAGCGGGAGCCGGTAACTGAATGTCCGCTTGCTGGTGGATGACGACGTACCACCAGGTCACCCACAGCGTGGCAAGCGCCAGCACCAGCGGCACGAACGCGCAGGCGAGATTCTTCAGCAGCATCGGGTAGGTGACGTGGACACCATCGGCGCCTACGCCCATGGCTTTTGCGGGCACCAACACGGCAGCACACAGGGCCGGCAACATCTTGCGCGAATAGGCCTGCTGCAGCCCGGCGACCCACGGGCGAACGGGAACGCGTGTTTCGCTTTCGGGAAGCTTTGGGGCGATCTTCGGATTCAACATCGCCCAGCCGACAATGTAGATGAGATAGAGCAAGGCGAGGAAGAAGCCCGGAAACATCGCCGCCGCATAGAGCTTCACCACCGACTGTCCCGCGACCGCGGCGTAGACGATGATCATGACAGACGGGGGGATCAGGATGCCGAGCGTACCGCCGGCGGTGATGACGCCGGATGCGAGCTTGACGTCGTAGCCGGCCTTCAGCATCGGATCGAAGGCGATGACGCCCATCAGGACCACGACCGCTCCGACGAGGCCGCTGGCGATGCCCCAGAACGTACAGACGATCAGTGTCGCCACCGCGAGCGAAGCGGGCACACGGCGGAAGGCAAGCTGGATCGAGTAGAACATCTTGTCGACCAGCGCGCCGCGCTCCATGACGTAGCCCATCAGCACGAATAGCGGAATCGAGATGAGGACGTCGTTGGTCATTGCGCCATAGGTGCGCTGGACCATCAGGTCAAAGATGTGATTGTCGCCCCACGTCTCGCCGCCACGGTGGTAGGCGAAGAAGCCGAAGAACATGCCGAGCCCCATCAGCGTGAAGGCGGTCGGGAAACCCATCATGATGACGACCACGATGAGGACGAGCATCAGGAGTCCGAGTGCCGGATCACTCATTGCTGCAATTCCCCGCCCATGCCGCGCTGCCGCGCGCTCTCTTCGATGCTCTGCGCGCGCGCGATCGCAGCGTTGCGCGCCTCCTCGTCGATGTACTGACTGTGCGCCAACTGCTCCTCGACCACATCGATTTCGGATACGTCGGCGAGCCGGCTTGGCCAGGCGCCGGTCTTCAGGCATATGACGCAGCGCGCGATTTCAGCTGCGCCTTGCAGCAGCACCAGCGCGCCTGCCAGCGGGATCATGAACTTGAACTGGTAGACCGGCGGACCCTCGGCGGTCACATTGGAATGCTCGTTGATCCGCCAGGAATCCATGGCGTAGTCCCATCCTGCATAAACCAGCGCCGCGATGCCGGGCAGGAAGAAGATGAAGTACAGCACGACGTCGAGCGCGGCTTGCACGCGCGGTCGCATCGAACTGTACAGAAAGTCGCCGCGAACGTGGGCGTTCTGCGCCAGCGTGTAGGCGCCTGCGATCATGAAGGAAGTGCCGTACAGCATATTCGAAGCATCGAAGATCCAGGCCGTCGGCATGTTGAGAATGTAGCGCTTGAACACCTCGGCGCAGACGAGAGCCATCAGCCCCACGACCAGCCACGCCGTCGCTTTGCCGGTCCACGTGCTGATGCCGTCAATGATGTGCAGAAAACGCTGTGCGTTCATGTCTTGCCACCGCCGATTCCCGCGGCATCAGTACGGTATCGAGACAATACGGATCGTCATCCGGGATCGCGGTCCCGGATGACGCATCGACCTTGCGGGTACCTGGTCAGCTCTTCCTTTTGGCGTTCGGGCCGAAGTAATGATTGTAGGCCATGCGCCGGCTGACCACCGTATCCTGCTCCCACTGCGTCGCACGCTTGGCAAAGGCCAATTGCGATTCGATAATTTCCTTGAACAGCGAATTTTCCGCCGACTTCTTCTCGACGACTTGGTCGTAAATATCCAGTTGCTTCTGGAGTATCGAATCCGGCGTCTTGTAGAACTTGACCTTGTCCTTGGTCTGCAGTGTCTCGTAGTCTTTCGAGTAGCGGTCGATCGCCTTCCACGCCATGTCCTGGCTTGCCGCCTCGACGGCATTGGCGATAATCGCCTTCATCTTGTCCGGCAGGACATCGTATTTCGTCTTGTTGAACAGGATTTCCATCTGCTCGGCGTTCTGGTGGTAGCTCTGCAGCATGCAGATCTTGGAAACGTCCGCAAAGCCGAGGACGCGATCCGAGGTGGCGTTGTTGAACTCGGCCGCATCGAGCAGGCCGCGGTCCATCGCCGAGACGATTTCACCGCCCGGCAAGGCGTTGACCGCTGCACCGAGGCCGGTGAATACGTCGATGGAAATACCGACGGTGCGGAATTTCAGGCCTTGAAAGTCCTCCACCTTGGTCATCGGCTTCTTGTACCAGCCGAGCGGCTGAGTCGGCATCGGCCCATACGGGAACGAGACGACATTGGCGCCGATGGAGGCATAGAGCTTTTCGAGCAGTTCCTTGCCGCCTCCGTAGTAATGCCAGGCGAGCAGCATATTGGCGTCCATCGCATAGCCTGGACCCGAGCCCCACAGTGCCAGCGCTGTCTGCTTGCCGTAGTGATAGACCAGCACGCCGTGGCCGCCGTCGAGCGTCCCCTTCGAGACTGCATCGAGCAGGCCGAAGGCGGGCACCACGGCGCCGGCGGGAAGAACCTCGATCTTGAGATCGCCGCCGGTCATGTCGTTGACCTTCTTGGCGTAGTCGAGTGCGTATTCGTGGAAGATATCCTTGGCCGGCCAGGTGCTCTGCCAGCGCATGCTGATCGGGCCCTGTGCACGAACAATCGTTGGAGCGACCGCGGTCGCGGCCGCTCCTGCCGCAGCAACCTTCAAAAAGCGGCGTCGACTGGATATGCCGACCTTGCTTGATCTGGTCATCGTTCTCTCCCTTTGGATGGCACCCCCTTGTCGGATCATCTTTTGTTATTGGGAGAAGACAAAGCTGGCGGCCGGTGTTTGGCAAGAACGCCTCGGAATGATGCGACGCTACGACGCGGACTGCGAACAGGAAGCTCGCAACTCGCGATCCGGCCTTCGGGGGCGGTTGGGGAGGCACGCAAATGCTTTTTGGTACGGAGCTGGATCCAATACCAGCACGATTGAAAGTGTCGGGACGACCGACAGCACGACCAAGGGGGATCGCCATCGATATCGGAAACAGGCGGTCCTGATCCCTGTACCAAACCTCTTCCGCGACAGGTGGTCGCATAACTGCCTGGCCGTCTTGATTTCGAGGCGGGCGATTCCACCTGAAACAGGACAATCGTATCCGGGCCCCTCTGGCGAGGACGCTGATAGTTTTGGCTGACCTCGTGATGTCGGATAACCTTTCCCGCGCCTGACGCAACGGATTGGCCGACAGGGCCCTATCGCTGATGTCTCCCTGATCAGGCCGTTTCGAGCCCACGGCGACGAATGCAGTCGTTAGGAACAACCGTTGATCAATGTCAGGGAGCACAAGTGAATCCGTCGTCAAATAGCCCTTCAGGATCGCAGGAAGTTGTCACGGTTCCCTCGAATCGCGACGATTGGCGCCTTGAGAAGCTCATCGATCGCCTGCCACGCCGGCTGGGTGCGGCTGTCCGTTTCTTGCGGCGGCCGTCCGGCTTCTGGCTGCGGATTCCCGCAGGTCTGCTGCTGATCGTTGGAGGCGTCTTTGCCTTTCTGCCGATCCTCGGCATCTGGATGCTTCCGCTCGGGTTGGCGCTTTTGGCCGAGGACATTCCGGCGCTGGGGTCCTTGCGTTCCCGCGTTCTGGATTGGATCGAGCGCCGGCACCCGCTCTGGCTCGAACCCAGATCGCGATCCGATGATGTGGCATGACCGGTTTTTTTCCAAGCTGATGTGTCCGCCGCATTGCTCCATCGGTGACACGCGATGGACATGGGCGGGCGGTTTGTAATCTCACTCGATCCCTGACCCATCCCTCGCGTGACTCAGGTCACGGCCGCCTGTCGGCCCCGCGCTTAAGCCTCCGGGTGCCATGACGAAGCGATTGTCGCTTCGTCGCGTCAGGAGATGGGCATGAACACCCCGCGTAAGTCGTCCGCTGTCGGGCGAAATCGATCTGCTTTCAGGCCACGAACTTGTGGCCGGCCTGTTGAACGGCTGCGCTAGAGGCGGTCGCGGATCGACGTCAGGACGGTGGTGGTAGTGTCGATGACCTGAAGCGTCTCCTGGGTCTTGCTCGACGCCACCGGGAAGCGGGCGCACTGGTCGGAGAGTTGAGCGAGCCGTTTGCGTTCGCTGGTCAGGATCGCGCTGCTCTTGTCGGCAGCGAATTTGACGAGGTCGCGCATCGGATTTTTGTCGCCGAAGTCTTTGATGTCCCGGTCCATGGCGATCAAATATTCATAGCTCGCAAGTTCGTCCGAGATCTGGAGGAGCTCCTGGATGGTCGAGTTGATGCAGTTGACGTCCGCCGCGGCCACGTCCGGACGCTTTGCCGTCTGTGAAAGATCGATCATCAGATTGGCGAAGAGCGGCTTCAGCGCCTCGACCTTCTGCAAATCGTTTTCGGAGAGAACACCGGCTTTGGAGGCGGTGGGCAGCGACAGGATGGCGATCAAAGCGAGGCCAAATACGCCTTGCTGTGCATGTGCGAAGATTGAAAATCCGATCCTGCTGAAGCCATCACGCATCAAAGGTCCTACCTTCGCACGACACACCGGTTTGTTGTTAGGCGACCGCGTTCGTGCAATAATGTTTGGAAGCTGCAGGAGTGGTCCCCTGGCCGCCGACTTCAAATGCCGTGCTCGGAGGCTGGCGCGGATGATGGGAGAATAAGAGGGTGACCGCCACGCCGCAACGAACATTTCGTGCCGCTGCGCTCGATCGCGCAGCGTCGCCCGAACAGTTTGATCATCTGGTCGTCATTACCAGGCCGTCCGACTGGATTTGGGCGGCGGTCATCTGCTTTTTGCTCGCCGCCGCGATCATCTGGGGCATCGTGGGGCGGATACCGACGCGCGTTTCCGGCGAGGGTATCCTGATCAGCAATGGCGACCGGGTCGTCGACGCCGTATCCGCTGCCGCTGGACGGCTCGCATCGGTGTCCGTTGCGCTCGGCGATCATGTCGTCAAGGGCCAGCCGATCGCGCAGATCGTCCAGACCGACATCGAGCAAAAGCATAGCGAGGCGGTCGCCGTGCTCGGCGAGCGCCAGCGCGAACGCGCCGTGCTCGCAGCACGGGTCCAGAGCGAGCTTGCCGTCAAGAACCAGAACTTTGCCAAGATGGAAGACGCGCTGAACCAGGTCATCAAGGCGACGACCCAGCGCGTCGATTTTCTGACGGTAGACGTCAGGAATCTCGAGGATCTGCTCGCCAAGGGCTACACCACGCGGAAGAACCTGTCCGATCGGCGCGAAGAGCTCACCTCGGCGCAACAACGGCTCGACGATACTCGCAATCAGATCCTGAAACTGCGGGCAGACAAGACCGATCTGGAGACGCAGCGGGACCGCGAGCTGCGTCAATCGGAGTTCGCGCTCAGTGAAGCCCAGCGGCAGGTAAGCGCGACCGCGGAATCGCTGAGCCAGAATACGCGGGTGATCAGCCCCATCGAGGGCCGGGTCGTCGAAATCAAGATTTCGCCCGGCTCGGTGCTCGCGGTCGGCACGGCCGTGGTCGAAATCGAGAGCGAGGGCAACAAGCTCGAAGCGGTGATCTACGTTCCTGCCGAGCAGGGCAAGAAGATCAAGCCGGGGATGCAGGTCCACCTCGAGCCCTCGACGGTAAAGCGCGAGGAGTACGGCATGATGCTGGGCAGCGTCGAAACCGTGTCCGATTTTCCAATGACGCCGCAAGGCATGACGGCTGTCCTTCACAACGAGACATTGGTGACGAAATTCTCCCACGATGGCGCGCCTTATGCAGCCAAGATCGTGCTCGAACAGGATCCGTCGACGGCAACGGGCTATCGCTGGGCCGTGGGTGACGGGCCAAATCTGCATCTGACGAGCGGAACGCTGGCGCGCGCGGAGATCACGACGCGGCGTCAGCGCCCGCTCGATCTGGTCATACCGCTCATCAGGCACCTGACGGGTATAGATGGATAGTCGCTCTGGCGCAGAGGCGAGCCGCAAAGCCGGCAGCCGTCTCCCGTTCCGGGGACGGCGGGTGACGCGCACGCCCACCATTCTTCAGATGGAGGCGGTCGAGTGCGGCGCCGCCTCGCTTGCGATCGTCCTTGCGCATTACGGCGCCTGGATTCCGCTGGAAGAGCTTCGCGTCGCCTGCGGTGTCTCGCGCGATGGCAGCAAGGCGAGCAATGTCGTGCGGGCCGCGCGGCGCTATGGGCTTACCGCAAAGGGTTTCAGCCTCGAGCCGTCGGCGCTGCACCAGATGCCGATGCCGTGCATCATCCACTGGAACTTCAATCATTTCGTGGTGCTGGAGGGCATCGACGGCAAGCACGCTTTCATCAACGATCCCGCCATCGGCCGCCGCAGAGTCGGTCTCGGCGAGCTGGATCGGGCCTTCACCGGCGTCGTGCTCACCCTCGAACGCGGCGAGGCGTTCAGGAAGATCGGCAGTAAGCCGAAAGGCGCGCGTCTCTTGTTGCGCGAGCTGCGCAATTCGAAGATGGCGGTCGTGCTCCTGATCATGGTCAGCATTGCGCTGGTCGTGCCCAACGTCGTCGCCGCCGGGTTCTCCAAGATATTCGTCGACGACATCCTGATCCGGCACTCACGGAACTGGCTGGTGCCGCTGCTCATCGGCATGGCGGTGACCGCAGCGTTCAGGGCCGCGCTGACGATTCTGCGTCAATCCCTGCTCACAAGACTTCAGGCAAAACTCTCGGTGGTCACCACCAGCCGGTTTCTCTGGCGGGTGCTGGGGCTGCCGCTCGAATTCTTCACCCAGCGTCATGCCGGCGACATCGCCAACCGCGTCGCCGCCAATGAGACGATTGCCCGGCTGCTGTCGAGCGGTATCGCCTCCAACGCGCTGAGCCTGATGTCGGTGCTGCTGTTCGCGGCGGCCATGGCCGTTTACGATGTGCCGCTGGCCGCCGTCTGCGTCGTCATCTCGCTCCTCAATGTCGTGCTGCTCCGCACGCTCGCCCGGCGGCGCGAGGAGCTCAGCTATCGCCTCGCGCTCGAGCAGGGCAAGCTCCTGAGCACGACCGTGAGCGTGGTGCGCACGATCGAGACCATCAAGGCAAGCGGCGTGGAGGACGATACCTTCGGCCAGTGGTCCGGCCTTCAGGCCAAGACCCTGAACGCGCAGCAGCAGCTCGGCGCCTCCGCCGTCACCCTCGAGATGGTCCCGACCTTGCTGTCGGGCCTGTCGGTCGCGGCGATGCTCGGCATCGGAGGCTGGAGGGTGATCGAGGGTTCGCTGACGCTCGGCAGCCTGGTGGCCTTCCAGTCGCTGGCGGCTAATTTTTCCGAGCCCTTCGCCAATCTCGTGAACTATTTCGGCAGCCTGCAAACGATCAAGGGTTCGCTCGAACGGCTGGAGGACGTCTACAAATATCCCGTCGAGCCTCAAGGGCCTCTCGAGGCTACCGCTGACGTTCCGCCGAAGCTTGCCGGAAGGATCGAGCTCAGAAAAGTCAGCTTCGGCTATTCGGCGCTGGAGCCGCCGCTGCTCGACGATCTCTCGCTCGCGATCTCGCCGGGCTCGCGGGTCGCGCTGGTCGGCGTCTCCGGCAGCGGCAAGTCGACGCTCGGCCGGTTGATCTGCGGCCTCTACAAGCCCTGGTCCGGTGAAATCCTGTTCGACGGCCGTGGGTTGGCGGAGGTTGCTCCGCAGGTCTTCGCGAACTCGGTGTCCTATGTCGACCAGGACATCTTCCTGTTCGAGGGGAGTGCGCGGGACAATCTGACGCTCTGGGATTCGACGGTCGCCGAGCGCGACCTGATCACCGCTGCCAACGACGCGCTTATTCACCAGGATCTCGCGACGCGGCCGGGCAATTACGATTGCCACGTCAACGAAGGCGGCACCAATTTCAGCGGCGGGCAGCGGCAGCGCATCGAGATTGCGCGTGCGCTGGTGGGCAATCCTTCCGTTCTTGTGCTGGACGAGGCGACCGCGGCGCTCGACCCCATCACCGAGAAGGCGATCGACGACAATCTACGGCGGCGCGGCTGTACCTGCATCATCATCGCCCATCGCCTGAGCACGATCCGCGATTGCGACGAGATCATCATGCTGGAGCGAGGCCGGATCGTCGAGCGCGGGACGCACGAGGAGCTACTGACCCGTCAAGGTCCCTACACCAGGCTCGTGATGACCGAATGAGCGACCGTCTCGCCAACGACAACGCTGCCCCGGGCGGCCCGCCGGCGCGAACGCTGCTCGATCCGCGTCATCCTCTGCTCTTGGATGATCGCGAGCAGGTGCTGGAGGTGGGGGCAGGGCATGTCGACATCTTTGCCGTCGAGAAGGAAGGCGCCAATGAGATGCGCCGCCATTTCCTGTTTCGCCTCGGAGTGGGAGAGATCATTCTCGACCTGCACACCGCCTGCGCGCAAAGCGGCGGGCGGCTGCAAATCGTCGCCGTTGGCGGACCGGGCGCCGAGCTGATCGGTCTGCCGCGCGCGAGTGTCGGATCGGCCGACGTACTGGCGCGCTGGCTCAGTCATCTCGCCCGACTGGTGATTGCTCCGGGACTGCCGGGGACAATACCTGAATTGGTGCCCGGCGAAGCTCACGAGCTCAAGACGATGGAGCGTTGTCGCGGCCCCATGCGCGGCATCGCATGGACGCGTGTCAGGGCGGGCTCCGCAAGGCTGATGGCGCTGGAGCCGGACCTTGCCGCGGGCGGAGAGCCGATCCCCCTGGTCGCCGGATTCTGGATCGAGGCGGGAGAAGCCGGCTGCACGGTGCTGGCCGATGCCGCCGTGCCCGAACCATCCGTGCTGTGGCCCGCGATCGACCGCATCCATCTGGCGGTCGTCTCCCGCATCGCGACCGGTCTTTCGCGCAATGCCGACCACGAGCGGCAGCGCCTGTCGGAGCGCGCCGAGCTGACGCATGCGCAGACGGTCGATTCACTGGGGCGCCTCGCCGAGACCGTGGTCGGGAAAGCCGCGCTTGGCGAAGCGGAATTGCACCACGCCGATCCGCTGCTGGCGAGCTGCCGCATCGTGGCGACGGCGCTCGGAGCGACGTTGCCGCCGTCGCATCGATCGGCACCGGGGCATGCGTTCCGCGACGTTCTTGAAATCGCTCGCTCGGCGCGCCTGCGGTTGCGCCGCGTTCAGTTGCGGGACGAGTGGTGGAAGCTCGACGTCGGGCCGCTCGTGGCCTGGCGCGGAACGGAACGCGATCCGGTCGCACTGATCCATGATCGTCACGGCGGCGGCTACACGATGCACAATCCCGGGCGTGGGGTGAAAATGCCGGTCACGCGTTCGCTGGCGGCGGAGCTTGCGCCTGACGCGGCCGCCTTCTATCCGGCGTTGCCGTCCCGGGCGCTTCGCTATTGGGATCTGCTCGCCGTTTCGATGGTCGGTCTTGGCGGCGGCGTGGTCCGCACGGTGCTGCTGATCCTCACGATCGGCCTGTTGTCGCTGATCCCGCCCTTGATCACGAACTTCCTCGTCAACTCCGTGATCCCCCGAACCGAGATCGACCAGCTCGTCGTTTGCGCGCTCGCGCTTGTGGTGACGGCCGTCGCGGTCTCGGGCCTGCAGGCCGTGCAGGGAATGGTGATGCTCAGGTTAGAGGGCCTCATCGATTACAAGCTGCAAGCGGCGCTGATCGATCGCCTGCTGAGGCTGCCCGCCGGGCTGTTCCGCAACTACACCACGGGCGACCTGGTCGATCGCTCGATGGGTATCGACGCCATCCGACGGATACTCACCGGGCACACCTTGCGCGGCTTCATGGCCTCGATGTTCTGCATCTTCAGCGTCAGCCTGATGCTCTATTACGATGTCAGGCTCGGCGTGATCGCCCTGGCTCTGACGCTGGTGCGAGCCGTCGTCATCATCGCCACCAGCGCCCTCCGCGTCTATTACGAGAACCGGCATTTCAACCTGCAGGGCAAGACCGGCGGCCTCGTGCTGCAACTGATTTCCGGCGTCGGCAAGCTTCGCGTGGCGAACGCGACCGGGCGCGCGCTGGCGCTGTGGTCGCGGCAATTTGCGGTCCAGAAGGGCTATTTCATCGCCTCCCAGCGGGTCGCCAACTGGCTCGGCGTGTTCGAGACGGCCTATCCGACGCTGGCGACCCTGATCATCTACGGCGTTGCCGCTTACACCGATAGCAAGCTGTTGCTCGACCTCGGCGCCTTCCTCGGCTTCAATACCGCCTTTGGCCAGACCATGGGCTCGATCGGGAGCTGGGCATCGAGCGTCAGCGAATCGCTGGTCGCGCTTCCGCATCTTTCCCGTCTCAAGCCCGTGATTTCCGCGACCGCCGAGATATCGGACGATCTGCGACCGCCCGGAGATCTGTCGGGCGAGATCGAGCTCTCCGGCATTACCTTCCGCTATGCGTCGAGCGGCGCGCCCGTGCTCGATGATGTCTCCCTGAAGATTGCGCCGGGCGAATATGTCGCCATCGTCGGGCCGTCCGGCAGCGGCAAGTCATCGCTGCTCAGGCTCGCGCTCGGCTTCGAGCAGCCGGAATCGGGCGCCGTCTTCTATGACGGCAAGGCGCTCAACACGCTCGACACCAGTGCGTTGCGCCGCCAGCTCGGCGTCGTGCTGCAGGACACCAAACTCGCAACCGGAAGCGTCTACGAAAACATCTGCGGCGGCATCGAATTGCCGTTGGAGAAGGCCTGGGAGGCCGCGCGGCTGGCCGCGCTCGATGCCGACATCATGCAGATGCCGATGGGCATGCACACGCTGGTCTCCGAAGGCGTCAACACACTTTCCGGCGGACAGCGTCAGCGCATCATGATTGCCCGGGCGATCGCCCGCATGCCTCGCATCCTGCTGTTCGACGAAGCGACGAGCGCGCTCGACAATCAGAACCAGGCGGTCGTCGCCACCTCGCTCCAGCGGCTTGCCATCACCCGCATCGTGATCGCCCATCGCCTCAGCACGATCCGCAATGCCGATCGGATCGTCATGCTGAAGGGCGGCAAGATTGCGCAAACGGGAAGCTACGAGGAGCTGATCGCCCAGTCCGGCCCGTTTGCGCAGTTCGCGAAGCGGCAGTTGGTTCAGCCGGGCGCCGCGACGGGCGCGTCGTCGGTGACTGTCGCCACATGGTCGTGATAAGCAGTATTTCTGTCGCTGGAATCCCAATGTGCGCGACGATGACGAGCCTTCGAGCGCAATCGTCGTGCATACTCTTCGTGTTTGCCGCAAGGTTGAGGTCACCTTCATGCCGCCGGTCGAATCCGATCTCTTTGAAATGCGGCGGCTGGAGTCGCTCTCCAACACCATCTTCGGCGTTGCCATGACGTTGTTGGCTTACGGCCTGCCGCAGGCCGCGCATTTCGAGCATGTGCCGGACTGGGCCGACCTCTACAGCGCCTATGGTGGGAAGCTGGGTGGCATGGCGCTGAGCTTCGTCATCGCCGGCGTGTTCTGGTTCAGCCATCAACGGCGGCTGGCGCGGCAGCCGGTGGGCGGACGCGGCGTGGTGATGCTCAATCTCCTGTTCCTGCTCTCGATCATCCTGTTGCCGGTGACCAACGGTCTCTATGGCAGCTACGGCATGAGCGGCGCGGTCGCCGTGCTCTACGGCCTGCATCTGACCGTGATCGCCGCCATCAACGCGATCTTGTGGCGCCTCGCGACCGGGCCCGGTTATCAGCCCGAGCTCGTGGCCTCCAGCTTTCCGCTGCTGATGTTCGTGCCGGGCACGATCGTTGCTGCCATCAAGCCGGAATATGCAGTCTATTTCTGGCTGCTTGCCTTCGGCAGCCTCGTGGTGCGCCGTCTGCTCCGCCCGCGCGATGGCGCCGCGTAGCGGGCTGCGATTTCATTCGCGCTGTTCGTCGATCGCAGCGCCTGGCAGATAGACCCGCACGGGGCGGATCTCATAGACCGCGTGCGGATTGGCCTCGCGCAAGGTTCGTGCCGCTTCAACCGCCGCATCATCATCCGCGCATTCCACGACATAAAGCCCGAGGAGCTGCTCCTTGGTCTCCGCGAAGGGGCCGTCGATCACGGTGCCCTTGCCCGGACCGCGCAGGGTGCGGGCGTTGCCGGTGGCGCCGAGCCGCGCTGCGGGTCCGAGCCGGCCATCGCAGTTCAGCTTTTCATGCGCCTTCTTCAATCTTTCCATCAGGCCCGCATCCTCCTGCGGCGTCCAGGACATGACCTCGGCTTCGACGTGATAGGCGAGGATGGCGTAAAGCATTCCGAAATCTCCTTGAATGGCGGGCCGTACTAATCCGAGGACGATCGGGGAGGGCCAGTCCCGACATATCCGTTCACGTTCATTT
>Ga0157369_10004600_pt1 | contig 16209 bp, 16 predicted proteins | sample C25metaG_FD_113461 | JGI IMG/M metagenome (GOLD analysis project Ga0157369, IMG submission 113461) | Corn rhizosphere microbial communities from Kellogg Biological Station, Michigan, USA - C2-5 metaG | ecosystem: Host-associated > Plants > Roots > Rhizosphere > Soil | place: USA: Michigan... | reverse complement strand
TTGCTGTTCACGCTCGGCGCGCTGATCGTGGCGCGCCTGGGCACCTATATCCCCATGCCGGGTATCGATCCGGCCCAGCTCGCGCAGCTGATGCAGCACCAGTCGGGCGGCGTGCTCGACGTGTTCAACGTGCTGGCGGGTGGCGCGATCGGCCGTATGGCGATCTTCGCGCTCGGCATCATGCCCTACATCTCCGCCTCGATCATCATGCAGTTGATGACAAGCGTGTTTCCGGAACTCGACACCCTCAAGAAGGAAGGCGAGGCCGGCCGCAAAGTCATGAACCAGTACACCCGCTACGGCACGGTGGGGCTGGCGGCAGTGCAGGCGCTCGGTATCGCGATCGGCCTGGAGCACACCGGCAATGTCGTCATGGATCCGGGCTGGTTCTTCCGCGTGACCACAATGATCACGCTGACCACCGGCACGATCCTTCTGATGTGGATCGGCGAGCAGATCACCAGCCGCGGCATCGGCAACGGCATCTCGCTGATCATCTTCGCCGGTATCGTCGCACGCTTCCCGGCCTATTTCGGACAGATTTTCGAATCCGCCCGCACCGGCGCAATGTCGGCCTTTGCGGTCATCCTGCTCCTCGGTGGCGCCGTGGGCCTCGTCACGCTGATCGTGTTCGTCGAGCGCGCGCAGCGGCGCTTGCTCGTGCAGTATCCCAAGCGACAGCAGGGCAACCGCATGTTCGGCGGCGAATCCTCGCATCTGCCGCTCAAGCTCAACGTCTCGGGCGTGATCCCGCCGATCTTCGCATCGTCGATCCTGCTGATGCCGACGACGGTCGCGACGTTCTATGCCACCAGCCTGCCGGGCTGGGTGCAGTCGACCGTCACCTATCTCTCACCCGGTCGCCCGGTCTACGAGACGCTCTACGCGCTCCTGATCCTGTTCTTCACGTTCTTCTACACCTCGGTCGTCTTCAATCCGGAGGAGACCGCGGACAATCTCAAGAAGTACGGCGGTTTCATCCCTGGCATCCGGCCCGGCAAAAAGACGGCAGAATACATCGACTACGTCCTCACGCGCACAACGGTGATCGGCGCGATCTATCTGGTGGTCGTGTGTCTGATCCCGGAACTCGCCCGCTCGGAGATCGCGATCGCGCTCGGCGGCACCTCGATCCTCATCATGGTCAGCGTGACCATGGATACGGTCGCGCAAATCCAGAGTCACCTCATCGCCCAGCAATATGAAGGCCTCATCAAGAAGGCGAAGCTGCGCGGGGCGCGCCGGTGAACATCGTCCTTTTCGGCCCGCCGGGGGCGGGAAAGGGCACTCAGGCGCGCATTCTGGCGGAACGTCGCGGATGGCCGCAGCTTTCCACCGGCGACATGCTCCGCGCGGCGGTGAAGGCTGGGACTGAACTCGGCAAGAAGGTCGACGCAATCCTGACGCGCGGCGATCTCGTCTCCGACGACATCGTCGTGGGCATCATCGCAGAGCGTGTCGACCAGCCCGATTGCGCCAACGGTGCCGTGTTCGACGGCTTTCCGCGCACCATTGCGCAGGCCGAAGCGCTGGACCGCATGCTCGCGGCGCGCACCAGGAAGATCGACATGGTGCTGGAGTTGAAAGTGGACGAAGTGGTGTTGATCCGGCGCGCGGAGCAGCGTGTGAAGGATACGCTCGCGCAAGGCGGGACACCGCGCTCCGACGACGAGCCAGATACGGTCAAGTTCCGTCAGAAGGTCTATCGCGAAAACACGGCACCGCTACTCGACTATTATGGCAAGCAGGGCAAGGTCGTGACCGTCGATGGCATGGCGCCCATCGAGGACGTGACCAGCGCCATCGCCAGGATCATCGACGGCAAGTCCGCACACTAGTTCACGGGCATGTGTTCGGAGCTTGGGTCTTGTTGTGCCGTCGCATGGCATGACGGCCATGCAGGCCATACGCATCGTCCTGACTTACGAAATATCCAGCAAAGGCAGGGATTTTCCTCGCTCCGATGGCGGCCAGTGTTCACACAAACACGCGAGTCCTCCTGTTGAACATTCTGTTCCTGTGAATTGAGCGGCGCGTCTCACATTTCCTTCATTTGCGCTCTTCGAATGCCGCACCAAATTGAGTTTGTGCATCATGGGGAGCGGATGCGGTGCAGGTCGGAGAAGGCAGCGCTGGGTTCTGCTCGGGCGTTGACATCGGCGTACTTCGGAACGCTGTGAAGGCCGGCGATGTTTCGGCGATGTCTGCGCTCGGCGCTCGCCTTCTGGTCGGGCGCGATGCGCCATTCGAACCGCAGGAAGGTCTGGCGCTGATCGAGCGCGCAGCGGCGTCTGACGATGCGGAAGCCATCTCTCTGCTTGCGACACTCAAAGCTGCGGGCGCCTGGACACAGCAGAGCTGGCCCGATGCTCTGCGCCTCCTGCACCGCGCGGCGGAGCTCGGATCGCGCGATTCGAGGGAGCAGCTCATCATGCTTGCCAGCGATATCGACGCAGCGGCCGAAGCACGCGCAGGCCAGATACGGGGTGACGTGTGGGGGCGTCTCCACGAAAGCATCAATCTGGAGCGCTGGGTTGTACCGCCCATGCCGCAGGCGGTCAGCGAGGCGCCGCGCATCTGGACGGTGCGGGGGTTCGCCACGCCGGAAATCTGCCGCTGGCTGGTCAGCCGCTGTCAGGGGCGTCTCACGCCGTCGCAGATGTTCGACGGGCAACGCGCGCGCTTTCTGGCCACACGCACCTGCAGCGATTTCCCGTTCACGATCATTGATGGCGGGGTCCTCATGGTTCTGCTCCGCATCCGCATCAGCCTCGCGGTGAGCCTCCCGGTCCCGCATATGGAGCCGCCGCAGATCTTCCACTACGCGGCCGGGCAGGAGATCAAGGCGCATTACGACTCCCTCTACGACAGCGAGCATGGCTACGGGCAAGCCGGCGCCTACCGGGGAGACCGGCTGGCGACGCTGCTCCTCTATCTCAACGACGACTACGAGGGCGGGGAACTCGAGTTCCCCCACACCGGGTTCCGCCATCGGGGCCGGACCGGGGACGCGGTCTTCTTTGCCAGCCTGAGGGACGGGAAACGGGACCGGTTGAGTCTCCATGCCGCCCTCCCCATAACTGCAGGCGAGAAGTACATCCTGTCCCAGTGGATTCACGACAGGCCGTTTACGGCCTGAAAATCCCCGCCGGGACCCTGGAAAATCCCAGCGGAAACATTATTTTAATCCCGGTTGACTGGCACGGATCGATGAGTAATATCCGCGCCCTTGCGGCGACGCCCTTTCCCAAAAGCTGACGGTTTCGACCCTCAGGTGTGGGTGGGTTCGGCGCTGCTTGCGTTAAATTGTTAACGAATTCAAACGTCTAAGGCCGAAGGACACAACCGTGGCACGCATCGCCGGCGTCAATATCCCAACCCAGAAGCGGGTCGAAATCGGCCTGCGCTACATCCATGGAATCGGCCCGGCGAAAGCCAGGGAGATCATGGAGAAGGTCGGCATCTCGCCGGAGCGCCGCGTCCATGATCTGACCGATTCCGAAGTCATCCAGATCCGCGAGACCATCGACCGCGACTATCTCGTGGAAGGCGATCTGCGCCGCGAAGTCGCGATGAACATCAAGCGCCTCATGGACCTTGGCTGCTACCGCGGCCTGCGTCATCGCAAGGGCCTTCCGGTCCGCGGTCAGCGCACCCACACGAATGCGCGCACGCGCAAAGGTCCCGCCAAGGCGATCGCCGGCAAGAAGAAAGTGACAAAGTAAGATGGCCAAGGCTCAAGGCGCCGGTCGCGCCCGCAAGAAAGAGAAGAAGAACGTCGTCGTCGGCGTGGCGCATGTCGCCGCGACCTTCAACAACACGATCATCACCATCACCGATCAGACCGGCAACGCCATATCGTGGTCGTCCGCCGGCATGATGGGCTTCAAGGGCTCACGCAAGTCGACGCCGTATGCGGCGCAGGTTGCGGCCGAGGACGCCGGCAAGAAGGCGATGGAACACGGAATGCGCACGCTGGAAGTGGAAGTCACGGGGCCGGGCTCGGGCCGTGAATCCGCTTTGCGTGCGCTTCAGACAGTGGGTCTCACCGTCACGTCGATCCGCGACGTCACGCCGATCCCGCACAACGGTTGCAGGCCGCCCAAGCGCCGCCGCGTGTAAGTTTAGAGAGCTGTATCAACCCTTCGTCGTACGAATGGACGCGCGCTCTCGGCGTCCGGGACACGATGGAGAAAGACATGTTTCAGAAGAACTGGCAGGAACTCATCAAACCGCAGAAGCTCCGCATCGAAGCGGGCCATGAAGCGGGAAAGCAGGCGACCATTACGGCCGAACCGCTCGAGCGCGGCTTTGGCCTGACGCTCGGCAACGCGCTTCGCCGCGTGCTCCTTTCGTCGCTGCAGGGCGCGGCCATCACCTCGATCCAGATCGAGGGCGTGCTGCACGAATTCTCCTCCATCGCGGGCGTCCGCGAGGACGTGACCGACATCGTGCTCAACGTGAAGCAGATCGCGTTGCGCATGCATGCCGAAGGCCCGAAGCGCCTGTCGCTGCGCAAGCAGGGCCCGGCTGAAGTCACGGCCGGCGATATCGCCGCCGTTGCCGATGTCGAGATCCTCAATCCGGAACTGGTGCTCTGCACGCTCGACGAAAAGGTCGAGCTGCGCATGGAACTCACGGTCGCCACCGGCAAGGGCTATGTCCCGGCCGACCGCAACCGTCCGGAAGATGCGCCGATCGGGCTCATCCCCGTCGACAGCCTGTTCTCGCCGGTGAAGAAGGTCTCCTACAAGGTCGAGAACACCCGCGAAGGCCAGATTCTCGACTACGACAAGCTCACGCTGACGGTCGAGACCAATGGCGCGGTCACGCCGGACAACGCGGTCGCCTATGCCGCGCGCATCCTGCAGGACCAGCTCCAGATCTTCATCAACTTCGAAGAGCCGCGCGAGCGTGTTGCCGAGGAAGCCAAGCCCGATCTCGCGTTCAACCCGGTACTGCTCAAGAAGGTCGACGAACTCGAGCTGTCGGTTCGTTCGGCCAACTGCCTGAAGAACGACAACATCGTCTATATCGGCGATCTCATCCAGAAGACGGAGGCGGAGATGCTCCGTACACCGAACTTCGGCCGCAAGTCGCTGAACGAGATCAAGGCGGTGCTCGCGGAGATGGGTCTGCATCTCGGCATGGAAGTGCCGGGCTGGCCGCCGGAGAACATCGAAGACCTCGCGAAGCGCTACGAGGATCAGTACTAGGGGACCGACATGCGTCATCGTAATCAAGGCCGTAAGCTCAACATCACGTCTTCGCATCGCACCGCGATGTTCGCCAACATGGCGGCGGCGCTGATCAAGCATGAGCAGATCAAGACCACGCTGCCCAAGGCCAAGGATCTGCGTCCTGTGGTCGAGAAGCTCGTGACCCTTTCGCGCCGCAACGATCTGCATGCGCGCCGCCAGGCGCTCAGCGCGATCCGCGACGAGGATCAGGTCAAGAAGCTCTTCGACGTGCTCGGCCCGCGCTACAAGAGCCGTCCGGGGGGCTATACCCGCGTGCTCAAGGCCGGTTTCCGGCATGGCGACAACGCCGCGATGGCCTTCATCGAGTTCGTCGATCGCGATCCTGACGCGAAGGGGTTGGATTCCGGTCCCGTCACCGTAGGTGACGAGGAAACAACCGAGGCGTAATCTCCACGTAAGTTGAACGACATATAAGGGCGGCTCGAGAGGGTCGCCCTTTTGCATTCGGGAGTTGGAAGAATGAAGCGCACCGCGTTGCTTGCCGCCGCCGGCGTGATGGCTTTGGGCCTTGGCGCTTATGAATGGCCGCTCGCTCCGGCCTCGCATGCCGCACCACCGCCGCGTGAGGCGGTGCCCCAGTCATTTTCGCAGGTGCAGCTCAGCTTTGCGCCTATCGTCAAGCGCGTGGCGCCGGCCGTGGTAAATGTCTACACGCGCAGCGTCGTGCAGGCGCCGGCCAATCCATTCTTCAACGATCCGTTTTTCCGGCAGTTCTTCGGCGGCGGCGGTCTCAGCCGCGAGCGCGTGCAGCGTTCGCTCGGGTCCGGCGTGATCGTGCGGGCGGACGGCACCATCCTGACCAACAATCACGTCATCCAGGATGCGCAGGACGTCGTGGTGGCGCTCTCCGACAAGCGTGAATTCAAGGCCAAAGTCGTGCTGGCCGATCCGCGCACCGATCTCGCGGTGCTCAAGATCGACACCAAAGGCGAAAACCTGCCGACCTTGCAATTCGCGGATAGCGATCGCGTCCAGGTCGGCGATCTCGTGCTCGCGGTCGGCGATCCGTTCGGCGTCGGGCAAACGGTCACCATGGGCATCGTCTCCGCGCTCGCGCGCACGCAGGTGAGCGCGTCCGACTACCAGTTCTTCATCCAGACCGATGCCGCGATCAATCCGGGCAATTCCGGCGGCGCGCTGGTGACGTCGGACGGCAAGCTTGCCGGCATCAACAGCTCCATCGTTTCGAACTCGGGCGGCTCCGTCGGCATCGGTTTCGCGATCCCGTCGAACATGGCCAAGCGCATCCTCGAGGGTTCCGGCAGCGGCGGCGTGAAGCTCGCCTGGTTCGGCGCCGACGGTCAGGCGATCAACAGCGACATCGCGCACAGCCTGGGCCTTCCAAAGCCGGGCGGCGTGCTGCTCAAGAGCGTCTATCCCGGAGGGCCCGCGGCGAAAGCAGGTCTCAAGGTGGGCGATGTCGTGCTCGCGATCGATGGTTTCTCGGTCGACGATATTCAGGCGCTCAATTACCGCATCGCAACCCACAATGCCTGAGACTCGCCGAGCATGAAGGTCGCGACCGATGGGCATGTGCGCGATGTCTCCGTGAAGCTGACGCTCCCGCCGGATACGCCGCGCCAGATCACGACTGTCGGCGGACGCAATCCGCTGACGGGAGCACGGGTCGAAAATCTTTCGCCTGCGGCAGCGCTCGATCTCCAGCTTGAGCCCACAGCAACGGGCGTCGCCATCGTCTCACCGGGCCGCTCCATTGCGGCCAATCAGGGCTTCCGGCCAGGCGACATCATCCGTAGCGTAAACGGGGCCGCAATCCGCAATGTCGGCGACCTCAACCGCGCTCTCACCCAGGCGAACGGCCATTGGGACATGATCATCGACCGCAACGGCCAGCGGATGACGCTCAGCGTCGACGGCTGACAAACAAGATAATCACCATCGGTTGGTGCGGCGCCCGTCACGCCCTTGGGGTGGAGGGATGACGGGCGGCCGCGCCGGCCGAGGGAGCGCCAGGGCGTTCTACTTCGGCGGCTGGAACAGCGGCATCAGAGGGGGCCAGATATGGCTGACCTCCACGGTCGTCTTGCTCGGGTTGGTGCTCTTGTTGTGGCACCCGAAGCAGTTGGTCGTCGGGCTCCAGGTGTTGGTCGAGCCCTGCTGGTAGGTCTCCATCGTCGTGTTCTGGAGTTGGCTGGTCCCGATCTCGGTGTTGTTCGGCGTCTGCGGCGAATAGGCGCCGTTCGGTACTGCGCCGCTGGTCGTCCATGTCGAGCCGACCATGTAGTAGTTCTTGCGCACGTCGCCGCTCAGTATCTGCTTCAGCACCGTATTGTTTGTGGTGATCACCTCGGAGTTCGACTGCGCGTCCGAGGTCACGCCCGCGTTGGGCGCCGTGCCGTAGGCTGCGCCGAACGCCTTCTGGCGCAATGTGTTGCTGGGCCCAATCGGAGCCGAGGTCGTCGCCGTGATGTTCGGCGCGGATGCGTATGTGGCGAGCTGGACGTTGAATGGACCCTGGCAATTGGTCTGGCAGAAAAGCCAGTTGCCCGTGGTGTTCTGCGGCACCTGGGTCATCTGATTGTTCGAGTTGAGGTACTGATAGGTCGCGTTCGGCGTGTTGCCGAAGAGCTCGAAGGTCGACCATGCCATCTCGGGATGGTTGGTCAGCGAGCCCACGACATGGATTCCCACCAGTGCCAGCGTGGCAGGTTTGTACTGGCCCGTCGGCTTCCATGTCTTGCCGTCGGCACTGACCTGATAGACCGGCACAAGCGCGGAGAGGCTCACATAGTACTCTGGCCGGGGTTTGCTCACCTGCACCCAGGAGGTCTTGACCTCGATGGCCAGTGCGTTCGGATCGGGGAAGGTCACGCCATGCAGCTTGGCATAGGCGACGATGGGCGCCAGATCCTGCGCCGAGGTTGGGAAGAACGTGTTCACGGGGGTCGTCCCGCTGTTCGCGTTTTTCACCTGCGTCAGATAGTAGGCATACACGTCGTTGGTGAAGGTCGCGTAGTACACGAGCGAGCCGTTGAGGGGCTCCCCGTTCTGGCCGACGAGGACACCGCTGGATCTGCCCGCCTGTCCCTGGTCGGGGATGATCGGATTGCCGTTCTCGTCGAAGAACACGGCCGTCTTGCCGATCATGATCTGCTGAACGAAGGACGGCTGGCCGTTCGGCTGCGCCAGCAGGGCCTTTAACTGCGGCTTGATCTGCTTGCCCTTGGCATCGAGCAGGATGGGCTGGCCGCCTGGACCGAATTTGGCCGACGCGATCTCGACCAGCTTACCGTTCGGACCGGCAATCATCTGCTTGCCGCTCTTGCTCTTTGAGGTCGGCTTGATCTCGTGCAGGACTCTGTTGTTGTCCAGGATCACGGGCAAGCCATGCGCGCCGGCCTGCGCCGCGCGAAGGCTGAAGTTCATTTTCTTGTTCATCGATGGCTGCGGAAGGAAATGGAGCTTGCCGTCGCTGCCCACAAAGATCTGATAGAAGGCATTCGAGTTGAACACCGGGCCCGTTCCGCCATAGCTCGCCGGCGCGGGCGAGGTCAGCCACATGAACATCTGCTCCGACCATTTGTAGAAGTCGCAGTTGTTGTTCGGCTGGAAAGCGATCGAGTCGGCCGGATTGACGACACCGTTCACCGTCGGTGTGCCGCTGGCAAACCAGCTGTTGAAGGTCGTGGGCGATACGACGCATTCCGGATTCTGCATTGGATCGGACGGAATGGTCTGGGCGTTGGCGGCCGCGGCGCCGAGCAGCGCGGCAGCCAGAACCGTGTGACGGATGGCTTTCATGGCGTCCTCCTTGGACAACCTGGAATCGCACGAAAGACTCATCCCCAATAGGTAGAAAGTAAACCCGCAAAAAGATTCCGCGGTTATGCAAATTTCGTGGGACGCATCCAGGTTGTGCGGCCTGTGAACTGCGCGCGTGCACACTATACTGGTGCAATGACTGATCTTTTCGAAGCCGGAGGCCTTGAAGAGGACGCGCCACGGCCCTTGGCCGACAGGCTGCGGCCCAAAACCCTTGGCGATGTCGTGGGCCAGGATCACCTGATCGGGCCCGACGGCCCCATCGGGCGGATGATCGCGGCGAACCGGCCGCATTCCATCGTGCTTTGGGGTCCGCCCGGCACGGGCAAGACCACGATCGCCCGGCTGCTCTCGACCGCGTTCAAGCTTCATTTCGAGCAATTGTCGGCGGTGTTCTCGGGCGTCGCCGATCTCAAGAAGACGTTCGAGGCCGCCCGTGCGCGCCGCAAGATCGGGCAGGGCACGCTGCTCTTCATCGACGAGATCCACCGCTTCAACCGGAGCCAGCAGGACTCGTTCCTGCCCGTGATGGAGGACGGCACCATCGTCCTCGTCGGCGCCACGACAGAAAACCCGTCCTTCGAGCTGAACGGTGCGCTACTGTCGAGAGCGCAGGTTCTGGTGCTGCGCCGTCTCGACGATGCGGCGCTCGAAACCTTGCTCCAGCGCGCGGAAGCCCATTACGGCGAGAAGCTGCCGCTGACCGAAGACGCACGCGCATCGCTACGCGCGATGGCGGATGGCGACGGGCGCTATCTGCTCAATCTCGTCGAAGAGCTTGCCGCGGTGAAAACGGCGAAGGCGCTGGATACCGCAGGTCTGGTCGCAACCGTCCAGAAGCGTGCGCCGCTCTACGACAAGAGCCGCGAGGAGCATTACAACATCATCTCCGCGCTGCATAAGTCGATCCGCGGCAGCGATCCCGACGCGGCGCTCTACTGGCTGGCGCGGATGCTGGCCGGTGGCGAGCAGCCGCTTTATATCGCGCGCCGACTCGTGCGTGCGGCCGTAGAAGACATCGGTCTCGCCGATCCGCAGGCGCTGGTGCAAGCGCTGGCGGCCAAGGATATGTACGATTTTCTGGGAAGCCCGGAAGGCGAAATCGCGCTGGCGCAGACGGTGCTCTATCTCGCGAGTGCGCCGAAATCGAACGCGGTCTATACCGCGCTCGGCGCTGCAAAGCGCGCGGCACGAGAGCATGGCTCGCTGATGCCCCCCGCACATATCCTGAATGCGCCGACAAAGCTCATGAAAAATCTCGGCTATGGCAAAGGCTACGAATACGACCACGCCGCCGAGGAGAGTTTCTCCGGCCAGAACTATTTTCCGGATGGGATGGCACGCGAGAGCTACTACGTGCCGCGCGATACGGGGTTCGAGCGCGAGATCGCCAAACGCCTCGAGTATTGGACGAAATTGCGGGCGAAGCGAAATCACGGCGCGTAGGGAAGGAAGCCGGCACGCAGAATGGTGCGCTGGCTGGCAACGTTGGACGAAACGGTATCGGCATACACCTCACAGTACCCGCGGCCGGCAAGGTGCTCCGAGGCCAATCGCAAGAGTGAGGATCCGAGGCCACGGCCGCGCACAGCGTGGTGGGTGAGCAGCGGACCCAGCACGCAGGCCTGTTTCGCGATGGGATAACGCGGCGAGTGCTCTGTCGACCAGAGATGACAGACGATCCGATCCTGTTGCAGGAATACAAACAGGCAACGGCTGCCGCTGAGAAGTTTGAGTAGCGCTCGAAATGTCCTTGCGAGCCCGAATTCCGTGCGCAGTGCGCGGAAATGCTGCGCGCCATGCCATGGACGCACCATTGCAACGAATGTCACGCCCTCAGGCGGTGGAGTTCCGTCCTGGCGTGCCTCGATCCGGTAAATGATCAGATCGTTTCTCATCGTTTGCGCCGCATTCTGCGCCAGCGATAGCTGGCTTCTTCCATGCCGCGTTGCAGGTCGAGGCGGGCATTCAGCAATGGCGCACGCACCCATTGGCGTGGATGGACGAGGATGTGAAGCACCCGGGGGGATGTGGAGAGCGCCTGTTCCGGCGATTGCGGATGCCACCACAACGGTGCGGGACGATCGCTGACCCGTGCATCGATGGCGCGGAGCAACCACGGCTCGTGGGCTTCCGCGGCGATGCCGCATTCGTCCAGCAGGGCAGGGTCCACAATGCGCTGGCTCTTCACGCCGATCCGCCGGTTGAGAAAGTCGCCATGCGCCGCGACCGTCTGCAGGGGTTCTCCCATGGCATCGCGGAAATAGATCACATTGCGGCGGAACGCGTCGCGCATGGGCTGGCGATTTGCCTCGATCTCTTCCGGTGTGCGCAGGCCCATTTGCTTGGCACAGGTTGCGAGTTCTTCGAAATGGTATCCGACTTCGCTGCCCTGGGACCGGATGCGGTCGGCAAGGTGCGGGTCGAGCGTCGCGAGCCGAAAGTAATAGGTGGCGTGAACACCACCTTCGGCGCTTGCAATGTCGAACATCCGGCCCGCGCCATCCGGATCGCTGTCGATATCCACGCGCAGGATACAAAGCGGGCCGTCGGGGATGTTTCCAGCCTTGATGGCGGATGCGAACGCCTCGATGGTGGTGAAGCGATAGCCTTTGCCGGCGATCTCGCGCAGCAGCTTGCGAAAGGTCTCAAGCCGGTCGGGCATGACGAAGTTCTGGTAGAGGTGTCCCTTGAGGTTGCGGAGTGCGCTCATGACGGTACGCCGTCGCGCCACACCCAGTTTACGCGATAGGGATGAAAGCCGCAGCGCTCCTTGAAGGTTCGCATACCGCCCGTACCGCCGACAAAGGTGTCGTACATGATCCATGCGGGATGACCGTCGCGAACGCGCGCGGCTGCCAGATGTTCTGCGATCCCGGCGAACAGAAGATACATGATCCCGTCTTCCAAGCGCTCAAATTCCCCGAAAAAGCGTGCGAACAGAACCACGTCGCCGAGCGCCGGGGCATGGCAATAGGCGCGAAGGACTTGCTCCTTGTCGAATATGCCAAAGAAAGGGTGGCGCCGTTCGCAATAGCGCGTAACGGCTTCGGCATCGGTGTACGACGCCGCGAGAGGTTTTCCCTGGCGGAGCCGGGATGAGCGATTGATCGCGAGAATCGGATCGATGAATTCCCGTGCCTCGAAAGGCGCGAATGTGTAGCCGCAGGAAAGTGCGTGCTTTCGTCTCCGCCTCATGGCGCGAAAGGCGGGCGCCGTGAACGGATCGTCGGTGCTTTGCGGCACCAGCGATAGCGCAACGCCGAAGGTCTTGTTCCTCAGGAAGGGTAGGCGGCGGTGCGGCTTGGTGAACGTCCGGTAGGCGGACCACGCCTCCTGGCTGCCATACATCGCGATCTCGACCGGCGGTGCGCGCAACAGCCGTCCCGCGATCCGTGCCTGTTCGACGAAATTCGAGAAGTCCATGAACCGCCGACCGTATCTGCTCTCCCAGCGACGATCTAGACGTCCGCGACCTCGGCCTCTTCTTCGATGGGCAACTGCGCGACCGGTACGGCATGGCTGTTGAACTGCGCGGCGATGATATGTCCGAGCGCGACGGCGGCTACGCACAGTATGACCGACAGCACGATATTCGCGCCCGCCCGCAACATGGCGCCGCTGCGGAAAAGGTCCATGGTCTGCAGGCTGAACGAGGAGAAGGTGGTGAAGCCGCCGCAGAAGCCGACCATCACGAACAGGCGGATGTTCTCGGCCACGGGATAGCGGCCCTGTGCGAGCGTCAGCGTGCCGAAGAAGCCGATGATGAAGGAGCCCAGAATGTTGATGCCGATCGTGCCCCAAGGCAGGTCGCGACTCATCGGAAGGGCCCAAACCGAGACGGCGTAGCGCGCCAGCGAACCCAGGGCTCCGCCGACGATCACATAGAGACAGGTGGCGAAAGACATGCGGCGCTCCTCAAGGTCAGAGGCGGGCATGAAAAACCCGCCTTGCGGCGGGTGTCGGGAAGACAGACTCCTGCCGCGGTCATGCGGATAGGAGTCATCAGCCTTCTGGCTTTTCGGACCGTCGGGCGGTTAAAGGGGGAACCCCATCCCCTTTTCCGACGCTAGGGGAGCCAGCCAATGCCGTCAACACGGACCCCATGAGCGCAGCCACAGTTCAAGTTTCCCTCGACGAAGACGGCATCCGTCTCGACCGCTGGTTCAAGCGCCGCTATCCGGCGCTGACGCATGGCCGTCTCGAGAAGCTCCTGCGTACCGGGCAGGTGCGTCTGGACGGCAAACGCGCAAAGGCTGCGGACCGCGTTGCGATGGGGCAGGAGGTGCGTGTCCCCCCGCAGGTCGTGAACGAGCCGATGGAGGAGAAGCCGCGTCCCGCGCCGGTGCGCGATACCAGCGGCACGTCGCTGCAAGATCTGATCCTCTACATGGACAAATCGGTGATCGTGCTGAACAAGCCGCCGGGTCTCGCGACACAGGGTGGCAGTGGCCTCACGCGCCACATCGACGGGATGCTCGACCAGCTTTCCTTCGAGAAGAACCAGAGGCCGAGGCTTGTGCATCGCCTCGACCGCGACACATCCGGCGTTCTGGTGATCGCGCGAACGGTTCCCGCGGCAGCCTCGCTCGCGCAGTCGCTGGCGCATCGCGATGCATCGAAAGTGTATTGGGCGCTGACGCGCGGCGTGCCAAAGCAGAAGCGCGGCACGATCAAGGCTGCGCTCGCTAAGGAGGGCGCACGCGGCGCCGAGCGCATGGCCATCGCCGATCATGACGATGCCAAGTTTGCGATCACCGATTATGCCGTCGTCGATCGGGCGGGGGAGGAATTCGCCTGGGTGGCGGCCAAGCCCGTCACCGGCCGCACCCACCAGATCCGCGTGCATCTGGCGAGCCTTGGAACCCCGATCGTCGGTGACTTCAAATATGGCGCACAGGCCGCGCGCGGGAAGGGCGCGATCGCAGACAAGCTCCACCTGCATGCCCGCTCCATCGATATTGCACGCCCCGATGGCGGGCGGCTGCAGGTGACCGCACCGCTCCCGGCGCATATGCTGAAGTCGTGGGAACTGCTCGGCTTCGATGCCGACGAAACGCGCGATCATTTCATCAAGAGCAGGAAGCGATGAACAGCAAGCGTCCGAACTTCATCACCGGCTGGCGCGAGATCGAGGCGCCGGCGGCGCCGCCATCCTCGAGCGAAGATTTCGGGTTCGCGTCGGAGCTGTCTGCCACGACCGGCATCAATCATTTCCGTGTCGCGCATCTGCGCATCCCGCCGGGAAGGCGCGGCTATCCGCCCGGTGCGATGGACGATCTGGAGGTTTTCACCTTCGTGCTCGAAGGGGCGCCGGACCTGTGGGCCGACGGTTATCTTCATCGCCTGGATGAAGGCGACGGCGTCATGCTCAATGCCCGCACCGGCCTCGCGCATTCGCTGATCAACAACACCGGCAAGGACGTTCGGCTGTTTGTGATGACGGAAGCGTTCCGGCGCAACAACAAGGCCTCCCATCCGGTCGATCCGGATGGCGAGGAGAACCTGCGCAAACTGGGCATGTTCTGGGCCGATGCCCCGAAGCACAAGCTCGGCCCGAACAAGGGCACGCCCGGCGACAAGGCAGGCAGCAAGCGGGGCAAGCCGGATTTCGTCGCGCACTGGCGCGAACTCCTGACCAAAAAGGCTGGGCGTTACCCCAAGAGCGATGAGGACCTCGTTCTCAATGCCCGCTTCGACAACCGCGCGCGCTTCTCGCGCATCGGCATGCGGGTGCAGGTGCTGAAGCCCGGCCGCCGTACGAGCTGGCCGCATGCGGAACGCGACGAAGACGAGTTCATCTTCATCGTGTCGGGGAAGGTCGATGCCTGGAACGATGGCTATATCACACCGATGGGTGCTGGCGATTTCATTGGCTGGGCGGGCGGCACGGGTATCGCCCATGTCATCATCAACAACAGCGACGAGGATGTGGTCGTGATCGTCGGCGGAGAGCGTTCGCGCCTGGTCAATCAGTACTTCTATTCGTTCCACAAAAAATACAACAAGGAGATCGGCGAGGGCTATTGGGCCGATCATCCGAAGCACAAGCTCGGACCACACGACGGGATGCCCGATGCATTGCGCGCGCGTGTGCCGAAGCGGCTGCAGGGCGATCCGGTGAAAGCAAACGAAGCGGCGCGGCTGTTGGGAAAGCCTCAGAAAAAGAAAAAATGAAGCGCTTCTACAAAGCGGTCGAGGTGGGAGCTGGAAATGCGATCCTTCTCGACAACCGTACCCTGAAGACGCCGCGCGGAGCAGCGCTGGATCTGCCAACGCCAAGGCTCACTGAGGTCGTCGCCGAAGAGTGGCGCGCGCAGGGCGAGGAGATCAATCCGCAAGCGATGCCGCTGACCAAACTGGCCAACACGGCAATCGACGGTGTGGTGCCGCGCCGCGACGAAGTGATCGCGGAGATACTCACCTTCGCGAAGCACGACCACCTTTGCTACCGCACCGACAAACCTGCCGAGCTCGCGCGCCGCCAGAGCGAAGCGTGGGATCCGCTGCTCGACTGGGCGGCCGAACGCTATGGTGCGCCGTTGATGACCGCCCAAGGCGTCACCTCTGTCGCGCAGCCTGAGAGCAGCCTTGTGGCGCTGCGCAAGGCTGTGGAGGCGTTCGATCCGTTCGCGCTTTCCGCACTGCACGTGATCGCGTCGATCTGCGGCTCCTTGGTTCTCGCGTTGGCCGTGGCCGGCGGGCGTCTCTCCGCAGAGGAAGCTTTCGCGCTGTCGCAGGTCGATGAGCGCTTCCAGGCCGAGAAATGGGGCCTCGATTCCGAGGCTGAAATGCGTGCCAAGCGGCTGGAACGGGAGCTTGTTATCGCCGCCCGCTTCATGGACCTTTCTCGCACTTGACCCTTCGGGCGGACGCCCACAGTCTGCGCACCTTCAAATCACCTTCCCGAGCGAGCCATGAAGCACGTCCTGACCGAACTCGAAAAACGCCGCGAACGCGCACGGATGGGCGGCGGCGAGGCGCGCATCCAGGCCCAGCATGCCCGCGGGAAGCTGACCGCGCGCGAACGCCTCGAGCTCTTGCTCGATCCGGACTCCTTCGAGGAGTTCGACATGTTCATCGAGCACCGCAACAAGGATTTCGACGCCGACAAGAACATCATTCCCGGCGACGGCGTGGTAACGGGCTGGGGCACGATCAACGG
>Ga0157369_10004597_pt1 | contig 16212 bp, 14 predicted proteins | sample C25metaG_FD_113461 | JGI IMG/M metagenome (GOLD analysis project Ga0157369, IMG submission 113461) | Corn rhizosphere microbial communities from Kellogg Biological Station, Michigan, USA - C2-5 metaG | ecosystem: Host-associated > Plants > Roots > Rhizosphere > Soil | place: USA: Michigan... | reverse complement strand
GCTCCCATCCGGGACCAAGGCTCCGCTGATCGTTGGGAGCGATGGATACTTCTACGGCACGTATCCGCATGGCGGGATGACGATCAACGGGGTCGCTCCATCGAACGACAACGGAGGCGGCATCTTTCGAGTCACGCCCGCAGGCGTGGTGACGGGCGTGTACAACATCAATCCGCTGAGTACGACCAGCAACGGGGGCTTTGGCGATGGCGGACTGCCTTGGGGTCCCGTGATGCAGGCCGGCAACGGATGGCTCTACGGGACGACAAGCGGTTACGGCCGGTACAACGGGGGTACGATCTACAAGATTCATCTGAACGGCACGTTGTTCACGGTGCTGCACAACTTCCAGGCCGCGGACGGAATTTCGCCGCAAGGCGGCGTGGTGCAAGCCGGAGGATTTCTGTACGGCTTATGCTCTGATGCAGGAACCGCCCAAGGCTTGCAGGTGGCAAAGGGCACCTTATTCAAAATTGACCTGCTGGGCAATAACTTTGCCGTTCTGTTTAATTTTTACCGAACGTCCAGTTCAGACGGGCGAGGACCCGGGTCCGCGCCGATCGCGACACCGACTCTGCACACGGGCGGAGTGCTTTACGGCATGACGTCGGCGGGCGGCACGACTGTGAGTGGGGCCACTACCTACGGCGTCTACGACGACGGGGGAGAGCTGTTCAGTTACAACACCGGCATCTCGCCATTCCTTTCGATCGTCGGCAGGCGATCGGCCCCGGTCAATGCCCGAGTCCAGATCATCGGCCAGCGATTCCTCAGCGCGACCGGTGTGACATTCGGTGGAGTCGCAGCGGACTGGTCAACCGTCCAGATTATGAGCAATACCTTCATGACCGTCGTGGTACCAGCGGGGGCGCTGACCGGCCCGGTGCAGGTGATCGCTCCGTCTGCGACGTACCAGACGCAGTACCCGTTGATCATCAACTGAAGGCGACCGTGCGGGCGAGCACGAATCAGGCGAAATGGAAAGGCGCTCTCCACGCGAGAGCGCCTCTTGTTTTGGCAGAAGCGAACGCAAAGCGGGTCCTTCGCTTCGCTCCTGATGACATGTCTCGCCCCCAGGTGGAGGAGCGGCTAGGAGTTGGCGGCGCGTTCGAGTTCGGCGATGTCGAACCTGGTCATCTGCATCATGGCCTGCATGGCTTTGGAGTTGCGGAGGAGTTCGCCGATGCACGTGGGCGTGACCTGCCAGCGCAGACCGAACTTGTCTTTGAGCCAGCCGCAGGCAATGGGGCTGCCGCCGCCTTCGAGAAGCTTCGACCAGTAATAATCGATCTCCTGCTGGTTTTCGCAGTGGACGACGAAGGAGACGGCTTCATTGAAAGTATGCTGCGGGCCGCCGTTGAGCGCGGTGAAAGACAGGCCGTTGAGCTCGAACGAGATGGTGAGGACGCCGCCTTTTGGGCCGGGCGCGTCGCCGGTGTTGCGCAGTTCGCTGACGCGGCGGGAGTTGGGAAAGATGGAGATGTAGAACTCGGCGGCTTCTTCGGCATTCTGGTCGAACCAGAGGAAGGGGGTGATGCGGGGAGCGTTGGCGGGAGTGTCCATTGGGATTCTCCGAGTTGGGAATTCGATTGTGCCAGATTACCTGATCGCGGGTAGGTGCAGCGGGAAAAAATCCGCGTAGATGAATCCGTCGCGGTCGACGATTTCGCCGGGCTCGAGTGGGATGGGATGGGTGAACATGGGGCCGTCGTAGACGCAGGAATGGAACTCTCCCCGCTCGCCGCATGGGTCTACTTTTGGAGGCAGGTCGCGCAGCAGAGCCGCGTCGAAATCGCATCCTGCGAAGGTGGCGGGTAGCTGGCACGAGTCCACGCATACGAGCCTGGCGCGAAGGCCGCCGGCGATCATGTCGCGGGCCAGTTTGTCGGTGGGGATGTCCCAGAGGGGAAAGAGCGGCTCGAGGCCGGTGTCTTTGAGCTGGTTCTCGCGGTAGGCGCGAACGTCGCGCAGGAACAGGTCTCCGAAGGCAACGGCATCGATATTTTCTGCGATGGCGCGGGTGCAGGCTTCGGCCATGCGTTGTTCGTAGATTTCATTGGAACAGGGCCAGGGCAGGGGAACGGTCCAGAGCGGCAGGCTTGCGGCGGCGGCTTGTGCCTCGAGGATGGAGCGGCGCGTGCCGTGCATGGCTACGCGATCGAACTCGCTGTTGAGCGTGGTGAGGAGGCCGACGACTTCGAGGTCATCGCGCTGGCGCAGGACATGGAGGGCCCAGGCACAGTCTTTGCCGCTGCTCCAGGAAAGGAGGACACGTTTCATGATTGTTGATCTTTCTGCAACGAAATTGATCTGAGGCATCGTTCTGGCGACGCGATCCGGAGCCTGTCTTATGATTATTGTCCATCGTTTGGTGGGACGCGCCGGGTTGCGCTCCTTATCCATCATTCAGGGTAGGTTGAGGGGGGAGTTCGCGCCGCCCCGGGGCTCCGGAGATTTTTATTGCCTGCCTACCCAGCACTTCGTGCTGGGCTAAATTCGTGCCGTCCCTGCCGGAACTGTGTGGTGGCGCTACGGAGAAATGTGGTACACCGACACGGCTTGGTTTGTCTCCGACGCATCTTGCAACATGCGAGTCGGGCTGCTCGGGATGACTCGCGTTGTGGTGGTGACGAAAGCAGGTGATTAACGGTCCACAGGGGGACGTGAGAACAGCAGATCCTCGGCTGCGCCAAGGATGACAGAAAGAAAAGCAACAGCAACTGCAAGAATAGCTGCAGGTCTTTCGACTCCGCCTGGCACAAAAAGACGTGCCAGGCTCCATCAGGATGACACTGCATGTTCACGCCAGATCCGAGATGCTGGTTAGCTGATTTCGAAGACGTCCTTGCTGGCTGCGGCGGCGGTGTCGGCGCGCTCCATCAGCTTTTGCGCGGCATCGTAGAACTCTTTGGCCTGCGGGCTCTTGGGTCCGGCGAGTGCTACCGGCAGGCCCTTGTCTCCGCCTTCGCGAATGGCGGGAATGAGCTCGATAGATCCGAGGAATGGCACGTTGAACTGCTTTGACATGCGCTCGGCTCCGCCTTTGGAGAAGATGTCGATGATCTCGTGGCAGTGCGGGCAGGTGAAGTGGCTCATGTTCTCAACGATGCCGAGCACTTCGACGTTGACCTGCGCGAACATCTCGAGGGCCTTGCGCGCGTCTTGCAGGCTGACGTCACTGGGCGTGGAGACGACGACGGCCCCGGTGAGCGGGACGGTCTGGACGAGCGAGATGACGACGTCGCCGGTGCCGGGAGGCAGATCGACGACGAGATAGTCGAGCTCGCCCCAGTTCACCTGCTGGAGAAACTGGCGGATGATCTGGTGGAGCATGGGTCCGCGCATGACCAGTGGCTTGTCGCCGGGGGAGATGTATCCGATGGAGATGGTCTTGATGCCGTGGGTCTCGTTTGGCTCGATGACATTGCCGGCGCCGACGCGCGGCGACTGGCTGGAACCCATCATCATGGGGACGTTGGGGCCGTAGATGTCGGCGTCGATGAGGCCTACGCGCTGGCCGAGCTTGGAGAGGGCGATGGCGAGGTTGACGGCGACGGTGGTTTTTCCCACTCCGCCCTTGCCCGAACCTACCGCGATGATCTTGGAAACGCCCGGCAATGCAACGGGCTGGGGCATGGCTTGTCCATGTGCCATAGTCGTGTTCACTCCTTCAATAGATCGTGTTCGTGCAGCCGATGGGCGGCAGGGGAAACTCAGGCGGAGGCGGTCGCCTGCCGTGCGGCTTTGCGGCGCGCGTGTTCGCGTTCACGGTGTTGGCGGCGCAGCAAGGAGTCGTGATAGCGGCGTTCCTCGTCGGCGGTGACGGGCTTGAGCTCGGGGACGCGCACGCGGCGGCCGTTCTGGTCCACCGCTACAAAGACGAGGTAGGCGCTGGCGACGTGCAACATGGCCTGGGTCTGGGTGTTTTCGACCCACACTTTGACGCCGACCTCCATCGAAGTGGAGAAGGCGCGATTGACGCTCGACTTGAGGGTGAGCAGATCGCCGAGGTGGACGGGCTGGATGAAGTCGATGTGGTCCATGGATGCGGTGACGACGTGGGTGCGGGAGTGGCGGTAGGCCGCCATGGCGCCGACCAGGTCAATAAAGTGCATCAGACGCCCGCCGAGCAGATTGCCCAGGATGTTCGCGTCATTGGGGAGAACGATCTCGCTCATCTCCGACTGCGACTCGGCCACAGTGCGCGCGACCGCGGGCAGTATTTCGGGGGAACTCATTCTTGCCGGCTCCAATCTTTTTGCGGGGCAACCTGAAAACCTTCCCTCAGCTACAATGATGCTATGGGGGGCCGATCATCGGGGGGCCACTATTCCAGTTTCGGCAATCCCTCTCAATTACGCAAATCGAACGCATACTAATAGGTGGTCGAGATAACTAAATGAGCACCATGGACAAAATCGCAGGATTACGTGAGATTCTCGCCTTGGATCCTAAAAACAGCTTCGCGCGGTACGGCATCGCGGTGGAGCTTGCCAATCGCGGCGAGACCGAGGCGGCGCTGGGGGAGTTTGACGAGTTGCTGGAGAAAGATCCCGACTACACGGCCGGGTACTTCATGGCCGCGCAGACGCTTTCGAAAGCGGGACGAACCGAGGAAGCCATCGGGCGCCTGAAGGCTGGCATCAACTGCGCCGCCCGGAGCGGCAACCGCCATGCGCTGAGCGAGATGCAGGCGATGCTGGACGAACTGGAGCCCTGAAAACCAGATTAGGGAACTACTCTTCGGCCCGCCTGTCTTCATTTTCTCTAAATCCTTTGAAATTGAGGCGCGTCTATACTATTGATATGCCGAAATATTCCATTGTTGTGCCGTTTCATAACGAGGAAGAAAACGTAACCGCTTTGTATGCCCGCCTGAAGCAGGTGATGGAGCAAATTGGGGATACGTTCGAATTGGTCCTCGTCGATGACGGCTCGAGCGACCGCACCTATAAGCTGCTCGAAGAGATTGCGGCGGTAGACAGCCGGGTGCTGGTGGTGAAGCTGCGCCGGAACTTCGGGCAGACGTCGGCGCTGGCGGCGGGGTTCGATCATGCGTCGGGCGATTTCATCCTGTCGATGGACGGGGACCTGCAGCACGATCCTAACGAGATTCCCGATTTTCTGGAGAAGCTCGAAGAGGGATACGACGTGGTGTCGGGGTGGCGCGAGAAGCGTATCGACAACTTTGTGATGCGGCGGATTCCGTCGCGCATCGCCAACTGGCTGATGGCGAAGTTGTCAGGCGTGGACATTCACGATTTCGGCACCACGTTCAAGGCGTACCGGCGCGAGGTGATCCACAACATTCCGCTGTATGGCGAGATGCACCGATTCATTCCGGCGCTGGCGGCCTGGTACGGCGCGTCGATCTGCGAGATTCCGATCAAGAACGTGAACCGTTTGCGCGGCAAGAGCCACTACGGCATTGGGCGCACGTTTCGCGTGTTCTTCGATCTGCTGACGATTCGGTTCCTGATCAAGTACATGAGCCGGCCGCTGCACTTCTTTGGATCGTTCGGCGCGATCAGTATTCTGCTGGGGAGCTTTTTCTCCGCGATGCTGCTGGGCATGAAGATTCTGCACCCGCACGTGAGTGTGATGGATCAGCACGGCCCGTTGTTCGTGGTGGCTGGAGTGCTGATTGTGGCCGGCGTGCAGTTGCTGGCGCTGGGACTGCTGGGTGAGCTTTCGGTGCGGCACTTCTACAGTTCGCAGCAGCACACGCCGTATGCAATCGATCGCCTGGTGCGGCTGCGGGCGCCGGAAGAGCCGAGCATTCTGAGCGACAGGGATTAAAAAGCAGGGGACAGGGAACAGGCATTCATAGAACACGAGCCCAGTCGGACATGGTCCGATTGGGCTTTTTGTTTCGCTGATCGTTCCGAATGCGCTGTGACGTTTCGCTGATGCCTGATCCCTGCTGCTTAATTGCTGACACTTGAGCCCTGTTCGCTGATTTATGCTTGCCCTGTTATGAAAGCCATCCAGATTCGTGAGACGGGCGGGCCGGAAGTTCTCGAGCTCGTAGATCTGCCGATCCCGGTGCCGGGGCCGGGGCAGGTGCTGATTCGCATTGAAGCGATCGGCATGAACTTCATCGAGATCTATTTCCGGAAGGGGCAGTACAAGGCCACGCTTCCTGTGGTGCCGGGGAGCGAGGCTGCGGGAACGGTGGAGGAGTGCGGCTCGGGTGTGACGGGGTTCAAGGCGGGCGACACGGTGGCTTCGACCGCGGTGCTGGGCAGCTATGCGGAGTATGCGCTGGTTCCCGCTGCGCAACTGGTGAAGGTGCCGGATGGGCTGACGCCGGAACAGGCCGCGGCGACGCTGCTGCAGGGCATGACAGCGCATTACCTCGCCTATTCGACGTGGCCGCTGAAGGCCGGCGAGACGTGCCTGGTGCATGCGGGCGCGGGTGGCGTGGGGTTGCTGTTGACGCAGATGGCGGCACGAATCGGCGCGCGCGTGATTACGACGGTATCGACGGAAGAGAAGGCGGAGCTGTCGCGGGAGGCGGGCGCATCGGACGTGATCCTGTATACGCAGCAGGATTTTGTCACCGAGGTGAAGCGGCTGACCCACGGCAAGGGAGTGGACGTGGTTTACGACTCCGTGGGCAAGACCAGTTTTGAAGGCAGCCTGAACTGCCTGCGTCCGCGAGGACTGCTGGCGTTGTTCGGCGGATCGAGCGGGGCGGTTCCGCCATTCGATTTGATTCAGCTCAGCAGCAAGGGCTCGCTCTATGTGACGCGGCCGACGCTGTGGCACTACATCTCGACGCGCGAGGAGCTGGAGCGGCGGGCCGGCGATGTTCTGAACTGGGTGAAGAGCGGCGAGCTCAAGCTGCGCATGGAACATGTGTACGCGCTGGAGCAAGCGGGGAAGGCGCAGGATGATATGGAGAACAGGAAGACTACGGGGAAGATTTTGCTGGAGCCGTGAAAGGCAGCTATTAGCTTCTAGCTTTTAGCTTCTAGCTAAGAGCTAAGAAGCTGCATCCAAGAGCAACGATGACGACAATCTCGATCAATCCCACCGACCGCGTCTTCGTTCTCACCGGCGCGGGCATCAGCGCGGAAAGCGGGCTGCCCACGTTTCGCGCATCGGATGGACTGTGGGCGGGGCATCGCGTGGAGGATGTTTGCACGCCGGAAGCGCTCGAAGAGAATCCCGCGCTGGTGTGGGAGTTTTATGCGATTCGGCGTGCGGATTGTGCGAAGGCGCTGCCGAATGCGGCGCACCGCGCTTTGGCCGAGCTGGAAGCGAAGCTCGGGGACCGGTTTTTTCTCTGCACTCAGAACGTGGATGATTTGCACGAGAGGGCCGGGTCGAAGCGCCTGGTGCACATGCACGGGGAGCTGTATGTGTCGCGTTGCGAAGCTGAGTGCGGCCGCCCTCCAGTGGAAGATCGCGCCGTCTATCGCAATCTGGAGGAGGTGGGCCGTTGCGAATGCGGCGCGCGGCTGCGGCCGCACATCGTGTTCTTCGGCGAGATTCCGCTGGAGATGAGCCGGATTCAGCGGGAGATCGACCGCTGTTCGGTTATGGTCGTGATCGGGACTTCAGGTTCGGTGTATCCGGCGGCAAATTTTGTGAACTGGGCGCGGCAGAACGGAGCGCGCACCGTCTACATCGGGCCCGAACGGCCGTTGAATGCGGGCTCGTTCACGGTCATCGTTGAGGGCAAGGCGGGCGAGGTGCTGCCTGGGCTGTTCGCGGCGGAGTGAATCGGCGAGCCTTCAGTTTTCGGTTTTCAGCACCTTCATTCTGCTTCGTTGCACATTGGGCGACCGTCAGAAGCGGAAGCGGTAGCGCAGCTCGCCGGTAATCATGCGGGGGTCGTTCATGTGGAAGCCGCCGATGGTGATGGAGTTATCCATCAAGATGCGGTGATTGGTGACGTTGACGATGCTCGCCGAAATTTTCCATCGTTCGCCGAAGTTGTGCCCTGCCGACACGTCGAAGGTGGTGTGGGCGGGGAGATAGGTGGACTGGTAGGGGCCGATGCCGGAATCGGCGAGGCCGTTGAGGAATCCTGAGCCGTAGTAGACGTTGGACGCAAACCATGTTTGTGCGGGCAGTGTGGCAGTGAATCCGGTGTTGAGGGTGTGGCGCTGGTCGTGGTCGACGGGCTCGTAGTTGGGGCCGTCGTTGCAGGCGGGGTCGGAGGGCAGGCCGCAGGTGTATCCACCGATGATGCCGCCGCGCTGCTCGGCGATCTGGTTGGAGTAGGCGAGGTGGAACTGGCCGACGCGGGCGATGCGCGGAGAGCGCAGGGTCATCTCCCATCCGCGGACGAGCGCGCCATCGACGGCGATGGGGAAGTAGAGGTTGGATTCGCCGACGTTGGCGTGATCGAGGAAGTTGTTGATGCGGGTGCGGAACGTGTCGACGTCGAGAGCCCAACCGCGTATCGGGATATTGATGCCGAACTGGTGTTCTTCGTCGCGCTCGGAGGGTAGTGGGACAAAGGTGTTGGGGCCGGGCTGGCCCTGAATGTAGTTGAGAAGCGAGCTGGACACGGTTAGGACTGGCGCGGGCTGGAAGAAGCGGCCGTAGAATCCGCGGAGCACCCAATGGATGCGGGGGACTTCGATGGTGGCGCCGGCGCGGGGGTAAATGACGTTCTCAGTGAGGCCGGCATGATAGCTGGAGAGGCGAAGTCCGCCGAGCAGGGTGACGTAGCGGCCGAGGTGGAGGTGGTCGGAGAGATGCGCCTCGGCGATGCCGCCAGTGGCGGCGACCCGGGTGGAGGGAACTCCGCCGGAACCGTTGTTGACCTGGAGCGCGAAGCGGTCGTTTTCCCATTGCGCGAAAGAGTAGAGGCCGCCGGAAATTTCGTTGTGGCCGCGGTCGAGGCGAGCGTCCATCTGTGCGCCGGCATAGTTGGAAGACTGATGCCAGGTCGTGGCGACTGGAATGTCCTTTGGCGACGAATCGTAGTTGGCCTGGTTGAGGTGCCAGAAGGGAGCGATCTCAAACATCGCGTGGGGCGATAGGGTGTGGACCCAGTTGGCGATGACGAAGTCGTCCTGCTCGGTTTGTGTGTCGCGCAGCCCGAAGGAGCTGTAATAGCCGGACGCCTGCTGCCAGTCGTTGGGGTTGGGGTCGAACGGAATCTGGAAATGGTCGTGGCGGAGCTGCGCGGTGAGGCGAAGCTGGTCGCTGCTGGTCTGGTTGCGGATCACGGACAGAAATCCGCTCTGCGAATTGGTGGCGTCGTGCAGGACCTGGGGGACCGGGGTTTCGAGGCCGTAATCGGAGCGCGAGCCGGTGGCGCTTGCGTACCAGGCGGTTGAGGCGGAGTGATCGCCGAACGACAGTTGCGCTTCGCCGGTGCCGAAGTTGCCGCCGGTTAATTCGACTTCGCCCTGGTGGTCGTACTCGAAACCGTTGCGGGGGAGGACGTCGAATACGCCGTAGGTGCGGTCGCCGACGTCGGCGGAGTAGCTGCCGCGCTGGACTTCGAGCTGATCGATGTCTTTGGGGTCGATCTGCGGGCCGACATTGGAGCCGATTTTTGTATTGGGGATGGAGATGCCGTCGATGAGCCAGCTTGTCTGGTGGCCGCCGCGGATGTGGAGCATGTCGTGGGTCATGTAGGCGCCGGGGACGTAGTCGGTGATCATCTGCATGCCCAGGGTGCGGCTGGCGCCGGGGGTTTCGGCGATCTGCTCGCGGCTGATGAGGGTGACCGGGGTGGCGGTGTCAGTGGCGGCGGACTCGCCATCGGCAGCGTGCACCACGACAGTTTGCGTGGAGCCGGCGAGGTCGAGAGGGATGTGGAGGACGGGGGCGGTGCCGGAGAGGACGGTAATGGTCTGGGTGGCGGTGGCGAAGCCGGGAGCTTCGACGGTGAGGCGATAGACTCCGATGGGCGCGTTGGAGAGGGCGAAGTCGCCGTTGGCGTTTGTCGTGGCGGACAGCTTGAAGGAGGAATTGACGGACTGCAGCGAGATTTGCGCGTTGGGGATGGGGCGATGCTGCGGATCGTGGACGACGCCGCGAACGCCGGCGAGGACGGTCGCCGAAGCCGGGAGGACCGGGGCGACGAAAAGCAGAAGCGCGAAGAAGCGCGGGAATTTCATGCGACCTCAATGGGATCGAATAGAAGGCAGGCGCGACCGGACGCAGGAGCGCGTGCTGTGGGGAATTGAGACGAGGGAAAGAGGTTTAAGGCGCGAGAGGCGGGCCGCGGCTGGATAGTGAGCGCGCGCGATGGAGAACCGCGGTGCGCGTGGAAGCGGTTAGTGCAGACGCCTGCGGGAGCTGCGCGAGCGAGGGCTGCGCGGCGGCGGTGAAGGTGGGAGTGGCGGGACCGGACCTGTGATAGAGCGGGCAATGCGCGGGAGCGGCGAAGGCGTGGCCGGCGGAGGGCTGAGCGCTATCTGACCTGCCCATGGCGCAGTGGTGCGCGCCGTGGCGGCGGCAGCAGGCGGGCAGCTGCGCGTCAGTGTTTGCGGGCAGCAGGGCGGACATGGGTCCGGCCCAGAACAGCGCCACCAGCAAGATGGAGAGAAGCCGCCGCATCGATATTGATCCTAAATGAGCGGGGCCATGGTGAGGAGGCCAGAGGGGGAATCGGCAGGGGCTGGCCGAGCCGCATTGCGCGTTGGATGCAGAGGCCTTCAGGTATGATCGGGGCATCGCAGCTTTTATAGGGAAAGGGAATTGCAGGTGTCGAAAGGATCAGTACGTATAGCGCCGGGTCAGGAAGGGGGCCAGGAAGGGCGCGCATTGCGTCCGCTGCGGATTGCGATTTTTGGATTTGGCACGGTGGGCAGCTCGGTGGCGCGCATCCTGGCGGAATCGAAGCCGGAGGGCCTGGAGCTGACGCACGTGTTCAATCGCAATGTGGCGCGCAAGCGTGCGGCGTGGGCCGGCGATGGCGTGGAGTGGAGCGAGGACGCGGATGCGGTGATCGGGTCGGACGCCGATGTGATTGTGGAGCTGATGGGTGGGCTAGATCCGGCGGGGACGTTTGTGCGGCGCGCGCTGGACGCAGGCAAAAGCGTGGTGACGGCCAACAAGAAGCTGATTGCGTTCCATGGGGTCGAGCTGGAGCGGCTGGCGGCGGCACGCGGAGGGCACCTGAAGTACGGTGCCGCGGTGGCGGGCGGCATCCCGGTGATTCCAGGCATCGAGCAGGGGCTGGCCGGCGACCGCATCGAGCGGCTGGAGGGAATCCTCAACGGTACATGCAACTTCATTCTGAGCCGCATGGAGGCGGGCGCGGAGTATGCCGCGGTGCTGGCAGAGGCGCAGGAGAAGGGGTATGCGGAGGCCGATCCGACGGAGGACGTGGGCGGATTTGACGCGCGGGCAAAGCTGGCGATCCTGATGCGGCTGGCGCTACGCGTGGAGGTCGATCCGGAGGAGATTGTGCCGCGGCCGATCACCGCGGTGACGGTGGTGGACTTCAGCTATGCGCGCGACCTGGGATGCACGATTCGCCAGGTAGCGCGGGCGCAGAAGACGAATGGCTCGGTGGCAGCGACGGTGGGCCCCATGCTGGTGGATCAACGCTCGCCGATGGCGTGGTCGCGGGGCACGGAGAACATGGTGATTCTGAGCGGGCACTACGGCGGCGACGTGGTGTTCAGCGGGCATGGTGCAGGCGGGCATCCCACGGCCGTCGCCGTGGTGAGCGATTTGCTGGCCCTGGCGCATGGATCGCGGCGCGTGGGAGTTCCGTCGCAAAAGGCCACGGTGGGCGCCGAGTTCGAGGTGCCGCACTACATACGATTCGTGGTGAAAGATCGGCCGGGGATTGTGGCGGAGATTACGGGCGCGCTGGCGCGGGAGCGGATCAACATTCGCGCGATTGTGCAGAAGGCGGGATATCCGCAGCAGGCGTTGCCGTTTGTGGTGACCGTAGAGCCGTGCCGGTCGTCGGCGCTGCAGCGGGCACTCGAGAGCATTCGCACGATGGAATGTTTGCTGGAGTCGCCGCTGGATTTGCAGATGCTTGAGTAGCAAGTTTCAGTTTTCAGTTAGTCAGTTGTCAGCAGTGGATGCGACTTCTGAAAACTGACAACTACCTGGGAGGTCGTACAAAATGATTGGCACCATTTATCGATGCGAGATTTGCGGGACGGAGAGCCATCAGCCGGTGCGATGGTTCGCGATCCACTGCAGCGACGACCACTTGACGATTCACAAGTGGACGAAAGAGGCCGCCGATACTCCGGGAGCGCGGCACTATTGCGGTGAGTCGCACGCGCAGGTGTACATCAGCCGGTGGTTTCAGGCGTTTTGCGGCTAACGCGATCGTATTCGCTGAGCGAATCAGAGGCACGTTCCAGGCCGATGGAGAATTTCGATCTTCGTCAACTTGTCCATGTCCGAAGTGAATTCTGCTGAGTCAAACCTGAACTGCAGGTACACGTTGTTGTCTCTACAGACCCAGGTATCTTCGTCTCGTCCAATCGGTACGAGATCATCGAGTGATTCGATGCGGCCATTGCCTCGGCCTGTCTCGAAACTCACGCCATGAGATCGAAGACATGCTTCGACATCTTTACGCGAGGCGCCAGGTTTCAGCGATGCCGAGTACGATTGCAGGAGCGATTCGTACGCGGCTTCACGTGCGCGGCGGTGTCTTTCGCTTTTTGCGTGGTAGATCAAGCCTGTAAGGATGACGAGGGCCACGGCGCCAATCGCGACCTTGACCCACGTTCTTGCCATCGTGGTGTTCCTGCTTACGCACGCATGACGGGGGCGGTCGATTCGCGGACGACGAGCGCGGGTTCCATGGTGATTTCGGCGGGATATTCCTTGTCGCGGTTGGCGATGCGGTCGAGTAGAATCTGGGCGCCGCGCATGCCCATCTCAGTGAGCGGCTGGCGGACCGTGGTGAGGGACGGCGTGGAGTAGGCGGCGGACTGGATGTCATCGAAGCCGACGACGGATACGTCTTCTGGCACGGAGCAGCCGGCGTCTTTGAGCGCGCGGATGGCGCCGAGGGCGGCAATGTCGTTGAAGCAGAAGACGGCCGTGAAGGCGCGGTGCTTTTCCAGCAGGGCCTTCATGGGGCGATAGCCGATCTCGGGAGTCATGGGGTGATAGCCGGTCTTCATGGACCAGCCCTCGGCGTCGATGCGGATGACGTTTGCCGGGTCGATCTTGAGGCCCATCTCGCGTGCAACTTCCTGGATGGCCTCCCAGCGATACTCCGAATCGGGAATGGCCCTGGGGCCGCGCATGAAAGCCATGCGGCGATGGCCGAGGTCGTAGAGGTGCTTGAGGGCCTGCTCGACCGCGGAGTGGTGGTCGAGGACGATATTGGTGACGTTGGGCGCGGGGCTGTGCGCGGAGATGGCGACCACGGGCACAGGAACCTGGATGCCTTCAGCCGGGGTGTTGAGCAGGAGGAATCCGTCGACGGCGCGCTCGACGAGCATGCGCGGGTACTGCTCGATCAGATCCTTGTTCCAGTCGTGGCAGGCGGTGAAGTAGAAGTAGTGAGCCGAAGTGAGTTCGTGGACCACGCCGCTCATGACGCGGGTGAAATAGCCTTCGCTGAGGTCTGGGGCGAGGACGCCGACGCTCATGGAGCGGCTCTGGCGGAGTGAGCGCGCGAAGTAATTGGGGCGGTAATTCAGGCGCTCGGCGGCATCCATCACCCGTTGCCGGGTCTCCTGGGGGATGGACTTGGCCGAGGGAGAGTTATTCAGCACCAGCGAGACGGTGGTCTGCGAGAGCTCGAGGTGCTCCGCGAGCATGCGCAGATTCACGTGTCCGGGGGGCGTGGAACTCTTTCCCTTTGGCATGACGCAGTTGTAACACGATTTACCCGCGGGTGGAAACGTTTGGCTCGACCCGCGGGTGGCGAACCGGATTCTGGTCCAATTCGGACTACCTGGCTCCGACTACTTGGCTACGATATGGTTGTCGCCCGGGTGCAGCGGCTGGGATTTGCCGTGATACACAAACGTGCCCGTGTAATGCCCGCGCAGAGTGATGGTCGCATCCAGCACTTCGCCCTGGCGTTGGTATTTCACGGTGATCATGCCCAACGGGTCTGGGAAACTGGCGGAAAGGGATTTCAGATCGCCGAGGTGCGGGGCGATGCGGACGGTCTTAAAGCCGGGGCTGGCGGGCTCAATGCCGGCGACGAGGGTGAGCAGGTCGTAGATCGGGTGGGCGGTCCAGGCGTGGGAGTCGGAGCGGGTTTCGCCGGGCTGCTCGGGCCAGGTGCTGAAGTGGAGGGGCAGCAGCGTCCGCCAGGCGTCGAGGGATCCGAGATACTGGTCAGCCATGCCGGCGTGGTCGAGTGCGCGTGCGAGGTAGAAGCGGAAATAGAGCGAGGCGCTCTGCATCTCGTCCGGCGTGGTCCCCGGCTGGATGGGGAGCATGCGGCGGAGCACGTCGGCCTGTTGGTCTTTGGGAATTGCGTCATAGAGAACGCCGAGGATGTTGGCCTGTTCGGAGAAGGCCTTTCGGTCGGGGTTGTCGGCCATGAGCTTGCGCCCCGAATCCCAGCATTGCGAGGTGAGCCCGGAGCGGACGTGCGCCGCGCGTTCGCGGTGCCGGCCGGCGATGTGCGGATCGCCGAATGCCTGTTCGAGATCGGCGGCCTGATCGAGAGCGCCGAGGTATTCAAGCGTGGTGAGGCAGGACTCGCCGTTGGCACTGTAGCTGGAGAGCTCGCCTTTAATGATCCAGTCGATGAAGGACCACCAGGGGGTTTTCTTGAGTAACCCGTCGGGCTGCTCGTATTGCGCGTACCAGTTGAGGACCGAGCGGGTGCCGTCGAGGGATTCGCGGACGGGCGTGGGATCGGGGCGGTACATCCACCAGTCGTGGAGCATGCCGATCCAGAGGAGGGAGAAGGTGGGGATGTTTTGCGGGAGCGAACTGGGGTAGCGGGAGCGCGTGATGCCTTCGGGAATGCGGGAGTCATTGAAGGCTTCGAGGGCCTGGCGGGCCAGGCGGTCGTCGCCGGCGACGGAGTAGGAGATGAGGGCCTGGATGCGCGTGTCGCCGATGTACTGGAGCTGCTCGTAGTAGGGCGTGTCCATGTAAGTTTCGTGGGCGTCGAGGCGGGCGGTGCGCCAGGAGATGTCCCAGATCTTGGCGAGGTCGGGGTCGGGGGTGTCGAGTTTGGCGCGTTCTTCGAAGGGATAGGCGGTGAAGTTAGCCTTTAAGGATTCGAGCGTAAGTGGTTGATCTAACGTGGTGATGTCGAGGTCTATATAGCGCCAGGTGCGCCACCAGAGGGGCTCGAAGGTGCGGTGCTGGCCGCCGTCGGGATGGAAGAGATCGTGAAGGCCGAGGGCGACGCGGGGGTGCTCGACGCCGTTGGCGTCCTTGTACGTGATGGAGTCGCGGTCGCCTTTTTGCTGCTTGTCGTCGTAAAGGGCTTCGGAGTAGGTGAAGCGGATGGTGGAGCCTTTGCCGCCCGACACGGTGAGTTGGGGGTAAGCGGTGGTGAGGGTATCGCGGTCGAGGATCAGGTGAACATGTGAGTTCGCAGGAATCCTCGGAGGGAGCTTGAACCAAGTCGACATCGGCACGAAGTGACCGACATCGCTCTCTCGTTGCTGGCATTCCCGCTGCGGCTTCGGCTCTGTATTGTCGGACCTTTCAATGCACACGACTGTCCCGGGCTTTGTTCCTGAATAATCCATGTGAGGCAACAAATCCGGTACGAGGCCCCAGGGGTTGTCGCCGGTTTCGTCGGCGGAGTGGGCCTTGTTGACGGTGGGGTAGACACTTTCGCGAACGGGCGAGGCGGCTGGGACCCAGGCTGAGTTTTTGTCGCCGGGGGATTGCCAGTTCCAGTCGTAGTCTGCGGCGTCGATTTGCTCGCCGGGACCCTGGGCCATGTAGGCCCAGAAACCCTCAGGGACACGGGGGAGCGGCTTGTGGCCGTGCTCGACTTCGACCTGCCAGTCCTTGGGTGTGCTGATTTCGGTGGCGTCCGTGGCCTCACTTTCGAGGAGGAAGGCGGTGCGGTCGCTCATTTGGGCGACGGCGTTATAAACGCCGAAGTTCCATATAGTTGCGGTGATCAGATTCGAACCAGCTTTAAGATAGGGAGCGAGGTCGAACTTCTCGTAGCGCCAGTGGGTGAGGTCGCCGCGGGCGGGTCCGTCGCCCACACGCTGGCCGTTGACATAAAGGATGAAGCGGTTATCGGCGCTGACGCGGACCGTGTAGGTGGCAGGCGCGGCGGAGAGATCGAGCGTCCGGCGGAAGTGGAGG
>Ga0157369_10004596_pt1 | contig 16214 bp, 14 predicted proteins | sample C25metaG_FD_113461 | JGI IMG/M metagenome (GOLD analysis project Ga0157369, IMG submission 113461) | Corn rhizosphere microbial communities from Kellogg Biological Station, Michigan, USA - C2-5 metaG | ecosystem: Host-associated > Plants > Roots > Rhizosphere > Soil | place: USA: Michigan... | reverse complement strand
GGGCGGCGGACAAGTCGGCATTGGTCCAAACTCGCCGCTCGGCAGCCGCCTGGGCTGGTATGCGGAACTGGTTCGCCAGCGTATTGCGCAGAATTGGCGCACAAACGGCCTGGATGCGCGCTCGCAGGGCTCCCCTGCCATAGTGAATTTCACTATCGCGCGAGACGGAACCGTAAGCGATCCTAGGATCGTGCAATCCAGCGGCAATCCAGCGATCGATAACACCGCCCTGCGCGCGGTGTACGATTCGAGCCGCCTCCCTCCGCTTCCGCCACAAATTACGGAGAATTCTATCTCCGCTCAATTCACATTTAATTTACGCTGATGCGAATATTTACCGCCTTACTTCTTCTTTTTGCCGGAACGTGCTGGTTGGCGGCCCGCCAGCAGGTTGTCGGAACCATTGATAAAAATCCAGGCAAACCGCTGGTTGCCGTGCCTGACTTTCGGGCGTCAGGCGCCGCCGCGCCATTTATCGCCACGTTCAATCGCACTGTCCAGGCCGATCTCGAAAATTCGCCGCTAATTAATTACGTGGCCAAAACGCGCTATCCGGTGCAGATTCCGCAGCAGCCTAGCGATCTGATTGCGGGGGTGGCTCCGCCCAGTGCCCGGCCCGTCAACCCGCAGGGCAATCGGCTCACCGACTGGAGCTTGCCCCCTACTTCAGCCAACTATCTTGGAATCGGCTATGGCGCGGAGCAGACTAATCTCCTTGTCATCTCGGGATGGTTCTACACGACCGCCGCGAACATGCCCGGTTTGCAACAAGCGCAAATCTTCGGCAAACGATATACCGCATCACTTGACGAGAACGGAGCCATCGATGCCGGTCATCGGTACGCGGCCGACATTCTTGCGCAATTCGGCGGCAAGAGCCTGGTGGGTACACGTATCGTATTCGTATCCGATCGGAGCGGCTCGAAAGAGATTTGGGTGATGAATTGGGATGGCACAGATCAGCGCCAGATCACGAAATTCGGATCTATTTCCACTTTCCCATCCGCCTCTCCCGACGGCCGTCTGGTTGCGTTCACTACATACGCGGGCGGCTATCCCGCCATTCAAATGTTCTCCCTGGATACACTTCGCAAGCTCCCCTTTTACAATCAACGCGCGTCAATGAACGCTTTCGTGACATTCACTCCCGATTCGAAACGAATCATCTTCTCGTCCACCGCGGGCGGCGGCCCCGCTCAGCTCCACATGGCTAACGTCGACGGTAGCGGTTTGCGGCCCCTCACGCACTCCGGCGCCATTGAAGTCGAAGCCAAGATCAACCCTCAGACCGGTAATGATTTGGTGGATGTCTCCGGCCGCTCGGGTTTGCCCCAGATCTATCGCATGAATATCGAAGGCGCCGACGTGCAGCGGCTGTCGGCGGGCACTGGCGAGGCTACTAATCCATCCTGGAGCCCGGACGGGGCCCACATTGCCTTTGCCTGGACCAAGGGATTCGAACCGGGCAACTACAACATATTTGTTATGGACGTCGTTTCGCAGCAGACGGTCCAACTCACCACGAATGAGGGGCGCAATGAGAACCCCACGTGGGCACCTGACGGTTCGCAGATTGTGTACGCTTCCAAACGCGGCCGCCAGTCTCAAATCTGGGTCATGAACGCGGATGGCACCGGCAAGCATGCTCTCACACAAAGTGGAAGTAATGAGAAGCCGTTTTGGGTAAATGCTGAAAAATAAACGTGGAATACTAGAGAAGTTTCAGGGAGAGACACACAAACTATCATGATGAAACGGAAAGCATCGCTAGCGCTATCCGCCGCGCTTCTGTTGGGACTGGCAGCGTGCCATAAGAAGGCCCCGCCGCCACCACCGCCACCGCCGCCGGCACCCGCGCCACCTGTCGCTGCCAAACCAGTTATCAATTACTTTACGGCTGAGCCAACGGTGGTTACCGCAGGCCAGCCATCCTCGCTGCGTTGGTCGGTGAGCGATGCTACCAATGTTCAGATCGATAATCAGATTGGACAAGTAAGTCCGGATGGCCGCCGTGGCGTCTATCCGACCGCGACGACTACCTATCACCTCACTGCCACTGGAGCCGGTGGGACCTCGGAAGGGGATGCTACCGTCACGGTAAGCACACCGCCACCACCACAGCCCGTGCAGACCGCTCCCGCTGAGAGCGTGCAGCAGATCCTGGCGCGGCAGGTGCAGGATATTCACTTCGATTACGACAAAAGCGATATTCGTTTTAGCGATCAGTCTATTTTGCAGGGTGATGCGAGCGCGCTCAAAACCATCTTCCAGATGGATGCTAACTTCATCGTCACGATCGAGGGGCATTGCGATGAGCGTGGTTCGGCTGAGTACAACCTGGCCCTCGGTGACCGCCGTGCGGCAGCTACTAAAGATGCCTTGATCGCGCTCGGCGTCCCAGGTGAAAAGTTGAAAACAGTCAGCTTTGGTAAGGAGCGACCGATCTGCACGGATGCAAGCGAAGACTGTTACGCACGAAACCGCCGGGCCCACTTCGCGGCTACGCAGTAACACGCCATAATTGGTTGTGAAACGGGGGCGGCTCGTAGCCGTCCCCCATTTTGAGGAGTTCGCACAAATGAAATCTCTCCGTCTCGTCTCGCTCCTGCTCACCTGCTCGAGTTTCTCGTTTGCTGTCAATAAAGACATCGTGCAACTACAGCGGGATCTGGAAGAGAAGATCAACGCTCTGCAGAACGACGTCGATTCGAAACTGAGCGCCCTCGACGGGCGGCTCAGCGCCATGCAGAACGACACGCGCCGGACCGCGGACCAGGTTGCTACGATGCAGGACGCCGTCAGCAATGGCGTAGCTAAGTCCCTCGCGCCGGTTGCGGGATTGGGTGGACGAGTCGATTCGATGGGTGATGACGTGCGCGCCTTGAAGGACGCGCTCGCCGATCTGAGCGGCCGCCTCGAGCGAATGGACGCCAAACTGACCGATCTGAAGAATCAATTGCAGATCATCCAGAGTCCGCCTCCGGCGCCTGGAGTTACGACCGGACCCGGTGGCCAGCCACAGGCGGGATTGACTCCTGGGGCTACTCCGCCACCTGCCGGACTTAGTGCCGATCGCAGCTACACAGACGCCGTCCGTGACCTACAGACAGGCAAAACTGATCTTGCACGTAATGAGTTTCAGCAATATCTGACGTATTTCCCGAACACCGAATTAGCTCCCCGGGCGCAATATTATCTAGGGGAAATCGATTATAATCGCGGCGATTACACCAATGCAGTGAAGAATTTCGATCTGGTTCTCGAGCATTACCCGGAAAACCCGAAAACCGCGGACGCACACTTGATGAAGGGATTGGCCTTGCTCAAATCGAACCAACGCAGCAAAGCCGTGCAGGAGTTTCGCATCCTGAACGCGAATTACCCCCATACCGAGCAGGCCCGTAAGGCTTTGCAGCAGCTTCGCAGTTTAGGTGTTTCCGCCGCCACTGCACCAACCAACGCTCAACGCTAGCTCGCCTTACTCTCCGGCTGCGAAGTGTCGAATGCCGCCGCCTCATCTGCCGGAGTATCCCGTTGAACGCCCAAGACATACTCCATACCCTCGCGATGGCAATGGCGGACTGTGCCCGAGAACTGTTCCTTGTGCCACTTAATTTTTAGTTTTGAGCCCACACTGATTGGCTGGCGGAGGCGAATGCCAGCCCCGCCACGTGATATGTCCTCGAGCATTGCTAACGCTACGCGCGAAGCCCCAGTGGCGTCCTCCCACTGTGCTTCGGCGCGTGCCATAATGACTTTCCTTGGCTCTGCCCGGCTAATGCGCACACCGCCCTTATCGGCAGCAAATCTACGTAGTCCCATTTAAAAGAATGACCCGTCGCACGTTGTTAAAGACCCCCTTGGCCGCGGCGGCGCCGCTGGCCGCTCCTGTGCCCTATGGTGCGGTTCCGTCGCCGCGCCAGCTTCGCTGGCATCAATGGGAGCTTGCAGCCTTCCTCCATTTCACTGTGAATACGTTCACGGACCGCGAATGGGGTCTGGGCGACGAGGATCCGGCGATCTTCAATCCGACCGCCTTCGACGCCGACGCCATCATAGACGGTCTCCACGCGGGCGGCTTTCAAGCGGTGATATTGACTTGCAAACATCATGACGGCTTTTGTCTTTGGCCCACCCAAACCACCGAACACTGTGTCAGGAATACCCCCTGGCGCGGCGGCGGGGGCGATGTGGTGCGGGAGATATCGGAAGCAGCGCGCCGTCGAGGATTGCAATTCGGCGTTTACGTCTCGCCGTGGGACCGCAACAATCCACATTACGGCCAACTCGAATACATCCATATCTACCGCCAGCAGCTCACCGAACTCCTGACCGGCTACGGGCCGATTTTCGAAATCTGGCACGATGGCGCGAGCGGCGTCGATGGATACTACGGCGGTGCTCGCGAAAAGCGTATTATCGACAAGCAGAACTATTATCAATGGCCGGCAACTTGGGAACTAATCCGGCGTCTCCAACCGGAGGCCGTCATCTTCAGCGATGCCGGACCGGACATTCGCTGGGTGGGCAACGAGAAAGGTATCGCGGGCGATCCTTGTTGGGCCACTTTTGACCCTGAGGGCACGCATGGCGGCCCAGGCATGCCCGGGGATACGAAAAGCGACGAAGCTGCCACGGGCCACCGGCACGGTTCGCGTTGGATGCCCGCCGAGTGCGACGTGTCCATCCGGCCCGGCTGGTTTTGGCATGAGCGCGAAAACTCACTCGTCAAGACTCCCGACGAATTGCTTGATCTTTACTTCAAATCTGTCGGTCGCGGTGCGCATCTGCTGCTAAACGTCCCTCCCGACCGCCGCGGTCTACTTCACGAAAACGATCTGGCTTCGCTTACTGCATTCGGACAGCGGATGCGCGGAATGTTCCGGGAGAATGCCGGAGCGCAAGCCGCGACGACGAACGATGGAATGATCCTCGAGCTCAAGCAGACCACTCCAATTCAACTCATCCGGCTGCGTGAGCGTATCTCACTGGGCCAACGCGTCGACGCCTTTGCACTCGATCATTGGCAGGACAACGGATGGCAGACATTCTTTGAGGGCTCCAGTATGGGTCCGTGCCGCCTCGTACCGCTGACAAGCTCGTTGGCAACGGGCAAGATTCGCTTACGCATAACGGCGTCGCAAGCCCCACCCGTCATTGAGGAATTTTCGGCCTTTGCGGGAGTGCCGGCGCTTCCCGTCTCCGTGGTCCGCGAAAATATCGAGTGGCTGGATGTCTGGCTTCCCGACACGAACCACCACAGTCTCCCGCGGGTTCTCCTGATCGGCGATTCCATTACACGCTCTTATACGAAACAGGTGGAAGCAAATTTGAAGGGACAGGCCTATGTGGGGCGGCTCGCCACTTCCAAGTCGCTCGGCGATCCCGCTCTACTTGACGAAGTGGCACTAATTCTCAAAGAACAATCTTTCGACGTGATCCACTTCAATAACGGCATGCACGGGGATGGGTATACGGAGGCGGAGTATGGAGCCGCCATTCCTGGGCTCCTGGAGATCTTTCGCCGCCTGGCGCCGAGCGCCAAGTTAATGTGGGCCAGCACTACCGATGTTCGCGTCAAAAACAACGTCGCGCAAATCAGCCCCAAGACAGACCGCATCGTCGAGCGTAATCACATTGCTGCCGCGATTATGTCCCGGCGAAATATTCCGATCGACGATCTCTTTTCGGCTATCAAAGAGCACGGCGAATATCATGCAGAAGACGGCGTCCACTTCAACGCGCAAGGCGTCGACGTCCTGGCAGCGCAAGTCAGCCGCGAACTCGCGCCCCTGCTATCCACAAGGTAGTCGATCTTCCGGCTTGTGGCATTGATACCGTATACCAATGCCGAAGAATACCAAGCTGCCCTGGACGCCCAATCCGGCACTTCACCGGAAACATCGATCGCCCGTCACGGCGGTCCGTCAGCCGGCTCCGAAGTCCACCGCCAAAGCTGTGGGTCACAAACTCGATGCCATGCCCGACCGCGTTGACATCCGCGATTGGTTCTATCAGCCAACACTCCTGGCGCTGCCGGATCAGATCGTCAACATTGATGCCGTTCCGAAAATCTTGAATCAGGGATCGGAGGGCGCCTGTACAGGTTTCGCGCTCGCAGCCACGATCAATTTCGAACTTGCGGCGAAGGGCGTTAAGCGCTTCGTCAGCCCGCGCATGCTCTATGAAATGGCGCGCAAATACGATGAGTGGCCGGGCGAGCACTACGAAGGTTCGTCCGCGCGTGGCGCCATGATCGGGTGGGTGCGCCATGGGGCCTGTTCCGAAGAGCTGTGGCCGAAGACCTTACACGGTGCCCAGCACTTTAGCAACGAAATCGCGCACGACGCGCGGCAATCACCGGGTGGCGCTTTCTATCGTGTGATGCACTTGCAGGTTCGCGACGTTCACGCCGCATTGCGCGAGGCCGGAGCGGTCTATATGACGATCATGGTCCACAAAGGCTGGGACCGCCCAGGTAAGCGCGCGCATCGGCCTGGCCTTTTGACCGTACCTCTTAGCTACGAATCCAATGGGCGAACCAAAAATATCGACATGCCGGTGATTCAACGCCAGGGACATGCCGACGATGGCCATGCGGTGGCACTGGTTGGCTACAACGATATCGGATTCATCATCCAAAATTCCTGGGATTACGATTGGGGCTACCAGGGGTTTGCACTTCTACCTTACGAAGATTTCCTGCTGCACGCGACCGACGTCTGGGTCGCTCAACTTGGCGTGCCGGTGCGGGCGGATATTTGGCGCGCACTCCGGGCCGCCGACACCACCGCTGGCGCGACTCGCAGCGCGGAATCCATTCCGCTGATCGATATTAGGCCATTCGTGGTCGATTGCGGCAACGACGGAAAGCTGTCGGAATCGGGTGATTATTGGACTTCCGAAGCGGACGTCGCCCGTTTGTTCACGGAGACCATCCCCAAGGCCACAAAGAGTTGGCGCAAGCGGCGCGTGCTTCTATATCTGCACGGGGGGCTCAATAGCGAAGTGGATGTGGCGAAGCGTGTAGTAGCCTTTCGCGACGTGTTGCACGATAACCAAATCTACCCGCTTCACATCATGTGGGAGTCCGGAGCGGCGGAGATTCTAGAGGAACTGATTCGCACATCCATCACAAAGCCAGATGAGCGCGCGGGAGGAACGGCCGATTGGATGCATAAATTGCGCGACCATCTGGTCGAAGCCAAAGACCGTACGTTCGAACTGACTACCGCTCGGCTTGGCAGCGACATGTGGAACGAAATGAAACGCAACGCCAGCCTCTCGTCTACGTCGCTCGACGGGTCGGGTGCCATGCAGATCATCATTAAGCACGTCGTCGATGCTCTGAGCCGGGTCAGCGCCGCCGAACGCGCCACGTGGGAATTTCACGTGGTCGCCCACAGTGCCGGAAGTATTTATTTCGCCTACGCGCTCGAACACCTTCTCGACATGCAGGCGCAAAACATTCGTTTTGGCAGTGTTCATTTCATGGCCCCCGCCATGAGTACCGAATTGTTTCGAACGATGATTCTTCCGAAGATTCAGCCTGGTGGTTGTCCGGTGCCAAGCATGTTCATCCTGAGTGATCCTGCCGAACTCGCCGATTGCGTCGGACCTTACGGCAAGTCGCTGCTCTATCTGGTGAGCAACGCGTTCGAAGGTGTTCGCGAGAAACCGATCCTGGGTATGGAGAAATTCGTGATGGCGGACTCCGCATTGAAATCATTGTTTGAGCGGCGTACCACCAATCGCCGTCCCAGCGTAGTAATTGCTACCAAGGCGCTGCCGAACGGCGATGGCGATCCATTCAGCGCCAGCCATAGCGAATCGCACGGCGGATTCGACAACGATCCTGCCACCCTGAATTCGATTTTGCGCAGGATTATCGAGCCGAATGACGGCAAGCTGGCGCGCGAGTTCACATCCAGAGATTTGCAATATTGACGGCTTGCCCTGCTATCCTAACCAGCGCGCGGCTCATGCCATCTCTCCCAAAAACTCTTCCACACATCTGCGTGGCTTTGGGGTTCCCTACTGCGTCCCAACTGGCTCGCGCCGCTGACCGGGAGTACAAGGACGGGAACACCTTCCTCGAATTCCGACTCGACTATCTTCCCGATCCCGCTGCTGGAGTTGAAGTCATTCGCAAGCTGCGCAAAAGTCTTCCGGACGCGCACATCCTGGCTACGTGCCGTCACAAGCGGGCTTCTGGACACTTCAGAGGAGATGTCAAACAGCAGGTCGCCATTCTAGAATCTGCGGCTGTGGCCGGGGCCGCATTGATCGATCTCGAAATCGAATCGGCCGAATCAGCGAAGTCCACCGTAGCAACGTTGGCGGAGGCAGCTCCGCTGTGCATCTCCTATCACAATTTTGAAAACACGTCTGCCCTCGAGCCGGTTCTTCGCCGCCTTGAGCGTGTCCCGGCGAGTGTCTATAAGATTGTGACCACTGCGCGCAAGCCCTCGGACAACTTGCGTTTACTTCAATTCGCACGCGCGCATCACCGCACCCCGCTGGTCGTCTTCGCGATGTCAGAAATCGGCTTGCCGACTCGTGTTCTCACGCCTTCGCTCGGCGGCTTGTATACGTTCGCGGCACCTGGCGAGAGCGGCGGTACGGCGCCGGGCCAAGTCCCGGCGAAACTGATGCGATCGCTGTATCGCTCGGAAAAGTTGACGCGGCATAGCCGTCTATACGGCGTTGTCGCATGCCCTGTGGCCCATTCGAAGTCTCCGCTGATTCACAATCGCGCATTCCAGGCCCGCCGTTTTGACGCGGTCTATCTTCCATTCCTGGTCGCTCCCGCGCATTTTCCTGACTGGATGAAATTCGCGACCGCGTATCCCGTCTCTGGTTTCAGCGTGACCATCCCACACAAGCAGCGCATCCTTCGGCATCTCGATTTCGTTGAGCCGCAGGCCCGACGCATCGGCGCGGTGAACACGGTCTGGCGCAAAGCGGGCAAATGGCGTGGTGCGAATACGGACACCGAAGGCGTAATAAAGCCACTGAGTCGCCACCTCCGGATCGCTCACTCTTCCGTTCTGATTGCGGGCTACGGGGGCGCCGCGCGTGCGGCCGCCATTGCGCTGACGGATGCATCCGCCAGTGTCACGATAACCGGCCGCAATATGAAGACTGCGCAGACGCTCGCTCGTGCCGTGAGGGGTGAGGCGGTCACCCTCAAGGAAGCCGCTGACAACAGCTACGACGCGCTCGTCCATGCGACGCCAGTCGGCATGTCCCCGCACACCAGCGCCTGTTTATTCGCCGACAGGCTGCCCGCTGGCATCGTTTTTGACATGGTCTATAACCCGCATGAGACCCTTCTTCTCAAGCGCGCCAGGCAGCAGGGGTGTGTGACCATTCCCGGAATCGAAATGCTGCTCGAGCAAGCCGCTCACCAGTTTGAAATCTGGACTGGCGAATCCGCTCCACGCCTTGTGATGCGGAACGCGCTTGAGGCTTCTATAATGTGCGCATGACCCTTACCCGCCGTCAGTGGGGTGTTCTGCTCGGTGCGTCGCCGCTGCTCACCCGGGCTGGCGCACAAACCCCGCCCGCTCCCCCCGCGGAGCAAAAGCCAGAAAAGCCCGATGCCGGTGTTCGCGACGTCAGTCAGCGTCTCGCCGAAATCGAAGTGCCGATGGACGTCGAACCCGCATTTCGCTTTACGGCATAAGTCCGCCGTACCCATGCCCAAGACTAAGCTCGACGAAAATTTCATCGCCTTCGCAACAATTGGCGAGCTCTCCGCAGCCTTGCGCAATCGCGATATTTCATCCGTCGAGCTGACCAAGATTCTCGGCCGCCGCCTTGAAAAATTTGGACCTGAATACAATGCGCTCGCGTATTCCCTGGTAAAGCAGGGCCGCAAAGCTGCCAAAGACGCGGATTTCGACTTAAAGCATCAACGCTTCCGCAGTCCGTTGCAAGGAATTCCCTATGCGGTCAAAGATCTGATTGCGGTGGCCGAACACCCCACCACCTGGGGAGCCAAGCCGTTTGCGGATCAGGTTTTTGACGACGATGCCACGGTCGTCCGCCGCCTTGCGTCGAAGCAGGCGATTCTTATTGGGAAGCTCTCTATGGTCGAGCTTGCCGGCGGAGGCGGCTACAGCTCCGCCGCGGCCTCGCTGCAGGGTCCCGGTCTCAATCCTTGGAACAAACAGTATTGGTCGGGCGGATCATCAAGCGGCTCCGGCGCCGCTGTGGCCGCCGGTCTAGTGCCCTTCGCTCTCGGATCTGAGACGTCGGGGTCCATCATCACCCCCGCCTGTTTCTGCGGCGTTAGCGGCCTGCGCCCTACTTACGGCCTGGTGAGCCGCCACGGCGCGATGGCGCTTTCCTGGACGCTCGACAAAATCGGTGTGCTCGCGCGCAGCGCCGAAGATTGCGGCCTCGTCCTTCACGCCATTGCCGGCGGTGACGACGACGACCCCGGATCGACGCAGAAGAGCTTTTACTATACGCCTCAGTATTACGAGAACTTGAGCCAGCTTAAAGTGGGCTATGCCGAAATCGATTTCGCTGAATGGCCGGATGAGCCTTTGCGTCCCGCCTTCGCCAACGCGCTGGGGGTGGTCAAATCGATCGGCTCGCCGATGGTCGAATCGAAGTTGCCCGATTTTCCTTACGGCCCGCTGATCTCCTGCATCATAGATTCCGAAGCGGCTTCTATCTTCGAACGATTTATACGAAGTGGCCGTGTCGACCAGCTTGCAGACCAGCATCAAATTGACGGCCTGAAGGCGTCCATGAATTATTCAGCAGTCGACTATCTGAAAGCAATGCGTGTCCGCTCGCAGATACAAGCCGCTTTCCGAGCTCTGTTTGCAAGTATCGATCTATTGGTCGCTCCCGCGCGACTCAATCTTCCCGACCGCGCCGATCAGCCATTCGACGAAACGCCGCCGAAGCGTCCTGATCGCAAGGGCGTCGTATCCGGCCTCGTGCAGGCCGGCAATCTATGCGGCGTTCCGGCCATCAGCATTCCCTGCGGATTTGTGAATGGCTTCCCAATCGGGTTGCAAATCGTAGGACGGCCGTTCTCGGAAAATCGCATCCTGGCTTTTGCGCGCGAGTTCCAACGCCGCACCGATTTTCATAAACAGCATCCGCCGGCGCACACCGACGACCGCCGGTCCTCCTAGCGGTCAGTAGAAACGTCGATCGGCCGCTCTATCTAACCAGCCTTGCGCTGGCCACAAGTAACACCGTCACCGCAAATACCACGAGCACGCTAGCTTTTTTCCAGTGCGGCAAGACAGCATGGAACCCAAGGAAAAGAAACGAGCCCGCAATAACAGCTACTACCGCTGCCGGCCAGCCGTCGCCGAACCTGGCGGCGCCTAGCCGGTCCGCGCTAGGCTCGATCAAGGCGCCGGCCACCGTCGCCAGTTGCGCCCCTCCGCCTGCCGCCGCGGCTTTCCATCCCGACGATGTCGAGCGCCGTGCAATCCAACCTGCCGCAATGCCTTCCGGTATTTTGTGCAATGCCAATCCAACCGGTGCCGCAATTTCGGGCAGCGGCCGCGCCGCTAGGGCACGCACACTCCAACCATCCAGAAAACTATGAAGTGCCATGGCGGCGAGGACGGGCCACAGGATTCCTTGCCGCGGCGAATGACCTGCATGCAGCAATAGTTCATCGAGCCCCGCCATCAGGGCCGCTACCAGCAGAGCCAGGGCCACCGCCAACCATCGTCCCGTCGTGAGACTTACTTCCGGGATCAGCCAGAACAGTGATAGGCCAAACAGCAGCCCACCACCCGCCGCTGCGAGCAGCGAGGACAGAAGGCGGGCGTGACCCAGATAGACACCAGCCGCCACTCCGGTGAGCCCTAGCAGGGTCAGCAGCCACGGAATCGCCATCTACTCGGCGTTTACTTTGACTACGAAATAGGTGACCGGCTGGCCTTTGTCCACCAGCACCTGATGAGGAACGCCGGCCGGAATATGGATCACGTCGCCTGGCGCGAACGAATGCTTTTCGCCACCTGAAATGGATTTGCCACGCAGTTCCCCCGGCTTCTCCGTGTGAGAGCCGGTTAGCTTGCCGCCGCTCAGGAGAGTTCCTTCACCGCTTTCGATGACGAAAATGTCCGCAACGTGCTCGTGAACCTCAGAGGATCCGGTAGCGGCGCGATACGCGAGCATCGACAAGTGATTGCCCCACTGATTCAGATCCTGCGACGCAAATGACGTCTTCTTCGCGACGAGTTTGTTGGCCGCTTCCTTCAGATCTTTTGAGGAGAGAATATCAACCGTCGCCGCTCCCAAAGAAGCGGCCGCCAGGCACAACAATGCAATATATTTCAACGAAATGGCCCTTTCTAGCGTGGTGGGCCCTGTAGGATTTGAACCTACGACCAATGGATTATGAGTCCACTGCTCTAACCGCTGAGCTAAGGGCCCGCCTTGTCATGATACCGGTAAGGGCACCGGCGGGCGCTACGGCGCCGTAGTGATCGTCTTGAGCCAGCGATTGTCGTGATATCGCGGGCGGTGGTACAGCAGGACGCGGCTTCCCGAACTTTCTAGTGCAACGCCGATCCGCCGGAGTCCCAGGGCCTTCTCAATTGCCGCGTGCCGCTCCAGTGGTGCAAAGAATGTCAGAAAGCCGCCCCCGCCGGCTCCAAGCAGCTTGCCCCCTATAGCGCCCGCACGTTTCGCGGCGGCGTACCAATCGTCGATCGCCCCGTCGCTGACTCGGGGGTGGACCTCTCGCTTGAGCCTCCAACCCTCGTCGAGTATTGTGCCTACCGCCTCGATATGGCCAGCATTCAGCTCCGTACGCAGATCATACGCGAGCTTCGTCATGCGACGCAGCAAATTCTGCGTGGTCCGGTCCGATTCTGCCTGCGCGCTCTGTTCCGCAAGGATGGACGATGCGGCTCGCGTTTTCCCCGTGTAAAAGGTAATCAGCTGCGACTCGAGTTGCTCCAATTCACTGCCGGAACACAAGATCGGCTCGACGATGACTTTCTCGTCAGCCTCAAAACGAATGAAGTTGAGGCCGCCAAACGCCGCCGCATACTGGTCCTGCTTGCCGATCCGCTCTCCGCACAGATCGATTTCCACTTCGCAGCTTTCTTCAGCCAAGTCGCCGGCCGAGATATAGCGCGATTGGTAGGCGTGCAGGGCCAGCAACAGCCCTACGGTAAATGCGCTGGATGAGCCGAGGCCCGTACCGCTCGACGGGATATCGGCGATCGACGTTATCTCGACGCCGCCCGTGAAGCGTAGTTTTTTCAGGGCGGCGCGCACGATCCGGTGGTCAATCTCATCTACCGTTGCCACCTCTTCGGTGCGCGAATAGCTAAGCCGTATCCAATCGTCGAACTTCTGATTCACGTTAATGTAAACAAACTTGTCGATAGCCGTGCTTACTACGGCGCCGCCGAATTGGCGATAAAAGGACGGAAGATCACTTCCCCCGCCTGCGAAGCTAATCCGCAGAGGCGTTTGCGTTGTAATCATGCGCTTAAGATTTGATCCACCGCGTCGCGAATAGTTACGGCACCCGATACCAGTACCGAAGGTATGCCAAAACTCTTCGCTGCTTGTATGTCCGTGGTACTGTCACCTATCATCCAAGAACGGCTCACGTCGATATTCAGATCACGGGTTGCCAACTCGAGCAGACCGGTTGCCGGTTTGCGGCAAGCGCAAGCGATCTTAAGGTCCACTCGCTCGCCAGGATATCCACTGTCGGGATGATGTGGGCAGTAATAGATCGCATCCAGATACGCGTGCGATTTCCCTAGCAACCATTCCAGCCGATTGTGGATCTGCCGTAGCCCAGCTTCGGTGCACTCGCCGCGTGCCACCACTGGCTGGTTTGTGATGAGCACAGCGAGCCGGCCAGAGCGATTGATGGCACGTACTGCTTCCGCCGCGCCCGGCAGGAGTTCCAGTTTTTCAGGTGAATTCAACCATCCGTGGTCTCGGTTTAAGGTACCGTCCCGATCGAGGAAAACTGCCGGAATAGCTGCATCGAAAGAGGCGGCTGCCACTCGTCCCGATTGGTAGTCGGATCGCACTCGATCGAGCCGCTCGGGAGTTCCCGCGTCCTTAATATATTCGCGGCTGCGGTAGCCGCATAGGGTTTTGCCATTCGCCAGGAGCGCTGGAAACAGTTGTTTGGCTATGTCGGCAGGGCTGCGCGCTAGTTCGGTTGCCTGCTTTGAAAATACATACAGGGCCGCATTCACCAGGTTCTGCAGATTTGCGTCTGCCGCATGTGGATATGGATGAAACGCGACAATCTCGTTACGGTCGTTCATTTCCACCAAATCCGAATCCTGCGGGTGGTCGTTTGGATGCACTAGCAGGGTGGCGCTCGCGCCCGCCGAATGCGAGGCAATAAGCTTTTGTAAATCCACGTTCACCATGGTGTCGCCGTACATCACAACGAACGTATCTTCCAATTTGTGCCGCGCATCGAGCAGCGCGCCGGCGGTGCCGAGTGGCTGTGCTTCACGGTGGTAGTCAATCTGGACGTCCCAGGCGCTTCCATCGCCGAAATAGCGTTCAATGTACTCGGCTCCATATCCAGTAAGAATTAAAATGTCGCGGATCCCGTGCTTACGTGCCAGCAGGACCTGGTGCTCGATGAGCGGCTTGCCGTCCACCTCCACCATGGGCTTGGGTCGATCTCCGAGCCTCTCCTGCAGCCGGGTCCCCTTACCGCCCGCAATGACTACGAGCTGCATGGAAAGGCTTGTTGAAATTCCGCGTGAATTTCCTGGACGGCTCTCTCTACGGCATCTCTCGACGTGAGTTGGGGAGTCCAGCCGAGGCGTTTGAGCTTCTCGATCGAATAGCGGAACTTCGGCACGTCCCCCACCCAGCCCCTGTTACCGCCGGTGAAACGGATAGGTGTTTCAGGCGCGGCTTGCCGCTGCACAGCTTGCGCAATTTCTCGAACAGTGGTGCCTTCGTCGGGCGGCCCGATATTAAACCAGTTGAACGAGTCACCCGCATGCTCGCAAATCCAGAACATCGCTTCCACCAGCTCCGACACATGCAAGTATGGCTTCTGCTGCGTGCCATCCCCGAGAACCTCAAGATCGGCCGGATTGCGCGAAAGCTTGGTGAGCAGATCGAAAATAATTCCGTGCGTGGCGCGCGGGCCGATGACGTTCGGAAAGCGAAAAATCCAGGCCCTTTCCAGATAGCTTTCGACTGCGGCGCTGATTAGCGCTTCGCTTGCCAGCTTCATCGCTCCGTAATTTGAAATCGGAAACAACGGCCCAGTATTCTCTTCGAGCGTCTGATCATGTACTCCATACACTGCCGAAGTCGAAGCAAAGGCAATCTTCCGGATGCGTGCATCGCGCATTGCCAACAGCAAATTGAACGTGCTCAGAAACGTGTCCTTCAGGTCTACATTCGGGTCGGCGACACCCGCCCCAATGTCGGAGTTGGCTACCATGTGCCAAACGGTGTCAATCTCGAAAGACGACAGAATTTCTCGTAGGGAACTCAGGTCTGAAAGGTCTGTCTCGAAAAGGTGAAAACCGGCATCTAACAGAGCGCGCGATAGATTGCGTCGTGTGCCGCGCGAAAAGTTATCGATTCCAATGACTCTATTCCCAAGTTCCAGCAGGCGGTCTGTCAGGTGACTTCCGACGAAACCGGCGGCCCCCGTTACCAGAACCGTTCGATTTTGTGCCTCATTCATCTATTACCATCGAAGATAGCAACACCGAACAAGATATGAGCGCCATTTCCCTAGCCGCTTCCGGTCCGCTCCCGCAGGACCCGGAGTGTATTCTTTTGACGCCCGTCTCCGACGTTGCCGAGCCGGAGCTTTCCATCGTCATTCCGGCCATGAACGAACGGCTGACCATTGCCGACACCATCAAATGGTGCCATGAAGGGTTTCGCAAAGCCAACATCGTGGGCGAGGTTCTCATCATCGACAGTTCGAGTGATGAGACTCCACAGATCGCACTGGAAAATGGCGCGCGTGTGTTGAAAACGCCGCGTCGCGGTCTCGGGCGTGCCTACATTGACGCGATCCCATACATACGCGCCAATTACATCCTTATGGGGGATGCCGATTGTACCTATGATTTCCGAGAAATCGGTGAATTCGTGCGTGAATTCCGAAACGGCTTCGAATTCATTATGGGTTCTCGTTTTCGAGGCTATATCGAGGAAGGTGCTATGCCCCCTTTACATCGCCACTTCGGAACGCC
>Ga0157369_10004594_pt1 | contig 16218 bp, 13 predicted proteins | sample C25metaG_FD_113461 | JGI IMG/M metagenome (GOLD analysis project Ga0157369, IMG submission 113461) | Corn rhizosphere microbial communities from Kellogg Biological Station, Michigan, USA - C2-5 metaG | ecosystem: Host-associated > Plants > Roots > Rhizosphere > Soil | place: USA: Michigan... | reverse complement strand
ATAGGAGCGCCGGATCGGCGGTGAGATGGATTTCGCGATTGACTCCCACCTCCTCCAGTAGGCGATGACCTGGTCGATCGCGCACGGTGACGATAGCTGCAGAATTAAGAGCATCCCGCAGAGCGTTACGAGCCGAAGGCTTATTGAGAGGACCCGCGCTCACGGCATAAATTGCTAAAGGAATGCCGATTTCATGCGCGATAAATGCTTCCCGCAAGTAAATCTCCGCGTCAGCGTCGAAGAAAATGCCACCGCCGCCAAGTATGAGCATATCGAGGCGCTGAATTTCAAGGCTCATCTGCTGCCTGGTGAGGTCACGTACGGGCACTGAGCGCTCGACTTTGTGCCGTCTCAGAGTGTCTTGCGGATTACGAGAAAAAACAGTGATTTCTACTTGGAGGGAGGCGCGCAATTGGGTGATGATTCCGGTGAGTATCGCTTCATCGCCCAGATTCATACCTCCGTAAGAACCGGATATGCCGATACGAAATGGATGCGTCGCTTCGGTCATGAAATTTACCTCCGTGGTTCGCTTCAAGGCAGCAGGTAAGCCCGCTTGCGGTTCAGTTTCTTGCATTCAGACCGGCGAAAGTGAGGGCCACGCCAATTCGATGCCTTCGTGCGAGAGGAGAGATTGAAAATCCTGCAGGAGCACGGAATTGTGCCTCACCTCTCTCGGTCGAATCTCACGTTGAAGGCAAAAAGCTGCGAGCAGCCCAGCCGCTTCTCCGACACTCCACTCGACGGGGTGCACTCGGAATGCTCCGTTTGCAATGTTGCTAGTGCCCAAATTCTTTCCGCCCGGGAGCAGGTTCTCGAGACGGATCGGAATGAGCGAGCCGAGAGGGATCTGGAACGGCCAAGCACCAAGATCGAGGTAACCCTTGCCGTTTGTTCTAGGATGCAAGTCGATGCGATAACAACCCACGCCAACAGAGTCTTTGAAGAATTCCGGTGCAGTTGATCGCAGTGGATAAGCGAAGTGTTGCTCGACGACGGTGAATTCTGCGCGAATTCGCCGAGACGAACGAATGTACGGAGCCAAGGCGAGTCCGTCGGCCGTTCCACCGACAACATCAGCGCGAATTCGCAGACCGGGGTAGCCGAAGCCGTCATCGGGTCTTGGCGCTTCCGTTTGTAGCCAATACAACAGGCTGAGACTCAGCTGCCGTGCCGACTCCACGTTCCGCAACCGATTTCGTTCATCCACGCCGCAGAGGGGCCCGACCCAGTAGTCATTTTGCGGCCAATCGACAAGTGTGATGTCGCTTGAGGCGAACCCCTCGACGAAGTTGCTGCGGTCCAAAATGCGGCGGTAATTCCACCATGAATAACCGTTAGTTTCCCCGAACAACGACCTGGTGATCGGCTCGTTGGTGGATGGCATTACCACCTCCCAGCTCAGCAATTGACCAGGCCAGCTCGGTGGACAGTAATTGCGCCAAAATTCGTAATCCCGCGGTTCTTCGATCAAATGGTTTTCGCCTGGATGATGCTCGATGGCGAAACAAAAGGTAAAAGCCTGCTGGTCGAGCGGATCTGCATCGAGGGGGGCATGAGGCTCGTTCGTTTCCATTTGGGATTCGCCGCCCACGACGTGCTCCGCACCAGCCAACGTCAATAATTCCCCTTGGGGAGTAGCATCGATAAAAAACGGCGCTTCGACCGACAATTCTCGGCCAGAGTCGAGGCTGATGATCGTAACTCCATGCACACGATCATTAAGAGTGCTTGCGAGTAGCGGCCGGTGTTTGCGCATAATTTGAAGCTTTCCGTTTAACGAGTAAGGGGCAAACATCTGGTTGAGAACAGCGACGGAAATGCGCGGATCGTGACAGATCCTGCTCACGAGACCATTGCCCGGATTGAGCGCAATTAATTTGCGAGCCTCATTTGTGAGAGGAAGATGCGAACGATAGTATTGTCGAATGCCATTCCGGAGCGCGCGATAGCTGGCAGTCGCGCCGAACTGTTCGATCCATGGGTGCTCGTCAGCTGGCACTGCTTGACTGGTCATCTGCCCGCCAATCCATTTCGTCTCCTCGCTCAACACGACCCGGCAACCCTTGCGTAACGCTGCTAGCGCAGCCGCGCAACCGCCCAACCCCGCGCCAATAATTGCAACATCGGTTTGAATAGCGTCCATTCGCCCTTTTGATCTCCGTGCAAGACGCAATTAGCCTGCTCGGCAATCCGAGTCATTAGTTATGTTCGTACGACATTTGAGAGAAGTTAGTTTCTGGGCAAAAAAAACACGGCTGATAACCACTTCGGCAAACCAAGGTTCGAAAAATACGTGATCTTTTGCTGAGTGGCATTCCATAGCATCTGTTTTCGTAGAAATAGAGCACGGATGTCGCTCATGTGAAATCTCGAACAAGCTACGGCGATCATGGCATTCGACGATTGCATGACATATCAAGCATTGCTCAAGGTTTCTAATTCAGTACCCCGAGTCGTCAGCACCGGAGTTGTGGCTAGCCGAACCACCTTCTCGGCAACTGAGCCGAACACCACACGCCGCCAGCCGGTCATTCCATGGGTCGCGATTACAATAATGTCCGCCTTCTCGTGCAGCGCGATGCGCACGATTTCGCCGGCCGCGTCTCCATGCCCAAGTATGGTACGCACGTTTACACCTTCGGTTGTTATCTGTTTAGCCAGTTGGCGCAGTTTTTCGCCCGCGTGTGCCTGCAACATTTTTTCATGTTCAGATACCGCAAACGGAAAACCGGATTCATGCGGCAGCAATGCACGGATTGGAACGATATTCACCAGGCAAAGCTGAGCTCCGAAATGCTCTGCAAGCTCGACCGCGATCTTCTCTGCTTGGCGAGACGGCTCGCTGAAATCGCTTGGACATAAAACCGTACTGAGAGGGAGCATCACTGTTCGTTCTCAAATGGCTCGTTCTTGCGGCTTAAAGATACCGTGAACTTCATCTTGGTCCTCAACACCTCCGCTCTCGAATTGCTGCTGGAGATGTATCAGGGGTTACTTCAGCCAAACTGTATGTCGCATGTCTATGCCAACACCATCAGTCTTGCGTCGATACTGCAGATCAGAAGGAGAACGATGACACCTTTACTCTCCTAACTTGTTCACCACTGTCCCACCCCCACTTGATATTGGATTGGTCCCGTACACTGGATCAACACGCAGCAATAATTACCGAGCAGATTAGGCAAGAATGATCGTAAGGTCTCAGTCGCGCCCTTCTGCCATGGGCCACTACTCTGCTAACCTGCTGAATTGTCCTCACGCCCAGAGCGCAAACCTGTCAAGTTATCGCGATTCTTACATAATTGGTCCTTGGGATATCGCTGAACTGGGGCCTTTTCAAAATCGACGAGGACGAGCTCATGATAGCTATATCTTACCCGGCCCCGCCCTAGGTCTTTGCTACGGTGATAAACGACGTCACCAGTACGAACCTTAAGTTTGCTGCTCACCCTTGTTCTCCTCGCCGCGGCGTTCTTAGGTGTACTCCTCCAAGGTTCCTTGCCGGGCGTGTCTGCGGTATGCCGAAAGGAGTTTCGTATACGTCCCGCTCATGGCAATCACTGGCATATTTGGTAAACGCCACCGTGCGGACACAGCTTTCTGGTTATCAACCGCCAGGATTCGGACAGTTGGCTGGCTTGGCATGATGGGCCGCCGCTCGCTTAACACGCCAGAGTATCTCTCTAGTAGGCATTTGCCAGTGACGAGTTACGAAGAAAAAAAGTTTGCAAAGCAGGTTAAACCCCGAGTTGTCAAAGCTTCTTAAAACTGTGGATCAACCTCGTGGGGTATTGTTATCCATGTGGCAAATCGGAATCTGTCAAGTGTCCGACATGTGTGAGATTTAAATCGAAGATCGGCCGCTTAATTGCAAGAACCAGCTCGAAGTAGCTGTTCAGCATACCTTCCTCATCTTCTTGGAGCAGCGATGTCCCCACTTCGCTCCGCGCTATACAGTGCTTTTGTGAATTCCCCGTGACCTGACCCAGCACATGAGGTTGCGCTTCAGATCAAATCGAAGACCAGAGACAACTTATACGTTGTGAGAGCCATCGGATTGAGTGCTAATTCGCGAGACTCTCACGGAAGCGGGTCTACTCACGCCTGTTCGTGCATAAATCCGTTCTCCATCGGTTCCTAAACTCATGTGTCGGATCAGTAGACTCACGGGACCATTGCAATTCGTCTACCCTGGAGACAAGAATCGTGACAAAAGCTGTTTGTTTAATCGTGCTCGTCGTGCTTGCAAACTCAACTCCCCGGGCCCATGCTCAGGACAAAGAAGTTGACCGTTTGCAAAACGCCGGCAAAGTCTTGGCCGAGATCCTTAATGTTCCCGAGGATATTCCTCGCGATCTGCTTAACAAAGCGGATTGTGTGATCGTCCTTCCATCTGTGGTGAAGCTTGCGGTTGGCTTCGGTGCAAGTTACGGTCGCGGAGCGATGGTCTGTCGGTCGGGTGACGATCTCACCGGGCCCTGGGGCGCACCATCCATGGTTGCGGTGGAAGGGGGTAGCTTCGGATTTCAGTTGGGCGGGCAAGCTACGGACTTTGTGCTCCTGGTCATGAACTCCCGCGGTGCAGACTCAATCCTTTCGAGTAAGGTGAAATTGGGAGCCGGCGTTTCCGCTGCAGCTGGGCCCAAAGGCCGCGACCTCAGCGCTGCGACTGATGCTGCTCTTAGGGCAGAAGTATTGAGCTATTCACGCACACGAGGGTTATTCGCAGGGATTTCGCTTGAGGGCTCAACTCTCCGGCCCGATAATGACGCGAACCGTCGCATCTATGGGCGAAAGATCAGCGCGCAGGACATCGTCCTGCACGGAAAGGTGGCTCCCCCTCCTGCCGCCAAGCAAATGATTTCTGTACTAGAGCAGAAATCGCCGAAAAATCTGTCGGGAAAGTGATGACACCTGCTGCTGTTTTCCAAGTGTCGATTACAGAAGTGTAATGAAAAATGAAATCGGAATGTTACTTCGTCGATTAAGCCAGGAGTAGCGAATCTGTTACGTCAGTGCCTCAGGGCTACGGCGGTCTGAAGCAAATGGCTGACACTCCGTCTTCCAAGAGCCGAAGCGCACCTGGCATCACAGGAGTGAACTAACTCCGAAAGAAAGAGAGGCAAAGTGTGAAGATGCAATCACTTCTTATAGTTTGCGTTTTGCTTGCAGCGAATCTTGCGTTCAGTCAGCAGTCCGGCACTAACACGAGCAAGTCTCATACCATGCACGCACAGGGAAAGGGCTGCGTGCGGCCGGGTACGGGAGACGGTTGCTTCGTAGTACATGACATCAAGCAACATCGGCTTTATGACTTGTCGTTCGGAGCAACTGACAGCAAGCCAGATCTATACACGGCAATCTGGTTTGAGGGGATTGGCTATCCTCACGATGCTCATTGCAGCAAAGGTCGGCCCGTGCACGTCAGTCACTGGAAGGTATTGCCCGGGGAGTGCTCTAAGCCCGTGGTAACAAATCCCAAAACCAAATGAGCAGGCCTTCGCATTCGATCGCGAGGGATCGAAGCGGATTGACTCTCAATCGGAACCGTTAGACGCTTCAGAGCTGGCTGTTAAATGTGCTTAAGCACGTGCCAGTAGCCGGCAGAACTGCGAGACTTCATCCGCAAGAGCTGCGGAACTACGCCGTAGGCGATCGTACAAAAGGGCCACAGTACGTTCTCTGGAAACGCCAAAAGGAGTGTCGGAAATCAGGCGAAACATCGTCAAACACTTTGCCATGTTTCGGCGATCGTAATGATGGTTCTGCTGGCGCCGACTGACTTATAGCGTGTTCTTCGATGACTTCAGTCATTCAAGCTCGATCGATCCTCTTGCTCAACTTTGGTGTCCCAGCAGCATTGGTATTCGACCGATTAGGCTGGGCTGAGTACCCTGCCACACTCTAGGCAACAGATTTCGTAACGGGGAGTGATAAGACCACAAAACGGGCACATCCGCTGCGATGCGAAATCGCCCGCGCGCGGTTTAACGCCTGACATCTTTCTCAGCCAGGCAAGCATGAAGGCGCGACGCCTACGAAGGCGAGCGAGCACCGAATGATGGATTGAATCCATGGCTGATTCAGCTCTCCTCTAAACTTCCGGAGTCGGCCACATGCTTTTGAGAAGGTGTGCAAGACACGTGTATTGATAATGACATGTCAAATAGGGGGATTCTATGCCGGATTGCTCATCGCTGGAAAATAGTTCAGCGAATGTTGTGCGGGGAAGCCGGTAATTCAGAGCGGTTATCAACTCACTGGGCTACTCGCGTAACCACTATGGCACCCGACCTTAAATACCCGCTGCGGCCCAATTGGAAATCAAGGTTACGCTCATTGACCCTGCGAAAGGTTTGGAGTGCTGGCGTGTCCTCAACATTTACGATTACACGGCCGGAATGGCGATCAGCCGCATGGTGAGCTCATCCAGAGTGGCGTATCTTGACGCTTCGGCAATCGTCCACTGTAGTCTATTCTTGCATGGCTACAGGCAAGCGTAGCAACCTGCCCTCAGCGCCGAAAGTTGACGTTGAGGGCGGAGCCTTTTGTGCGGTTCCGCACGTCTTCTGCTTTTAAAAAATACCGACAGCTACTCGGCTCCCTAAATACCCCTTCCGTCTGGCCCTTTCCCCATCGGCCAAAACATAGCTTCCTGAATTTCGATTCGAAGTAGTTCCACTACGATTCCAAGATTTGGAGAAAAATGAGGGGAGCCATTTCGATTGCCGCGCACAGTTGCACCTACTCAAACGCAAAAGGCTGCATGTGAAACGTTCGCGCCGGCACGATTACTTGTGCTCGACGTTTTCGTAACTGGTCTAGTTAGACAATAAATCAGCAGCCGCTAGGCGTCGGTTCCAATGCGGCTCTGTGGGCGGCCCGAATGGAGTTCGCACTTCTTCCCCGGTTCGCGCCATAACTAGGGCAAGCGATAGCCTGGATCTTTTGTAATCTGTAGCGAACCTCAGGCTATTGAGGAATATAATCCCGCACATGAAGCCTTTGCCAGCGCCGAACGTACCGGGTAGGACTGAGCACGAGAGGTTTGAAAATGCACTCCGTCAAGTCCTGTCGGTATCGAAAGAAGAGTTGCTAGAGTGAGAGGCGCGAGAGAAAAGAGATCGCGACCACAAGAGGCGATCTAAGAAGCACTGATTGGCGAAGCCTCCCTCGGGAGTTGCCCCCATGCGGGCGCATGCCAGAAGTTTGTTGTTCTTCGGTCTGGCTATTTCCCTGGGCGCACTGTACGGAATCCTTCTAGCTCTGAAGTGGATGAAATAAAACACTCAGAATATTGCCATTTTGCTTACTATATTATTACCGTTAAAAAGAGAGGGCGTCGCAAGGTCGTTGTGCCAATCGAAAACAAAGCCTAGCCGCCCAATTTCGTGGCCATCACCGGCGAAACGTATCTAACGTTTGGAACGTCGCCCGCCGAAGATCTTCGGACGCGGATCTGTAATAACATTCGGAAGGGCAACAAAGAGCAATATTGCTCAGACTTCGATTCCAATCCAGAGTAGCTTAAGTGAAATCAAGAAACAGAAGGGCGGTCTCCCATGACCCCACAACCTAGAGATTGGCGTCGCGTCGCCGAGCAACTCCGTGATGAAAAAGATTCAAGCAAAATGATGGCACTTGTCATCGAACTCGATCGTCTGTTGGAAAATGAAGACAAGTCCCGCAAGCGGCCACATTAGTTATTTCGATTGGAAGCGGCAATGTCTCAAGAATCAAGTGCTCTACAGTCCGCCATAGAGAATTTTTTTGATAACCTTGCGGCACAGCCTCCACGCTATCGATGCCGTAAATGTGGCTCGACTCTTTGCCATATCAAGGGCACCTTTTTCCTGGAGGACGGCAAGGCGTGGAACCTCCCTTTGTCGGTGTGTCCAAAGTGTGACCCGGAATAAGGCCCAGCACTGTCGCTTGACCCTTTCGTCCGTAGCTGTTCACAAAGCGAGTGAAGCTACTGGTTCCCAGTTGCAGTATCAGCGGGCCGCACGGTGGCCTGGACAGGTTCCATTTTTTCCAACGATCTTTGGATGGAAAAAAGCTCTTCGCGAATCCGCTCCAGTCGGTCGGCCAATTCGCTGATTGTCATGGGAGGGACACTTGAGGGATTCATGGCTTTTAAAACATACTCGTTATGCCACAAAAATGCGGTGCGTTATCGCACGCCTTATTGTTCGTTGCTGTGGGAATTGTGGCGAAGCGCCCACCGTAGCACAAGGAGAAGGCAACAGAACAAGGCAAGTGCTTTCTGGAGTATCTTGTGATGCCCTAGCCTGCAACCGATACCGAGACGTTCGAATCGTTATAGACCGGTTGAGTTGTGTAAAACTCGGGTCTCACGTTATGCATTCCTGGATAAATTACGATTACCCAATCTGAAGCGGGTTCATGCTGGAATTCACTCGTGCAAAACCGAGCATCCCAGCCAAGCCACCAGGCAAAACAACCAACCCTGCTTCGCTCCGACCAACAACGATTGAATTAGCTGTTGAAAATATTGCGATTACATGCCTTCACAATAGATCCTGCAGGTGCCTCAGCAGATTCATGCGGCCGTCGGCCTCCTTTTCTCGCAGCTCCCTCCGCTGTCTTGAAGGCCAACGCCAAGCAGACGTTTAATCCCGCGGCGGACGACTGGCACCGGATACTGTTGGTACATCTCGGGTCTCCCGCAGGTGTGCTCTCCGGCTGCATCCCTAGGTACTAAGAAATTGTAAAAAATGCTCCCGTCAGGTTTTCGCAACTTCAAACGACGGGAGCAATTGATACAAAAACGTGATCCAGGCAAAGACTCTAGGACAGAAGACATCAAACAAAAAGAAGTGCATTCAAAGTTGCTTGCGTGATTCTTCCGTCCTCACGTTGGGCTACATTGCAGCGCCAAGGGTCAAATTGTGCGCGATCGGCAGTCGTTCATGAATCGTTCATCAACTCCGATCAAGGCTAGTGAAGGAAGCGTTTCGTGTGAGGAGCAGCTTCAGCCTGCCTGCGGCAGTGCTGCCCGCAGCATTCTGCCCGAGCACCTCACTACCCGGGACCCAAGGTGGCTGCTCGTTGAAGAGGGCTTCACGCTCAGCCGAGAACACGAGATCGAATCATTGTTTGCGATTGCTAATGGTTACGTGGGCAATCGCGGCTCCCTCGCCGAAGGCAGCCCGCTATCAGCACCGGCCACTTTCGTGGCGGGCATTTTTGAGCAGTTGCACGCTCCCGGTTCAGTGCCTCAGCTGATGGTTTTGCCCGACTGGACGAGCGTCAGGATCTGGATCGATGATCAGCCTCTTAGTATCCAGCAGGGTGAAGTACTGGAGCACCGCCGCGTTCTCGACTTCCGCCGCGGCATACTGTGGCGACAGTGGCGGCACCGCGACCCTCATGGACGGATTACTCGAATCGTAGCGTTCCGTTTTGCATCCTTGAGTGATCGGCATCTGCTGCTCCAATCCCTATCCCTAATAGCAGAAAACTACAGCTCGACAGTCCGGTTCGACAGTTCTATGGAGATTGGCGAGAGTGCGGCTTCGCTCCTCGAACCCGATTGGAAGACTCGATGTAGTGCCAGACGTCCCAATGTACTACCGTTGACCGTGAGTGCGCCGGGGAGAGACACCACGGTTGCTTTTGGCGTGACCAGCCAGATGCTCAACTCAGGTCAGATTGCCGGCAGACGAATGGTAAATATTAATGGACGCCGAATTACGGAGCACTGCGAGATCGAGGTAGAGGTTGGTGCGGAGTGTCATCTACATCGCCTGATCTCGGTCTTCAGCTCTCGCGAGAGTCCCAAGCCGTTTGAATGCGTCATGGATCATTTGAGTCACGTGATTCCCCTGGGCATTTCAGCTGCTGCTTCGGCGCATGCGTCGGAATGGGAATCACATTGGCGCGCTGCGGACATCGAGATTGATGGAGACGACTCTCTTCAGCTGGCGGTGCGCTTTGCCGGTTACCACTTGATCAGTGCAGCAAATCCAAATGACAGCCGTGTATCTATCGGCGCGCGTATGCTCACTGGCGCAGCGTACAAAGGCCACGTGTTTTGGGACACGGAAATCTACATGCTTCCCTTTTACATCTTTACGCACCCGGCAGCTGCGCGCGCGCTTCTCGAATATCGTTATCACACGCTCGAGGCAGCGCGAGAGAAGGCGCGTCATTTCGGGTTCCGCGGTGCGATGTATGCCTGGGAATCTGCCGACACAGGCGAAGAAACCACACCTCGCACTGTCATTGCACCAAACGGCGAAGTATTAACCATTCGCAATGGCGAGATGGAGGTGCACATTACAGCTGATATCGCTTTTGGTACCTGGCAATACTGGGAGGCGACCGCAGATGATGATTTCTTCGTGCAATTCGGCGCCGAGATCATGCTGGATGCGGCGCGGTTCTGGGCCAGCCGGGGAGTGATTGCTCGGGATGGGGCCTTCCATATCCGTAACGTGATCGGCCCCGACGAATACCACGAGGACGTGGACGACAATGTCTACACAAATTTGATGGCAGCGTGGGTCCTGCGGCGCGGAGCAGAAACGGCGAAGCTGCTCGACCAGCGATGGCCGGATCGCTGGCGCGAACTCGTCAGTCGCCTGCAGTTTACCAATGAAGAAATCGCCTCTTGGATTAAGCTGGCTGACGCGATGTTCATAGGTTTCAATTCGAAAACGCTCTTATTTGAGCAATTCAAGGGATATTTCGACAGGGAAGCGATCGACTTGAAGACCTTTGAACCACGCTCCGCCGCTATGGACATTATCCTGGGTCACGAACGGATTCAGCAAACCAATGTCGTCAAGCAGCCTGACGTGATTTTGGCGACGTATCTTCTGAGGGACGAAATTGCTCCGGATGTACGCGCAGCGAATTTCCGGTATTACGAGCCCCGGACGGGGCACGGTAGCTCTTTAAGTCCTTCTATACACGCGCTAATTGCAGCGCAACTTGGGAATAACGAATTGGCGCAGAAGTATTTGAAGCAGGCGTCTGAAATCGATTTGAGCAACAACATGGGAAATGCTGCGGGCGGGGTACACGCCGCCGCGCTCGGTGGTCTGTGGCAAGCGATTGTGTTTGGCTTTGCTGGCCTCAAGACCCGCTCAGACAGTTTGAGCTTCGCCCCCAACCTGTTATCCCATTGGCAGCGGCTGGCATTTCCGCTTCAATGGCGCGGGCGCAAGCTTGCCGTAGAAATTGATCTCGAGACAATGCGCGTCGGCGTGTCTGGAACCCAGTCATTCAAATTGGGGATAGATGGCGGTTCAGAAATCACTGCCGAACCCGAAGAAGAATATGTGGCAAAACGTACTAAGCAGGGCTGGAAACCATGGAGCATGGTTCATTCGTCAGCTTAGCAGAAGGACCTTCTATGACTGCTGCATTACCTGACTGGAACGCCTCAATTCGAGCAGAGCACGAGGCCACGAGATCGGTTGAAAGCATTGTGCTGGCGTTAGATGGTACGGAACATTCCCGGCCCGCAATCCCGGTAGCGCGCACGCTCTCCGAACTGTATCAGGCCACGCTCCACGTGACGTACGTAGGCGAAGGCGGAGGTGCACTTGATCTGAAAGATACAGCCAGACGCTTGGGTTTGAGTGCCGAGGAGGCACATGGCGTATTTTTCGAGCAAGGGAAAGCCGGGGCAGCAACCAGGTTGACGGAGTTGGCACGCCAGTTGCCTCACGCGTTGATTGTGATGTCGACCGAGACCGGGCCGGCTACCGATACAGGTCACTTTGGAGCGGTCACGGAATCTGTCTTTGCAAGCAGGCCCCAGCGCACGGTGCTGCTATCACCACATCGCGGCAACAAACCTTGGAGACCACGCCGTATTCTGCTGGCACACGACGGAACGCCGGCCTGCCACGCAGCTACCGAAGCTGCGGCAGAGTTGGCACATCGGGCGGGTGCAGACGTGATTGCGCTGCATGTTGCAGCTCGCGGCGAAGAGCCCTCGGGAGAGCCCGGCAGCATTCCTGCTCCGCTATATGTAGACCAACCCCAGCATGAATGGCCGGCGTGGGCAGAGGAATTCATGAACCGCATCATTGCTGCGGGAGCGCCGCCTTCGAGTGTTCATTTCGAGCTTGCTGTCACGGGAGGCCAGGCGGGGTCCGAGGTCGCAAAGGTTGCCCAGGACCGCGACGTGGACCTTGTGGTGATGGCTTGGCACGGTCATTGGGATCGCGAGAGTTGTGCCACGCGAGTGGTAGTTCGAAATTCGGATTGTCCGGTACTGCTGGTGTATTCGGCGGACTAGAGACTTGGCGGCAGGAGTTCAATATGAAAAACGGCCTTCGAGCAATGATTTTCGATCTCGATGGAGTTATCACTTTCACGGCGCGCGTCCACGCCGCCGCCTGGAAAGAGTTATTCGACGAATTTTTGAAGGCACGGACTCTGCGTTTTCACGAGCCATTTCGCGAGTTTACCGTCGAAGGCGATTACCTGAAATATGTGGATGGTAAGCCGCGATATGACGGCGTCGCCAGCTTCCTTTCATCGCGAGGTATTTCGCTTCCATATGGCAGCCCGTCGGATCCTCCTACCGCGGAGACGGTCTGTGGACTGGGAAATCGCAAAGACAATCTCTTCACGGAGAAAATTCACGAAGTCGGAGTAGATGTTGATCATGACGCTGTACGGTTCGTGCGGGAATTGCGGGATCTTGGGATTCGCGTCGGACTGGCTTCTTCAAGCCGCAACGCCGTACTGGTTGTAGAACAAGCTGGTATCAGCAACTTGTTTGACGAGATCGTGGACGGAATCGTGAGCGATCGTCTTCACTTACGCGGCAAGCCGGAACCCGATATTTTCCTGCAATGTCTCTCCCAGCTAATATCGCCTGCCGACCCGATCAAAGCGGGGATTGCTGAGGACGCGATCGCCGGGGTAATGGCTGGACGCCGTGGACGCTTCACGTTAGTACTCGGGGTTGATCGAAAGAAAAGCGGGGCTCTCGCCCCGAACGGGGCAAACTGGGTGATAAACGATTTCAGCAAAATCACCGCCGACCAGATTGTTACTTTCTTTGCTGAACGTTCACGTGCCGCGTAAGACAAAACCGCCCATACGAGCTTTGTTGAGCAGCGCTGGCTTCCGACAGTTTTATTTCGGTTGCCCGATTTACGGGTCTTGGATGCGCACTTCATATTCTGAAATGTCAGCGCGGATTGTTGGTCCCCGAAGTCGCGTTTGTCGTAGCCGTGCTGACACTAGGGCGATCCCACTCGCATCAGAGGCGTTTCCCGCAATTCGGACCTCGTGGCCGACTGCGCGCTGAGTTTCGACGTATTACCCTGCTACGCGGCTTAATGGGGAAGGTTTTTGGGATCGCGTTTGCTGAAGGAAGGTCATGATCGCCTGAATCACGGTTTCATCGCCGGAACCAGTATTGATCATAGCGTGATAAATGGATCGCTCGGGCCACTCCGCATGAAAGTACTCTCTGATGAAGGCGGACCGCTCATCGTCGATCCTGTTGGCGAGTTCTTCCGCATCGGTTTTGTTCTTGCCTTCCGAAACGAGGCGTCGCACTTTTTCTCCTCTTGAAGCGTAGAGAAAAAAACGTAGCGTGTCGTCCCGAGATCGCAGGAAGTGTTGTGATCCTCTCCCCACGATTACGCAATTGCCCTCGGTGGCGGCCTGGTGAACTACGCGCTCGGAGATTCTGACGATGCTGTCAGCATCGAGCATCTCTATCGGGGGCGAACTCCCCTCATAGCTTCCTAGCGCAAACGACTTGAGTAGACGGTAATAGAGCGAATCTCGGCGCTCTTCGCGTTTTTCAACTACGGATTCCTCCCAGTGCGCGAGACGGGCGATTTCTTGCGTCAGCAGCTGGTCCCAAAGCTTCCAGCCCAGCCGGGCAGCGATCTTTTGGGCGATCGGGCCGGCTCCACAGCCGTATTCCCGTTCGATGGTAATGACTCGAATCACGGTATTCCAATTTCTCCTTCTTCTCTAATCGTTGACCTCTACTTTATGGCGTTGTTTGAGCAGTATGAACAATTGCACTATGCTGAGCCGTCGCCTTCGCTGCGTGTTGAAGCGGGGCCTCCACCAAGACTCTAAGGAGTGATCTTGCTCAAGCAGCTGCTTCCTCCTGCCGCAAGCGATCTTTTCCAGATTGCTTAACCGAATACATGATAGCGTCCGCTCGCTGAATCATTTGGTCCACTGACTCGGGCGGTTTCAGAAACGTAACTGCGCCTATGCTGAAAGTTATTGGCCAGCGGCTTTGCTGCATGCTTCTGGCCACCGTGTTCATTAATTTTTCGAGAACTTTACACGCCGCATCTTTACTCGTGTTGGGCAAGATTAGCGCGAACTCGTCTCCTCCCATCCGGGCGACCAGATCGGTATCCCGGATGCTCCTCTGCATGCTTCGAGCGACAGCGATCAACACCTTATCTCCTGTCGCGTGTCCCATTCGATCATTGATTCCCTTGAAGCCATCTAAATCCACGTAGGCCAGTGTTGTGGCCAATCTGAATCGTCGAGCGCGGCTTATCTCCGCTGTCGCGAACTCATAAAATGCGAGTCGGCTCGGCACGCCAGTAAGGCTATCTACTCGGGAGAGTTCTCGCTCACGAATATGAAGAACTTTCAATTCTGCGATCACCATGGTGACAAGGACAAAGAAGCCAAGCCAAATTAAGGCATTCCAGTAGGCTACCCTACCGTTAATTTCATGCACCGGTGAGCTCAAATCCACGCCCATGATGATTGCCGCACTGATGACGGAAGCGACCATTCCTGTTCTGCGGCTCAGAAACCATGCAAAAAAGGAAACCGGGAACGCAAAAAACACCGAGAACTCAAGCAATTTGGCGGTAGCGAGGTAATCTCCGAGTCCAAGCAGCACCAACGCCAGCAGCCCGAAGATGACGAGGACTGCTTTGCGCCGATTGTTGAGGAATGCGGTAATGTCCAGTTGCATCCATTTCTCCAGCAATGAAGGAGGCGGACTTTTTTAAAACCCGAGCAATCGCGGCGACATGCCGCGAATTCTAACGTCCCGGCATCACCCGTATACAGTGGCGAATGAATTGGAAAGGTTTGATGCACACCCTCCAGGAAAGTTCCGGGCAACAGCATGAATGAACACGAGCCCGATTGAGATGTACGCAACTGGGAAACGCGACACTTTAAGTGATCATGAGTCACCTTTCTGACTGATTTGGGTTGCGGCATTGCCGAACAAATCCGACCTGACCTGACTCTCTACGTGATGGCCTTCATTCACGGAAAACACGCGCCGGTTTTCCGGTCTACGGGCACGTTTATCCCGTTACGAGGTGAAAGGATCAACCCCCGGTGCGGGCTCACTTGACGGAGGATCACTAGCAGGAAAGGAGTCAGCGATTGTCTTGTCCAGCATCTTCTCCCGAACCTGAGATGGATCATCTCCGTTAATAGCACGATCTTCGGGGTCGCGTCGATCATAGGCATAGGCGTTCCGCAAATAAACTTGCACGCCGTGCGCCGCGCCCCGCTCTACGTTGCGCCGGTTCGCCATTTCTCGAGCAATATCAGTGGTCTGAGCTGGCGAAAGAACCCGAGTTGCCAGGGGAAACAGCGCAGACTCTTCAAAATGAATATGCGTGCCGTACATGGCCGCCAACTTTCGGATGGCAGTCTGGAAGGCGCGGACCTTACCTTTTCCAAGTCGTCCGTTACTGAGCCACTGCTGGCCCAAACGATCGATTTCCATGTGCAACGGAACTGCCCAGCGGTGCTCCTGCTCAAGCCGGTCAAGGTTGATTAGGACGCGCTGAACTTCAAGATCCGGTAAAGAGCGAAGCCGGGGAAACAGCGATTCCTCTTCATCAGCATTATGTTTCGGGGCCGCCTCGCGAAAATATCGCAGCGCCGCTTCCAGATCCCGCGATTCATCGTCACTTAGGCGCCGGCCTCCGAATTTGGCCGCCGCGCTGAGAGTTCTCATGAACATTTCGATGCGGCGGTGGCAATCCGACATTAGCCCTGTGGGATCAGAAAAACGGCTCGACTTTGCTCCAATTTGGACAGGCATAGATCACAGATTCAGATCAGGCGATACGATCTGTTGACGTATGTTGAACCTCTCGCAGCCGCAAACCTGCCAATCAATGAGATGGCACGGAAATAGACGCTGGTGCGAAAAAACCATCTCATGGCGGCGATTCGCTGCCGTAGAACCGGCATTCTGGCCTT
>Ga0157369_10004593_pt1 | contig 16218 bp, 17 predicted proteins | sample C25metaG_FD_113461 | JGI IMG/M metagenome (GOLD analysis project Ga0157369, IMG submission 113461) | Corn rhizosphere microbial communities from Kellogg Biological Station, Michigan, USA - C2-5 metaG | ecosystem: Host-associated > Plants > Roots > Rhizosphere > Soil | place: USA: Michigan... | reverse complement strand
CACGCCGACAACGAAGAAGTCACCTGCCAAGTCGATGAATGGCAGGTTGACACGAGCGATCTTGTTCTGAGCCACGAGCATGCGTGTGTCTTGGAATGTCAGTTCGATTTCGAACGCGCCGACGATGGACTCGAAGATGTCGTCGTGGGCCTGATCCTGCGCCTCCGCTGTGCTCTTGGCAGTCGTGCTGGTAGACACGCGCACAGGCAGCCGCTTCCAGCCCTTGATGTGGATGTCGAGCGAGTGACCGCGAAAGCCGATGTTGGTCTTGCTGTCAGCGCCGTAGATCCACTCCTCACCGATCCTGCCGCTCGTGTCCTTCGTGATCGAGACTCGGGTTGGCATCAGGTAGCCCTGACCCTCACCGAACAGGTATGACGGCTTGAGCGAGTAGCCGAGCTTGCCGATGACAAGCTGACCAACACTCGTCGTCCACATGAACATCTGCCGCTTGCGCGCCATGCGGTACCAAAAGGCCCACTCCGTCTCTGAGCCGTCTGTGTAGAGCGTCGTGAACTCGCGCATCGACGGGATCGACGTGCTCGGGAAGCCGAGCTTGCGTGCTCGCGCTTCGATGAAGCCCTTGGGCTTGACATGACGCCACTTGCCAGGAAGGGCATCGCCCAGGGCTACAGAGGAGAAGTCACGACCGCTAATGCTAAGCACCATGTCGTCACTGTCCTTGCCAACCCTGTCAGCAAAACCGTAGAACTCCTGAACCATCACCATCTTGTCATTCTCGAGAAAAATGCCAACCTGAATCTCTGTGTCACGGTCGAGCATGTAGCTCAGGCGGTTCGTGGGATCGCCCACGTCGATTGAGAACTGATCCGTGTCAACGTCCATCGACTGCTCGAAGGCATACGACTCGATTGCCAGGACGGCCTCCTGCTTGCGTGAGCCACCGCCGATGTTGGCAGTCAGGACTGCCTTTGCGTTTCTCTGGCCGCTCATCTAGTAGTAGAGCTTCACGCCCACCTTGAGGCGATAGTCGGGTGCCTTGTACTTGGCAACTGCGATCTTCTGGAAGTAGCTGCTGTTCTTGTTGTAGATCGAATCCCACTTGACCTTCTTGAGAGCAGCGATCTTCCTCAGCGTGTTGTACTTGCTTGTCACAGTGAACCGGCGCGTTGACGTGCCAGTGTTCTGAGCCACGCCACCCTGAGAAGTCACATCGTCATCGGTGATTACCTGATTGGCAACCTTGTTGCCAAGATCACTGATGACGAACTCGATGCTGTACGTCAGGTCGGTGCCGCGCAAGTCTTCGCTGTGATCAAAGCGCGCGTTCACAACTGTGACGCGGCGCGTGTAGTCGAGCGCATGCGGCAGGTAGAGAACCTTCCCGCCAGGCGGCGTGTCCGCGTACACGACGTTGTAGAGCGCCTGCATCGCGTTCGGCCCTGTGTCGCCAGGGAAGCTGCCGGTCATGGTGATGTGTTCTTCACCCTTGTGAATGACATCGACCTTCACATGGTTGTCACCGATGTACTTGTGAATGCCAAGCGTAGGGTCGATTGTCAGGCTGAACCCCTCCAGCCCAAGCGGCCACAGGAACGCGATCCCATCCGGCACTGCCAACCACGGACGCAGGAAGGCGTCACCCGGCTGCCGGATGTAGTAAGCGGTGTCGTCCTTGCTGCCCCGACCAGCCCACTGATCGTACGGGCCGTCATCGAAGATGATCTTGCTGTTGCCAGGCAACGGCTGTGTCATCAATGGCTTCCCTTCTTGGTACCCGGCTTGCCGCTAGACGTAGGTGCTCCTGTCTGCGGCCACCACTTGACAGGAACACCGCCCTTCTTCTGTGTGGCAATCGTGCGCCCCTGAGAGTCCACAAGACGCACTGTAACGTCCATAGAGCCATCCGCACGCCCGAAGACGGCTCCTGATACCCCCTGGCCCTGCTTGCGGTCTAGGAGGCTTAGGAGGGCTTCAGCGCGAGCAGCCCCGATCATGCCACTGGCGAACTCGTTGAGGATCGACTGCTGTGCTCCACTTGGCATTTGGCCAGGAGCAGTCGTACCGCCCATTGCGCCTCCCATGCGCGCGAAGTGCTCAAGCAAAGGATGCCCGGCAGGAACGCCACGCGAACTACCTGTGAAGCGGTTGGCAATGAACTCGAACGCTGGCGGGATCGACGCCGCCGCTGCGGCCGTACCGGCACCGAGCCATCCGATCCGGCTCCATGCTGCCGCGCCATAGCCGCCGAGTGACTTGAGCTTGGTAAGCCAGTTTCCACCACGCGGGGGTGGCGGGCCATTACCAGTACCGGAGGAGAATCCACCAGGAGAGCCAACCAGCCACGATGCAGGAGCGATCATCACCCAAAACGGATTGCCGCGCGAGCCGTCCGGCGTTTGCCCCGCGATGAGCGCAGGCAGTTCTTCGGCGGTGATGGCACTGCCAAGAGCGGCGGCCGAAGCCCTACCTCCACGCGCCTGGCGGAAGCCTCGGATCAGCTTGCTGGCACCAGCAACGCCGAGAGCGGTACCCATCAGACCTTCGATCACGGTCGTCGTCGTACGATGCTCTGCCAAGAGATTGCTGACGTGTGAAGCTCCGTAGGCAAGAGGGCGCGATGCCGCGTTGAGCGGGCCACGAACGATACTCAGCGGGATGTTGCCAAGAGAGTTGCCCAACGTCTGAAGTGAACGCTGGCCCATCGCTGCTGCTTCACGCTGCGCTGCCGTGTTGTGCTTGATCGCGTCGTTGTTGTGCTTCAACTGACCTACCAAGCCCTGCTCGCCACCAGCACCGAGAATGTTGACGAACTGACGCACCGACTCCTGACGGCCGAGGAGGTTGTAGAGGAGGGTCAGGTTCACGCCACTGACGCCAGCCGCGTTCACTGCGTCTTCGTCAGCGATGTCCTCATTGCCAAGAGCAGCCTTGTTGCGGATCCGTGCGCCATGAGGGGCTACAGCTTGCATCATCTGCTGAAGCACACGCCAGCCGCCCATGTTGCGAAGGGTGGTCGGATCTGTTGACAAGCCGATGCTCTGGAACGCCTTTAGCTGATCCGGCGTGTTCGGATGCAAGAGGCTAGTGCCAAGAAGCTGCGCAACGCCACGACCGATGACCGACGAGGAACCGCCTGCCATGCCTGCCTGAGTCCAAACAGCGAATGCCTGCTCGGGAGTCATGTTGGCAATCTGCATCGTTGCACCGACACGGCCGATGTCGCGTGCTACGTCACGGCCTGTGATGTTCGGCGTTCGAGACAGAAGCTCCCAAATCAGGTTGCTGACCTTGTTGGTGCTGCGACCGATGTTTCGCGTGCCACCAGGCATCTGGTTGACAAGACCGGCGATACCGCCAGCGAGCATCTGAGGATCGCCAGCCTCAGTGCCAAGCGCGGCCTGAAGCCGAGCAACCTCATCCGAGAAGACACGGAGTTGGGTCAAGCCCTGCTTGCCTCGCGCCTGATCAGCGAATGAGGAGTAGAACCTTGTCATGTAGTCCTCGATGTCACTGACAGCGATGCCGAGCTTGTTGGACTCGATGATCGCCTGGCTGCCAATGTCACCGAGCAGATTCCCTGACGGCGCTGTGTAGGTGCCGCCAGTGACGCGGCCTGCCAAGGCAGCAACCTGCGCCAGCTTGTTCTGGAAGTCGGTCAGCTTGCCAATCGCACTCGTGATCCCGAAGACGAAGCTACCCGCAAGTGCGTAGCGCGCAGTCGTTCCGATGGCCATCAGTTGCTTGTCAATCAGGCCAAGCTCCTTATTCGTGCTGCGGCCAGAACTACCAACACGATTGATCCCCGCTGTTACGCGGTTGAGGATCGCTTCGATGTTGGAGCCTGTACCTACAAGCTCGAACTCAACACGTCTACGAGTTGACAAGCTCTGCCTCCTTGGCAGCGTCGTGAGCGGCGAATAGCTCAGAGAAGAACATCTGCCGGGCTTCCTTCTCCTCGTCGCTCATGTTCAACTGATGTTCCATGTACTCTCTCGGACTGAATGCCAAGCCCTTGATCTTGTCAACGTAGTCTTCGAGAACCTTGACGGGCTTCCCGCAGACTTCGCAGCGAATCTCACTGAGCTTGGGTAGACACGTCAGATGGACTCGTCGCTCTCGCTCCTCGTTGTCGAGTTGGATGTGGAGGTAGTAGAGGAGAACCTGGCCTGAAGTAGCTCGGGCAACAGAAGCGAAAGGCAGAGTCTCAGTGCTGACCAACGCCTTCCAGTAAGCTCGCTCCAGTCGATCAGCACGAAGGCTTTTTTTAGGTTGTCAAGTTCCTCATTTGACAACCCATCGAGCGTCGGTGAAGCGTAGTCCATCAGGATCGTCAACTCATCGATCATCGTGTCTACGTCGGAAGGCTCCAGCGTCATCTTCAGGTCTTCGATGGAGTCAAAGACCTTCTTGTCAAGATCGCTCGGATCGCGCATTGCGTTCCAGATGTCGCTGAGCATCGCCTCGCGCGCCCGCATCTGTGCGCCAGGGATGTTCTCAGGCGCGTCGAGGTTGGCAGCGCGGATCATCCCCTGCATGGACTCAGCCTCGGTCAGAGGCACGAGGGCCACGCGCGCACCGGGCATGCTCGGGATATCGACAAGCTCGGGAGCCTCCTGGCCCATGCGCATCCTCTTGAGGCGCATCTTCTCTTTCATCTCGTCACGAATGCTCATTGCCCGCCCTTCCTTTCGCCTAGGTACTCCAGGGCCGATTCCATGTCACTCATCATCGTCCAGCCATCGGGGATGGCGAACATCACTTCTTTGCAAGACTCGCACTTAGCAGCCAGTACGTAACTGCCAAGCTCGCCAGTATCGCCTGTGTGTACGCGAGTGACAACCGGATTGAACTGCCCGCAGTGCGGGCAAAACGGCGGGCCAGGCTGAGGAGCTTCCATCATCTCCTGTTGCTCGCCCGCCAGCTTGACAATCGCCTCGTTCGCGTCGGCCAGTCTTCCAACCTCAGCAACGAGACGATTGCCAAGCTTCTCTAGCGACTTGAGTTCCATGCCCCGCCCTTCCATAACTCAGGTCTGCCTGAACGGAGGCGCGTAGCCCGGCACGCTGAAGTCGGCCGTCAGTGTCACCTGATCGAGCGACGACGAGACGCGCACGGAGTTCCACGCGCAGTTGTCGTAGATGTGCCAGTCCGTGGGCTGACCCGTCGAGCCACGACGGCACGCGATGCGGAACGACTTGAGTGACAACATCCACGTTTCGTCGTCCATGCCGACGTTCTGACCCGGCTGAAGCAGGATCGCACTGAAGCTCACAGTGCTCTCGTCCGCGCGCCGCACCGAACGTGCCACAGGCCCGTCGTTGCCGAAGCCGCCCATGAAGCGGACTTCCTGGCGCTGCTCCTCATCCATCGTCTGAGTGGCGGCGTAGTGATTGCCCGCCACGACGATGCCAAGATCAGGAGCGTTGAGTGCATCCAACCATCCATTCATGTCTTGTCATCTCTCCTTTCTACGCCGGGATCGTCAACTGGCCGTTGACATCGATCTTCTGGAGGTTACGGACGATTTCCCCGACGTAGCTGATCGTGATGTTGCGCTTGTCAGGCGAAGCCGTGACCGTCACGCCGTACCCTGTCGTCCCGTCCGGGAGCACCTTCGGCTGCACCCAGGTCTGCCGGGCACGGAGGACGCCATCCACGATCTGTGAGATGAGCGCGCGAGTGTCGGCCGTGTTCCCGCGACGAAGCGCCTTGACGTCAGGTGCCAAGACTGCGGCCCTGATGTCGATGAAAAGCTGATCGCGGATCAGCAAGGTCATCAGCGCGTCGTACGTAGTGTCCGTCGTGTAGGTCATGCGAAGATGGACGATTTCCGCAGTCCCGTCACGGCCCTGGCGGAACGGCGAGACGCCGCCGCTCAGAAGTGTGGCGAAGTCGTTGATCGGCGTTCCTGCGCCTGCCCGCTGCCGAAACAGAGGCATGCCGTTCGCATCCTTCTCCAGACCCGTCGTAGCGGGGATCGAGTAGGTGTCCAAGTCGTCCGTGATGTCCGGGTTCTTGGCAATGATCGTGGCAGCCCACGCAGCCGCGTAGTTGCCCTGCATGAGCACGCCGTTGCTGTCGTAGAAGCCAGGCCCAACGATGATGCCACGCTTGGACGCCACCGCCCCTGCCGCAGCAAGTAGGTTGGCACTCGTGCTAGGCGTTACCAAGCCGCCGAGCATGAACTGCTTGTTCTGGATTCCTTCGGCCCACTCACACGAGTCAGCCAAAGCTGCCAAGTCCGCCTGCACCATCGAATCAGACAGCCTGATCCGAACGTCCACGTTCTCCTCCAACGGCTGCCAAGCAGCCTGGCGCTGAAGAAGCGTCGGCACAGTGTTGGACGCTGAGGCAACCGCGTACACGTAGTTGATCCCCAACGAGAGGATGAACTTGACAAGCTTGCCCAGGCTGCTCGTCGGCCCGAACAGGGTGTCGGACGTTACGGGGTCGCTGACAAGGTAGGACGTGGCCACAACAGCCGTGCCTGCCGTGTCCTTCTGGCCCTCGATTCCGATGACCATGAACTGATCGAGGTTCAGAACGCCGGTGAGGCTTGAAACGTCCCTAACCTCGGGATACATGTTGCTCAACTGATCCTCCTTACGAAGTGACCGGCGACTGCCCGCCTGAGTCGTTGATGATTGTCAGTTCTTGATCCTGCGTGATGTCAGTCACCATGATGTCCGCCACCTGTGGCACGTTGCGACTGACAACCCGCACCACGAGGGTCATGTCCAGAGCGCGCCAAACCGGCGTATCGTTGAGTCGGTCAAGCTCGTTCCTCCCTCCGTTGAAGCTGACAACCGACATGCCTGTTGCCTCCCGAAACGCCTGCCGGGCAGCGGCAGGAGCAAAGAGGCTACTCAGCACTTGAGTTACTTCCATTCGATGCGTTGCGCCACCTGACTCACGGCTGGCCCACACACCTACGTCGAAGTTGACAAGATGCACCGCCAAGTCTTGAGGCAGCACTGTACCAGCAACGTCATCGAACACTTCCGCCGTGGGGATGCCAAAGCCCACTACAGGATGCTCCATCGCGTCCTGCTCAAGATGCACGAGCGTCTTTGGCAGCGGCAGAAGGTTCATCGTGTCAGGGAAGCTCATCTCTACAGTGACAAGCTCGCTATCGAAGGCGTCAGTGATGTACGCAGCGAGTGTGCGAGTCGCACTGACAAGCCAGTTATCGATGTCGTACATCGTCATGCGCGCGGCTCCGCTGTAAGCGCCACGAACGGCTTGATCCGCTGTTCGAAGCTCTGGATGCGCCCGTTGGGCGACCGGCGCGGAGCGAAGATCCAGTCCACGAAGCGATCAGCCGTCCTCGTGCTCTGGATAAAACGCAACATGTCCATGACTGACAACTTCAGGATCGGACGACGCACCCTCTGGAACATCCCCGTCTCGATCAGGTACGCCTCGGTCGAATCGTTGTAGAGCTTGTAGCCCCGCGCCGTCTTGCGTATCTGCCAACCTGAGTAGTAGACGCCAGTGATCCTCTGCACCGGGATCTTCGCTGCAAGAGCAGGCACGGAGCGCTGACGAGGAGCCACAGGCCCGCGCGATTTCTGCATCGCGCTGGACTTGACTACCAAGATGCACAGGCGCAGAAGCTCCTGCATGCCGTACTGCGCTTTCACCTTGGAAGCCTCGTTGTCCTTGATCCAATCCTCCAGTTGATCGAACGTCTTGCGTGAAAAGCCGAACGTCTGAGCGCCCTGAGCCTGCCGTGCCCACGACGGCGTTTTGAAGGTGCGCACAGTGCTGACGCGCAGCCCTACGTTCTCGTTGACTATCTCGCTCATTCTGGCCTCGTGTTCTTGACAAGACGTAGGCCGACTTCCCAATGGTGGTTTGGATCGCCGTCCACATCAGGAATCTTGTCACACGCGACTACCAAGAACCTACGACTGTCGTAGACGATGAAGTCATCGCCTGAGTCGCTGAAGTCCGAGAAGTCGAGTGTGACGCCACCCCACGTCACCGGGAAGATACCAAAGTGGTCGTCCCTCTGGACATCGCCAAGCAAAGCGTTGGCACGCTCAGCGGCGCGACCCCTCTGCCCAATCGTGGCGGGCTGCACAGATGCCTTCACGATCACGTCTGTGACCACTTCGGGGAGAATGCCCTCCTCGTTGCACACCGGCTCAAGCGGATTGGCCAAGTGCCAAGCCGGATCGCGGAAGCCTTCAGGCGTCCGACACGGGCAAGGGACGCCACCCTCCTCCTTGTGGTAAGTGACATCACTGCCCATGCTCGTGAGCAGTGCTTCGAACTGTGGGATCGTTGCGCTCACGAGTCGATTGTGACGTAGCCGCTGACAAGACGGCTGTGGTCGTAGGTCGGGTAGGTGCATTCCTCGATGTCGGCCAGGATCATCACGAAGCTGGCCGAGATGCCAAGCTCACGATTCGCCAAGTCGATCAGGCTTTCCACATCGCGCGAGACGTTAGTGCCAGAGGACTGCTTGAAGCTGACAAGACCCATCGTGGCCGACGAGACAGCCTCGCTCGTCGTACTAAGGGCAGCGACGATGTACGACCGCGCCATTGTCAGGTAGACGAGTCCGCCGAGCTTGCGGTAGCTGATGCTTGTCACGAGCGTTGGGTCATACGGATCGACGTTCTCGCCAAGCGCCTGCTGGATGGCTGCCTCGGCCTCCTGGCTGACAACCCTGCGGTCGAGCGTACGATCACGCTCCAGTACGCGAGTCACGATCTTGTCAATCAGAGTGCCAGTACCGCCCTGAATAGCAGCGGTGAGCGGCGTCTGTGCGCCCTTAGAGTCCTCCCACTGGATCGTGAACCAATCGGCAGCGTTGGATGCCAAGTCGGTTGTGTACTTGTCGATGTATTCGGGGTACGTGCCAATTGCAGTCACAGTCTCGATCAGAGAGAACGGGCCTGTGGCAGCAGGGCCTTCATAGATGAGAAGGCTGACAAGATCCTCCTCATCGGGCGGGATGAACTGAAGCGCGACAGATGCCATTGTCAGCCTCTCAGTAGTGAGCCGGGATCAGAGACGTCTTGCGTGCCAAGAACAGATGCGTTCTCATAGGCAGCCGAGAGGAGTTCGTGCTCCTCAGCGCCAGTGAGGAAGATCGGGGTTGTGCCGACCCAATAGCTCACGTCAAGCTCGATGCCAACGAGGTTGCGCAGTGAGTACGTGGACGTGAACGACTTGGCAACAGAGGCGAAGATGTTGTACGCGGCCGAAAGGCTCTTGCTGCATACCAACCTGATCTGGTAGCTGACAGACAGGCTCTTGCTGGCAGTCGTCCGCACCGAGTACGAGAACGTCACAGGCTTGGCAACGTACTGACGCACGCTGTAGCTCGCTGTCAGTGTCTTGCCGACCGACCCCTGAGAGACGATCTGATAGCTGGCGGCGAGGGTCTTCGAGACGGCCTCTCTGAGGCTGTAGGAGCCGCTGAGAGCCTTCGAAACGATCACCCTGAGGTTGTAGCTGGCCGTGAGGCTCTTGGCCACAGAAGCCCTTACAGCGTACGACGCCACCAGCGCCTTGACGACCTGGGCACGAAGGCTGTAGGAGGCAGCCAGAGACTTGGCAACCTGAGTGCGGACGCTGTACGAAGGAGACAATGACTTGGCCACCTGAGTTCGAACGTTATAGGAGGCGGTCAGAGGCTTGGCAACCTGCGAGCGCACGTTGTAGCTAGCCGCCAGGCTCTTGCTCACAGAAGTCGTCGTATCAGGAAGCGTGTAGATGACAAGAAGCGAGTTCATCTTCGATGACGCACTTCCGTCATGCGTGTAGTCGCCTGTGATGGACGATGCCGCCGACAGGGATCGGGCCTGTACGCCCATCTTGTAGCCCGACTCACCGCTCGTGCTGATGCCGTCAGAGTCAGTCGAACCGTGGCTGGCCCAAAAGCCGTCCCACAACTTTGACCAGCCTGCGCCAGGTGACAACCAACCCTTTGTGTCTGGAGCTTCCATGACTGCCAAGGTGAAGGCAACAGAGTTGGCATGGCTAGGCGTCAGCGGCCCGGCCGAAGGTGTGAGCGTGGCTGTGAACTGAGGCACAGCCTGATCGAACGAGAACGAGCGGCCGTCACCTGAGTTGATCGCGTAGACAGTCCAGTACGGAGACTGGCCGTGGTAGTGCGCAATCTCACCGCCAGTGTAGGCAGGGTGGGCGCTGCATCCAGTCAAGGTTGTCAGCGTCTTGCCTGTATAGCTGATCGTGGTGGCTCCAATGACAATCTGACCTGAAGCATCGAAGCCAGTCGTGTTGTTGACGTTGATCGTGGTCGAGTTCAGCGCGTTCGCACCGACAACGGTTGTCTGCTTAATGAGCAGAGTGAGCACGTCACCGATGTTCATGCGCGCGGCCGGGTGCGCGCTGAATGCCTGAAGTACGTGATAGCCACTGCCTGACGCCTGGCCGTTGTCACTGTCCAGCGCCCACGTATTGCCGCCGGGATCAGTGATAGCTCCAGCATCGCCACCGATGTTAGGCACAGAGGTAGATGCCAAGGCTATGAGCGTGTCAGAAGTGAGCACAGCACCGATCAAATTATTTGTATGCACAGTGTTGTCACTCTGAGCTATCGGAAGGGCCACGACACGAATGCTGATTCCCGAGGGCACAGCGATTTCGGATGTGGCGGCAGCCGATGGTGCTGTGGTCGATCCACCAGCGTTAGTGGCAGTGACAAGACAACGAAGCTTGCAACCCACGTCGCGCAGGTTGACAGTGTGCGTGTCTCCTGTAGGCGTTCCGTCCTGCAAAGTGGATGTGCAGTTGACCCACGTAGTGCCGCCATCACTAGACCGCTGCCACTGCTTGCTGTAACTCGTCGGGCTGTTGCTCCACGTCCCGTTGTCGCATGTGATGTTGCCTCCCACCACAGGCGCTCCAGTGATCGCAGGAGCAACTGTGTTGACTGGAGCCGGTGCAGTGTACGGACGGATCGCAATCAGGATGCCAGCGCCATAAGCGTTGGTACCTGCCGTCAGAGTGGCAGTCGGCTGTGTGCCCGCCGTTCCAGCGCCCAGGATCTTGTAGCCGACCTTGCCGTGCCTGATCCTCGTCCCGTCATCCCAACCCACTGCCAAGTCAGTGAAGGTGCCGTCGAGCGCGAGTGTCGTCGCCGAGACGATGCCCGCTTCGATCAGCACTTCACCGTCCACAGCCACGCCTGGGCTTGGCAGTTGCATGCTCAGCGTGAGAACGTGCGCGAAAGCCGACGCGATCTGGATGTCGTGAATCGCTGTGTCCTCATGGATGACAACGATGAACGTGTCGTTTACTGTGACGCCGCCAGTGCCAACCGTGAACGCAGTCTCAGTGATCCCGCCGACGCCTTCCTTATAGAAGGCACAGACAGTCTCACGCTTACCAGCGGCAGAAACCTCAGTGGCGGATCCCAAGAGCGTCCACGCCCCTGTGACTGCGCCTGACAAGGTCGGCGTGATCGCTGCACCGCTCGCCCCTGCTGCAAACGCCGCGATGACAAGGCCAAACCGATTCGCACCGGCAGGGAACGCGTAGCTCCCCGTCGTGTAGGACGAACGGTTGGCGTTGTCAACGACAACTGGCGTGATGACAGCCGGGGCGAGCAAGGTGGCTTGCTACCGCTCCTCGCGCGGCGACCACTCGGACGCCTCAGTGATGGAGTCGAACGCCTTGAACTTGACAGTCTTCGGATGCTTGTCAGTCACGTAGAGCGCCACGACCGATCCGTCGCTCATCTGTTCGTAGCGATAGACGTGCAGGCCGTGATGCACACGCTTCTGAGCCAGCCACTCGGCCGCGCGCTGCTCGTCGGCCGCGCGTGCCTTCAGGAAGTCTGCAAGCTCACGGCCATCATTCGCGTTCTTCACACGCTCAGCAGAGCGAATGAGCTTGTCAGAATGCTCGCGTGCCGTGTCTTCGGCAGCAAAGGCGCGCTCTGCGTCTTCCAGAAGCGCCTCGGTCAGACCGTCGTACTTGGCAGGGAGCTTTTTGTTCTTGGCGATGTCGTGAGCGATCACGGATTCGTGTCTCCCTGAAAGTTGATGGTGAACGAGTCTGTGGTTGCCGCCGCTCCAGCGTTGACAACCCGCTTGAGCCACACGCCCTTGAACTGTCCGGCAGGAATATCAGCGATTGACAAGCCTGTGGCGAAGCTGACGGCAGCGTTCGTGAAGGTGACGCTGGCCGGTGCTGTGTTCTCGTTGGCAATCGACGCCATCGCCACGTTGACACCCTCGGCAGCGAGAGCTACGTCAGCGTCAGTGTCGGCTGAAGGCGTGTCAGTGCCAACCCACACCTTCGGTGCCATGTAGGTCAGCGAGCCGTGCTCGTTGGAGAGATAGACGCCGCGATACTCCGTGTCACCGGCAGCGGATTCGGCACCGCTTACGTCATCGAAGATCGTCGCGCCAGCGTCAGTCGTCGTTGACTTGGCACCCCCGAGTGAGGCATTCGGGTCGGCGTTGGCAGCGCCACCTGACAGCCTCACATGAAGGTCAGTTGTTGCGATTGGCATTTCGCGCTCCTTGTCAGGCGGAAGCCCCCGGCCACTCGAAAATGACCGGGGGCTTCTGGCTTGTCACCCTACGGGAGGGTGATCTTCTGGACGGAGTTGGTCAGGTCGGCGTACACGCTGCGGCGTGCGCGACCAACCTGCTGGCCTTCGACCAGCCGCGAGATGTCCGGCGGGCCGATGTCGATGCGCAGGTCGTGATGGACAAGCTCCTTGAGCCTCCGCTTCGGGAAGATCAGGTAGCACGTCTTCGGCGTGACGCCGGGGTAGACGAAGCTGTCCGAGCCGCGCGTGATCGTCTCACCATCGTAGTAGACGATGGTGTCGATGGGCACGTTCGGCAGCGGGTTGCCCTGCGAGTCGTTCACCGGGGTGAGCAACGCGCGCTCGATCTGGAACCGATCCGCCTCGGATGCCAAGAGGACAGTACCCGTCCTGCGCGGCGAAGCCGACACAGTAGCGGTGTACGCCGCCTGGAACGTCAGGAGCGTCTTGGTAGCCAGGTCGGCACCCGTCGTGTCAGCCGCCGTCGCGTTGCCGCCAGTGTACGTGCCACCGATGATCGGTGACAGGTGCAGATGGTTGAGCAGCGCGTTGTACGCACGACCGAACGCCTGGTTCTGAAGCTCGATGCTCCACGTCCGGTCGAACTCGATCATGTCCTCAGTCCACTCGAAGCCAGCCGCGTACGTCTGAATCGAGCCGGTGGACGGCGAACCCTTGGCAAGCGTACCGAACTGGACTTCCCCGCCTTCGAACTTCTGGAGGAAGACCACGTTGGCACTCAGGGTGTACTCGTCCAACTGGAACACGCCTCCGGGGAAGCCCCCGGCCGGTGCGATGCGCTCGTACACAGGGCCGTACAGGAGCGGGATGTCGGCCATGCCGAACGCCACGTCGATGCGAACCTTCTCCAAGAGCGCCATCTGCCCCTGGGCGGTGTCGATCATCTCCTGAATGGTCATGTCCTCAGGAAGCTGCGGAACGTCGAGTCCACCTTCGGGGTGGATGTACTCGTTCAGCATCTCCGAGATGAGCACGCCGTCGTTGCCAGGACGCCGGAAGTTCACGCGCTTACCGGCGTTGACCATCTCAGCGATCATGTCCTTCTGGCTCTTGGCATCCACCACGTTCCAGTACGGACGATCACTGTACGTCGCACCCGTACCCCGGAGGGCGCGGGCGAACTTGTCCTGCTTCGTTGCCGTCATTTCTTGTCACCCTCCTTTCTACGGGCCGACGTTGAGGATGCGGCCCTGCACGTAGCCAGCCGCATTCTTGGTGGACAGGCACTTGAAGCACGGGCTACCAAGTACCGCTGCCTGGATGTCCGTGTCACCGCGCTTGAAGCCGGTGCCGGTCGTCCAGTAGAGCGCATCGCCCACAGAGGGCGTCACGCCTGCCGGGATCTTGACGCTGTAGATGGCGTTGCAGTCCATCTCGAACGCGAGCGTCCGATCCGACTGCGTACCGTCCTTGGCACCGATGGCTGCGCCGTTCCACGCGTTGATGCGGAACAGGTCATAGTCATTGATGACCTGGCCGGACGGTGCGGCAGCGTCAAATGCCTTACCGTCGCTGATCTTCTGACCCATGACTTGTCACTCCTCCCTTCTACTGATCCTCGGAAGGAGTCTTGTCACCGGCAGGAACGTCCTCACCGAACTCTGCGGCGACAACCGCATCGGCGAGAAGATCCTTGGTGCTGTACTCCTCGGGGTTGATGTCGTACTTGGCAGCCGCCTTGTCCAGATCCTCGCGGCTCAGGCTGCGAGTCTCCTTGTCGAACTCGGCGCGCTCCTCCTGGGCACCCTCGTGATCCTCGACGCGAGCACGGAGTGCCTCCTTGTTGCCACTCGTGGCCAGGCCAAGCGACTTGGCATGCGTCTGCCAATCAGCCTTCGTCCACTCGTCACGATCCTCCGGCAGGCCAGCCGCCTTGTTCTTGGCAGCCGCCGTCTCCGGGTCGTCGTCGCCGCTCGTGCGGTCGTACTCCTGAAGATCGCGCGCACCTTCGGACATCGTGTTCTCGACGTGATCGAAGCCGAACTCGCTGGCGACAGTCACGCCGTAGTCCTCAGAGTGTGCGACCGGATGATCGTTGAGACTGAGGTTGACGCTGCCCGACGCCGCGACCGGATTGTTCGGGTCGTTGAACGCAGGCATCGGGACAACCTGCTTCTGAAGACGATCCACGTCCTGTGCCTCCTCCGTAGGGCCGAGGGCCGGGTGCTCCTTGGCATCGACTGACATGTCCTGCTCGTTGCCAAAGTCACGCGACTCGTCCCGCTCCGTCGGCTCGAAATGAGCCGCCCTGGTGTTGCTTCCCATGCTTGTCACTCCTTCCGTTCCGCTAGAGCGAGACGCGCTCGCGCTTGACGCCATCCTTGTGACCGTTCCGCAGTTCCTCGCGGCGACGGATCACAGGCGGCTGCATCTCACCGATGACAGACTTGATCGTGTCGTCCTTGTCGAACGCCTCGTCAACCTGCTCACCGATGTACTTCTCTGCGTCGCTCTCGTTCTTGTCAGCGACGACAGACTCCATCTCCGCGACCGGCAGGAGGCGAGCGACGAGTGCGCGCTTGGCAACCACGTCGTCACCCTCACCGGGGATCTTCTCGGCCAGGATCGCGTCCAGACCCTTCTTGACGTTGAGCTTGGCACGCTCACCGACCTTCGCCTTGACTTCCTCGATCTTCGTGAGGATGTCCTCGGGCTTCTCGATCCCAAGAAGCTCGCACGCCTTCTCCAGGAGCGTGAGCTTGGCCTCGGCAACGGTTGCCGCCGACTCCATCTCACCGATCTTGGCATCCTTATCGGCCGTCGCCTCAGCGACGAGCAGGGCATAGCCGTTGGGGTTCTCCTTCTTGAACTCCTCGGGCGTGACCTGGCTCAGAGCCTTGTCCATCTTGTCACCCTCCATCTCCTTGACGGTTGCAACGACGCTCGACGTAGGCATGCCCTCCGCGAGCTTGCGCGCCCAATCGAGCGCCTTCAGCGTGAACCCCTTGACTTCCACGCCTTTGCCGGGAATGACAACCTGCTCGCCACTCCCCCACCAAGAGATGCCGCGAACGGCCTTCGTCTTGATGTATGTGCGCACCTTGGCACCGGGCAAGTTGTACCCGGCGAAGTACGCGACCTTCACCATCTCGCCTAGACGTTCCTTCTGCTTCGAAGGTTCCGTCTTGGCAACTGCACCGAACCACGTCGTCTGCGGTTCCGGGAACGCCGTAGAAGCGTCTTCGTCCTTGATGTGGCCGAGATGTCCCACCGGCTCCAAGGCGTTCGTCTGATCCACGATGCTCTGAAGCTGATTGCCAGTCCAAAGGCGCTTGCTACGGCTCCATCCCTCCTCGACACGCACGACGGCGAACTCGGGCTTGTCATCTTCGGCAGCCTGCGCCAGCGCAGCGCCTGTCGCGCCCCACCCAGGGTTGAACTGATCGAGCTTCGAGGCGTCAGTCACCATCTCAGCGATGGTGCCAACCTCCTCGATGCTCATTTCACCCATCGTGACTGGCTTGTCACTGCCGACCGAGACGACGAGGCCCATGACTAGAGGCTCCGCTTCCCGTACGGATTGAGGATCCGGCCGCTACCAGTCGGGCGCGGGGTCTTGACGACCTTCGTGCCCTTGGCAGTACGCGGAGTCATGTTCGGCTTCTTGACAACCGTAACCGCGCTAGCAGTCGTCCGACGCCCGGAACCAGCCGGGATGGACAGGCCAGTCGTCGGATCGACCGACGTGCTCT
>Ga0157369_10004591_pt1 | contig 16231 bp, 14 predicted proteins | sample C25metaG_FD_113461 | JGI IMG/M metagenome (GOLD analysis project Ga0157369, IMG submission 113461) | Corn rhizosphere microbial communities from Kellogg Biological Station, Michigan, USA - C2-5 metaG | ecosystem: Host-associated > Plants > Roots > Rhizosphere > Soil | place: USA: Michigan... | reverse complement strand
TGGTCTTATCGCGCTACCCACTGTCGGTGTCGCAACCTAGCCGACACTCGATCAAGGAAGGGACACCACGCCCGCCCTGCCCCTTCCGCGACAGCGTTTCAAGAAAGTGTCCCGGCGGGGTTTGCGCGGCTGGAACAGCCACAGCACACGCCGACAACTCTCACACCAATACGTGATGGGCCAAGCCTCTTCTCCATTACGTGTTGTCAGGCGGCAGCCGGCTGGAACAACTCGATGGGGTTGCCCGACGGGTCATCGAGAACGGTCTGCCCGCCGCCGGGCCCGGTAATGATGTCATTGCGGAACGTCACTCCCGCGGCCCGTAGCCGAGCAACGTGCGCGTCGATGTCATCAACGACAAAGTGGATGCGGTTCCAGCCGCCTGGCTTTGGAAGACTGCCATCAGGCATCGCCCGTCCGGCAGAACTCTTCGGCCCGGCAAGGAGCAGGCGCAAATTCCCTTTGGTTACCTCGGCGAACGCAGGCGAAGCGTTGTGACCCAGCTCAAAGTTGAACTGTGTCGTATAGAAGTCGATCGCCTCGTCGACATCGTGGACCATGTAGCGGACGCTTACGAAATCTTGAGACATGAGCTATCTACCTTCCACTCGAGCCGAGTCCTACCTTCGAAATCAGCACCCACCTCCAGCCAGGCTCGGAATTGCACCGAGAGGAGGGCCTGGATTGGCCGAACGACAACGGCAGTGCTGACCACCTCTTGCAGTTGCCCAGCAATAGAGGACTTTCACCGGTCACCATCATCGGCAACTTGATCCTCACCGTGCTCGGCGGCGAAGCTACAGATACGTCAGACCGCGAGCTCCGACGGGTCGAACTCCGCGGCGATGATGCGTTGCCCATGGACACCTACAGCCTCCTTGGAGGCGAGCCACACAATCGGCGGTCCCATTATTGTCGGGTCCTGCAGGCGGCAACGGATGTCGTCCGAAACATCGTCTGGCACCATCCCCGTGAGAGTTCCCTGCCCGCCGGGTAGCAGCGTGTTCACGGCCACGCAGCTTCCGGCGAGATCCGCGGCCATGACGCGTGACAGAGCCTCTACGCCCGCGCCGGCAGGGCCGTAAGGCGTGAAGCCGCGACGCACCATCGTCTGCTCGCTCATGGAGATGTTGACGACCCGGCCGTTGCCTTGCTCGAGCATCAGCGGGACTGCTGCTCGTGCCATCAGGAAGCAACCAACCAACTTGGTATCCACGATGTCGCGGAATCCGGCAGCCGGCACTTGCCAGAACGGCAGCGGGTCAGACAGGAAGTGCGGGTTGACCGTTCGCATGCCGATGCCGGCGTTGTTGACCAGCATGTCGATGCCGCGCCATGCATGCCGAGCCTGCTTGACACATTCCTCGACAGACACCTCGTCGCGTACGTCAAGTCGACATGGCAAGGCTTGAGGGCCCAGTTCCTCAGCCACCGAGGTGGCGCGAGCCAACCGTCTGCTGAAGATCAGAACGAGCAATCTGCATCGGGACTATGCCTGATCCAGGTAGATCACCAAGGCAATCAGCGCCACTAGGCCAACAACCGCGACAAGATCTTGGTTTGCCTTGCGCTGACGAACCAACGCATCGACTCGCTCGCTGACACGGGCTAACCCATCAGCGGGGTTGGTGGGATCGAACAGGATGTACTCGATGTCATTCAGCATTCCAAGCGAGACGCCCGCCAGTTCAGGCGCGAGCAATGGAATCACCAACTTGTTGCGTGCAGTTGCAAATCCAATTTCCTGTTGTACGTAGAGGGAGTCATAACCGTTCGGGGTCAGCAGGACGAGAACGGCGTCACTGCGACTTAGTGAGTCCTCCACCTTGGAAGACAGACGCTCACCCGCCTTGTTGTCGTGCTCTGCCAAGTACAGGGAAACGCCAAGTGGCTCGATTCTCGACCGGACCAGTTCAACGGCCTTCTTGTCCCGGGTGGCGTGGCTGACGAAGAGCGAGAACGGGTTCAAGAAGCGCAACCCTTCATACACAGGAGACGGCTTGACGGCCAGACTGCGATGCGGCTCCGGTGGCCAGTTGAAGGACTTGTTGGACACCGTCCGCACGGTACGGACTTCCACCGACAACTTCCGGTGCGACGTGAGTGTCGTGTAGGGACAGGCTCGGACACACAGGCGCATGGGGCTGAAGTCCACACGCTCACGTGGCACCGCCCACTAGACATTCGCTAGACACTCAGTGCACAACGGCAAAGGCCCGATCCCGGTTCAACCCGGGATGGGCCTCTGACCTGCGGTTTTGCACTTTCACATTAGTAGCGGGGGCAGGATTTGAACCTGCGACCTCTGGGTTATGAGCCCAGCGAGCTACCGAGCTGCTCCACCCCGCGTCGGTGAGCCCACTATAGGTCGGCGGCGCGGAATGCCGCAAAGCGGCAAAGCGGCGCCGTTGCTCGTGAGGCTTGCGTTATAAGGCGGAAACCGCAGGTCTCACGGCCGGATAGCGCTGATATCGCCATGATCACCGGGGAAGCCGCAGCGGGGGCGGGCAACGTCATGATCACCGCTGCCCAACGGCCGAACAATCCGGCGTCATCCGACGGCCGGGGCCGCTGAAAGCAGATCTCAGGAGTGTGTGGGCGACGGCGAGGGGGACTTGGCATTGGCGGCGGCCAGTTGCGCGATCAACGACGACACCTTCTTCTCCGCCGTCGCATAAGCGGACAGGTCTCCCGCATGCAGCGCCTTCTGCGCATCCGCCTGGGCTGCAGCGAGCTGCGTGATCAACGTCGAGATGGCCGATGGCGGGCTCGTCGATGACGACGGCGGCGGGGTCGACGTCGGTGGCGTCGTCGTAGGGGACGTTCCGAAGGCGACGTCGAGTGCCTGCGCGAGTGTCGGCGCATAAGACACGGTGCCGTTGAAGTCGACGAGCACTCGCTCGAGCTTCGGGAACGACGTTGTGCCGGACGCCGACCGCACATACAGCGGTTCGACGTAGACGAAGCCGCCGCCGAGCGGCAACGTCAGGAGGTTGCCTTCGTCGACCTGCGAACCGTGCTGGTCGAGCAGGGAAATTTCAGTCGAAGCCGCCGGGAACGCACGGAAGTTGTTGTGCACGATGCCGGGCCCGTCGACCAACGCATCGGAAGGCAGCTCGAGCGAGAACAAGGTGCCGTACGTTGGTGACGACGGGTCGCTGTCCGCCATGACGAACGCCGCCATGTTGCGTCCGTTGTTCTGCAACAGCGTGGTCGTTAGTTGGAATGACGGTGACGTCTGCCCCGGCCGCGCAAACGTCAAGTAGTACGGCGGCTGCGCGAGACTGCCCGGCTTCGTCGGGTCGTCGGGGACCTTCCAGTAGTCGGTGCCGGCGTAGAACGCGTGCGCATCGTTGATGTGGTAACGCGTGAGCAGCGAGCGCTGCACGTTGAACAAGTCCTCCGGGTAGCGGAAGTGAGGCAACAGGTCCGGCGGGATTGCCGACTGCGGCTTGATCACGCCCGGGAAGGCCTTCTTCCACGTTTCCAAGACCGGATCGCGCGGGCCCCATTGGTAGAGGTTGACCGCACCCGTGTAGGCATCGACGGTCGCCTTCACCGAGTTGCGGATGTAGTTCACCTCGCCGGACGGCGTACCAAAACCGGCGGTCAGCGTGTCGTTGGTCGCCGACGACAACGACGTCCTTGCGGCGTATGGGAAGCCATCCGTCGTCGTGTAGCCGTCGACGATCCAGACGATCCGCCCGCCGACGATTGCCGGGTAGGGATCGCTGTCGAGGGTCAGGAACGGCGCGACCTTCGCGACGCGGTCGCGCGGGCTTCGGATGTAGAGCAACCTCGACTTGCTGGTCACCCCGCTGGAGAAGAGGAAGTTCTTGTCCTTGAACTTCAACGCATAGAGCAAGCGTCGCCAGGTCGATCCGATCGACACTCCGCCGTCACCGGTGTATGTCGTGTTCTGTTGTCCGGTGGAGCTGTTGTTGGGGAAGTCGAGCTCTCGTGGCGGCGCGCCTGGGTTCGCACCCACGATCGAGAACGCCGGCGAGGTCTCGCCGAAGTAGATGTCCGGCTGCGTCAGTGGCGCAAGGGTGCCCTGTGGCGGGATGTTGCTCTCGTCGAAGACCGGCGTGCCGTCCGGCTGCACCGTGTCACTCGAGGCAGAGACGAAGCCGTAGCCGTGCGTATAAACCAGATGCTGGTTGATCCACGACTGCTGACCCGGCGCCAGTCCGGTCTGGTCCAGCTCACGGACCGCGACGACCTGCTCCTGGGTCTGCCCGTTGACCTGGTAGCGGTCGACATCGAGACTCTGCGGAAACGCGTAGAAGCTCTTGAAGCCTTGCAGCTGCTTGAACGTGTCGGGCAACTCGGTGGGGTCGAGCAGCCGGATGTTGGGCAGCGTCGCCTTGTCGGCGCGCAGCGCCTTGAAGTCACCGGTCGGTGTGCCGGTATAGGAGGTCGACTTCACATTCGCGTTGGGCACGAGGTTGTAGGCGATCTGCGTTTCGGTGATGTTGCGGCTGATGTACGGGGCTTCCTTGTCCGCCTCGCTCGGCCGCACCGAGAACTGCTGCACCAGCAGCGGGTAGACGCCGCCGATGATGATCGCGGCCAGCACCATCACACCGAACGCGATCGCCGGCAGCCGCCAGTTGCGGATACGCACGTTGGCAAAGAAGATGCCGGCGCAGATCACCGCCACCACGACCAGGATTGTCTTTGCCGGGATCACCGCATGCACGTCGGTGTACGACGCTCCGGTGTCGACGAAGCCACGCCGCGAGAAGTTCAGCCCGTAACGGTCCAGCCAATAGGCGATCGCCTTGAACAGCACGAAGAAGCCGAGCAGCACGGAGATGTGCGCTCGCACGGCCGGCGTCGCTTTAGGTCCCGGTGTCTGCGGGCGCAACCCACCGGACAGGTACGACGTGAGCAGCACCGCGATGAGCGACACGACAACCGCGGCGAAGAGCATGCCGAGGACGAACCGCTGTATCGGATAGGTGAACGTGTAGTAGGACACGTCGCGATGAAACTGTGGGTCCTTGATGCCGAAGTGCACGCCGTTACGCCATAACAGCCACGTGCGCCAACGCCCGGCGGCAGCCGAGCCGGTGATGACGCCGACGATCAACAGCACGACACCGAGCGCCCAGCCGCGGTAAGGGTGCAGGGCAGTCCGGAGCGACTCGAGCTGTTGCTGTTCCTGCGACATCGGCCGGAACGGCGGCCGCAGCCGGTAGGCGACGACGATGTTGGCGCCGACGATCAGCACCATCGCGACCGCGAAGACGAAGAACAACAGCAGCTGTGTCGTCAGCCGTCGGTTGAAGATGGTCGCGTAGCCAACCGAGCGGAACCACAGCAGATCCGTGTAGAGCGACACGTAGACGCTGATCAGGACGATCAGCACGATGAGCGCAGCGACGATCGCGAGGATGAGCCGCCCTCGGCTCGGCAACCGCGGCATCCGCACCGTCGGCACGCGGAACGTCACGCGTTGAACCTACTCGTCTGACCACACCGGGAGGTGGAGGCTGAAGGTGGCGCCCTGCCCGGGTTGCGCTTCGACGGTCAGCAACAGGCCGAACCGCTCCGCCACCCGGTTGACGAAACCCAAGCCAAGCCCCATGCCTCCGACCCGCCGGGTTTCCGACGCATCGGCTTGCGAGAAGTCGCCAACCAGCTCGGCCGCAACGGAGGGATCGAAGCCTGGACCGGCATCGCGCACGGAGATTGTCACCCGCTCTTCGCCAGTGTCGAGTCCCGCCGCGAGGGTGATCGGCGTGCCCGCTGCGGTGTACTTCACCGCGTTGTCGGCGAGCTCGTCGAGCGCCCGATTGACCCACCGCACGTCGACAGCAACGCCCGGCAGGCGCGTCGCCGTACGCCGCTTGAAGTCACCCGCGCGCTCCGGATAGCGCTCCTTCCAGACCCGGATGCGGTCTTCGACCAGCGACCGCACCGACGCCTTGCCGACATCCGACGCGATCCGGCCGCCCTCGAGAGCGGCGACGTCGACCAGCAGCTCCACCGCACGACTCATCCGCGCGGTGGAGTCGAGAATCTCGGAGAGGAAGGTCTCGACCTGGTCTCGGTTGAGCTCCGGCCGCCGCGACAGGAGCTCGGCATATCCGCGGATCGGCGTCAGCGGTGTCCGCAGCTCGTGGCTGACGTTAGCGAGGAACTCGGTCTTCATGCGCTCGACCTCGTCCTCGCGCGTGCGGTCGGCGATGACGATGACCCGGCCCTGCCGGTCGCCAAGCGGCGCCGCGCTGTAGCGCACCGGCACGGTGCGTCCCTCGCTCGAGGTGAGTCGACCGTCGACCGTACGACGATCAGGCGGCGCAGCCAGCAACGAGCGGCCGTCCTCGTCGACAACGACGACAACGTCAGCAACCGGACGCCCGACGACGGCATCAGCATCGATGCCGGCCAACCGTGCCGCCGTCGCGTTGACCGACGTGATCCGGCCGCGTCCGTCCGTGACGACGAGCCCGTCACTCATCGACTCGACGACGGTCTCCAACCGTGCCCGCAGCGCGGCTTCCTGTTCGGCCGCGGATCGCAGCTCGCCGGTCGCCTGCCGGAGCGACGAGGTCATCGCCTCGAACGCACGGGCGAGCGCGCCGACCTCATCGCGCGACGTCACCGATGTCGTGGCCTCGAGGTCACCGCGGCGAACCCGACCGGCCGCGACCGTAAGGCGACGGACCGGCTCGGCGATGCGCCGCGCCAACAGCAACGCCAACATCAACACGAGCAGAAGAGCGATGAGCGCAGTCAGGAACATGCGTTGTAACACGCTGCGCTGCGCGCGTAGCGAGTCGTCCGCCGACTGGCTCACCGCAAGCGTGGCGAGCCGCACGTCGCCGTTGTCCGCGGCGACTACCGGCACGAAGGCGACCGTGGGCACGTTGCCTGCTGCGGGAACCACGCGGTTGACGCCGACATCGGACTGCTCGATACGCGACTGCGCCGCGACCTGACCGACCAGATCGCGCTGCGCACCATTGAGACTGCTCGCGACGACGCGACCATCGGCGACAACAGACAGGTCGTAGCCGCCCGTCTCCCCGCTGATCAAACGTAGGTATCTGTCATCGACGAAGATCCCGTAGATGGCCGCGAACGTCGGCTTGATCCGCGCATCCGTGCTCCCGTTGGGTCGGCCCGGCACCGCCTCGAACACCGCGAACATGTCGGGGTTGCCAGGCAGCACAACCGCTCCCCCCGACGGAGACGTCACTGCGGTGCCCGGCTGCATGGCATCGCGCACCGCGCTGCTTCCGGCAAGCTGCACCAGAGCTGCGTCGGACAACAGCGACTTCTGGTTCGTGGCGACCTCCCGGGTGCCGGTAGGCGGCACGACCGTCACGGCGAAGTAGTTCTGCTCCGAGAAGTAGTGCAGGAAGTTGACGCACGATGCCACCTTGCCCGGGCACAGCGCGACGACTTGCGCGAACAAGGCCGCCCGAGCACCCAGCGAGTTGTTCAACGTGCCCTGCTCCGCGTGCGCAACGGAAAGCAACCGTTGGGCCTGTTGCGACTGCACCTCGTCGGCAACCCCGGTGCCCACGACGCCGACCGCACCAGCCGCCATTGCAACCACGCCGGACAGGATTGCGCCGGCGAGCTTCCCGAGCAGCACCGTCCGCGCGACCTGCACCAGTGCGACCGCGATCGCCGCCGTGGCCGCCGCGCGCGCTGCGAGCTCGGCCAATGCGGCGGACGAACCCGTGCGCGCCGGGTCGGCGAGTGCGGCCGCGACTCCGGTCAGCGCAAGGCCGACCGCGAGCGACGTGCCGAACAATCGATCCGCACCTGGCCGCAGTCCGCGCCGCCAAGCCCCGAACGCCGCGACGAGGCCGACCACGCCGGCGACGTACGACGGAAGTCGTGGCGCGCCGAGTGGCACGACCACACCCGCCGTCGCCGGCAGCGGCAGCACCAACGACTGGCCGGTGCCACCGGCCGCGCCGAGAGCGACCAACACCAATCCCCCGACGCGCAACCAACCGATGTCGGTCGACGCCGACGTGCCGAAACGCACTGCGGTCAACACGTCGGCGGCCGCCAAGGCGAGTGCCCCGATGACGAACACTACGGACACACGCCGGCGCAACCGCGGGAAGAGCGAGGCGCCCGCAAGCCCTACCCAGCCGGCAACCGCGAGCAGCTGCACGACACCGAGCAGCGCAAACGGAACGGCGGGCGCCATGCCGGGGAGGGTAGTCGCGTCGAGCGCCTGAGCCGGTCTAGCAGCGCGGGAAGTTGTTGCGCCCGGCGGCAATCGACTCGAGCGCACCCACCGCGGTTGCGAGCGTGTCCACCTTGACCAGCGTCATCGACCGCGGTGCCGCTTTGCTCGCGTCTGCACACTCACTGGCCGGAGCGAGAAATACCGTGGCGCCGACTTTCGCCGCAGCTGCAATCTTCTGCTGGATGCCCCCGATCGGACCGACATTGCCGAACCCGTCGATCGTGCCGGTGCCGGCGACCGTGCGCCCGCCGGTCAGATCGCCGGGCGTCAGCTTGTCGACGATGCCGAGGGTGAATGCGAGCCCCGCGCTCGGACCACCGACGTCGTTGGGGTTGATGCCGATGCGCACGTTCACCTTGGCGAAGGTCGCGCGGAGGTCCGGCGTGAACCCGAGTATCGGCCGTCCGGTCGACGGCTCCTTGATGGTGCTGGCCGAGACCTGTGTCTGCTTGCCGTTGCGATCGAGGACCAACGTCAGGCGGGTGCCGGCCGCCTGGCTCGCGATGAGGTTGTGCAGCTGATCCAGGCCGGTGACTTTGGTGCCGTCGATCGCGACGATGCCATCGCCGACCTGCAGCACCGATGCAGCCGGCGTGCCGTCGCTGACGTCACCCACGATGATCTGCTGGCTGGTCGGCTTGTAGTGCAGGTAGAGAAGCGCCGCCGTCACAGCATCTTGTTGCGACTGCGACATCTCGTTCGCGTTCTGCCGCGCGACCGCACGGCTCGTCTGACCAGGAGGGCAGATGACCTGCTTGGGGTCGACCGCCTCGTGCGGCGCGAACCATGCCCGCAGCGCCTGCGACAACGTCGGGCTCTCACCGCACGAGCCGGGAATCACGCCGACGGTCGTCAGATAGAGGTGCCCCGACGTCGGGTACGTCGTCGCCCCGTCGACCGTGATGAGCGAGGTGCTGCCGAGGCTGCCCAACGTGTCGGTGACGGGCCCCGGCACGAGCACGACGTAGGGCACCGGGAGCAGAGCGGCCAGGATGCCGAGCACGATGACGAGTCCCGCGGTCGTCAACAAGGTGACGCCGCGGCGGGACATGCGACGAGACTAAGCCAGGCCGCGGGGTGGCCTGGCGGCGTCAGTGGGCGAAGAAGCCCAGGCTGCGCTTGCCGTTGCTCGGCTGCTCGGCCGCGACCGCGGCTTCGGCGAACGCCGGCTCGACAACCGCGTCGGGTGCGGCGGCAACGCTTTCGAGGACGGGCTCGGCCGGAGCCGGCACAGCCACCGTCTCCTCGCCGGCGACGGCAGCAGGAGCCTCGACGGCGCCAGCCTCGGCGTCAGGGGCGACCTCGACCCGGTAGTAGGCGCGGAACGCCAGCGGCACCGGCGACAGCGCGTGCACGGAGACTTCGCTCACGCCCTCCATGTTGCGCAGGTGCTCGACGAACTGCACCGCGTCCTCGAGCGACGGAAACCGGCGGAAAGCGGGCGTCCCGTCCGGGCCGGGATGAAAGACGACGTGTTCCATACCTGGAAAGTCGGCAATCCAAAACCGGGAGTTGAGCGCGCCGGCAGGTACCAGTGGAAAGTCGGCGAAGTAAGCGGTAATCCGAAAAAACTCGGACGCGGGCCGCGACTTTCGCGCGACTGCCCCGTTGCAGACGTTGCGGGTGTCTCCCAGCACATCCGCGGAGAGGCCGACATGACCACCGCACCGGACCTGCCCATGGCGGTCCCGTCCGTGGCTGTCCCGGCGCAGACCGAGGAAATCCGGCCGCAGCTGGCACTCGTCAAGCCAGCAGCGGCGCCCGACTCGGAGATCGTCGACTTCGACGACGCCCTCCGTGCGGCGACACCTCGGCTGGTCCGTTACGCCACCCGGCGGCTCGCCGACCCCCACGAGGCGGAGGAGGTCGTGCAGGAAGCGCTACTGCGCGCCTTCCAGCACCGCAGCGTCCTCGCCACCGAAGACGACCTCATGGCCTGGCTGACCGTGGTCACCGGCCGGCTCGTCATCGACCGGCTCCGGGTGCGCGGCCGCACCACCCCCGTTGCCGAGCTTCCGGCCGGCAGCCGGACCAGCCGCGACACCGCCGACGTCGTCGTCGCCCGCGACGAAGCCCGCATCGCCCTCGACGCGCTCGAGGCGATGCCCTCCCGCCAGGCGTCCGTGCTGTGGGCGCGCGAGGTCGAGGGCCTTCGCTACGACGAGATCGGCGCCCGTTACGGCCTGTCCGAGCCCACCGTGCGCTCGCTGCTGCACCGGGCTCGGCGCACGCTGCGGCGCGAATACTCGATGCGCGGTGGCACGTTCCCCGCCGTCGGCCTGATTGCGCTCGCACCCTGGATGCGCGGTCTGCACATCGCCGGCCGGATCCGTGACATCGCCCGCAAGAGCACCGCCGCAACCGCGACCGCCGCCACCAGCCTCGCCCTCGTCACCGTCGCGCCGCTGCTGTGGTCACATCCGACGCACACACACGCCAACGCCGCACCGGCCGCGCCTGCGCTCACCGTGAAGACGAGCCAGATGGTGCCCACCGCCCACAAGGCCACGGTCCACAACGCGCCCGCCGCCGCCCCGGCTGCCACCTCGACCGACACCGGGTCGACCGGCGGTTTGCACCACTCGAGGCTCGTGCCCCGGGCCTGCACCCGCGCGGGCGTCGGCACCAACTGCTCGCCGCCGGCCGCTTCGATGCTTTATCTCGTTCTGCCGACCCACCGCGAGGTCGGCGTCGAGACCAGCTTCCTGCCCGGTAGCTGCACCGGGCTGCCCAGCACCCCGCTCACGCACTGCCAACCCAGCAACAGGAAGAACTGAACCATGAAGCGTCGCATCGTCCTCGTCACGTGCCTGCTCGGCATCATCGGCGGAGGTGCCGGAGCAGCCCTTGCCCAGCAGCCGGTCGCCCAGGTCAAGAACCACGACGTCTGCGTGGCGTTTGCGCAGAACGAGAACTACAACCACGCCAGCTACATCTGCCTCGACACACCCTGAAAGACCCGGGTGTCGGGCCGGCTCAGCCGGCGCGCCGCTGCGACGTCGTCGAGCCGAATGCTGCCTTGAACCGCTCGTACGCCGCGACCGACTCGTGCGTCTCGACCGGGCCGCGCGGACGCTGTGACCAGTGCACCCAGACAATCGCGAGCAGGGTGGCGACGGTAGGAAGCCCGAGCGTCCATACCAGAATCGCCATGCGCCCATCGTAGGCCCGAATGTCGACGGGACCTAGGGAGTGCCGACCCATTCTTCGCCGCCGTCAGCAAAGATTTGGTGCTTCCAAATCGGCACGGTGCCCTTGAGCTCGTCGATCAACGCGCGCGCCGCGGCGAAGGCCTCGCCGCGGTGCGGACACGAAGCCGCGACAACGACTGCGATGTCACCGATCTCGAGTGACCCGACCCGGTGCGTCACCGCGACCGCGACGGTGGGGAATCGTTGCGCCACCGATTCGGCCGCGCGCCGCATCTGCTCTTCGGCGCTCGGGTGCGCCTCGTAGTCCAGCCGTTGCACCGCACGCGCGTCGTCCTGGTCGCGCACGGTGCCGACGAACGTGACGAGCCCGCCAGCAGCCGGATCGCGTACGGCGGCAACAACTTCGTCGACCGACAGAGGATCGGCGCGAAGCGCAACGAGCCGGACCGTGTCCTTCGTCGTGGAGTCGCTCATGTCCGCCGCCGCCGGCGGTTGGCCCGAGCCCGCGCGATCGCCACCGTGCCACCGACGGCCACCGCGACCGCCGCGCCCGCGGCCGCGCGAGTGGCGTCCTTGCGTTGCAGCCGGGGCAGGCCGCGACCGGCCTCCGGCTCCGCAGCAGCCAGATGTGCCCCGAGCGCGTCCGCGTTGGACCACGTGGGCTCCCAGCCTGCGGCTAGCAGCCGCTGCGAGCCCACCACCCACGGGTTGGCGAGGTAGCGCAGCTCGCTGGCCGGAGCGGGCAGCACCCCGACCCGGTGCAGCCGCTCCGCGGTCGCGAACGCGACGGCCTGCGGCACGACGAGCGAGCGCATCCCGCTGACATGTTCGACATCGGTCTGCTCGAGGTAGCCCTCGCCGCCCACTGTCACCGCGTCGCCCACCCGCCCCTCGGCCGACCACTCCAGCGCACTGACGAGGTCGTCGGTGTGGCAGAACTGCCACTTCGGCGTGCTGCCCTTGATCATCAGCAGGCGCGGCGCGGCGAAAAGGCGCGGCAGCACCCCGTCGGCGAGCGCACCGACCAGTGACGCGGGGCGCACGCGCACGACGTGCGTCGACGGATGCGCCCGGGCGAATCGGGTCGCGAGGCGCTCCATCTCCACCCAGTCCCCGACGAGCGTGAGGTCGGCTTCGGCTCGCACCGCCGCGTCCTCAGGCAACGGCACCGGGTTGTCCGGCTCCGCGCCGTACACCATCGCGCTGGTCAGCAGCACGACGCGGCGCACACCCGCAGCGGCAGCGGCGGTGAGGAGCACGTCGGTGCCGCGGACGTTCAGCGCTCGCCGTTCGGCCGGCGGCGCGTCCGGGTCGCGTTCGGTAGCGAGGTGCACGACGGTGTCGATGCCCGCGAGGCGCGAGCTCAGCGCCGGGTCACGCACGTCGGCGACCCGCCACGTCGCTCCGGGAAGACTGTCGCGCTCGGCGTCGATGGCGAACACCCGCTTGTGGTTGCCGCTTTCGACGAACTGCCCCACGAGCTGGCGACCCAACGGCCCGGACGCGCCGGTGACGGCAACAGTGGCCGCCTCGTCGCGCGCACGAGTGCGCCGTGCGCGAACGCGCGTCCCCGAGGCCTTCATGGCTCCATCTTGACGGTTACCGTGGCGAAGTGAGCACTGACCCGACCGCCAGCGGGTCGCCCGGCGAGCAGCCCGGCGTCCCCGACCTCGGCGCGATGCTGCGGCAGCTGGGCGACTTGATGTCGGGACAGACCGGCCCGGTCAACTGGAACCTCGCCGAACAAGGCGCGATGCAAGCGATCGGCGCCGACGCCGGCACGACCGGCGCGGACACGCAATCGGTCACGGACGCGGTGCGGCTCGCGGACCTCTGGCTCGACGCCCGGACGGCGTTGCCGTCCGGCGTCACGGCGACCGAAGCCTGGAGCCGTCGCCGATGGCTGAAGGCAACCCAACCCGCCTGGGCACGACTGGTCGAGCCGGTCGCGACGAAGGTGATCGCCGGGTTCGGCGACGCGCTCCCGGATCAGATGCGCGCAGCAGCGCTGCCGCTCATGGGTGTCATGCAGCAGGTCGGCGGGCTGATGTTCGGAAGCCAGATCGGGCTCGCGCTCGGCTCGCTGGCCAAAGACGTCGTGAGCGCCACCGACATCGGGCTCCCGCTCGGACCCGCCGGCACTGCCGCGCTGCTGCCGGAAAACGTCAACGCGTTCGGTGCGGGTCTCGGCGTGCCGCCCGAGGAGGTGCGCATCTTTCTCGCCCTTCGCGAGGCTGCGCACCACCGACTCTTCAGCCATGCACCATGGTTGACCGGACGGTTGTACGACGCAGTCCGCGACTGCGCAGAAGCAGTCACCGTCGACATGTCACAGCTCGAGCAGCTTGCGGGCACCATCGACCCGACGAACATGGAGTCGATGCAGGAAGCGCTGTCCGGTGGGATGTTCGCGCCGGAGCCGACACCCGAGCACCAGGCCGCGCTGGCCCGGCTCGAGACCTTGCTCGCGCTGATCGAGGGTTGGGTCGACACGGTGACGCTGGCCGCGGGGACCGGCTCGCTCCCGTCGATCCCGGCCCTCAACGAGACGATGCGCCGCCGCCGCGCGACCGGTGCTCCGTCGGAGCAGGCGCTCGCGTCACTCGTCGGACTTCAGATGCGGCCGCGTCGGTTGCGTGATGCGGCCGCACTCTGGGCGCTGCTGGCCGATCGGCGCGGGATCGACGGTCGGGACGCGATCTGGGCGCACCCTGACCTCATGCCGGGCAGTGACGATCTCGACGATCCGTTCGCGTTCGTCGACCGCGACGGCGGGCCCGCCCTCGACATCTCCGCACTGGAGGAGTGACTAGCGCCCGAGCAGGGCTCGCGTTGCGTCCCATCCCTCCAGACCGGGATCGAGCGCATCGAGATCGTCGGCCGAGCGCACACGATGCCAGCCCGGGCCGACGACGAGCGTGCGCGGCGGCGCAGCGTTCTTGATGCGTGCAAGTGCGGTCGGCTCGTCGAGTTGCGGCGCCAGCTCGCGAAGCCAACCGCTGACCGGAAGCCGCGCCGCCAATGCCAGGAGCTCGCCTGCGTCCGCAGGACACACGGCGACCTCGGCGGCGGTCAGCGCGCTGTGCAACTTGCCGAGCAACAGCACGGGCAGGTCCGGAGCGTCGGCGCATACGACGGCGCCTTCGTCTGCGCCGAGTGCCTCGAGAGCGTCGAGCACCGCGACCACGTCCGGTGCTCCGTCGACGACCGGCATGCCGGGCCAGATCACTGCACGCAGTGCCGCATCGGCTCCTTCCGGCAGCGCCAGCGCTGCTTGCACCTCGCGCATCGAGGCGACGAGATCGACGACGTCCTCGAGCATGGCCAGCGCGAGCGGGCTCGTGTCGCCGCTCGCGACGACCGCTACGAGGCGTTGCGTCATCTTTTGCTCGCGACGTCAGGCGGCCGGCTGCCCGGCCATCGCGTCCATCGCCTCGAGATAGCCCTCGGCCCGCTCGTGCTTGGCGTAGCCCGACACCAGCGCGCGGAACTCAGGACCGTGACCCGGCTCGAGCAGATGTGCCAGCTCGTGCAACAGCACGTAGTCGATGACGTAGTCGGGCATGGCAGCAAGTCGCCGAGACAAGCGGATGCTCCGGTCCATCGGCGTACACGAACCCCAGCGGCGCTGCTGGTTGTCCACCCAACACACGCTCGACGGTTCGACCCGGCCGTCGAGGTGCTCGCGAGCCAACCGCCGGGCCCGCTCGACCAGGTCGTCGTCGCTGCGCCGGCGCCGGCGCTCGCCGGCGAGCACGCGCTTGACCATGCGGTCGACCCACATCTGCTCTTCGGCCCGGGTCATCCGAGCCGGCACCTGCACGATGATGCGCTCGCCGCTGCGATAGGCCGAGATGGTCCGCCGCCGGCGGCTGCTCCGAACCACGTCGACGTCAGGTTGCACGGCTTCGAACGCTAGCCGAGCAGAAGGTTAACTTTCTTGCACACACACGCGGTGCACAACATTTTCGCAGGTCGTCACGCGTGTCTCGCGATCATCAACAACGGCGTCCACAACTGTGTGCAACACGCGTCCACAGCGACACCCCGCACTGTCCCCACCGCATCCCCAAAGATGTCCACAAGCAGTCCGACCCCGACGTTGACGCGCTTCGCCGCGGCTCCGTAACGTCGTTGCCGACGGAGCCCCCGCCGGAAGCGGAGGTTGCTCGCAAGGGGAAGGCGAGCGACCGAAGCAACCGGTCGGGGGCTTCGTGACGTCCGTGACCGTTTCCCCCGGCCCCATCCGCCGTGATCATGGCGTTTCCGGAGTCAGCCCGAGCGGTGCGAGCGACCCTTAGCGGCCGGAGAAGTTCGGCGTACGACGTTCGCGGCTCGCCGCGAGCCCCTCGCGGAGATCGTCCGTGGCAAACGTGACCGGCTGGGCGAGCGATTCGTACTGCAGGGCTTCTTCGAGGCTGCCATGGCCGGCCCGAAGGCCGGCCTTGGTCAAGCGGGTCGCGATCGGCCCGGCCCCCGCCACCCGCGACGCTGCCGCCATCGCCGCGTCGAGCAACTCCTCGGTGTCGTAGACCCCGCTCACCAAGCCAAGGCGCAACGCCTCCTCGCCGGTGACCGCGCGACCCGTGAGCAGTAGGTCGCGGGCGGCGGCCGTGCCGACCGCTTCGGTGAGCAAGTACGTCGCGGCCATACCCGCATGCATGCCGAGCTGCGTGAAAGGCGCGGACAGCTTGGCTGTCCGCGCCGCGTAACGGATGTCACACGCCAAGGCGAGGCAGAGCCCCGCTCCCACCGCGTGGCCGTTGATCGCGGCGATGGACGGCGCCTCGAGCTCACGGATGGAAAGCCATGTCCGGTAGAACGGCAGCATCCGGTCGCGGATCGCGTCGACGTT
>Ga0157369_10004589_pt1 | contig 16235 bp, 8 predicted proteins | sample C25metaG_FD_113461 | JGI IMG/M metagenome (GOLD analysis project Ga0157369, IMG submission 113461) | Corn rhizosphere microbial communities from Kellogg Biological Station, Michigan, USA - C2-5 metaG | ecosystem: Host-associated > Plants > Roots > Rhizosphere > Soil | place: USA: Michigan... | reverse complement strand
CTCGATATCGAGGCGTATCCCGATCCCTCTCCGCCGCTCGTCGACGTGATCACGCAAAACCCCGCATGGTCAGCCGAAGAAATGGAGCAGCAGGTCACGGTGCCCATTGAAACCACGCTGAACGGCATCCCGCACCTCGAGTACGTCCGCTCCACCAGCCTCTTCGGACTCAGCGACGTAAAGCTCTACTTCGACTTCGATTCCGACTACTATGCCGATCGGCAGGAAGTGCTCAATCGTCTTCAGACCGTGACTCTGCCCGCGGGCCTTCAGGCGCAGCTTTCTCCCTGGTCCGCTGTCGGTGAGATCTACCGATATCAACTCAAAGGCGCAAACTACAGCCTCAATGAACTCAAGGCGACGCAGGATTGGTTTGTCGTCCGTGAACTCAAACAGGTTCCCGGCATCATTGACGTCAGCACTTTTGGCGGCACCACGAAGCAGTACCAGGCCGAGATCGACCCAAACAAGCTGCTCCAGTACAACGTCACTCTGCCGCAGGTCATCACCGCCGTCAGTTCCAGCAACCAGAATGCGGGCGGCAACTATCTCGAAGTCGGCGATCAGAACGTCAACGTGCGCGGCGTCGGTCTCCTCCAGGGCATCAACGAAATGGGCGCCGTCCTCGTCGCCGAACACAACGGCGTTCCTGTATATCTGCGCGATGTAGCCAACGTGCGCGAAGGCTTCCAGCCTCCGCTGGGGCGCGTCGGCAGAGATGACCAGAACAACATCGTCAAGGGCACCGTCCTCTTGCAGCGCGGAGAACAGTCTCTGCCGGCTTTGAAGGCTCTCCGCGAAAAGATCAGGGCGCTCAACTCCGGCCTTCTGCCCAGAGGCATGAAGATCGACACCATCTACGACCGAACCTCCCTGATCGACACAACGACCGATACCGTCTGGCACGTCATTGTCACCGGCCTCACGCTTGTCACGCTCTTATTGCTCGTCTTCCTCGGCGATGTGCCCCTTGCTCTCGTCACCGCGCTTACCATTCCATTCGCCGTTCTTTTCGCGTTTGGATTGATGTCCGCCACCGGGAGATCAGCCAACCTCATCTCCATTGGCGCCGTCGACTTCGGCATCATTGTCGACTCCGCCATCGTCGTTCTCGAAAACATCTACCGGCGCCTCCATGAGGCCGAGAACGACGAACACCGCTTCAGCCTCATCGCCGAAGCCGGCTCGGAGGCCGCAAGGCCCGTGCTCTTCTCAACTCTCATCATCCTCGTCGCCTTCATTCCCCTGTTCACCATGAAAGGCGTTCCTGGACGCATCTTCGCGCCCATGTCGCTCACCTACGGATATGCGCTCACCGGCGCCCTGCTCTTTGCATTGCTCTTCGCGCCGGTCCTGGCCTCTTTCCGCCGCTCGGTGCGCAGCGGCCATACATCCGATCCTCGCCTGATGCGCTTCCTTAAGCGCCACTACGAGCGGACTCTCATCCGCATCGTTCGACACCGGAAGCTGGTCCTTGCCGTATCAATCCTTTTGTTGGTCGCAGCTCTCGGCTCCTTCCTGTTTGTTGGCGGTGAGTTCATGCCGCCTCTCGAAGAGGGCAACTTATGGATTCGCACCACTCTTCCGCAGGATGTCTCGCTCGACTACTCTGCCGGGATTGCTGACCAGATGCGCCACATCATCAGCACCTTCCCTGAGGTCTATCAGGTCGTATCGCAGGTCGGCCGGCCCGATGACGGCACCGATACTACAACCTTCAACAACATCGAGTTCGAAGTCGATCTCAAGTCGCAGTCGCAGTGGAGCACAGCGCGCAGCAAGGATGCGTTGATCGAGCAGATGAACCGGGATCTCTCGAAGTACCCCGGCGTATCGCTCAACTTCTCCCAGAACATTCAGGACAACGTGGAAGAAGCCATGTCAGGCGTCAAAGGCGAGAACTCCCTCAAGCTCTTCGGCGATGACATCGAAGTGCTCGCCACCACCGCGAAACGAATCATGGACGTGATGGATAAAGTGCCGGGCATCACCGATCTCGCGGTATTCAAAGAGACCGGCCAGCCCAACCTCGTAATCTCCATCGACCGAGCTACTGCCGGCCGCTACGGGCTCATGGCTTCCGACATCAACACCGCTGTGCAGGCGGCAATCGGCGGCAGCGCCGTCACGCAGATCCTCGAGGGCGACCGTCGGTTCGACTTCGTCGTTCGTTATCAGCCGCAGTACCGCCATAACGCCGACGAGATGCGCAACATCCTGCTACCCACTGCCGATGGCAATCGCGTTCCGCTCGGCGAGGTAGCCACCATCGGATTCCGCGAGGGCGCATTCATGATCTATCGCGAAAACGGTCGCCGCTACATTCCCATCAAATTCAGCGTTCGCGGCCGCGATCTTGCCGGCACCATCGCCGATGTGCAGGGCAGACTTGAACGTTCAGTGCTTCTACCCGAGGGCTATCACTACGAGTGGGCCGGCGAGTACGACAGCCTGCAAAAGGAACAGCGAAGACTTGCGATCATCATTCCCATCACGGTTGGCGTGATCCTCGGCCTTCTCTATGTCTCGTTCAACTCGCTTCGTGATGCTCTTGCAGTGATGTCCGTGCTGCCGTTTGGAATTGCGGGCGGCGTTCTTTCGCTGCTGATCTCTGGAACGCCTTTCAGCATCTCCGCCGCCGTCGGCTTCGCCTCGATCATCGGCGTAGCCACCCTCGGCGGTCTCGTCTTCGTCGCCGGAATCAGGCGCGCCGAAGCGCACGAACACGGCGTGCAGCACTCCATCATTCGCGCCAGCGTCGGTGAGATGCGCGCAGTGCTGATGGCCTGCCTGGCTGCCGGTCTGGGGCTTCTACCCGCGGCGCTCTCCCACGGTATCGGCGTCCAGGCGCAGCAGCCTCTTGCGCGCGTCGTCGTGGGAGGCATGGTGACAACCACATTCGCCATCCTCATCGTCGTGCCCGTCATCGCCACTTTGGGCATGGTCACAACCGCCGCTGCGGAGAATGAGGTCCAGCCATGAACAACTTCCTCTTCCGCATCACTCGCCCGAATACAAGCCGAAAGATCCTCGTCCTCTCCGCTGCCGCACTCTTCGGAATCTGTGCTTCAGCCCAGCAGACGCCGAGCTACAGCTGGCAGCAGCTCAGCGATCTCTTCGTCCGCTCGAACCCCACGCTGCATGCACAGGAGCAAAGCATCGTCTCCAGCGAAGCCGCCGAGATCACCGCTGCCGCCCGTCCCAACCCAACGCTGCAAAACGACACAACGTCGGCCACGATTGGCGTCTACCAGGAATTTGAAATCGGCGGCAAGCGCTCGGCGCGTATCACCTCCGCCAGGCTTGCAACGCAGATCTTGCAGACAGACGCCGCCGACGCTCGGCGAACCCTCACGCTGGCTCTTCGCCAGGCCTTCATCGCCGCTCTTCAGGCGAAGTCCGACCTCCAGTTTGCTCGCGACAATCTGGCCAACTACCAGCACACCGTAGACCTCAATCGCGAGATGCTTCAGGCCGGCGAAATCGCCCGCGCCGATTTCCTGCGCATCCAACTCCAGACCCTCCAGATCGAAACCGACCTCGACGACGCCACGCTGGCCCTGAAAACAGCGAAGACAACTCTGCGCGGCCTGCTCGGCTCTGCGAACCTGCCGGAAGACTTCGACGTAAGCGGCGAGCTCAAAGCCGATCCGTTCGACGCCAGGCCGGACGAACTCCGCAAGCTCGCTCTCCAGAATCGCCCCGACCTTAAGTCAGCCGAAACCACCCGCCTTAAAGCCGCAGCGGACGTACGCGTGGCTCAGGCCAATCGCTGGCCCGACCCAACCATTGGTACCTCGTTCCTGCATACTGGCAACGAAATGCCCGGCCCTCAATGGTTCGAGCCCTTCTATCCCAAAGGCAGCACATCCAACGCCATGGGCCTGGGCTTTGCCTCCATCCAGATCCCCATCTTCAACCGCAACCAGGGCGAAATTGCGCGTACCAAGTCCGAACAACTCCGCGCCGACTTCCTCGCCCAGGCCGCGCAAAACCAGGTCATCGAGGACGTCGACTCAGCCTACGCCCAGTTCGACTCCGCCCGGAACCGGCTGAATCTCTACGAGAAGACCTACCTGGGGGCCGCAAAAGAGTCCCTCGACATCGAAGACTTCTCGTTTCACAAAGGGGGCGCTTCTGTCCTGGACTTTCTTGACGCAGAACGCACCTACCGAGCTACGCAGCTCGCATACCACCAGCAACTGGCCGCATACCTCAACGCCCTCGCCCAGTTGCAATCCGCCGCCGGGCTGAAACTCGAGCCATGATTATCGAGTGGATCCTGCTTCCAGAACGTACGTTTGGACGATCTCTGAAAGGGATGGGAAGGCGGCTAGCTTTACAAATCCAGTTCACTTGGCTGTAAAACGGGCGTCTCGGACTTCTGGTCTGGGCCAGCCGGTAAAGATCTCAGCGTGACGTTAAGAGCCTGAATATCGGCCAGGGTTTAGATTTCGTTGAGCAACAGCACTGCCGCCGCAAAGCAGTGATCTTCGCTCAATTTTCTGCGTGCCACTTCAGGTCCTTGTCGGTCAACATCTTCCCTGCACCGCTGTCGCGGTCCGGGAGGATGAAGATGCAGAACTGCAGTTTGATCAGGAAGAATCGCAAACGAGGACCTGATGTATGGCTCCTCCGTTGGTCTGACAAGTCCGCTTCAGGAAAACGCATCTATCGAAAACGCGCGATTGGAACTCTCGACGAGTACCCCAATTCTGAGTCCGCTCGCCTGGCTGTCGACGGGTTGATCCGCAAAATCAATGCCGCTAACCCGCGGGTCGGTCTTTGCGCGACAACTTTTGCGCAACTCTCCGATCACTTCGAAAGGCTCGAACTCGCCAAGAGCAACACATGGCGCAGCTACTCGACCAAACAGTGCTATGCAGGTTATCTGAAGCGCTGGATTGTGCCCCAATGGGGAAAGTACGACTTGAGGAACATCAAGACCATTGAAGTGGAGTCCTGGCTCCGGCGGCTCCCACTTGCGAAGAGCAGTTGTGCAAAGATCCGTGGTGTAATGTCCGTTCTGTTCAACCATGCCTGCCGGCATGAACTGTTCGACCGAAACCCAATTCAGCTAGTTCGTCAGGGAGCAAAGCGCAGGAGAACTCCAACCGTTCTTACGCCGGAAGAGATCAGGCTGTTAGCTGATGGGCTGGCGATTCGGGAACGCACCTTGGTGCTGCTTGCCGCGTCCACCGGCCTGCGTCAAAGTGAACTGTTTGGCTTGAAGTGGGGCGATATCGATTTCTTGGAACGAACAATGAACGTAACGCGCTCGATCGTGTGCGGTTTTGTCGGGCCGTGCAAGACGGAATCATCGCAGAAGCCCGTTCCAATTCATCCGTTTATAGTCGAATCGTTGGAGAAATGGAAGGCTCATCAACGTTACCGCAAACTCGACGACTGGGTTTTCGCGAGCGGCTGTCGTCGTGGTCGCCAGCCCTACTGGGGACAGGCAATCCTGCGAAAGTACATTCGGCCAAAAGCGCTCGAACTCGGAATTGAGAAGCGGTTCGGATGGCACACCTTCAGGCACACGTATTCGACTCTCTTGAGAAGCGTGGGCACGGAGTTCAAGGTTATGCAGGAATTGCTTCGCCACTCTTCCCTAAGATCGACGCTCGATGTCTACACTCAGGCGATTACGCCAGCGAAGCACGCCGCTCAGGCCGCGGTCATGTCGCTCGTCTTTTCTTCTCGACCGGAGTCCGAAACTCATGCTTAGTACTGAACCGCACAGAGGCAGCATCCTCTACATTGAGTGCGCCAAAATGGGGTGCAAAAGGGGCACAGTTTTGTGGCTCTTTTGCACCCCAATTGAATTCCGCCGATTCCTTACAACTCATTTGGAATGTATGGCGGGGACGACGGGGCTCGAACCCGCGACCTCTGCCGTGACAGAAATAGGCGTCACGGATGGCTTCTTTTGGCGCTTTAAGGTACGGGTGGAAACCCTTATTGGGCCCTTAATGGGCCCACGTCCTCTGCCCTAACGACCTCTGCCCAAAACCTCGCCGGACTTGCCGTTAGCGGCGCTATGCACCGGGAGCCGTTTTTTTTCGAAAATTGAGCACATGGTTTGCAGCACGATCTCTTCGTCATCCGCAATTCATTATCTTCTTCGGTCTTAACGTCTAGTTGCTCGCTCTCCAAGGCGAGAAATTAGCCCACTTCTTGAGCTCCTCGGAGGCCCAGGCTGTGTTCTTGTCTTTGTGGCATGACGTGCATGGATTCGGGATACCGGAACGGTCGGTTTCAGCTGGCGAAATGAATCGAAACGTATGAGCCGCCACGTAGTTGCCTTTGATGGTTTGCTCAATAGCTGGCATATGGCAGGCGACACATGAGCTGCCAGCGCTATTGGGGGCGTGGTGCGTGTGCTCGCTAACCGTGCCTTTTAAACCCGCTGGGTTCTGTTTGGTATGGCAACCAAGGCAAAGCTCATTCCCCTTGGCAATCAGGTTCGATTCATTCTGGTTGCTATGTACCTGATGGCAGTCGAAGCACCTTAGCTGACGGTGATACATGTTGCTCTGCACGAAATCATTTCCCTGCATCCGATTCTTGTGCGCCGTCATGTCCGCGTATTGAAGAAAATCGGTGGTTCCTGGTTTTAGCTCTTCGAGCTTCCAATGGTCAGCCAGGAGTTCTCCCGGCAGGAATCCAACGGGCCAATCAAAGTAGCGTCCCTCAATCGGATTTGTCAGCGGCCGCCCTTGACTATGGCACTGAATGCACACGTCGTTGCCGCGCACGAAGTCTAAATTTTCAGGGTTAACTATGGTGTGTGGCTTCTGCGGGTTTGCAACGTGCTCGCTTCCTGGTCCGTGGCACTTTTCGCAACCAACATTCCATTCTGTTACGGTCTTTGTTTTCACGTCGTAGTTCACAGAGTGGCATCCGTCGCACGTAGGCCCTGTAGGGCGATCAAAGTTCGTCGGCCCATAGTGAGGAACCCACCAGTCTGTCCCCGCCTCGACGTGATAGGGAAGCCACCTTTTCTTCGCCACATCCCATTGAGCCGGAAGCGGGAAATAATCGTCCCCTCGTTTCGTGAAATAGCGTTGCTTGTATCGGCTTCCGTAAACGAAAGCGACATCGTGCAATGAAAAAGTGCGGACTGAGTTCGGGCTGGCAAAATCACCGAGCACCACTTCAGGGTTCACATTAGGGTCGCGGATGACGTTGGCCATCCGGGTCTGCTTCCAGCCGCTGTAATGCTCCGCATGGCATTTCTTACAAGCCTCCGAGCCCACGAAATGCGCTGATCGCTGCGCATTCAGTGACGAAGCGATCGTCTGAGAAAGGGAAAGCAGGATGCCGAACAGCAGCGGAGAAAAGAGCTTCATCATCGACCTCTGAATCGTTTGTGTTGCTAAATGAGAATTCATTCGGGAGCCTGAATACCGTCCGGTGAATGCCAAGCTGTGATTCGGTCACCTGATCGAGCGGTAAAGTCCTTCGATTACATCCGTCCCACGCCGCAGTATCTCTTCATCCTCGATTCCCTGGTCCGCCCACCCTTTTAGAATCTGATTGATCACGATGCCTTCATTGCGGCCGTATTTCTCATCCTCGAGGTCGGCATCGTGTATCGCCCTCGCAACAAGAAGTGCCTTCCTGTCGCCAATACTGAAGTGAGTACAGAGAGTCTCAAATGTGCAGTTGTCCCCTTCATGCCCAAATCCACCCGATTGATACATGTCAAACGGAACGGCTTCGGGATGAGCGCGCCCGCTCTTGTCGAATGTGAAAGTGGCGTTTGGATCGACGTATTTTCTTATTAACCACGCGGAGGATACTCGATCAATTCCGGGACGGGGTCTCGTTATCCAGACTCGCCCTTGAAATCCGATCTTGGCGCCTGCTGACTTTGTCCTGCGTGTTGTCCCGAGTATGGGCGCCTCAGCCCGGTGGAGAGCTTCCTGAGCCTTCGCTCGATCTGGAGATTCAAAGAAATCGATCTCAACTAGCTCTTCCATACGCTTCTTCAGCCGGCCGAAGTGCATAGAGAATCCCGCATCGGAACGTTTGAGCGAATTGATTTCGCGAATTAGCGTTCCATAATCTTTCTTGCGTTCTTCTTGGAACTTGCCTTTCAGAACCTCGTCTGGAAGGTCATCAATTGCATGCACGAGGAGAACTGACGCTTGCCCCTTAAATCCGCGAATGCTAGTGGCCAGCCATTCGAAACGCTCTTGATTCACTGCAGTGTTTGGCAGTAGATACCCTGAGTTGCGAAGCGCCAAAGTCCCATATTTTTGCAGCTTCCTCCAGATCCCAACGCGTTGACTGGCTTTCTTCGCAGTTAAGGTGAATACCAGCATCAGCCAAGGCGTAGTGGGTCTTGTTACGTTCATAACGGGCATGTTACATTCCTTACACACGCTAGGCAAGTAGAGACCGTAAAGCCCGCTCGACGGAGGTGCGGTCAAGTCCAGCGATAAACTAGCAGCGATCAGAACCTTGAACTATCCTCTTCAAACGCGGTGCTCGATGACGTAGGGAAAATTGCCGGTCCGTTCATCGGGATAAATTTAGATTCAGAAGGGAGAGCCAGGAATCGGAGTGTCAAGTTGAGAATGAACACCCGCGTAGACAAGATATTGGAGCGCCGAGCGAGAATCGAACCCGCGAGTGCAGGTTTTGCAGACCTGAGCGTTAGCCACTTCGCCACCGGCGCCTGAATTGAACTATTTTTCCTCGGTCAGTGATGCTTGATAGAAGTCACGTTAGCATCTCGAGTACTGGCTGAGACTCGGGCGCGGGCCGCTTTAAGCCCATCGCTTCTGCAATGACGTCTGTATATTTCAGACCCGATCCGGTATTGAACAATAGCACGCGATCTGTCAGTGACAGGCTTCCTTCTGCGATCAGCTTGTTGTACGCGGCGGTGACGGAACCGCCCTCGGGCGACAAGAATAATCCTTCGTTCTGAGCCCAGTCCTTGATCGAAGCCAAGATCTCGTCGTCACTCACAGAGATCGCGAGCCCAGCAGACTCCTTGATGATGTTCAACATGATTCGATCTCCATACGGCTTTGGAACACGCAGCCCCGCAGCGAAAGTGGAAGCATTTTGCCACATCGTGCTAGTGTAATCCCCACTTTGAAACGCGCGGACCACCGGCGCGCACCCAGTGGATTGAACGGCGATCATTCGTGGACGTTTGCCGGGTTTAACCCAGCCAATCTCCTCCAGTTCATCGAAGGCCTTCCACATCCCGATCAGGCCAACACCGCCGCCTGTCGGGTAGAAGACCGCGTCTGGATATTCCCAGCCGAGTTGCTCGACAAGCTCGTAACCCATTGTCTTCTTGCCTTCAACACGAAACGGCTCCTTCAAGGTCGAGATGTCGAACCAGCCCTCCTGAATCTTTCGCTCAGCCACTATCCGAGCACAGTCTGAAATGAGGCCGTCCACCAGCGTCACCTTGGCTCCGTAGGCTACTGCCTCAACGTAGTTGGCCATCGGAACATCTTGTGGCATGAAGATGTGCGCCTCGATCCCGGCTGCAGCGGCATAGGCCGCGAGCGCTCCAGCGGCATTTCCCGCGGAGGGCACTGCCAGCTTCTTCAGCCCGTAGTGTCGAGCCATCGACACCGCCATCGCCAAACCTCGAGCTTTGAATGTGCCCGTTGGATTAGTTCCCTCTTCCTTGAGATAAACCGATTTAAAGCGCTTGCTTCGAACAATAGGCGTCCATCCCTCGCCAAGTGACACCGGTTCGACATCCGGCAAAACCGATTTGTATCGCCACATCCCTCGCCAGCCAGTCAGCGATTCGTCAACCACCTTCCGAGGGTCAGTGCTTTTCAAATGCGATAGGTCATACCGCACATACAAGGATCCAGCCGGCGGCTCTGGACATTGAGGACATATGGTCTGCGGTTCATCGGCAGAGATGTGAGCTCCACAGCGAGTGCATTCAAGAAAAGCGATCGGGGGCATGTTGGTTCTGTCTCCTGGCGGTTCACCCTGGCGTGTGAATCAGGTCCGCGGGATGGATGAGAAGAAGCTCTCTGGGTACCACTCAGGAGCAGTCGGCGAATTGGCTACCCTGCGTGTCAGTGTGAGCAAGACTCTGTCAAAGTGAACGGCCGCTTCGCGATCGATCGTCTGCTTCAGATCGTCGGACGGATGATGGTAGCGATCATGGATCCAGTCGTTGAACGCCTTCTGCTCCGGAGACCCTGCGAGCCCACCGAACTTGAATGCCAAGGCGGGGATTCCGTACTTCACAAAGCTCGCCTGGTCTGAACGAATGAACCTGTTCTCATCCGGCTGCTTGTCAAACTGCACTTCGATGTCATTCAGTTGGGCCGCCGCTCGAATATCGTTCCCCAGAGTCGACTCGCCCAGCCCCTGTACCTCGAGAAATCTGAGCGGGAACAACGGGAGGTACATGTCCATGTTCAGCTCGGCAACGATATGCGACCTCTGAACGGTCGGATAACGCGCGTAGAACTTGGATCCGAGTTCTCCCTCCTCTTCGCCCGTGAAAGCAATGAACAGAATGGATCGCTTCGGGCGCTCTCCGGTGGCCAGAGCCTTCGCGGTCTCGATGAGCGACGCAATGCCGACAGCGTTATCCATTGCACCGTTGTAGATGTCGTCGCCGTTTTCGGGTTTGCCGACTCCGAGGTGATCCAGATGCGCGGTGAGCACAACGTATTCGCGATTCAGCTTGCGGTCGCTACCCGGCAAGAGACCCACGATATTGGGAGCTTCGTACTTCGCAGTTTCCTGCGTCACCGTGATTGCGTGGAGCTTCGTGGAAATCGCGAACCGAGGCAGCGGCTTGGCCCCTTTTGCCAGCGAAGCCAGCTCTTCATAACTGTGAGGAGAACTGCTGAACCACACAGCCGCGTTCGCCGCTGGAATCGCGGCTACAACCTGGGCGCCGTCGAACGAATTGAGTGCAGCGTCGCTGAGTTGATCGATGGGGCGAGGGCGTGGCCCTTCGTCGGTTCGGCCATTCTGATTGAGACGAGGCTCGGCGATCGTCACGATACCAACCGCTCCGGCTGCTTTCAGCGCCTTCCAGCGGATCGCTGCAGTCCGATAGTAGGCCTTGAGCGGCCCGTGCACCGTCGCAGGAGTGCCTGCAAAAATGACCGCGATCTTCCCTTTCAGATCAAGCCCTTCCAGATCATTCACGCCGACTCCTGGAACAACGAGTGCATGGCCTACGAAAACGAGTGGGGCGTCGATCGCGATGGTGCCCGGCTTATTTGCACTGAGAACAGCCTCGCTCCCAATCTTCAGGTCGGTCGACTTACCGCTTGAAGCAACGAGGCTTAGAGCTGATTTATCAGCATCGACTTGCAAGGTGTGAAATCCAACTGGCTGTCGATATCCTTCAACTCCCGCCGGTTTGAGACCTATCGTTTTGAATTGATTCTCAACGTACTCGGCCGCGCGGAGATACTCGGGCGTACCCGTCTTTCGTCCTTTCAGTTCATCTCCGGCAAGTACCTGTAGGTGATCAAACCACGCGTCTTCGGCAACTTTTTCTTCCGCAGCAGCCTCCACAGTGTCCGGGCGAATGCCCGGATTGAAGTGGGAAGGTGATCCGTGATGTTCAGCAACTGCGCTCACTCCCGCAACGCAAAGGGTTGTGAGTAACACCCCTAAACCCGGTCTGGATATCATCGCTGCCCCTGTGAGAGCTGCTGCGTGGTCTCCGGTTTCAGGTACTTATCCAGAAATGCCAGTTCTCGTTCGTACGCGTCTCGCCTGTGCTCCTTCTGCTGGAAGCCATGCCCCTCGCCTGGATACGTCGTGTATGAGAAGTTCTTGCCCGCTTGCTTGAGCGCGGCAACGAATTCCTGTGATTCCTGCGGAGGCACTTGTGGATCCTGTTCGCCATGCAGGATCAGGAGCGGTGTTTTGATCTGGCTCACTTCTAATAGGACATTTGCGTTACGGTAGACCGCTGGCTTCACATCGGGCGGACCGCCCATCTTGGTTTCCCACCGAATGGCCGAATTGCGATTCGTATACCGCAAGAACAACGCCCGATCAACCACACCGAACTTCTCGATACCTACCGCGAATGTATTGGGCAATTTAGCGACTGCATTAGCAACCACCGTCCCGCCGTGACTACCCCCTGAAATTCCGACGCGTTTGGGATCAGCGAGACCAGCATCGACCAGGTACTTCACTGAGGCAGCAATGTCATCGATCTCGCCTCCGCCCGAGTCCTCTACGTTGGCATTCCTGAATCTCTCTCCGTAGCCCGTGCTGCCACGGAAGTTGGGCTCGAGCACTACATAACCCTGACCGGCAAGGAACAGCGACCACGGAGAAGCACTGAGCGTGACCTGACCCTCTGGCCCACCGTGCGGAAGGATAAGAGCTGGATACTGTTTGCCCGGTTGAATCCCCGCAGGCTTATACAGGATCCCGGCGATCTGCAGGCCATCATTGCTTTTGTAGTGCACAACCTCGGGCACAATGCCGAGATCCGCATACGGAGATGGCTTGATCTCGCCTTCTAGCTTCGGCTCTTCGCTCACGGCTGCATTTGCTACATAAGCCGCAGAGGCCCCAAGAGCTGATCGCCATTGGAAGCGGATGCTTTGGCCGTCCTCAGACCAGCGCGGATTGGTTTCGAATCCAGTGAGGCTTGTGAGCCGGTGTGGAGTTCCGCCTTTCGCGGACACAACCCAGAGGTGCCGCTCTTCAGGGACTCCGCGGTTTGATTCGAAGACAATCCACTTACCGTCGGGCGAATAAAGCGGCTCCTCATCCTCGCCGTCTCCGAAGGTGATCTCTGTTGGTTTCCCGCCCCCAGCAGGAATTGTCCATATCTTGTCCCAGTGGCTCTCTTGCAGAACGACAGCAAGCGTCTGGGAATCTGGAGACCACGCAGCAGTGTTGACAGCCCATGCTCCTCCTGGATCGTTCTTTGCAACATAGATGTCGGTCGGCTCTCCACTCGCCTTGCCCAAGTTTTGGTCGAAAGGCAGGACCTTCAGTTTCCCCGAAAAGAACTCGCGAGACCTCTCCGTATAAGAGATGCGAGTGCCATCTGGAGACCAGTGCGGCCGGGGATCGAATCGGTCCGATGAGACAGCATCTCCTTGATCCGGCGCTTTGCTCCCGATAACGTCCTTCCCGCGATAGACCTCCGTGGCTGCAAGCCTATTCCTCACCTTGCCGTCGGAACTAATCACATACAGTTCGTTGAAACCGTTCTGACCCGACTCATAGAGGATCCATCGGCCGTTCGGGTTCCATTGCGGGTGGTGATCTGTAGCGCCGCGCGGATCGCCAGGTCCGGCAGGATCGTGCGTAAGCTCGATTGGCTCGCCGCCTTTGAAAGACACCGCCCAGATTTGCCCGTCGCTTACATAAGCGAGAGTCTGCTGATCCGGCGAGAGAGCAAGTTCAGATTTCGGCTGGGCCGAGGATGTCAGAACTCGATCGTTCCCATCCTTTGCTTTAACGGTGATCTGTTCACGCTCTACGACAACGTGGACGCGTCCATCGCGCGACAATATTTCATTTCCGCGACGGCCGAACCCTTCGCTTCCCGTCAGCAGATCATCAATCGTCAGCTTTCGGGTCTGTGCTGACGACAACGCTGCAAACAAAACTAAAGGTAATACGAGCTTCCGCATGCCAATCTCCTGAGAAGAGAAAGCGAGGCTCCATAAAAGCAACCTCGCCAAGTTTTTAGAAGATGAACTTCCCGTACACGACCAGCACTCGACCCGAAACGATCGCGCCCTGGCCCGTTCCGTAGATACTCGTTGGAACACTGACGTCTGTCGTGACCGTGCCGAACGTCTGTCCCTTATTCACGTCGGCATTCGGAAGCCCGAAGTTCGGATGATTGAAGAGGTTGTAGGCGTCCGCTCCAATCTCGAAACGAGTCTGCTCAGCCACGGCGATCTCTTTGCCAAGCTGCGCAGCCACTGAGGCAAAGCCGGGACCGCGGAAGCTGTTCGGCTTGGTATTGCCCCAATCCGATTGCGCCGCAGCGGATTTGAAGTTGCTTGTGCTCAAGCACGGCGTTTTGACCGAGCTTGCACCGCAATGTTTCCCTACAACGCCGGTGTCGACGGTGTCCGCCAGCACGTTTCCGCTGAAAGAGCTCGAGAAGACATTGGCGGTGCTTACGCCACTGTTGATGACCGTGAACGGCCGGCCGCTATAGAGGTAGACCTTTCCGCCCAACTTCCAGTCGCCAAGCAGACGATTCGCTAAGTGATCGCCCCAGTGAGGAGTGGAGTACACGAAATCCGCGGTGAAGTTGTGCCTGGTGTCGAAGTTTGTCGGCCCGTAGTTCGCGTCAGTCGTGCCGGTGGGCGTCAATCCGCTCAGAGCGTAAACAGTTGGGTTGTAGATCGTCCCAAGCTGCAGAGCCTTGCTCCATGTATAGCTCGCTTCACCTTGCAGGTTGTGCGTGAGTGAATGCCGTTCCACAACCGTCAGGCCGTTATAGCGAGAGAATCCGCGATCGAAGATCTGCGTAACAGTCGAGAATCGCGGGTCGGGGATCGATGTAGGCAGCCCGCCGAACCCATTCGCAGCCCAGCCATTTGCGGCAGTGTTCGAAATGGACTCGTTATAACCATGATTTCCTGAATAGGAGATCGAGGCCACATCGTGGCTCGACAAAGGCTGCTCGATCTCGAAGCTCCATTCAAGAACCTTGATGGTGTGGAAGTGATCAGGGTTCACGTAAAGCGTTGGTGTTGAGAAGGTGACCCCAGCCGGAACAGCCGCCTTTAGCTGGTTGAGCGTATATCCCTGCGAGAATCCGCTCTGGAACGCGTCATTCGACGCAACGGCGGCGGCCTGCGATGAACCCGCGTCCCCGGCCAGTCCCACCGTGCCGGTCGTGACCTTGGGCGCGAACTTGTTCGGAGCATTGCCATAGACGTTTGCTGCGATGTTCGCTGCAATTGTGTTTGCGAACAGCCCAATGCCACCGCGCAGAACGGTCCTCCCTGCTCCGTGAGGAGAGAACGCTACAGCCACTCGAGGTTCGGGGATGATGCCTTCAAACTTCTTGAAGTCAGAATGACTGCCGATCTGCAACGTCGAATTGTACGGAACGGTGCTGCCGGCCTGGTACCCGGGAGCGAGGAATGCCGTGTTCGCACGCGAGTAGCAGGTCTCTTTGCACCATGGATTTTGCTGATACTCAAAGCGAGCACCATACGTGAGCTTCAGGTTCGGACGAATCGACCACTCATCCTGGCCGTAGAATCCCAGCGAGTCGACGCGAAGGTGAACAGTAGGCAAGACCGGAAATGACTGGGTGAAGCTGTTGAAGTTCTTCGCATCCGCAATGTTGCCCTGTGCGAAGTCAGCGACACTACCGAAGGTGTACGTGCCGATGATCGATCCGCTCTGGTTGGCGGTGCTGGTGATGCGATTGTTACGGTTGTTGACTCCAAACTGCAGCGTGTGCTTTCCATGGCTCCAGGAAAGATCGTCGATCACTCCCAACTGCTGCCCGCGCCGTCCTTGCGGAGCCGCCGGTCCGAGAGCCTGAAACCCTGCATCACCCGCGCCACCGTCCGTGAAACTGAAGGCGAGAGGTATAGCCTGCTGCGCAGCCTTGAAGTTGCTGGATCCGTAAAAGATCGCAGAGTAGTAGTTTCCGTTCAGCACCAGGTTGTTCACCAGGTTCGGTGTGATCGTATACGTGTGGTTCAACTGCGGAATCACCCAGGGCTGGGGGCTGATTCCATTGAACAGCGGGCTGATCGGGCTGGTGCTGCTGGCCTGCACTCCAGAGTCTCGGCTAATCCGGAAATACAGCTTCTGCTTGGAGTTGATATTCCAGTCGACCCGTCCATCGGTCAGATATTCAGTGTTCACGCTCGAGGCCGTCGAAACGAACGCGACTGCGCAAGGTACACCGGTTGCGCCACCAAACGTCGCGCCGTTCCCACCCGGAACTGCAACACCGGACAGTCCATTGTTCTTTCCGCAGCCCTGGTTGCCCGTACCGTCCTGCAACTGCCCGGATCCGTTGGTTACCGGAACAGCACGGCTAACACCGGGAGCAGCGTTATAGAGCTTGAAGAGATCCTGATAGTACGGCACAGAAGCCGCCGGGACATGCGCCAGAACATAATTCTGCAGCTCAGGCGAAGGAATCGATACAACCTTGTTCGTCGGCAGCGAGTAGCGCAGCCCTTCGTAGTTGTAGAAGAACGTAATCTTGTCCTTCTTGATCGGTCCACCTACTGATCCGGCAAATT